>Ga0315281_10007511_pt1 | contig 15335 bp, 14 predicted proteins | sample YL17G07_0_MG_FD_204540 | JGI IMG/M metagenome (GOLD analysis project Ga0315281, IMG submission 204540) | Sediment microbial communities from Yellowstone Lake, YNP, Wyoming, USA - YL17G07_0 | ecosystem: Environmental > Aquatic > Freshwater > Lake > Sediment | place: USA: Wyoming | collected...
TTCTGTCTCAAGAACACGATCCAGTACAGGGACCAAAAAACCACTTGACGGCGGCGCAGAGGATGCGCTAGATTAGGACTGTACCGGGGGCACTGGCCAATGGCCTGAAGCCCTCCCCGCCACACAGCGGCCTCCAAAGAGACGCTTGCGCGGTTCCGAGATGACCATTCTCTCGGCGCTGGCAGGCGTCTTGCGCTTTTCAGCGCCATTCTTCAAGGAGGCCACCCATGGCCGTAGCACGGATCAACGAGCTTCGCCAGAAGCGCATCGAGGCAGAAGCCGCGCACAGTGCGCTTCTCGACGCCCATCTCAAGGCCGCCGATGGTAAGCGGTCCTTCACCTCCGAAGAGATAAAAGCCCAGACCGAAGCCGAGGAGTTGGTCGGCGGGCTCGACGGCCTGCTCAAGGCCGAGCAGACGCGGATCGACATTGAAAAGCGGCGGGCCGAGACCGGTCCCTCCCGGATCGAGGTCGGCAAGCCCAACGTGGCCGATGACCCGCGCAAGGGCTTCCGTTCCAGCCGCGAAGTCTTGATGGCCGCGATGACGGCCGCGCAGACGGGACGTGTCGACGAGCGCCTCCGGTTCCTGGCGCAGCGCGACCCCGAAGACAAGGTGGCCGCTGGGGAGCCGTCCTACCTGCTCCCCGTGGCTTTCACGCCCAGCTTCTTGGCGACCGTGGGCAGCGACGAGCATGGCGAGTACAGCAACCAGTACGGTGGCTTCAGCGTCATGACCACACGCCTAGCGCCCCGGCCCTTGATCGGCTTCGAGGGCGACCCCAGCGTCGGTCGGACCGAGATGATCCCGATGTCCTCGCCCATGGTCGAGATGGAAGCGGCGGTGGACAAGGACCACAGCTCCAGCGTTTCCGCTGGCCTAACGGTCAGCCGTCGCGCTGAGACCGTCGCCCTCTCCGGGACGCGGCAGTCGCGCGAGATGATCACGCTCAAGGCGTCGAGCCTGATGGGCGTCTCGTTCGCCACCGAGGAGCTGTTGGCCGACAGCCCAGGCTCGTTCATCGCCCGGCTCGACAACGGGTTCCGCACGCAGTTCGCCGCCCACATCTTCGGCGAGAAGCTCCGCGGCAAGGGTGCCGCCGAGTATCTCGGCGTCCTCACCGCCCTGGCCTCGGCCAGCCTCGGGCCGACCATCTCGGTCGCCAAGGAAGGCTCCCAGGTCGCCGACACCATCGTGGCCGACAACGTGGTCAAGATGCGGTCGCGCTGCTGGGGCTACTCGAACGCCATTTGGGTCGCCAACCACGACGCCTACCCCCAGCTCGTGCGGCTGGCCATCACGGTCGGGGTCGGTGCGGCCACCGCGCTCTATCAGCAGAGCATTGTGGAGGACCGGCCGGACATGCTCTTGGGTCGGCCGCTGTTCTATAGCGAGTATGCCTCCACCCTCGGCGACTTCGGGGACATCGGGCTCTACAATTTTAGTCAGTACATGGAGGGCATCTACCAGCCCATCCAGAGCGCGGAGTCAGTGCATTTCCGCTTCCTCAACCGCGAACGGACCTTCGTTTTTTGGACCAGGAACTGCGGCGCGCCCTCATGGCGGACCGCGCTCACGCCCAACAAGTCGGCGTCGACGCTCTCGCCGTTCGTCCTCCTCGCCGAGCGCGCCTAACCGCTGAGCGAGGAAAGGAGAAAAAGTCATGGTTGCCACTTACTCCACCGATCACGAGCGGTCCTGCTGCGAACGCCGCCTCTGCGACTTCGATCCGGATTCGGGAGCGGATGCACTCGTAGCGCTGGACCCCGCTGGCAGCGTAAACCTGTTGCCGATCGCGGCCTTCCGGCGCTTCCTCGCCGGCTTCACCCCCACCGTTGGGACCGGCGGGATCACAGCGTTCTCGATTGTCGCGGCACCCGCCGTGGACACCGCTGTCAGTTCCTGCACGGCCGTCGTCACGCACGCCCTCGCGAGCAACCCGGACGCTGTCACCGACTACGTTTTCCTGGAGTGCGACGCGGACCAGATCCACGAGGTGCTGGCAACGGCGACCCACGTCGGCGTGCTTGTCAACCTCGTGACGTCCACCGACGAGGGTAAGGTGTTCTTCGAACGCAGTGAGCCACTCTACGGCCCCCGCGCTGGCCTGACGGCGGACTATATCTCGTAAGGCGCTTCTCAGGGGGCTGTTTCCCCGCCCCCTATAGGCGCCCTTGAGGCGCAGGAGGATGCAAGATGTCCTACCCGAACCCAGCAGCACAGGATGGCCCAGCCTGGGCGGCCCTCCGACTCGGCTTCCGCGTCGACCGCACATCGGCCGTCCTGCCGGCGTCTACCTCCACCACCTACTTCAACGTCGTGGGCGGGCGCGTCGCCTGCTTCTTCCTCGGCGAGGTGACGGTCGTCTTCGACGGAACGGTCAACAGCCTGAATCTCACTCACACTCCCTCCGGCGGAACGGTCGGGGACATCTGCGCCGCCGCTGTCGTCACGAGCAAAGAGGTCGGGACGCTGCTCGGCATGAGCGGCCTGCCGACCGACGCCCTGACGATGACCACCTCCTCCTCGCTCCTCCGCAATCCGGTCGTCCTCAAGCCCGGTGCTGTCAAGCTGAAGGCCACCGCGACCGACGCGACCGGCTCGACCAAGTGGACCTGCTGGTATGTCCCGCTCGATGAGGGCGCCTACGTAGCGGCCGCGTAGGACCGCCGATGATGATTCTCTCGGGCTCGTCAGGCGCGGTCCTGGCGAGCCCGGCTTTGCAGAGGGCTCGGTGATGTGGCCGGTGCAGGCGGTTTTCACGCTCGCAGAGTTGAAGCGCTTCATCCCGCTCGCCGGGTCCGCTGCGGACACACTTCTCTCGGACATCGCCGGATGGTCCGCGAACGACATTGAGAGTTTCCTCTGCCGGCGCCTTGTGTACCGAGCCCCGACCGAAGTGGCGTCTCTCATCTACACCGGGACCTTCACGGCTGGCTCTCCGGCGGTAGCCGCCCAGCCCGGCACCGGAGGGCGAACGCTCGTCGTCACGTTTCCAGCGGGAGCCACAGCGGGGACGATTGCGATCACCGGCACGGTGGCCGGCGTCTCGACCACGCGGACCTTCGACGTGGTCAACGGTCTGGTGCAGTACGGGCTAGACTTCTTCACGGCCGTGAGCGGTCTGACCATCGCCGCCGCCTCCCCCGCTTCCGGAACGATCACCGTGGCCACCTCTGTCGGCTACGTCGAATACCACACTCCCTCCGACATGCTGGCCAACCCTTGTGAGCTGAGGCTCATGGAGCGTCCCGCCTACCAGCTCGCAGCAGTCTATGAGGACACCTATCGGGACTACACCACGGCACTAGCGACCACAGATTACCTGCTGGCCGAGCGTCGTAGGCTGGTGCGCCTCTCCTCTGGGTGGGCTCGTGGGTATCGGTCGGTGAAGCTGATTTATTCGGCCGGCTACTTTACCCCGGCCAACGTCCCCGCGGCCATCAAGAAGGTCGGCCTGCGCCTATCGGCCATGTACTACCAAGAGGCGACGAAGGGGCAGATCGAGATCGCCAGCGGATCGAACCCGATGGGGACATGGACCCGTACCGGTCCAGCAACCCTCACGCGCGAGATGATGCGCGACCTGACCCCAGAGCGGAGCTTCGGCTCCGAATCTGCCGAGCGTGACTTTGACCTGGTGGCCGCATGACGCCTAGCGAAGCCGTCAGGGCCTGCCAGAGCCTCAAGGCCCAGCTCGAGTCCGGGAAGGCGGAGCTGAACGCCGCGCGTCGAGCCGCGCGGTTTATCAGGAAGCGGGCCGTGGAGGACTTCACGCGGACCGGTATCGGTCGCAGCGTCTTCGGGCAGAAGGCGGAGCGGGGCCACGCCAAGGGTCGAGCGAAGAATCTCCGCGTCGTGATCCCGGGCCCGCGTGTCGTCCGCCAGGGTGGCTCTGGGTTCCTCGTGACCAGCAAGCTCCGGGGCATTGCGGCGCTGGTGGAGAAGGGCGGCAGCAGTAAGCCCCACCAGATCCGCGGGGCACTTGGAGCGAAGATTCGCCGACTCAGCTTCGGCCCCCGTGGCGGGGCGCACTGGCAGACGAACGCCTGGAATCGAAAGGTCGTCGGGACGCTCGGCTTCATCGGAAGGGGCGGTCACGTTATCACTCCCAAGTCGGTGAGCCATCCCGGCTCGCGCTTCCGCAAGGACGACTTCTATTCCCGCGCTTGGCACGCGGCCATTCCCGTGTTTCAGGCCGAGCTCGAGAAAGGACTCGCAGAGCTAGCGCAGAAGTTCCCGAGCCGCTACTGATGCCCGCCGCAGAACCAATCCGAGAGCAGGTCATGGCGGCGATCAAGACGCGTTTGTCGGGGATCGTTGCGGGCGCGTCCTCCGCGACGGGCTGGGAGTACCGCTATACCCCTGATGCGGTGATCCGCCACCACGAGCTTGACGAGTCGTGCCTCGATCCTAGCCTCGGATCCGGCGAGCCGGTGATCTATGTCATGATCCCCGCCCGCAGAGACATGACTAACGCGACCAGCCGGGAGCGGGATGCGCGCATCGAGTTCGACTTGGGCCTAGCGAAGCGCTGGACGCCCGGGGACGAGAACCCGCACACGCTGGCGGCGCCGAACCGGGAGCAAATCCAGGGCCGGCTAGCAGCCGATGCTGAGGCTCGGCTGACGGATGATCCGACCTTCGCCGACTACCAGGGCTTCGGCGTGTATCTGGTCCAGGTGATGAGCGAGGACATGAGCGCGGAGGCCACCTACTACCCGGGCTGGGCCATCGTTCTCCTGCGCGTGACCGTCGAATACCGAAACATGGCGGGGCACCCATGAGCAACCATCGAATGGATCCACCAGAGCGACCGTCACAGCTTGACCGTATCGAGGCGCGCCTTGAGGAGCTGGTCGCCCTGTTGCGGCCGCTATTTGGGGACCAGGCCGAAGAGGACCGAGCCCGAGAGGGCTTCCGCACCTATCGAAAGCGGATGATGTCAAAATGAAGAAGATCCTGTTCCACGGAACGCAGCCGACAGTCCTTCCCGGCTTCGGCACCATCGAGCCGGGCCTGGTGGAGCTGCCCGACGAGCTGGCCGCGGCCCTGATCGCCGCCGGCGAGAAGACCGGCGACTACTCGGCCCCGGAGGCTGTGCCAGAAGCGGCACCGGAAGCGGCACCGGAAGCGGCACCGGAAGCGGAGCCGGAGGAAGCGGAACCCCATAAGAAAGCGCGGCTGCGTGCGCCGCGAGAGGAGTAAGCCATGGCGACCGAAGTAGGACATGGGCTGCGGGCCGGAATCATTCAGAACACGGGGACGTGGGGCTCGGCGCCCGCCTTGGCGTTAGGGGCGAACAACGGCTTCGAGTTCAACTCCGAGAGCCTGAAGGCCAACTCTGAGCTGATCAAGAACGAGGGCCTGTATGGCTCGCCCTACGCGCGACCAGGGAGCCCGGGGAACCTGAAGCCTGGCGGGGACATGTCCATCGACATGTACTACAACTGTCAGGCCCTGAAGCTGTTGGCCCAGGCGCACGGGACGGCGGGCACCCCGACCACGCTGGTGAGCGGCGCCTATCGCCACGACCTGATCCTGGCGAACACACACCTCGGCAAGCACTTCACGCTGGCCTTCCTGGGCGCCCAGGGCGTGCGGGAGTTCCCGCAGGCCAAGGTCACGGGCATCAAGATCAGTTGGGATGAGGGCAGCCAGCGGGTGAAGATGACGCCCACCTTCGCCTGTTCCGACGAGATCCTGAACGTGGGCGTCGCAAACGTCGCCTTTGTCGTGGCGAGCGTGGCCGCTTCGGCGCCGCTGACCATGACGATCCTGGCTCCGGCGCTCGTCGACTTCAACCCGACGCCGCTGACCTTCACGAAGGTGGCGGGCATCACGGCCATCAACGTCACCATCGTCGCGGTGGACCGACGCGGGAACCAGGTCACCAAGACCTTCACCGAGACGGACTTCGTTGCTCAGCTCTGGACCGGGACCGAAGCCTATCGCCGTGTCATCTCGGTGACGATCAACACCCTGACCGGTACCGGGAACGTGAGCGTCGGCGTCACCAACGGGATCAACAACGAGACCAACCGGGCCTCGGTCACCACGGTCTCGACCCGCGACCCGATCCTGTTCAACCAGGTGCGGGTGTACTCCAACGTCCAGTCCGGAGCCGACTTCGTGGCGGCCACGGACGAGCAGTACGTATCCGGCGGGGAGATCACCATCGGGCTCAACATGGACTCTCGGGTCACCAGCCAGTTCGGCTATCGGATCGAAGAGCCGATGACCGGCGGCACCGGGCGCTGCTCGGTGGGTATGTCCATGAAGTTCTCGGCCCTGACCGACCGCAACCGCGATGCCTTCGTTAGGTCCATGAGCAAGGACCAGATGAAGATGAAGGTTGTCTTCACCGGCCCCCAGATCGGAGCTACCGCGTACAGCCACAGCCTCACCTTCTGGCTGAATGGCGTCCAGTTCGCCTCGGCTGAGCCCAACATCGGCGGACCCGGAGTGCTCCCGTTCGACGTGACTGGCGAGGCTAACGAGGCGCAGGCGGTCCCGACCGGGTTCCCGACGAGCGACACCTACGCGCTTCAGACGCAGATCCAGAACGCGCTGGCTACGGCTATGCTGGCATAGAGGACAGTCATGGAATTTCGAGCTACCACCGCGGTCGAGTCGGACCCCGGCACCTGGTACCTGCGGGGCCAGGACAAGGACGGAAAGCCGATCCGTTACCGGATTCGCAGGTTGCCGGGCGATGTCGAGCAGAGCCTCATCACGGACAGCCTGGGTAGCCGCAAGGTGGCCCAGAGCGAGGCCCAGTCGGCGCTGTTCGCGCGCACGGTGGCGCGGCTACGCAAGCGCGCGGTCCTCGCATTGGCGGAAACGGAGAACGTGATTGTGTCTCTGTTGGATCCGGCCGCGGCCGAACGCCTGGGCGCGGAACCTGGAGCCACGTCCCTCGTCATGGACGCAGCTTGGTCAGACGCCAAACGTGATGCCTTTTTCAGATTGTTCCCGCCGGAACAGTCGTGGGTCAACGAGCGCCTAGACGACATGGCGGCAATCGACCGAGAGCAGGAGGTTGAGGAGTCAAAAACCTAGCGGACTACGCGGCATTCCGGCTGCGCAGTCCGTGGCTCACGGAATCGAGGTGTCGCGCGTGCAAGGTTCTCGGCGGATGGGTGAGGACAGACGATCAGGCCGAAGCCTTGACCCGCGAGGGAGGTCTTCCGGTAACGCTCGGCGAGGAGCTGGAGGCATGTCAGCCCGCCGGCGTCCTCGCCGAGATCGAGGCCAAGCATGGCAGGCCTTGCCCCCGCATCGTGCTCTTGCCGGGCAACGTGGTGCCATGGCAGCTCTTCCAGCTCATCATCCGGGACGATGCACGCGCCATGTTCACGCCGCTCTTCGAGGCGCTGACTGCCAGCTACGACCGCGATGGTCGGGCCGGACTCATTCGTCGTGTGCTAGGGACGCTCAACGATTCCGAAGTTCATGGGATCATGCACCCGGAGCCTAAGAGGTAGCGGTGCCCCTCGTCCTCTTCGAACTCCAGATCAAACGCGATGACAAGGGCGCGCTCACCGCCATCGTCAAGGAGTTCGATTCCGCGGGTGCGGCATCGAAGCGCGCGAGCAGCGAGCATAGCTCCTTTTCCGGAGTGCTCAAGGCTCTCGAAAGCGAGGCGTCCAACGCGGCCCATAGCATGGTTGGGATGGCTGGCTCATTCGGCTCTGTGGTGGCGGCTGCCGGCCCGGCCGGGTTGGCGGTAGGTGTCCTGGCGGGGGCTGTCGTCGGCTTGGTTGGCGGGGCGGCTGAACTAGTGTCGCGGTTCGCCGGGATCGCCGGCAGCCTGACCGACATGGCGAACAAGACCGGGATCAGCACGACAGCCCTTCAGGAGTTCCGCAACACCTCGGGCGTGTCGATCGACTCCGTGTCTAACGCTATCGGGAAGATGCAAGCGAACCTAGGCTCTGGGTCGGAAGCGTTTACGCGTCTCGGCCTCAACATCCGTGAGCTGACGGCGATGCGGCCCGACGATGCTTTCCGCGCAGTCGCTGCCGCCATCGCCGGTATCGGGAACGAGACACTGCGCTCGGCGGCCGCTCAAGACGTCTTCGGCAAAGGCGCCATGGAGGTGTTACCTCTCATCCGCGAAGGCATGGAGGCCGCGAGAGATCGGGCTCGAGAGTTAGGCGGGGTGCTCGACAAGGAAACGGTAGCCGCCGGAGTCCGCCTCGGCGCTGCGCTCGCCGATGTGTCTTTCGCATTCGCCAACGTCCTCACGCAGATGGGCGCGGCCCTGGGCAAGAGTCCGGAGCTGGTGAAGGCCCTCGAGGACATAGCGAGTGCGCTGGGCGGTATCAGCCGCTGGGTGCAGGAGAATGGCAAGGAAATTACGGACTGGATGGACGCGCTAGTCACTTCCGGAAAATTCTGGGCGCAACTCGGCACCGGGCGGTGGTCAGGGGCCGGCAAGACGTTCTTGGATGTCGGCCTGTCTTCCGACGCCGAGATGCTGCGTCAAATCGCCGGCCCAGTGAAAGCCCCAGTGAAAGCGTTCGTTGGCCCACCGAAACCAGACACCTACCGCACCGAAGCCGAGATCAAAGCCGCCGAGGAGCGCGCGAAGAAAATCGCGGGCCTGGCCGCCCAGGAAAAGCAGATCTATGCCGAGAAGCTAAAGTACCGCAAGGACACCGAAGATGCCGCGATCAAGGCGGCGAGTGATGCCCAAAAGGCCCAGCAGAAGATAGCCGAGCAGCATTTCAAGGACATCGTTGACACCGAGAAGTCGATCAAGGACTTCCTGGAGCGGGCATATAAAGAAGAGGAGGACATCCAAAAGCAGAAAGATGCCGACTTCCTAGAGGAGGACCGCCTAGCGCGAGAGGAGATGGACAAACAGCGGCAGAAGGCCGAGAAACTGGCGGCCGCATTTGGCTTGGTAGGCCGAGCGGTGGAAGATCTCGGCACGATCTTCCTGGCGATGGGTGCGAGCGCGGACTCCGCCATCATGCAGGTGACCGCCGGCCTGTCGAAGGGCCTCGGGTATGCGCAGCAAATCACGCAGGCAAAGACCGGCGGCGAGAAGGCGATCTTGGCCGGAGAGGCCGCGATCGATATCTGGAACTCGAACGCGACGAACCGAAGCGGCACGAAGGCTGCGCTTTCCGGGGCAGCCACAGGCGCCATGGTGGGCGCCTCAATTGGGGCGATGTTTGCCGGCGTCGGGGCGATCCCTGGTGCCATCATCGGCGCAGTAGCCGGCGGGCTGATTGGCTACTTCTCCGGCGCTGGCTGGAGGAAGGTGACCAAGGAGGCCGCCCGAGTACTCGGCCAGGATGTGTCCGACGAACTTATGAAGGCGATCCAGAAGACCCAGGGCGACCTGGGCGTAGGCCTCTCTGGCGCCTCCCTGCTCAACCTCAGCAAGGCGATGCAGGAGAGCAAGCGCGGCGCCTCCGAGTTCACTCCGCAGATGCTCAATCTCATGGAGATGGTCAGCTCTGGAGCCCTTCCGGCGGCTGCCGGAATTGACGCGCTAGGCGATGCCTTCTCTCGTTTCGCGGCCGAGGTCACCAAGTCGGGCCGGCTTGCTTCACAGGGATTTGTTGACGTCATGCGCTCGGCACGCGCCATGGGTCAGGACATCCCGGGACTCAAGGAGTGGACCAAGAAGTGGCTTGATCAAGCCGCCGCCGCCATGGCGGGCATCACCGGGCTGCTGGAGAAGGAAGGCGTCAAGGTGACGCTGGTCGGCGGGCTCGACATCACCACCAAGGCTCAGGCGGCGGCAAGTGCCACGATCTTCTCGGCCGTGTTCTGGGCTCAGGTCAAGGAGCAGGGCTTACTGATCGCAGCCGATTCCATGGGGGCCTCCTTCGATGCTCTGCGAAAACGGATCGAGGATCAGTTTGGTCCGGAGCTGGCCAACCAACTGCTGGGTGGGATGGGGCGGATCTTCGACATCATCGCCAACAACCCGGCCGCGCGTGCAGCGCTCCAGGGAATCGACGCGGTATCGAAGGCGCTCGAAGGCCTGGCCAACGCTGGGTATCTAACGCAGGACGCCTTCGCTGCCTTCGAGACGACGATTGCGGCAGGCGTGGACCAGGAGGTCGCTGCCGGCCTGACGCGGAAGGAAGCGCTGGAATCGGCAGCGCCCGCGCTGGCCAAGATCATCGAGGCGCATCAGAAGTACGGCATGGTTATCGACGAGGCGACACAGAAACTCATTGATGAGGCGCGCGCAAACGGCATCGCGTTCCCCACAGACCCCGTCTACGCGATGGTCGACGCTATCCACGAGCTGATCAACGCCATCCGCATAGCGAACGGTCTGCCACCGCTCAGTTGGGGCAAAGACTCCGTTGCCGGAATGCCGGATAGACCGGGAGGCCCGGGAGGCCGCGCACCAAGTACGCCGGAGGGAACTCCGCGGGGCGATCATACGGGCTTTGCGTTGGGTGGGATCTCCCGAGGTCCACGCTCTGGACACTGGGAGCTACTGCACGGCACCGAGATGATCACCCCGCTGCGGATGGATGAAGGCGGGAATGGTGGTCCGGGCGGTGGCGTTGGCGGAGGTGTTGGGGGAGGTTGGACGCTACCACCCGGCGGGATCGCCGTTCCGCCGGGACCGTGGGGTGGCGGGAACGGAACCGTGACGCCGGAGGCCGTAGCGAGCGCAGTAACGGCCGCCATAGCCGCCGTCCCTCGCACAGTCGAAGTGCGCAGCAGTACGCCGATCACGATCCAGGAAACGCCGCTCGGCCGCGAGGGGCGCCAGGAGATGCGGGACGAGAGCTTGCGCTCGATCAAGGACGCGCTCTGGGCGCACGATCAGGACCTCGAGGATCTGATCCGGCGCGCCGCGGGGACGGGGGGCTAGGATGGGCTGGGCAATCGTCAGTGAGGGCGACAAGACGACGACTCCGGCGTCTGAGCAGGATCTGCTCGGCACTGCCGACACCACCAACGGAACCTATTGCCTAAAGCTGTCGCTAGGCGCTTTGGCGGGAGGGGAGACGCTGGAGGTGCGGGCGAAGACGATCCTGCGCTCGGGGGCGTCGGCTCTGCTGGAGCGGCTCGTGACGTTTTCGAGCGCGGCCTACGATGGCTCGACCGACGCGAAGGCGCCAAACCAGAACGTCTTTGCCGTGCCCATCGTCGCTGATCAGTCGGTGCAGTTCACCATCAAGCAGCTCTCCGGTTCCGCGCGCGTGATCCCATGGAAAGTGCTCAAGAGCTGGTGAGCGATGCTCCTCCTCCCCTCCAACACGCGACCGGTTGGGCGCATGCACCTCGCCCTTCGCGAGGCCATCAAGCGCGACCCCACCCAGGCCTTCATCGCCGTAGACATCGGCCTGCCCGACGCCAGTAGTCGGCTCCGCAGCATCTCGGACCGCGGAATCGCCACGCCGACCACGTTCTATGCCCCAGCCATCACGCGCGGCGGCATCTCGCGCGCGGGCGCCGCTGTGTCAGAGCGCACCGGCGGGCTCTCCTCGCGCGAGTTCTCGACAGCGATCGAGGACACATCGGGCGAGTTCCGGGTCCTTGTCGCGCGCTATGCCAACCGCCTGCGCCGCTCGACAGTGGTCGCTCGCATCGGGATACCGGGAGTGGCACAAGACGATTGGTGCCCACACTCCACCGGGATCCTAGATTCCTGGGAGAAGGCCGGCGCGGCATCGTGGACGCTCCAGTACCGGACGGATGATCTCCCGCTCACCACCAAGTTCCCGACGGCAGCATTCACCGCCTCGGACTGGCCGAACTGCGATCCTGACATCCTCGGGAAGTTCGCGCCTATCGTCCTCGGAATCCATAATAGCAACGGCGTACAGAGCGCCTCCGGTACCGGCATGGTGCCGACGTTCCACGTTGACACCGCGCTCTATCGTCATGCGATCAGTCTTGGCAAGCTCAAGGCCGTGGTCCCTGTCTATGGAGACGGGGTGGCGATCAGCGCAGGCGACTACTCAATCGTTTACGTCACGACGGCGTCGGGCCGCGACTGGACCGTGGTGCAGTTCAATGTCTCGACCCATGAAGCCAAGGCAATCACAGTCGATTGCCAGGGCCTAACGGACATGGGAGACGGCTCCGGCTCCGTCGTCACCAACCCGGTGAAGCAGCTCCAGCTCCTCTTGGCGAACTTCGTCTTTGCCGACTGGCGGGCGGGGGCTTGGCTGGCGCCATCGTTGCTCGATCTCCCGGCATGGTGGGATGCGGCCCTCTACGCCGACCGCAAGGGGTTCGAGGGCTCCGACTACTACGGCGCCACCCAGACGACCGGCCAGGCCGCCATCGAGTCCTGGGCTGGCACTTGGAAGCTTAAGCCATGGTGGACCGGAGAGGGGAAGATCGCGCTCGCGATCCTTGACCATTCCCTCCAGGAGTACCTTGGAGACGCTCTCCCCTGGATCCGCGGCCGGGGCGACCTGCGGAGCTTCAAGCTCTCGACGGACACGCGCCAGATAGCCTCTGAGGTCCTGGTGCAGTACCTACCGATAGCCTCCGGTGGGGGCATGGGCGAGACCATGAAGCTCCAGGACCTCGACGTCGTGGACGTGGCTTCTCGCTCAATCACGATGCCGCAGAGCGCGGCAAGGCGCGTCTGATGCCGACCCTCGTCCTCAACCTCATCGCGGACGGCTACTACCGGCTGACAGCCGGGAGCGCAGAATACACCAAGCTCCTGTCGGACGATGGCGACACGTCCTACATCGCGTCGATAGCGTCGATCAAGCCCTGGACCTTCCTCGCCGACGATTCCCCGGGCGGGTCGCTGTCGATTCAGGCCGTCCGCGCCAAGATCAAGTTCGCGCTCACGGGCAGCACTAACGCCTATGGGCCGGCTCCGCGACATCGTTATGCCGCGGCCGACTACGACGGGACGGCGAATGATGACCAGATCGCTGGTGCTGGCTATCGGACGTGGAGCTACACCCTGGCCCCGCCCGTAGGGGGCTGGACTCCGGCGGTCGTGAGCCAAACCGAATTCGGCTTTGTGGTGCCCGCCGATACGGCGACCGGCCAGTTCCGCGTGACTTACTTCTTCGTCGAGATCGACTACCAGGGCGCTGGGCTTCGATCTGAGAACGCTCGTGAGGTAGGCGCCCGCGAGATGCTGTTGGGCCGTCGCCCAGTGCAGACAATCGAGATCGATGCACCGCTCGCCTTCGCCGACGTCCTTCCCGGGCAGATCATCTCCCTCAGCCACGAAGAGGGCATCGCAGATGCCGCCGTGGGCTGGGGGCCGAACGCCTGGGAGCGCCGCCCGATCATGGTCCTCGGCTCCAGCGTCGAGCCGAACGGCATGAGGACGCTGATCAAGGCTCTCGACGTGATGCAGTACGTATACCTGCGCTCGCTGTGGCGAACGGAGCGCACCAAGGAAGCCTTCGGGGCCGACCAGCAAGGGGCTATCAAGCTCGACTGCGGGCCGCAGGCCGAGTTTCTGCGCGACTCTCCGGGATTTGTGCAAAACGCACCTGATGGGGTGTGGAGGCGGGCAGAGAAGAACGTTGAGCGAATCAGCCTGGACGGCGTGCGCATCGAGCCGACCCGCATCAACGCCATGCCCTATTCCAGCTTCCGGGATGGGTACGGCAGCGGGGGCTTTTACACCATCACCCTGGGCTCCGGAACGGTCGCGAATGATGGAACGGTCCTCTGGTTCGAGCCGAAGGATGGCATTCGTTACTCGCTGCTCATCACGGCCGGGGCAACCCACTCGTCCCCTACCATCGTCACGGGCACGGCCACCACGGCCGGCTACTATGCAGCCAGCCGCTCGCTAGTGGTCAGCGTCTACCATCTTGAGGACTACGCGTCTGCCGCCCACCTGGCCGTCCGCATTAAGCGCACGTTCGACAACTACTATTGGCGCGACTCTGATGCGACGTGGCAGGCTGCGGGCACAGACAACGACGTGCCGGCCAGCACCGTCAAAAGCATCTGGCGCTCGAAGGTTATCGACGTCGGCGCCAATGCCACGGGCCTACAGATCGAGTATCGAATCCCGGCTTCTGGGGGACGCGATGGAAAGAAATGCTGGATCTTCCACGGTCAACACGAATGGGGGAACTGGGCATCGTCACCTATCGAGACGCTGGATGCGACTCCCGTCGAGCGGGCGGTGGAAGGGCTTCGCATCTACACGAGCAATCCGCCCCATGTGTGGCCGCTGGAGCGCGGTACGGCGTGGCTCGACTTCATTCCCGATTGGAACTCCGCCGATCTAGGGCTCTCGGCCGTACTCTTCGACGTGAATCATGGAGGAACCGACTTCACGCGCCTACGCTATGACCGCACCACGGGGGCCTGGGTGTTCTATCAGTCGCGCCTCGGTTCCGTGAGTTCTGCCTCTCTTGTGGCGGCCGCCATAAGAGGAACCAAGTACCGGGTCGTTGTCCGCTGGTGCTCGGCTCTTGGAGAGTGGGGCTTGGCGCCCTACACGATGAGCATCTGGGCAGGGCCTACCGCGGGCAACGGCTGGGTGCGCGGCACCGATTCCGTGCCTGCTGGGCTATCCGTCCCTCTCGCCACCCGGGAGCTATGGCTCGGCGGGAAGGACATGACGGCCAAGGCGCAGGCCGGGGGGCAGATCAGCAACCTCACGATAACCCCGCTTTGCCTGCCGGACTGGATGATCGAGGACCTATGAGCGAGATCAGGCTGTTAGGCGGGCGGCAGTTCAACCTCCTTGAGCGCGGCACGGTGACCATGAGTCCGGCAGCTTCGGCGATCTACCCCCCGAGCCGCCTCTATGACGGGACGTCGGAATGGCCAGCCCGCTTCGGGTCGCTCGCTGTGGACTCGTTCGTCGGAGTCGATCTGGACCTGTTGCGCGGCTCGGGGAACATGGATGCCTGGAGCGGCGGGCTGCCGACGGGGGACGGTTGGACGAAGACCGGCACTGTCGCCGAGGACACATCGACCAAGTACGCGGGAAAGTCGAGCGCGAAAGCGTCCGCCGGAAGCCTCACGATCACGAAGTGGTGTCGCGCTGGCGAGAAGCTGCGCATAGACTGCTACATGCGCGGGGACGGGACGAACGCTATCAGCCTAACGATACACAACCTGGGAACGGGCCGGTTCCTGACTCCCGGGCTCGCCTGGAGCCTGACCAATCAGTCCTACGCGGACACGGTGGTCGGATCCTGGGCGAACGTCGCGGCCAACCCAACCATCGAGGGCTCGGCGGCGTGTCGTACCGACTTGGTGCAGATCGAGATCACGGCATCGAATGGAGCGGGGAACGGCTGGATAGACGAGCTAACGGTGGTGCCATATGTAGACTGGTGTTCTGTCCACGGGCACAACCTAGACCCCGTGTGTGTCCCCAAGCTCAGGAGAGCC
>Ga0315281_10007512_pt1 | contig 15331 bp, 12 predicted proteins | sample YL17G07_0_MG_FD_204540 | JGI IMG/M metagenome (GOLD analysis project Ga0315281, IMG submission 204540) | Sediment microbial communities from Yellowstone Lake, YNP, Wyoming, USA - YL17G07_0 | ecosystem: Environmental > Aquatic > Freshwater > Lake > Sediment | place: USA: Wyoming | collected...
CTTCGACTGCGCCTCAACGCTTCTCGTTATGTCCAAAGGCCTCATCTTGTCTCCATCGCAATCACCTGGAACCCAATCGTCCAGGCGTGTTCTCGGAGCAGGGATCGCACCTGCTCGGTGAGACTCGCTCCAGCTAATCTGAGGGTATTCCGGAAGAAAGAAGAGGCAGGTACGCTCCGTGTCAGCTCCGTTCAAGCCGCCGGAATTGCGCCACTCCATACCCCTTGAAGTGACCTCCCGCCGTGGGACAACTTTACTCTCCAAATAGGCTACTGTCTACCGGTGATCTCCGGCCTCCGGCGGCCAGGCGCCGTGCGGTTTCCACGGGATTCGTGGTGACACGGGATACCGGTAGCGGACTTTGGGCGCAGGAACGTGCTCGCCCACCTCAGTACGACTTGGGCAGCCCCAGCACCTTCTCCGCGATGTAGCTCAGGATCAGCTCCGGGGTGACCGGGGCGATGCGGAAAAGCTTGGCCTCGCGCCAGAAGCGCTCGACGTGGAACTCCTGGGCGTAGCCCATACCGCCCAGGGTCTGCATGGCGCGGTCGGCGGCGATGAAGGCGTGCTCGGCGGCGAGCAGCTTGGCGGCGTTGGCCTCCGCGCCGCAGGGCCGCCCCTGGTCATAGAGCCAGGCGGCCTTGCAGGTGAGCAGGTCGGCGGCCTCCAGGTTGGCCCAGCACTGCGCCAGGGGATGCTGGATGGCCTGGTTCTGGCCGATGGGCCGCCCGAAGACGACGCGCTCCTTGGCGTAGCGCACGGCGCGCTCCAGCACGGCGCGGCCAATGCCGATCGCCTCCGCGGCGATCAGAATGCGCTCGGGGTTCAGTCCGTCCAGGATATACTGGAAGCCGCGGCCTTCCTCCCCCACGCGGTCGCCCACGGGCACGCGCAAGCCGTCAATGAACAGCTCGTTGGAGTCCACGGCGTGGCGCCCGGTCTTGGCGATCTCCCGCACGTCCACGGCGCGGCGGTCCAAGTCGGTGAAGAACAGGGAGAGTCCGTCCGTGGGGCGCTGGCACTCCTCCCGGGGCGTGGTGCGGGCCAGCAGCAGGATCTTGTGGGCGTGTTGGGCGGTGGAGATCCAGATCTTGCGCCCGCTGACGCGGTAGTGGTCGCCTTCGCGCACGGCGCGGGTCTTCAGGCGCGTGGTGTCCAGCCCGGCGTCGGGCTCGGTCACGCCGAAGCAGACCTTGGTTCGGCCCTGGATGATGCCGGGCAGGTGGGCCTGCAACTGCTCGGGCGAGCCGTGCTTGACGAGCGGGTTCACGCCGAAGATGTTCATGTGGATGCTGGACGCGGCCGCGGTGGCGCCGGCAGCAGCCGCCTCCTGCACCACCAGACAGGCCTCGCTGATGCCCAGGCCGGCGCCGCCGTGGGCCTCCGGCATGGCAATGCCCAGCCAGCCGCCCGCGGCCACCGCCTGGTAGAACTCCTCCGGGAACTCGTGGCGCTGGTCCTTCCCCAGCCAGTAGTCGTCGGGGAAGCCGGCGCAGACGCGCCGCACTTGCTGGCGAATGGCCTCCTGCTCGGGGCTGACCTGAAAGTCCATCCGTCACGCGGTTAGGGGGTATGGGACGGCCAGAGTGCAAGCCGGGCGGGTGCGTTGCCAAACCCCCGCGGTCTGATAGAGTGAAGGGGTGGCGCGGCGCGCAGCCAAGCCGACGGCTGCCCCGGCGCCGCCATGCTAATGGCGGGGCGTAACGAATGTCCAGCGTCCCCATCCGCCCCATCCGCTCGGCCGACCATGCTCGACGCCCCCGACTCCCAAGCGCCCCTTGCGGACGCCCGGCCCTATGCGCAGGGTCTCCCCCGCCGCTGGCGGTGGGGGCTCGCGGCGTACGCGGCGCTGCTGGCGGCGGCCGTGGGGACGGGCGTGTACCTGGCCGGGCCGGACAGCGCGCCGGGCGAGACGCCGGCTTGGCTGCGCGCCCTGGCCTTCGTGCAGCGCCCGTTCCTCGAGCTCTCCGGCATGAACCAGAATCCGGCCGGGGCGGCAGCGGTGCAATACGTCGTCTTCGCGCGGGACGATGCGGCGGAGTCCGCCTTGCGCGGCTATCTGGCCCAGCGCCCCGGCCTGTCCTACGCGGGCCGCGGCGTACTGCCAGGCATCTTCGTGGTGGGGGTGAGCGGTGATGCCCCCGTGGCCGTGGCGGACCTGCGCCGCCAGCCTTTCGTGACGCTGCTCCTCAAGGCCCGGGTGGGCATGGTCTGCCATTGACCCGCGGCGTTCCCACATCCTTCGACCGAGCACGCGCAATGACCCGTGACCGCGCACGCACCTTCTTTCTGACCGCCGGTCTGCTGCTGGCGCTGGCGGCGCCGGCCTCCGTCCGGGCGGCCGCGCCGGACCTGGACGACTATGGCGTGATCCCCGGCTCCCTGGGCGGGGACTTCGTCCTGACCAATCAGCACGGCAAGAAGGCCGCGCTGAAGGACTTCCGCGGCAAGGTCGCGCTGATCTTCTTCGGCTACACCTTCTGTCCGGATGTGTGCCCGGTCACGCTGGCGCAGATGTCCGCGGTGCACAAGGCGCTGGGCGCGGAGTGGAGCGGTTTCCAGCCGCTGTTCGTGACGATTGACCCGGAGCGGGACACCCCCCCGCGCCTGAAGGCGTACCTGACCAACTTCGACCCCGCCATCGTGGGTCTGACCGGCTCGGCGCGCGCCGTTCTAAACGTGTCGCGCCTCTATCGGGTCAAGTTCGCCAAGCGCGAGGCGGACTCCAAGACCGGGTACCTGTTGGACCACACCGGCATGTTGTACATGCTCGATGACCAGGGGCAGGTGCGCTATGTCTTCCCCTATGACGTTGGCCCGGAGGTACTGGCGGCAGGGGCGCGTCACCTGCTCAAGCCCAAGGGCTGACAAGCCCCCAAGGGGAAGCGGAGGGGGTGGAAAGCCCCGGCAGGGCCGAAGCGCGCCCCTCGCGAACCCTGCCGGAGTTTTTTTTGCAGCGCGACCGGCGTATAGTGGAGCCATTCGCGGAACGGCGCAACGGGGTGGGGGCGGGAGGAGTCTGGGGACCCCCGGGCTGCCACCCTCGAACGGCAGCCCCGCCAATGGCCGACCCTTCTGCTCGCCAGGTGACCGATGACCGACATTCTGCTTGCCGGCAGGACGGATACCCGACAGGCCCCCACCCCCCGCCCGCTGCGGGTGATGGTGGTGGACCCTCAGCCGGAGGGCCGCTCGCTGCTCAAAGGGGCGCTGCGGAACGTCCCCTACGTGGAGTCGGTGCGGGAAACCGGTTCTTCCAAGAATATTCTCGAGGTGCTGGCAGACTCGCAGGCGGACGTCGTCATCATCGAGCAAAATCTCGGAGACGAGGACGTCTTCGCCGTGGTCAAGCGCCTGCGGTCCGCCCCCGAACTGGCGAACGCCCGCTTCATCCTGCTCACCTCCTCGCTGGACATGGAGGGCCGCCGCAAGGGGATGGAAGTGGGTATCCAGAGTTACCTTTCCAGACCCTATGACATCAACGGCCTGGAACGCGCCCTGCGCGACGCCATGGGCAAGGTGTCCACCAACCACAAGGACACGCTCAACAAGGTGCGCCGCATCGAGTTCTTCTCTCAATTTAGCGACATGGAATTGGTGCGGCTGCTCAAGATCTGCCACACGCGCAAGTACCAGGCGGGGGAGACGATCTTCAGCGAGGGAGAAAATGGCGACCGCCTCTACGTGCTGGTGGCCGGACAGGTGCAGATCCTCAAGCAACGGGAGAACAAGAAGGAGACATTGGCCAAGCTCTCCCCGGGGGACTGCTTTGGCGAGATGGCGCTGGTGGATCAGGAGCCGCGTTCGGCGGACGCCATCGCCCTCAACGACTGCATGATCATCGAATTGAACGCCGAGATCATCAACGACGTGAACGACATCCTGGCCCTGAAGCTGTTCCGCCGCATGGCCATGCTGGTCACCAAGAAGCTCCGCGAGTACACCCGCCAGAACCGGCCGCACTAACGGCCGCGCTCCGCGCCTCCCAGCCGGGCGCGCCTAATCCCGCAGGTCGAAGTCGAACTGCCGGCCCGCCTGGGCATACTCGTTCAGCTTGTTGCGCAAGGTGCGAATGCTGATGGACAGCACCTTCGCCGCCTGCGTGCGGTTTCCGCCCAGCTTGCGCAGGGTCTCGAAGATCAGCTTCTCCTCGGCCTCGGCCATGGACATGCCCACCGAGATGCCCAGGGTCTCCCCGTCCGCGCCGGCCTTGGGACGGGCGGTCTTGCCCTTGGGCGCCGCGGTGGGCTGGGAGGCGCCCATCATCAGGTGCTGGGGTTGCACCTCTTTCTCGTCGCAGAGCAGCAAGGCCCGCTCCATCACGTTCTCCAGTTCGCGGACGTTGCCGCGCCAGTTGTAGTGACAGAGCATCTCCAGGGCGTCGGCGGACATGGTCACCGTCGGGCGGCTATTCTTGGCGGCGTGGCGCCGGATGAAGTAGTCGGCCAACAGGGGAATGTCACCCTTGCGCTCCCGCAGGGGCGGCAGGAACAGCGGGATCACGTTGAGGCGATAGTACAGGTCCTCGCGGAAGATGCCCTGCTCCACGCACTGGAACAGGTCGCGGTTGGTCGTGGCGATGACGCGCACATCCACGGCGATGGGCTCCTTGCCGCCGATGCGGTCCACCTCGTGCTCCTGCAGCACGCGCAGCAGCTTGGCTTGCAGGGCCGGCGCCATCTCGCTGATCTCGTCCAGCAGGATCGTGCCGCCGTCGGCCTGCTCAAAGCGCCCCTTGTAGTCCTGGATGGCGCCGGTGAAGGCGCCCTTGCGGTGCCCGAACAGCTCGCTCTCCAACAGGGTCTCCGGCAGGGCCGCGCAGTTGACCGCGACGAACGGGCCGGTGTGGTGGTCGGAGCGCCGGTGGATGTAGTGCGCCAGCAGCTCCTTGCCCGTGCCGCTCTCGCTCTGCACGAGCACGGTGGCCTTGCTGCGGGCGATGTTCTCCGCCATGCCCAGCAGCTTCTGCATGATCGGGTCCGCCGTGATGATCTCCTTCTCCTCCGGCAAGCGGGGGGCCTGGGGCGCCTCGCCGTTGGCCGGACGGGCGGCGGGCGCCGCCTTGCGCTCGTCCCTCATCGTCAACGCCCGTTCCACCACGAAGGTGAACACGTCCGCCTTGAAGGGCTTGAGGATATAGTCGAAGGCGCCATGCTTCATCGCCTCGACGGCCGTCTCGATCGTGCCGTACCCGGTCACCATCAGCACCGGGATCGTGGGGTTCGTGGCGCGAATGTCCTTCAGCAGCTCCAGCCCGCTGCGCTTGGGCATCGTCATGTCCGTGATGACCATGGAGAACCCGCCCTTCTTGAACTTGTTCAGGGCGTCAATCGCATTGTGCGATACCTCCACCGGATACCCGCAGTCCTTGAGGGTTTCCGACATGGCGATGCGCATCGCCACCTCGTCATCAACGATAAGAATCGGCTCCATGGCTCTCCTCGGACGGTAAGGCCGCCGCCGCGGCTGTCCCTGCCCCGGCGGTAAGGTTGCGGCTGCGTTCCCGGCTATCCCCGCACGAGCGGGAACATCAGCACAAACGTGGTGCCCTGCTCCGGGCGACTCTCGACGTCAATGGTGGCCTGGTGGGCCTCCACGATATTATGAACGATGGCCAAGCCCAACCCGGTGCCCCGCGGCTTGGTTGTAAAGAACGGATCGAAGATCTTCCCTTGAATCTCCCTGGGCAGGCCAGAGCCGGTATCCTTCACGGTCACCTCGACGATGCCCCGCGCGCCCGGCGGGTCCTTGCCGGATTGCGCAAAGCGGCCCTGCACCTTGGGATCGGCCGCGGACAGGCTGCGCGTGCCGAGCGTCAGGGCGCCCCCATCCGGCATGGCCTGCACCGCATTGAGCAGCAGGTTGTGGAACACCTGCTTGAGCAGCTCCCAATCGCCTCGAATCCAGGGGGTATGCGCCTCCAGCGACAGGGTCAAGTCTACGCCGTTTTGTTTGGCGACGTGGAGGAAATAGTTCACCAACTCGCGCAGCAGGCCGTGCAGGTCCATCTCCTTGAGCATCACGGCGCGGGGCTTGGTGTATTCCAGCACGTTGGAAATGATGTGGTTCATGCTGGTGATCGCCGAGGAGATGTGGTTCATCAGCACCTGTTTCTCGTCCCCTTCCTCAAGGCCTTTGCGCACCAGGGAGGCGAAGAGCTCGATGCTGCCCAGCGGGTTGCGGATCTCATGCGCGATGTTGGCGGCCATCTCGCCCATCACCGTAAAGCGGTTGCGGCGTTCGGCGTGTTCCTCCAGCTTCTTCAGCAGCGTCACGTCCTGTACGTTCACCACGTAGCCGGTGGCTGGCCTCCCCTCTCCCCCCATTGGGGTTACGGAGACCTGAAGCTTCAGCGTGGCGCCGTCGCGCCGCACCAGGGTGAGCGGCTCGCGCGGCTCCGCCGCCGGCTCCGCCCGGGGCACCAGCGGCGTGCCCATCAAGGTGTTGATGTTCTCGCCCACCAGGGCATGGGCGTCGGCGCCGATCATGCCCTGGCCGGCGCGGTTGACCGTCGTCACCCCGCCGTCCAGGTCGGTCACCAGCACGCCCACGGGCAGACTCTCCAGGATGCTGGCCAGGTAGTTCTTGACCCGCTCCTTGTCCACCAGATTCCGTTCCAGCTCCTTGTTCTTCTCGTCCAGCGCGCGGTTCTTTTCCTCCACCAGCAGATTGAGATCGGCCACATCCCGTTCCAGCTTGCCGTGGGACTGGGCCAGCTTCTCGGCCGCCTCCAGGTACTGCTGCAAGCCCTGCTCGGCGATCTTGAGCAGGCGCTCGTTGTCCAGCTCCAGGGCCTCGATTTGGGCTTGCAGGATCTGCGCTTGGCGCGCTTCGCCCTCGCTGGCGGCGGCAATCTTCTTTCTCATTTTCGCAGATAGTCTTGGTATTGCAGCTTGCTGGCAAGGTCGCGCTGGTTCTCCCGCGCCAGCGGCTCCCACAGTTCGCCCGGCCGGGTTTTGGCCAGCTCCAGCAGGGCGTTCAGGGCATCCAGCGCCCGCTGCTCCTGGCCGGTGCGGCGATAGATGAGCGCGATTTGGTAGCGCGCCCAGGGCGCCCGCTCATGCTCCGGGTAGCGGGCAATGGCCTGCTCATAGGCCGCCACCGCCTCGGTGTTCTGGCCCAGCTCGAACATCAGGTCCGCGGCGAAGAACTGGCTCAGGATGATGTAGTCCGGGACGCCCTCGCCTTGCAGCGGGTGGTTGAAACGCGCGGCGACCTGACGGAACGCCTCCAGCGCCTCGGCATTCTGGCCCAGGTCCTTGTGCACCATTCCCAGGCGGAAGAAGACCTCCGGCGCCGCCTCGGCCAGTTCCGGCTCCTTGGACTGCTCGATGTCGCGCACCAGCAGCCGATAGGCATTCTGGGCGTCCTGATAGCGGCGCTGCTCCCCATAGACCTGCCCCAGCTTCATGCGCACATCCACCAGATACGGATCGGCCTTGTTCTGCTCGATGAAGCGCAGCAGGTTGCTTTCCGCGCGGCCCATGTCGTCCTTGTCCGCGTAGGCCAACGCCCGCTGATACGCCACCAGCGTCGCGATCGTTCCGACGTCCGGGCGGTCGAGCTCGTCGTAGAGGCCGATGGCCGCGTCGAACAGGCCCAGATAGTGGTGTGCCCGCGCAACCTGAAACACGGTCAGTGGAAAGCGGAATTTCTTGAAATACTTGTCGCGATACTGGGAGTAGAACTTGACGATCCCCCAGAAGTCCCGGTTCTCGTAGAGGCGGTCCACCTCGGCCCGGATGCTCTCGGCGATGTTGGCCTGGATCAAGTTCTCCCGCACGAAGCGGCTGTGGGGGTAGTTCTTCTCCAGCGCCTCGAAGTCCGCGATGGCGGCGCGGTGCTGGTTGTGGAGCCAATTGGTCAGCGCCTTGCGGAGTTGCACCTCCGGGGCGATGGCCTGGCTGCCCGCCATGGCCAAGATTTCATCATAGAGCGCCAGGGCCTTCTTCCAGTCGTCCCCGCTCGGATGGTTGGCCAGCACGCCCGCGATCCGCATCTTGGCCCGCATGAGGATCTCCGGGGGCGCGTCATGCGCGATCTGGTCATACACGGTCAACGCCTCGGGTTCCTTGCCCTCGTCGCGCAGGAAGTCCCCCAGCCGCAGCCCCACCAGCTTGGCGTCCACGCGCTCGGGATACCGCTCCAGCAACTGCCGGTAGGCGAGGCGTGCCGTATCGAAGTCCGCCGTCTCGTAATACGACTCCCCGATGTGGAACAGCAGCAGGGGATGGGCGTTGGGATAGTCCGGGTCCAGGCGCCGCGCCCGGTCAAACTCGTGCTTGGCCTCCAGCGGACGCTGCAGGTTGTACAGCGTGTCGCCGGTGCTGTAGTACGCCGCCGCCGTCAGGTTCTCGCTGCCCTGCCCATCGAGGAACTTGCGGAACGAGGCGATGGCTTCGTCGTATTGGCGCAGCGCCAGCTGGTTCTCGCCCACGTAGAAGAAGGAGTCCACCGCGTAAGGCGCCGCGGCGGGAAAGCGCTGCTGGAGGATGCGGAAGAAGGTGTTGGACTCGTTGCTGATGTTCATCAACTGATAGGCGCGGCCAATCTGAAAGAAGGCGCGCGGGATCTGGTCCGATTCGTAGCTGACCGCCTCCGCGGAGCGGATGGCGCTCTGGTACTGGGCAATCAGCCCGTTGAGGTTGGTGGCCTTGGCCGCCTTGAGGATCTCGAAGCGGGCATCCGCCGCCCGGAATGCCGCCCGGATGCCGAGCCGGCGCCGGGGCGCGGCGTTGTAGACGGCGGTGAAGAGCGCCTCGGCCCGGGCAAAGTTGCCCAGCTTCAGCTCCCGCTCGGCGGCCTGATAGTTGGCCCGCAGGGCTTCCTCCGGCTCGGCGGCCAGCAAGGCGGGCAACGATTCCCCCGGCTGCGCCGCCACGGACGGTCCCGCAGGCCCCTGGGCGACATCCTCCGCGGTGGGGCGGAACGTGAACAGCAGCCGGGCCGGGTTGTTCAGCGCCTGGGACGATACCCGCACCGCGCGCTTGAGCTGGAAGCGCACCACGGTGTCCGTGCCGTCGCGCTCCACCGCCGCCACGCTGACCCGCTCGTCCTCGCCGCGCGCCGAATCCCGCAGGCGCGGGACGGCGTGCTTCAGCCGCACGACGTATTGGCTGTTCACCACCCGTTCCTCCACGGTGGGGAGCCGGGAGAGTTCGAGCACGACCCGGGTGTTGCCCTGCTGCGTTGCCATGCGCAGCCCGGTCAGTTCCACCCCGACCGGCGTGGGCGACGGCTTGAGCGTCAAGAGGGCGCGATTGTTGCCGGGGTCCGGCCGCAATTGAAAAATCACGTCCGGCGTGCGCAGGCGGATCTTCGCCCAGGTGGTGTGCTCGTCCAGGGCGTCGAACGACACCCCGATCACCAGGGGATCGTTGTAGATGAATTGGGTCTTGCCGTCCGGAAATGCGGGCTGGGCGCCTGAGAACTTCACCACCAGCACCCGCAGCGGCAAGTTTCCAACCACCTCCATCGGCACGGGCTGGGTCACGAGAAAGGTGAGGCTCAACTCGCCTCCATCCTTGCGCAACTGCAACCCGGTGATTTCCGCCTCGCCGCTTCCGGCGCTCTTCTGGGCAATCGCCCAGGGGACGAGCAGCCAGAGCCCAACCGATCCCACCGCCAGGGCCGTGAAAAAACGCTTCATCGCAGCATCCATGTGCGCATCCCCAACCCCGGCCGGCCGTCCTTGGCGGCGGAGAATCACAACCGCTTGCCGGTGCTCGCGCCCCGAGCGCGCGAAGCCCTAGCCCGGTCCCGGCTTTGGCGCAATGGCACCGCCTGAGGCCAGAGGTGCCACGTTCCCTCGGCCTTCGGCAACCCGCCGGGCGCCGTTTCCGGCGGCGGGCTCCGGACGGAGCATATGGCAGCGGCCCTGGAACTCCGCTCCGCCCTCGATCATAATGTCCGCGGTTTCAATGTCGCCGTGCAGCGTCCCGGTTGCGAAAATCTCCACCCGCTCTCGCGCCTTGATGTTACCGGTAATCTTGCCGCTGATCAGCACCGAGTCGGCCGTGATGTCCCCGTCGACCGCCGCTTGCGCGTTCACGATCAGCACCGCTCCGCTGCCTTCGGGCGCGGTCACGGTGCCAGAAATCGAGCCGTCCAGGGTCAGCGTGCCCACAAACCGCACCTCGCCCTTGAAGCGGCTATCCAACCCCAGCAGCCCGATCTCGTTGGACGCCGCGGTGGCCTTTTCGCCTTCGATTGTGGTTTTCTTGAACACGCCGGGAAAGTCCTCACGCTTTGGATGGTTTTGCCGGGCCGGCCACGCGGTCGGAGTGGAAGACGGACCGATCCAGCGGGAAGCGTTCCTTGGCAATCAAGCCGCCCCGCGGAGAAAACAGATACACGGTCACATGGGTGAAGTAGCTGTCCGCCGATTCCAGCTTGACGGTGCGGCGGAACTGAAGCGTCTCCACCACCCGCGGGAAGATCACGCCCTCTTTGTAGGACTGGGGGAACCCCGCATCGTTGGTGGCAACGTGCGGACTGGACACGAATTCCGGCGGCATGATGTCCTGATTCTCCAGCACCGCGATCAGGAACCCGCCGCGGTTCCCGCGGCCGTGATCCTGGCTGACCATGACGAAGCCCAGTTCCAGCAGGTTGCGAGTCAGCCGGGAAGAGAGACTGCTGATCCGCACGGGCGGGGCGTAAGGTTCCGGTGAGGCGGAGGTCGGCACCACATACTCCGCCTCGGGGGCCGGTTCCTCCCGCGCCATGACCGTGACGCCGCGGTCCTTGGCCAGATAGGCGTCCTGGTTGGCGGACAGCACCTGCTGGCGCAGCGCGTCGCGCTCGCGCTCCAGGTCACGCAATTGCCTGCGGGATTGCTGGTAGTGCGGGAACAGCAGGAGGAAGGACAGGCTGAGTGCCGTGAGCGCAGCCACCACCAGCAGGGTTACGGCCGCGCCCAAGTATACCTTCCACCGAGGCAGGCTCCACGTGTGAGGCCGGCCGTAGTTCTGCGTGACGATAAAGGTAACGGTATCTTGAACCTTCATCCGCTTCCGTTCAAACGCCGCGTGAACGTCCGGCACCGATCCGGCTGCTCCGCAGGGCCAACGCACCCGAACCGCCGCGAAACGGCCATGCCGCCCGCCAATGTGCGCGGAGCACGCCCCCGCGGGAAAACCTTTTCATCCCAGACTAGATGCTTTATAGAGGTTTTCGGTCTGTGAATCAATGCTTTCCTGGGCCTCGATCAAAATGACGCTCCGTCTTGGCGTACTCAAAGTTGGCACCGCCTATCGGGGTGCGCGGGAGCGCCTGGGGGACTTCGACCGCATGTTCGTCACGTTGCTTTCCCGCCCGGGCCAGACCTGGAGCGCGTACGATGTCGAGCACGGCGTCTTCCCCGGGGACCCGGCGGCGCACGACGGCTACGTGATCACGGGCAGCCGCTATTCCGCCTACGACGATATTCCGTGGATGGCGCGTCTGCTGGACCTGATCCGGGCCGCGCACGGGCGCGGAATTCCCATGCTGGGAGTCTGCTTCGGGCATCACGCGCTAGCGCAAGCCCTGGGCGGCCTGGTGCAGCCTAACCCTAAGGGCTGGGACATTGGCGCGCGCACCCTGAGGCTGACCGAGGCGGGGCGGGCCGTTCCCAGCTTGGCCTCCGCACCCGGGCCGCTGGCGATCCTGGAAACCCATCAGGACGCCGTGCTGCGGCTTCCGCCGGGCGCGGTAACGCTGGCCGGCAGCGACCACACCGCCTGCGAAATATTCGCCCTGGGCGGCAGCACCCTGGGCGTGCAGGGCCACCCGGAACTGGACGCCGACGCGATCCGCGAAGCCATCGGCAGGCTCTCGCAAGCCGGCGTCTTGTCCGCCGAGCGCGCCCAGCAGGGGCTGGAAAGCCTCGCCGCGCCGCTCCAGGGCGGCCTGCTGCGGAATTGGCTGGGGGAGTTCCTGGCCGCGGGCGGCTTGGCCCTGCCGCCAACGCCCGCGGCGGTCCCGCCCGGAGGGGAGTAGGCGGCCGCGCCGCTACTGGGGCGCCCCGCCGTCAATCCACGCGCCCACCTGGCCGATCTGCGCCGGGGTCAGGTACGGGCCGCCGAACGGCATGCGCGCGGTGCTCCCGATGCGGGGATCACCCATGAGCTTCAGGTACACATAGCTGAATTGGCGATTGCCGGGTTGGACGATCTTCATCGCCGTCAGTTCACTGCTCAGCTTGCCGTTCGTGACGATGTTTGTGTATTCGGACGACGCCCAGGACAGCCCGGCGGGGGGGCTCGGGGTCAGGTGGCATGAACAGCCGGAAAACACCCCGGCCTGCACGGCCGCCCAGGTGGGGGCCGCTGGAGCCGGGGCCATGCTCACGGTCACCGCGGTCGCGGACGACGAGGTCGCCGTTACCCCCGCCGTCTGACCGGTATCGACCACGAATAAGCTGGCGTTCAGTCCGTCCACCACCACGGTGCGGCCGCTGCCGGGCGGAACGCTGACCGTGAACGTGGAGGTCGAGGAGCCTACACTCACCTGCACCGGCGTGGCGATGTCCGCCGCCGTCACGGTGGCGCGCAGCGTGGTGATGCCGGCGGAGAGCGTCCCGGTAGCGGTCACATTCAGCACCCCTGTCCCGCCCGTGGAGCTATCCCCTGCCGCTGTGCCGGTCCCGCCCGCGCCGTATGAGCCCCCGCCCGGGCTCATGGTCTGGCCGCACGCTCCCAGCAGAAGCCCGCACGAGACAAGGGCCATGGCGAGAGCCGCTTTGCATCGCGCTTCCATGTTCATGTCTCCCGTTGCGGCGCCAGTCCGGAAAGGAACCGGACCCAATGGCTACTCAACGGGGGTACACGGAACGACGCGCGGTTATTCCGAAGCCACGGCGCCGCCAGCACCGCAGGGATGGCCCGCCTGCCGGGTGCGCCTTCACGTCTTGCGGATTCCCGCCAACTCCTGGAGCAGGCGCCAGTTGCGCAACCGGTCCTCCTGGGCGCTCAGCAGGGCGGCGGAGGGATTGCCCGCCGCGTCAAATTGCTTGGCGAAGCGGCCCTCGCTGCGGGCGAAGTCCACGAAGGTGTTGGGCTGGCCCGTCTTGGAATCGGTGGGCCAATCCTCCGCGGCGGCGGGATTGCCCTTCAGGCTCAGGCGCGCCTTGAGGGAATCTCCCTTGCGCGGGTCGTGGATAAACAGGGGGAAGGCCCGGCCGTTCACCGCCCGGCGGGCCTGCGCCTGGGACATGTCGTCCGCCACCCCGTGTTCCGGCTGGCAAGTGGTGTACACGTTGACGAGCGCTGGCCCAGGATAGACGTTGGCCTCGCGGATGGCCTGATAGAAGTGCGCCATGAAGGCGGTGGCGGTCTGCGCCACGTACACCTCCGGGTGCATCATCGCGATGTTGGCCAGCTCCTTGCGATGCTCGGTCTTGCCGCGGATGGCGTGCCCATAGGGGGCCATCTTGGCCGACTGCGCCGTGAAGGTGGACGTGCTCGCCTGCCCGCCGGTGTTGGAATACACCTGCGTGTCCAGCACGAGCACCTTGATGTCCATCCCGCTGGCCAGCAGGCGGCTGAGCGACTGGAAGCCGATGTCGTACATGGCGCCGTCGCCGCCCAGCACCCACAGCCGCCGGCGCTGCCCGTGCAACTGGTCCCAGCGCGCTCGCACGCCCATCGCCACCGCCGGGGCGTTCTCGAAGAGGGAATTGGTCCACGTCACCCGATAGGGATTGTAGGGGTAGGTGGAGCCGTAGACGGTGTTGCAGCCCGTGGCGGCCACGATGCCGATCTCCTCGCGGGCGAACTCCTCGCCGGTCGCCGCCAGCATCATGCGGATGGCCGTGGCCTCTCCGCATCCGGCGCAGGAGCCCGCGCCGCCCAGGTAGAGCAGGGCGCGCTCCTCCTTGAGCATGGCGTCCACGGGCAGGCGCTTGGCCAGAAAGCGCGCGGGCGTCTCCGGCAGGGCCTGCATGGCGCGGGCGCGGGCGCGCTGCGCCTCCAGCAGCGCATCGTCCTTGACCCGCATCTCCAGCGCCGCATGGCTGCCGCACACCTCCACGCACTCCCCGCAGCCCTTGCACTTGGCCGGATCCACCCAGATCGCGAACAGGCCGCCGGCCTCGCCCTTCTTTTCCAACAGCCCGTGGAACTTTGTCGTGCGCACCCACTGTGCCAGGAAGTCCTGTCGCGCGGGCTCCTCGGCGATCATCCCGGCCTGGGCCGCGACCGCCTCGGGCTCGGCTACCTTGCCCAGGATGGCCGTGTCGGGACACGCCGTCACGCACTCCATGCACGCCACGCATTGCTCCGCGATGAAGCGCGGCAACTCCGGGGAGACATAAGAGAAGTCCCGGAAGACGGCCGTCCCGGGCGGCACCAGCGAGCGCGCCACGCCCACATCGGCCGGCAGGGCCTCCTCCCGGCCGCTCCCATACGCGCCGATCACCTGCTCGTTGAACTCCCCGACATAGCGGTCCAGATCAATCTGGAATTCCGTCGAGGACCACTGGGGGCCGTGGGACTCCAGGGGCTGCCCCGACTCCTTGACCAGCGGACCTTCGCCCCGGCTAGAGGGGCGGCGCGAAGTGACATGGGAGACAACGGTGCGGTCTTCGCTGTTTTCCGGGTAGTGCATGGCTCTACCTCCGGGCGGGGTGCAGCGCGGCTTGCGCCAGATCCGTCATGGAAAGGATGCCGATGGGATGGCGCGCGTCCCCAGGCCCCGGCACCACCACCAGGCGGTGCACCTGCCGCTCCAGCATCCGCGTGACGGCTTCCGCCAGGGGCTCCTCCGGCCAGGTGACGAGCACCTGGCGCGTCATCAGGTGGCGCGGGAACACCTCCGGCAGCCCGTCGCGCCCGGCCGCGGGCAGCGCCGCCCGGGTCAGGTCCGTCGTGGAGAGAATTCCCTCCATCTCCTGCGCGCCGTTCACCACCACGATGGCGGAAATCTTGCGCTCGGCCATGGTTTCCACCACCCGGGGCAGGGGATCGTCCGGGCTGCATGTGATGACGCCCCGATGCATCACGTCCGCCACCCGGTGATCGGCATAAAGGCGCTCGACCTCGCCCCCCGAGGACAGGATCATCGACCGGGGAAGCTCCCGCACCTCGCGGTAGCCGCGCTCCACGCAGTGCAGGTTGGCCGCGACCACGTCGGCGGAAAGCTTGCCGAAGGTGTGCTGCAGCGCCGCCTCCGCCTGCTCCAGCAGCCTTTCGTCCGACAAGCCGGAGCGCTCGCGGAAGGGCGCGCAACGCAGGAACACCCCCAGCAGCACGATCCCCTGCATCCGCACCTCCAAATCCGGCCGCGGAGTGGCCTCGCGGGCGATGCGGGCGGCGTCCAGGTAATACACGCGGGCCTGGGCCTCCCGCGC
>Ga0315281_10007513_pt1 | contig 15331 bp, 18 predicted proteins | sample YL17G07_0_MG_FD_204540 | JGI IMG/M metagenome (GOLD analysis project Ga0315281, IMG submission 204540) | Sediment microbial communities from Yellowstone Lake, YNP, Wyoming, USA - YL17G07_0 | ecosystem: Environmental > Aquatic > Freshwater > Lake > Sediment | place: USA: Wyoming | collected...
ATAGGTGACCAGGCCCGGCACCAGATCCATCTTGACCCGGATCTGTGCCACCGAGAAGTTGTGCAGGACGTCTATCGAGCGCAGCAGCACCTTGACCGGCTTGCCAATGGGGAGATGTACCTCCGGGCTCGCTACGAGAACGTCATCTTGTCCGTTGGGATCGTCGGGATTAATACCAAACGGGTTCTTATCGCTAACGTACTTGGCATCGACGGTACCTAACTTGCCGTCCACCCCGGGGAAACGATAGGTCCAGTGCCACTGCTTGCCCACGGCCTCAACTACCGCCGCGTCTTTCGGGACGTCGACGAACTTCGCCCACACCAACAGCCCCGGGGCCAACATGGCGACCACGCCCGCGGTGGTCAATCCGGTGAGCCACCATTCCAGTTTCTTGTTCTCGGGCTCGTATGCGGCCCGTCTCTCCTTCCGGTAACGGTAGCGGATCACGCAATACGCCATGAACAAATTGACGGCGACGAAGACAAACCCCGTGACCCAGAAGGTGAGGCTGATGGTGTCGTCGATCGTGCTCCAATTGGAGGCGATCGGTGTGAAATACCATGGGCTCAGGAGGTGAAAAAGGACGGAGCCGAGGACCAACAATATCACTACGATTGCAATAGCCATGCGCGGATTCGACTCCCAAGCGGTATTCCATTAAAGAGCAAGGGTGAAGCGCTGCACGCGGCTCACCCGGCATTAATGATATCAAATTCTGCGCCAGGCGAAACGGCCGCCGTAGCGCGCGTACGACGCGAACGCGCTAGGGGAATGCGGGCATCGTCGGTTCCAGGCCGTGGTCGCTGGCTTCGGGATACTTGCGATGCACCATCCCCTGGAATTCCCGCACCCTCCCCTTGGGAATGTCGAGCATCAGCAGCACGCGCCCTTCCTTGATCTCGGCGTCGAAGCGCTTGAGCGCGGTATTCGGCGTGGAGATGCCGATCATGCTCGCCGCCCACGCGCCGAACAGAGTGCCGATTGCGGTCGCGATCAGGATGGTGACGAGCTGCAGATTCGTGCCCTCGGGCGGCGTCATGTAGATATAGACGCCGATCAGGAAACCGGCGCAGCCGCCGAGCATGAAGCCGATTTGCATGCTGTGCCGAAAATCCGATTTCTGCAGGTAATTTGCTTCGTGCAGTTTGCCGAGTGACATGCCGCGCTTCGCAAGGAAATGCATGTGCCGGTCCTCGATGCGCTCAAGCAGCAGATCATTGGCGATTCGGATGGCGCTGTCGAGATCCGGCAGAACGAAGTACAGGCGCCTTCTCATGCAATCTCCCTGCCGGCGCTGGATCGCCGGCTGTTTTAAGTTTTGACGCACTGCGTGCAGAAGTCAAGACCTGCCCGGCAGCGAGCGCCGCAGCCGGAGATCAGCCGATGCGCGACGTTTTTAGCAGGCGCTGCAGATCCTTGATCACCTGTCTTGGATCCGGGTCGCGCGGAAAGCGCATCATCAGGTTGCCCAGCGGGTCGACCACGAAGATGTGGTCGGCCAGCGCGCCCTGCGCCGGAAACTGCTCGGCGAGCGACCGTGACGCAAGCCGTTCAATGCGGGTGCCCGAGATCGTCTCCAGCAAGTCGTTGCTCGGCGCAGCGGCATCCGTTACCAGCCACAGGCGCTCGACCCGGTACTGGTCCTTGCCCTGCGACTTGCGGACTTGACGCATGAAATAGTGCTTGCGCGCGCAACCGGCATCGCACGCGCCCGAATCGAACTGCACCAGCACCCACTTGCCCTTCAGCGCCGCTATGGTCGCGTGGTTGAGCGGACGGGGCGAAAGCAGCTCGCCGTAATTGGATCCCTGCGCCGGCGTCCACCAGGAGTAGGCCAGGTATCCGGCAGCGACGGGCAGCGTGAAGAACGCGGCCAAGGCGAGCAGCTTGATGCGGCCGAGGCGGCGCGCGCGTACCGCGTCAGGCGTCTGCCGGCCGGCGTCCATGTCTGAAGCTAAGCACGAAGAAGATGACGATCGAAAGTGCGCCAAGCGCATACCACTGCCCGGCGTAAACGCGGTGCTGGTCGAGCAGCGCGTCACGCGCCGGCCAGTCTTGTATCAGGCCCTCGTCACTGACACCGCGTTGTTCGATAAAAAACGGCTGCAAGGGGAGCCCGCTCTCCGCCTCGAACGCGGCAAGATCGATGTTCTGCCGCACTCCGCCGCCGGGCTGCGCGCCGCCGGTCTCGTATACGCGCGGCGCCCACGGCACCGCCAGCCCACGCAGCACGCGCGTCCCGGTAGGCGCACCGACCGCTGGCGGAGCATTTCCCGCCGCTAGCCAGCCTCGCAGCACGAGAACGTAGCGACCGCCGCCGTCGATGCGCAATGGTGTCACGACGTAGTACCCGGTCCGCCCGCGGTAGAGGCGGTTGGCGAGGTAGAGCGAGCGCTGGGCGTCGAACTCGCCGTGCGCCTCGACCTTGCGCCAGACATAGTTCTCTGCCGCGACCGGCTGTGCATGCAGCCGGATCGCGGACACGCGCTCGTAGCCTGCGAGCCGCTCCGAGATCTCGCCCTTTTCCGCGGCACGGCCGGATTGCCAGTGACCCAGCGCGATTCCGATCGTGCACAGCACGGCCGCAACCGGGGCCGTCCACCAGACAAATGCCAGCGGCCCGATTCTCATCCCGCCCGCATGGCTGGAGACGCACGACGACATCGGCTAGACTGGTCGGCCACAATCCGCAACACCCAGCGCGTGCGCATCGTCGTCTACGTCCTGATCGCCCTGATTCTCGCGAGCCTGGCGTCCGCGCTGATGTTCGTTTTGCGCGACCGCAGCGGCTCGAAGCGAGCGGTGAAGGCGCTCGCACTGCGCGTCGCGCTGTCGATCGCGTTGTTCATATTGCTGCTGGCGGGCTTCCACTTCGGCTACATCCCCGGAAAACTCTAGCCGGAAACCAGACAGGCTGGCGACGTTGCGCTGGCGTTACAACCAGTACACCACGACAAACAGCAGCAGCCAGACCACGTCGACGAAGTGCCAGTACCAGGCCACCGCCTCGAACGCGAAATGGCGGTCGGACTTGAAGTGTCCCGACAGGCAGCGGATGAAGATCACTGTCAGCATGATCGCGCCCAAGGTCACATGAAAGCCGTGGAAGCCGGTCAGCATGTAGAAGGTCGCGCCATACACCCCGGTTGTCAGCTTGAGGTTGAGTTCCGAATAGGCATGCGCGTACTCATAGATCTGGAACCCGAGGAACGTTACGCCCAGCACGATGGTTAGAAACAGGAACAAGTTGAGCTTCAAGCGCTGGTTGTTGACCATGCCCCAGTGCGCATAGGTGAGCGTAATGCCGGAACTCAACAGCAGCAGCGTGTTGATCGCCGGAATGCCCCACGCGCCCATCGGCGTGAACTCCTCGGCGAAGCCTGGTCCGGCCGAAGGCCACACGTCGTCGAAGCCCGGCCACAGAAATTCTTCGTGCAGCAGGTTGGACAGATCCGGCACCGACATCACGCGCGCCCAGAACAGCGCGCCAAAAAAACCGAAGAAGAACATCACCTCGGAGAAAATAAACCAGCTCATGCCCCAGCGGAACGACAGGTCCTCCCATGCCCCGTACTTGCCACCCTCGGACTCGCCAATCACGTCGCCGAACCAGCGAAACATCATGTACAGCATGAGCATGATGCCGAGCGCAAGCCCGACCCAGCCGCCGCTCGAGGAGTTCATCACGAAAACCGCACCGAGCGCCATGCAGAACAGCGCCGCCGAGCCAATGATCGGCCACGCCATCGGTTGCGGCACGTGGTAGTGCTGCTGCCGCGTGGATCTGGATGCGCTTCGCGCCATGTTTACGCTCTCCTTGCGTTGAGGATGCCCTGCATCACGACTTGCCCTTTGCACCGGGTACCTCGAAAAAAGTGTACGACAGCGTGATGGTGTTGATATCGGCGGGCAGCGAGGCATCGATCACGAAGCTCACCGACATTGTGCGGGTCTCGCCCCCGGCCAGCGTCTGCTGGGTGAAGCAGAAACAGTCGAGTTTGCGGAAGAACCGGCCGGCGAACGCCGGGCCGTAGCTCGCTACGGCCTGGCCGGTGACGGCCGCGCTGCGCACGTTCGCGACCTCGTAGTCGACCTGCACCAGCTGTCCGGGGTGCACCTCCATGTACCGCACCGCGGGCTGGAAACGCCAGGGCATGCCGTGCGCGTTGGCGTCGAATTCGATCGTCACCGCGCGCGTCATGTCGATCTGCGTATTGGCCGCCGGCTCGGCGCGCTCCACCAGCGAATTGACGCCGAGGGCCACGCAGATTTTGTCGTAGAACGGCACCAGGGCGAAGCCGAAGCCGAACATAGCCACCGCGACGATCGACAGCCGCGTAAGCATGCGCCGGTTGTCGACGGTCTGCTCGGGGCTCATGAATTGACGGCCCGCGGGTTCATGAATTGATGACCCGCGGGGTCATAGCTTGATGAAGTAATACTTGGCGATGATCGCGAAAAACGTTGTCAGAGCGATCGAAGCGAGCAGCAGGGCGGTTTTGAGATTGCGGCTCACGCGTCGCGCGTCCCGTCAATTGACCACCGGCGCCGTCTCGAAACTGTGGTACGGCGCAGGCGTCGGCAGCATTGTCCAGTCGATCGAATCCGCGCCCTCCCACGGCCGCTCGGGCGCCTTCTGGCCGCTCCTGATCGTCTTCAGCACGAGGTACAGGAACAGCAGCTGCGTCGCGCCGAAGCCGAAGGCGCCGATCGAAGAGATTTTGTTCCAGGTCTCGAACATCAGCGGGTAGTCGGGAATACGCCGCGGCATGCCGGCAAGCCCGAGGAAGTGCTGCACGAAGAAGGTCATATTGAAGAAGATCATCGTCAACCAGAAGTGCCACTTGCCGAGCGTCTCGTCATACATCCTGCCGGTCCATTTCGGCAGCCAGAAATACACCCCGGAGAAGGCTGCGAACAGGGCCCCGGCCACCATCACATAGTGGAAATGCGCCACCACGTAATAGGTGTCGTGCAGCTGGATGTCGATCGGCACAAGCGAGAGCACCAGCCCGGTGAAGCCACCCAGCGTGAACAGGAACAGGAACCCACACGCGAACAGCATCGGCGTCTCGAAGCTAAGCGAGCCCTTCCACATTGTCGCCACCCAGTTGAACACCTTGACACCGGTCGGCACCGCGATCAACGCGGTCGCATACATGTAGAAAAGCTGCCCCGTGACCGGCATGCCGACCGTGTACATGTGGTGCGCCCAGACGATGAACGACAGGATCGCGATCGTCGTGGTGGCGTACACCATCGAGGCATAGCCGAACAGGGGTTTTCGCGAAAAGGCGGGAATCACCTGCGACACGACGCCAAAGGCGGGCAGCGCGATGATGTACACCTCCGGGTGGCCGAAAAACCAGAAGATATGCTGATAGAGCACCGGGTCGCCGCCGCCCGCGGCATTGAAGAACGACGTGCCGAAATGACGGTCGGTGAGCGTCATGGTCACCGCTCCGGCGAGCACCGGCATTGTCGCCACCAGCAGGTAGGCGGTAATCAGCCAAGTCCAGCAGAAAAGGGGCATGCGCATCAGGGTCATCCCGGGCGCCCGCATGTTGAGGATGGTGGTAAGGATGTTGATCGAACCCATGATCGAGCTCATGCCAAGCAGGTGGACGGCGAAAATCGTGAGATCCATCCCCATCCCCATCTGCACCGTAAGCGGGCTGTACATTGTCCAGCCGACCCCCGGCGCACCGCCCGGCACGAAAAACGAGAGCACCAGCAGCGACGCGGCGAACGGCAGGATCCAGAAGCTCCAGTTATTCATGCGCGCGAACGCCATGTCCGGCGCGCCGATCATCATCGGAATCTGCCAGTTCGCAAAGCCTACGAACGCCGGCATGATCGCGCCGAACACCATGATCAGGCCGTGCATGGTGGTCATCTGGTTGAAGAAGTCCGGATTGACGAACTGCAGCCCAGGCTGGAAGAGTTCGGCGCGAATCACCAGCGCCATCACACCGCCGGTCAGGAACATGATGAAACTGAACCACAGGTACAGAGTGCCGATGTCCTTGTGGTTGGTGGTGGTGATCCAGCGCATCACGCCGCCCGCGCCGTGGTAGCCACCACCGTTGGCGTGATCGTGGCCGTGCGTGTCTACGACTGCGCTCATGATGTGCTCCGTGCAGTTTCCCGCAATCTATTTCCTGAGCGCTCTGACGTCGGCGGGCTGGATCGCTTCGCCGGTCTTGTTGCCCCAGTTGTTGCGCGTGAAGGTGATCACCGCCGCCAGTTCCACGTCGTTCAGCTGCTTGCCGAATGCAACCATGGCGGTGGGCGCGCCGTTCTTGAGCACGCCATTGAGCAGCGTCTCGATCTGCTTATCCTTGGGCCCGCTGACCACCGCGGAACCGTCCAGCGGCGGGAACGCGGGCGGCGTGCCCTTGCCGCTGGCCTGGTGGCAGACCACGCAGTTCCTGGCGTAGACCTGCTCGCCGCGCTTCTTCAGCTCATCCATCGCGTACTGCTTGTTGGGATCGTCGGTCGCCGCCGCGATCAGCTTCATCCGCTCGCCGACCCACTTGCTGTACCCCTCCTGCGTGACCACCCGGACCACGATCGGCATGAAGCCGTGTTCCTTGCCGCACAACTCCACGCACTGGCTGCGGAACGTGCCGGTCTTGTCCGCCCTGAACCACAGATCACGTATGAAACCGGGAATCGCGTCCTGTTTGGCGCCGAATACCGGCACCCACCATGAGTGAATCACGTCGGCGGCGGTGGTCAGTACGCGCACCTTCTTGCCGATCGGCACCACCATCTCGTTGTCCACCTCGAGCAGGTAGTGCTCGCCCTTCGGCGCGCGGCCCTCGATCTGGTCGCGCGGCGTCGACAGCGTGGAGATGAAGCTGATGCCTTCGCCCTCGCCCTTCAGGTAGTCGTAGCCCCACTTCCATTGGTAACCGGTGACCTTGACGGTAATGTCGGCATTGGAGGTGTCTTTTTGCGCGATTACCGTCTTGGTAACGGGCCACGCGATGATCACGAGGATGACCATCGGGATGACCGTCCACAGCATCTCGACCGTGGTGTTCTCGTGGAAATGCGCGGCCTTGTGGCCCTTGGACTTGCGGTGCGCGTAGCAGGCCCAGAACATGAAGCCGAACACGCCGACGAAAATCACCGTGCACAGGATTATCACGTATTCATGCAGGCTGTGAATCTCGGCGGCGAGCTTGCTGCCCGCTGGCTGAAGATTCCACTCCAGCGCCAGCGCCAGGGCCGAAAATGTCGTCCCGAGGACCGCGGCGAGGACCATGCCCGCCCAGGTCGCGAAGCTGCGTGCCGGCTTGCCTGCCACTATCGTTCCATCCTCTTGTAATTCGTCGAGCAATTTCGCCTGAGAACGATGCCGAATGTGCCTGAAACGGAATTCTCGTGCGCGCGAAAAGAGCCGCGCAACGTTACCACAGCCAGCCCTCTCGCTCAATCAGCGCAGGCGTTCGAACTGCACTAGGGCGCGCCCGTCCGCGGCCCGGCGTGGCGCCGCTTTCCAGGCGTGCCCGTACACGACCTCGTAGCTGACGGGCAGCTTGCCTTCGCGGCGCTGCGCCGCGAGCTTTTCCATCAGCGAAGCGCGGAACTGCCGCCCGGCGAGGCCGCGCGTGTTGCCGGTGAGCGCGCAGGTCTGGCCGCTGGCGCGCAGATCGGCGAGCAGCGCAGCGCCGTCGGCATAGACCATCGTGATTCGTTCCATATCCATCACCGGCTCGGCGAACCCTGCGGCGACAAGCATGTCGCCCAGATCGTGCATGTCGGCGAACGAATGCACCCGTGCCTCGCCCGCCGCCAAACGCAGCTCGGCGAGCGTATCGGGACCGAGCGTGCTGAACATCAGCAGCCCCTCGACTGCGAGCGCGCGATGGAATTCCCGCAAGGCGGCGAGCGGGTCCGCCGCCCAATGCAGGGCCATATTCGACCATACCAGCCCGACTGAAGCTGCCGCCAGCGGAAGCCTGGCGAAGTCCGCGCCCACGCACAGCGGAAGAACTTTCTGCAAGAAACGCCAACGCCGCCGCCCGGCGCGCAGCATCGCAGGAGAATAGTCAAGTGCCAGCACCTCTGCGCCCCGGTAGCGCTTTGCCAGCGCGCGTGCATCGCGCGTCGGCCCGCTGCCGGCATCGAGCACGCGACGCGGCGAAATTTTCACGTAGTCGAGGCGCTCCAGCATGCGGGCGCCGATTTCCGCTTCGAGCCTGGATGCCTGCGCATAGCTCTGCGCCGCGCGCTCGAAGCGGCGCCGGGCGACGCGCGAATCTATAGCAAAGCCTGGCGGACGCTCAGTGACCTCGGGCAAGCACGCCTTCCACCGCCCGCGCGACGGCGAGGATGTGCCGGTCCGAGAGCGCCGCGCCGCAGACCGAGAGCCCGACGGGAGCCGCGCCGGCGGCATGGCAGGGCAGTGTGACTGCGCAGCCGTCGAGGAAATTGACGACGCCGACGTTGCGCAGGATGCGCAGTGTCCAGCGCATATAGTCCTCGTCGCTTGCATCTACCTCCTGAATCGTGGGCGCAATGCAGGGCGTGGTCGGCATGAGACACGCATCAAAAGGCGCGAGCGCCGCCGTCACTTCCCGGATGTAGGACTGGCGCAGCCGTCCGAGGTCGATGTAATCCGCGGCACTGATGTCCTTTGCCATCTGGATCCGTTTGCCGACACGCGGATCGTATTCGGAAATCCGGTCCAGCCAGCGGCGATGGATCGCATAAGCTTCCGCGCCGGCAAAACCGCCGCTCTTGAAATAATCGGCCTGACGCTCGAACGCTGGCACCGGCAATTGCGAGATCAGCGCGCCCGCCGCCGAGAGCCGGCCGAGGCTCGCCTCGAACGAGCGTGCCACCTCTTCGTCCAGATCCTCGATCAAAGACCCGCGCGGCACGAGAAACCTCAGTCCCCTCGCGCCCAGCATGGCAAGCGCCTGGGAGGGCTCGGCCGCGAGAATCGAATCGTAGGCGGCGCAGCACGCCACGGTATTGGCGAGCGGGCCGATCGAATCGAGCGCGAAGGACAGGGGGAACGCGCCGTCGCGCGGCACGCGCTGCTGCGTAGGCTTGAAGCCGACGACGCCGCACAGCGCCGCCGGCTGCCGGATGGAGCCGCGCGTGTCGCTGCCCAGGGACATGACGCACATTCCATCGGCCTGCGCGACCGCCGCACCCGAGGACGAACCGCCGGGCACGCGTCCCGCCCTGCGGTCCCAGGGATTCTTCGGCGTGCCGTAGTGCGGATTGAGGCCGGTCGTGCCGAATGCGAATTCGACCATGTTGGTACGGCCGACGATCACGGCGCCCGCGGCGCGCAGGCGCGCGACCGCGGGCGCATCCATCACGGCCGGTGCGGCCCCCGACAGCAGCTTTGAGCCGGCGCGGGTGACATCGCCCGCGACATCGAACAGGTCCTTCACCGATACCGGCAGCCCGTCCACCGCCGAGCGCACGACGCCCGCCTTGCGCAGGCGGTCGGCGTGGTCAGCGTCGGCGCGCGCCGATTCCGCATAAACCTTCACGAAGGCGCGCGCGCCCTCGCCCGCCGGCTGCGCGATTCGCGCCAGAGCCATTTCCAGCAGCGCGCGGCTGGTCGTGCGGCCCGCGGCAAGATCGCCTGAAAGCGCTTCAACAGTCCACATGCGCCGTCCACATCCGGCCAGTCTAGCGCACAATATTCTCGATGCTGGCGAATCTCGGGCGACGCATCGGTACCTTGCTGTTCAGCGGCAGCTGCTTCCTGTGCCGAGGGGAAGCTGCCGGCATCCTGTGTGCGCAGTGCGACGCAGACCTGCCTCGCCTGACCGGAGCGTTCTGCCCGCGCTGCGCGCTGCCCTCGCCCGCGAGCGCCGTGTGCGGCCGCTGCCTGACGCAGGCACCGCAATACGACGCCACCAGCGCCGCACTCGCCTACCAGTTCCCCGCTGATGTCCTCGTGCAGGCGCTCAAGTTCCGAGGTGAACTGGCGCTTGCGCCCTTTCTCGGGGGTCTTCTTTCACAATGCATTTCAAACAGCAACGTGGACTACGTGGTCCCAGTCCCGCTTTCCACTGAGCGGCTGCGCGAGCGGGGCTACAACCAAGCGCTTGAAATCGCCCGTGACGTCGCCAGCGCAAGCCGTGCCCGGATCGCGCCCGAGCTCTGCGAGCGCAGGCGCGACACCGCGGCGCAGGCCGAGTTGCCTTTGAGCGAGCGGGCGAAGAACGTGCGCGGCGCCTTCCATTGCCCGCGCCTGGTCGCGGGCGCGCGCATCGCGGTGCTGGACGACGTCATGACTACCGGCGCGACGCTCGACGAAATCGCGGCTACTCTGAAGCGCGCCGGTGCGGCGCGTGTGGAAAACTGGGTGGTCGCCCGCACTTTTCCGCCCACGCCGGCGTACTGATGTTCGATATCGTCCTCGTCCATCCGGAGATCCCGCCCAACTCCGGCAACGTGATCCGCCTCGCGGCCAACACCGGCGCGCGCCTGCACCTGGTGGAACCGCTTGGCTTTTCAATGGCAGACAAGCAGCTCAAGCGCGCGGGCCTCGACTACCACGAGTACGCGAGCGTGCGCGTACACGCGGATTGGCACTCCTGCCTCGAGAAGCTAAGTGGACAGCGCTTCTTTGCTGTTACGACGCGTGGCGAAGCAAGCGTCTTCGAAACCGATTTTCAGGCAAATGACGTATTTGTATTCGGCTCCGAGACTGCCGGTTTGCCGGAAAACATCTTGACGGACTTCAAATCTGCGCATCGGCTGCGGCTGCCCATGCGTCCCGGCAACCGCAGTTTGAACCTTTCGAATGCGGTCGCTGTAACGGTGTTCGAAGCCTGGCGCCAGCTCGGCTTCCGCGGCGGGATCTAGGCCACTCGCGCCGGCCATTCGCCGCGCGGATCGCGCGCGAGCAACCGTTCGACCGCCTGTGATGGCGTCAGCCGCCCATCGAGCACCGCGTCCACCGCGGCGGCGATCGGCATTTCCACCGCGCAGCTTTTGGCGCGCGCCAGGGTCGCGTGCGCCGAGCGCACGCCTTCGGCGACGTGGCCAAGTTCCGCAACGATTGCCTGCAGGGGCTTGCCGCGCGCGAGCTCGAGGCCGACGCGCCGGTTGCGCGACAGATCTCCGGTGGCGGTGAGAATCAGGTCGCCTGCGCCGGTAAGACCCATCACCGTTTCGGCGCGCCCGCCCAGCGCCACGCCGAGACGCGCGAGTTCCGCGAGGCCGCGCGTGACGAGCGCCGCGCGCGCGTTCTGTCCGAGGTCCAGGCCATCGCAGATCCCGACTGCGATTGCGAGCACGTTTTTGACCGCGCCGCCGATCTCCACGCCCACCACGTCGTCCGAGTGATAGACACGCAACCTGCCGCCATGCAATTGCGCCGCGGTACTCATCGCAAACGCGGCGTCGGTCGAGGCGAGCGTCAGTGCGCAGGGCAGGCCCTTGGCCACCTCGAGCGCAAAGGAAGGCCCGGAAAGCGCTCCGCCGGGCGCGCGCATTCCCGCCGCCGCGACAATTTCGTGTGGCAACGCGGCGCTGTCCTGTTCGAATCCCTTGCACAGCCAGACGAGCGGGACCTTGCCGCCCTTCAGCTTGGCGAGCAGCTCGCGCAATCCCGCCACCGGCGTTGCGGCGACGAGCAGCTCGGCGCCTGCAATTGTTTCTTCCAGACCAGAGCCGATCTGGAGCGAATCGGGAAGCGTGATGTCAGGAAGATAGCGCTGGTTGCGGCGCGTGCTGGCGATCGACTTCGCCTGTTCCGGGTCGCGCGCCCAGAGCGCCACACGGTGCCGCGGCGACAACGCTACGGCAAGCGCGGTGCCCCATGCGCCTGCGCCCAGCACTGCGAGCGCGGCCATCGCAACAGCCTCAGTCGCCCCAAACCGATGCGGCTCGCACGAAACCGCTCGCGCCGTCGCCATGGCGCACGCGCACCCAGCCGTTGGGCGCAATCTCGAGCAGTTCCAGCGTCACGTTCTGCGCGGCACTGAACACCGAAGGGGCGCCGTCTTCGGGCCGCTGGCGCACATCCGCCGACGGCGCGGTCACCAGCACCATGCGCTTGTCGCCGAGCGCCTTTCTCTCGATCCAGGTAAGCGCTCCCGCATGGTCGCGCACCTTGACCCAGGCCTCCAGGTTCACGATCACTTCGAGCGGATAGCTGCGCGACACCACGTAGAGCGGCGTTGCCTGCCGCGAGGGCGCGTCGTAGAGCACCGCGGCGCTCTCCTGCACAGAACGAAAGTCGGCCGCATTCGCATTGAACATGGTCAAGAAGATGGGGAGAAAAAAGCGCTTCATGTTCAATTCGCCAGTTCGATTTTCGAACTTTCCGCGGCCTGCTGCTGCATGCGTTCCATGTAGATCTGCTCGAATGAAACCGGCGCCAGCACCACCGCTGGAAAACCTGCGCGCGTGACCAGGTCCGAGATCGCTTCGCGGGCGTAAGGGTAGAGGATCGTCGGGCAACCGATGCCGATGAGCGGATCGAGATCCTGGGGCGGGACGCCGCGCACTGAAAATATCCCCGCTTGCGCTGCTTCGGCAAGGAACACGGTCTTGTCGCCCGAGCGCGCGGTCACCGTGACCGTGACCGTGACTTCAAACAGCCCGTCGGCAAATTGCTCGCCGCGGCTGCGCACCTGTATTTCGAGCTGCGGGTCCTGTGGCGCCATGAATACCTGCGGCGCGTTCGGCACTTCGAGCGACAGATCCTTGACGTAGAGCTTCTCGATCTGGAACGAAGCTTGCTGCGCCGCCTGCGGCTGGGATGGATCGGCGCCTGCGGGGGGTGGTGTCGGATCGCTCATGTGGCCTTTGCCAGTAGTTGGTCGAGTTGGCCGGAATCGTCCAACTCGTGAAGCTCGTCGCTGCCGCCGACGTGGCGGCCGCCAATCCAGATCTGCGGCACGGTGTAGCGGCCGCTCCTTTGCTGCATTTCGGCGCGCCGGCCCGGATCCATATCGACGCGTACGCGCTCGATGTCGCTTACGCCCTTGCGCTCGAGCAACCGGTCGGCAGCCTGGCAATACGGGCACGCGGACGTGCAGTAGATCAACACGCGCGCCATGGGGTCGGCGTCATTTGCCGGCACTCATTTCTCGACCGGCAGCCCGGCCTGCTGCCAGGCCGCATATCCGCCGGCAAGGTTGTGCACGCTGTCGAAGCCTTTCTTGCGCAGCACCGCCACCGCGCCGCCGGCGCGATTGCCGTCGCCGCAATGCAGGATCAGCGGCCTGGCCTTGTGCTTGTCGAGTTCGACCGCGCGCCGCTCAAGGTCGGCGAGCGGGATGCTCTTCGCACCCAGTATGTGGCCCGTGGCGTAATCCTCGACGCTGCGCAGGTCGATGACCAGCGCATCGCTGCGGTTGATCAGCTGCGTCGCCGCGAGCGTATTGACCCAGGGGCCGCCCGCGCCGCGGCGCAGAAGCGGCCAGATCAGCATGCCGCCCGAGACCAGGGCGATCGCGATGATGAAGATGTTTTTGGTGATGAATTCGACGGGCATCAGCGCATTATAATTCAGCGCATGTACAAGCTCGTGCTTCTGCGGCACGGCGAATCGGGCTGGAACCGCGAGAACCGCTTTACCGGCTGGACGGATGTTGATCTCTCGGCGCAGGGCGTCGCGGAGGCGCGCAGCGCGGGACGCCTGCTCAAAGACGGGGGCTACGCCTTCGATCTAGCCTGCACCTCGATGTTGAAGCGCGCCATCCGTACGTTGCACCTCGCGCTGGAGGAGCTCGACCAGCTCTGGATTCCGGTGGCGAAGGACTGGCGCCTGAACGAGCGCCATTACGGCGCACTGCAGGGCCTGAACAAGGCCGAGACTGCAGCGAAGTTCGGCGAAGCGCAGGTACTCGCCTGGCGGCGCAGCTACGACACGCCGCCGCCGGCTTTTGAGCCTGGCGACCCGCGCCATGAAGCGAGCGACCCGCGCTACGCCGGGGTGGCGGTGCCCAGAACGGAATGCCTGAAAGACACGGTGGCGCGGGTGATTCCCTTCTGGGATAGCACGATCGCGCCGGCAGTGCGCGCCGGCCGCCGCGTCCTCGTCGCCGCGCATGGCAACTCGCTGCGCGCGCTGATCAAGCACCTCGACGGCGTGTCTGATGCGGACATCGTCTCCCTTAACGTCCCGACCGGCGTGCCGCTGGTCTACGAGCTGGATGGCGAGCTGCGCGCGCTCAAGCATTACTATCTTGGCGACGCGGCGGAAGTCGCGCGACGGCTTGCCGCCGTGGCCGCGCAAGGCAAGGCCAAACCCTGAGGGCGAATCTCCTTCTCAGCTTCGCTCTCGCCGGCGGCATGATCCAATCGCTCGCGTTCGGGGCGGCACGCGAGGAGGATCTGGCGGCGTTGCGCTCGCGAATCGACTCGCTGCGCTCCGAACTCGAGGGCCGTGAATCCGACCGGCGCGAAGCACGCGACGCATTGCGCGATTCCGAACGTGCGATTTCCGACGCCAATCGCGCACTGCACGCGCTGGAGACGCAGGCGCGCGCCGCACGCGCGGAAATGGCAGACCTCGCCGTGCGCAGGACCATCCAGGAGCGTTCGCATGAAGCCGGCCAGGCCGCGCTCGGGCGCCTGTTAGCGGCACGCGCCGTCGCGCGCGTTTCAGGCACTGCGCCCGATTTCGTGCGTCTCGCTCTCTCGGGGGAAGACCTGGCGGACGCTGCGCGCAAACTGCACTACCTGACGTACGTTTCCCGCGCCGCGGCGCAGATGATCGACGCCCAAAGCATCGGACTCGCCGAGGTCGCCCGTCTGAAAGCCAGCTCCGAGGAGAAGGCGCTCGAACTGGCGGCGCTCGAGGCACGCGGCCGCAGCGACCGCGAGCAGCTGCTGAAGGAGCGGCGCGAACACCGCCGCCTGCTGGAGCGCATCGCGGGCGAGATCCGCACTGCCCGGAAACGGATCCAGGTGCTGCTTGCCGACGAATCGCGCCTTGCGCGCCTGGTGCAGGAAATCGGCAAGGTGCTTGCGGCGCGGCCCGGCGCGGGTTATGAGCGGGTTACGGCCGTGCCGGAGGCGGGCATCGGCGCCGCCGCCAGCGTGTATGCCGCCCGCCTGTTTTCAACCCGCCTGTTTTCAACGCTCAAAGGCAGCCTGCGCCTGCCGGTGCGCGGGGAACTTGCGGCTCGCTTTGGCACTCTACGTAACGAGGGGCGTGTTGCCGCCAAAGGCGTCTTCATCCGCGCCGCGGAAGGCGAGCAGGTGCGCGCGGTGGGCGCGGGCCGCGTGGTCTATTCCGACTGGATGCGGGGTTTCGGCAACCTGCTGATTGTGGATCACGGCGAGGCGTACCTGTCGATCTATGGCAATAACGAATCTTTACTCAAAC
>Ga0315281_10007514_pt1 | contig 15331 bp, 14 predicted proteins | sample YL17G07_0_MG_FD_204540 | JGI IMG/M metagenome (GOLD analysis project Ga0315281, IMG submission 204540) | Sediment microbial communities from Yellowstone Lake, YNP, Wyoming, USA - YL17G07_0 | ecosystem: Environmental > Aquatic > Freshwater > Lake > Sediment | place: USA: Wyoming | collected...
ACAGATCCCGGTGGCAGATTGGCATGATCGTTTGGGAAACGCGACCCTCTCGGACGCGGTTATGGACCGCATCATCCACAACGCTTACCGGTTGGAACTGTCCGGGGAATCTATGCGGAAACGCCGCTCCCCCTTGACTTATTCCGGCCACAAAGAAGTATAATGAGCATCCAGCGTCGCTTCGCTCCGATCGGTGGCCGGTTTGAACCGGAACAGGTAGCCGGATTGACCGGAATATACACTTGACAACTAGACCACTTCAGTGGCGGGTGGAGCGGGCGTTTCGGGAAACGAAAAGTACGCTGGAAGCGCGGCCGATCTTCCATCATCGCGACGACACTTCGATCGGGCATATCGTCGCCGGGTTCCTGGCCCTGCGACTGGAAATGGACCTGCAGAGAAGGCTCGATGAGCACGGCGTCGATGTGTCCTGGCCGACTCTGATGAGGGACCTGGGCCAGGTCCATGCGGTCAGACTGGAAGCCGACGGGCATACTTATGTTTTACGGACCGACCTTCAAAGCACAGCCCATCAGGCGTTTCGGGCGGCCGGAGTTCGACCACCGTCCTCGGTGACAATGACCGGCTGAGATGAGAGACCGTAGTGCCAAACTTTTTTTGCGCGCTCGTAATTTATTCATTTACAGGAACTTCGAAAAACCAACTGTCAAAAATGAGCTTGACGCAGCTCAGCCAGCTCGACGAACGTCTGGCAAGAATGGCCGGCGTCCTGGAAGGTGTGATACCGCGAATCAAGGCCTTGCGCTAGTCAAGGATTTCCGGGTTTGTAAAAGATCACCGCGCGGCTTAACCGGACCGGGACGGGACCCGCCATCATAAATCCCGCTTTCCCGGCGGCCTCCACGATCCCGCGAAAATTATTCTCGCTAATATGAATTTTCGGCTCGGCAAATAGCAATGTCCCCCTAGGCTTAAGGCATTCCAGGATTTCAGAGAAGAACCTGCTTTTGTCCGGCACCTCATGGACCATCCAAAAGGCCAGCACGAAATCCACATGATCCGACGGGACATTTAGGCGGTCAGCCTGAGCGAGATGCAGACGGACTCGCCCCGTCAAGCCTGCCCTTTCTATCCGCTTTCGTATTTTTTTGAGCATCCATTCTTGGATATCCGCGGCTATTACGAGCCCGGTCTCGCCTACGAGTTCGGCCATGACCGTCGTGAAATAGCCGGGACCACAGCCGGCATCCAGGACGGTATCTCTCTCTCGTATGAAGCGTTGCAGGGTTTTCTTGGGATTCTGGGACAGGCTCCGGATAGGATTGATCAGCAGCCAGGCAAGCCAGGGCGGGCAGACATGCGCTTCCTTTTTCATGGGGCCGTTTTTGCTCCTTTTTTATTGAGCAGACGCCATCAAGGGGCAAATAGCTTTTTCACCGTCGGAAATAATCCCATTTCCGTGTGGGGCAAGAACAAGGCTCCCGTATATTCATCCATATACCCGGGCTCCGTGTTCAGCTCGAGATAGGTCATTTTTCTAGCGATTGAATGGACCATCTCTTTGTTCCGTTCGGAAAGGAGAATAAGGTAAGCCCCCCAAAGAGAGGTATTGCCCAGGTAATGAAATTTCTTCCTTTCAAGATCAGGTAAAAGCCCTATGCGGATGGCATTTTCAATGTCGAGGTTCTGCCCAAACCCTCCGGCGATGTAGAAGTCGTCGATTTGAGCGAGTTTTAGCCCGACGCTTTTCAAGAGGATGGAGCAAGCCGAGAAAACCGCACCCTTTGTCCGGATCAGGTTGGCGATATCGCGTTCGGAAAAAATCAAGTCCTTTCCCCAATGACAATTTTTCGCTTCTTCAATCAAGAAGCCGGGGCTGTTGCCGTTCCGCACGAACCGGCGACCGGCCCTTTTTTCATGAAATCTTCCGTTTCGGTCGATAGTGCCATGGACGAACAGTTCCGCTAAAAGATCTACGAGGCCGGAGCCACATAAACCCTTGGGCCTGAGGTCTCCGATCACCCCGTAATGGACGCTTCCATCCTCTCTGATCTCAAGCGATTCAATGGCCCCGTCGGCGGCGGGCATTCCGCATTTTGTCCCTCCGCCCTCGAACGCCGGGCCCGCTGAACAGGCGCAAGTGACCAGCCAGTCCTTATTGCCGACAACAAGTTCGCCGTTGGTCCCGGCATCAATGAATAAAGAAACCTTTGAGGAATCCCGGAGGATGGGAGTCGCCAGCATCCCGGCGGTAATATCTCCTCCGACATAGCTTCCCACGCAAGGCGCGAAGGAGACCCTGGCCTCGGGATTCATATTGAGCTTCAGGTCCTTTGCCGCGACAGAAGGGACATCACTCACAGTGGGAACGTATGGCTCTTCCCGGATGGTTCGAGGCGGGAGACCGAGAGAAAGGTGGACCATGGTCGTGTTGCCTGAAAAACAACCGCCATAGATGTCCGCGGCGTTAACTTGGGCGGCGCTAATCGCCTTGTCAATCAGATGATTGACGGTGGAGGTGATGAGAGCCTGGAGTTCTTCCAGCCGCGCCGGTTTCTGAGCATAGTTGATCCGGGAAATAACATCTTCTCCACACTTCAGCTGCTGGTTATAGCTGGATGCCGCGCTCAATATTTTCCCGGTTTCGAGATCGACCAGATACAGAGCCACGGTCGTCGTCCCGACGTCGCAGGCCAGGCCGAGGATTTTTTTCCCGGGCCGCGCGGGTTCGACATCCAGGATTGTCCAAGCGGGCTTGGACTTCAGGAGAATGACATCGATCTGTCCCTCGTTTTCTCTGACCGCCTGGGCCAATTTTTTTAGAACGGAATATTCGCAGGCCGCTTCTTCAATTCCGGCCTTTTTTTGAAGAGTCCGTTCGACCCGCCGGAGGTCACTGGCGTGGTCTTCCAGAGTCGGAGAAGGGACGAGGAAACTGATTTTGTGGACGCGGGGGTTGATTTCAAAAATCCCGGAGATTTTGTCTTTGTTCTCTTCTAAATAGCGTGATTCCAAAAGGCTTTTCACGGAGATCTCTTGAAACTGAGGGATTTGAACCGTCATAGGATCCGTGATATCCGTCTGACAAGCCAGCACGTATCCCTGCTTGCGGAGTTCTTCAGAGAGGGCGGCCGAAGGTCGGCTCTTGACATGGCCGATCAAGATCTGGACCAGACAATCTCCGCAGGTGCCCCTGCCTCCGCAAGTCGATTTGAGGGGAAGCCCGGCCTTTTTTATCGCGTCCAGAAGATTGGTTCCTGGGACGACATGGAGGCTTGTCTCAAAAGGCAAGAACCGTATCTTAAGATGTTTCTCCATTCTCGTTTCAATTTATTAAAACAAATTGACGCTCTTGACAAAAGCGGGAATGTCGGCTGCCTCCTGGCATCCGACAATGACCTGCCAGCCGGGCAGCTTTTCTTCGAGCTCGCCGCTGATTTGGGCCACGAGCCCGGGAATGATGATTTTCCTGGTTTTGACTTGCTCGTCAAGCTTGATGTCCTTGATAAATTTGGCGATTTTTTCGGGGACAAATTTGCCGCCCGCCCAAGCGGTGAGGACCGACTGGCCTTCGGTGTCGCAGACGACAAGATGGGCGGACGTCCCGGAGTTCTCGATCTCCCCCGAGACCATGAAAAACGTCAGGGAGAAATTGGTGGTGATGAAAACCGGGGACTCGGGGGTTGGGTCTCCAATGGCGTAGACTTTGGGGTCCACCTGGATGGGCTTTTGAGGGTCGGTATAAATATTCTGACGGAGGGTCAACAGAGCATAGAGAAGGGCTTTGTCGAAGGACGGGAGGACGATGACAGAACTATATTTGCACAGCAGGATGGAAGCTTTGGCCAGCAGATCGAGGCCATTCTCAGCCTGGATAAAAGTGAAAAGAGGAAATCCGAAAGGCTTGAAGTTCTTCTTGATGGCGCTCCGCCTCAAAACAGTGTTATGCTGGAGCCGGGCGCCCAGATTCATCGAATCAAAGTTGAGCAGGATGTTATTCAAACCGGCCTGTCGGGCCTTCTCGGTTTGGCCCGCGAGCTCCTCATAGGACGCGCCGGAGATGATCACAACAGCTCCCCTGGATTTGGCCAATTCGATGATCGGATCGGTCAGAGAATTTCGCAGATAAATGGCCGGCCGGTCATTCTTTAAAAGTTCAAGGCCCAGCTTCAGGGTCTCCTCTTCGGCGCAATCGAGGATGATCCCCTTGGTTGAGTTCTTCCGGGCCAGCTCAAGGACTTTGAGGAAAACTCCCTTATCTCCGCTGTCATGGCTGATAAAAAAAAGATCTGTTTTCAGGGTTTCGCCGACCCGCTCGACGCCATAATTCTCGATCTCTTGGATCTTGGCCAGGCTCATGTCTTCGCCTTCGGACGTTTTCAGCTGGATCGCAATCCCCGTCTTGTGGAAAAAGGTCTTTTCGTGGCGGAAAAGCACGGTTTCCTCGCCGACTTCCAAAGGCTTTGCTCCGCCGATTGTCACCAGACGGATGGGAGGCTCGCCGGCCGCGCCCAGAGCGGCCTTAGCCTCCGCGGAAGCATGAGGACAGCGGTTGAGCTCGGCCTTTTTCTGGGCGAGTTTCATGGCAAACGCCATGCAGGTCGGCACACCGCAATCGCCGCAATTTGTTTTTGGCAGCCGCTTAAAGATATCCAGTCCGGACAGGGCCATCTTAGTTCCCCTCTTTGGAATCGAACATTTCGCGGATCTTGTTCTTGACGACCTCAACGGTCCGGGGGTGGTGCATGATCATCAAGTCGGCGCCGGCCGCCAACAAAGACATGGCCGTGGCGATTTCCCAATAGGCGCCTCTCATTTTCTCGTCTCCCCAGTTCGGATACTCTTTTTCAGGCGCTCTGGCCTCTTTGACTTTGGAGCTTTCATAGCCGGGATTGATGAGCATGGGGAAGGCGAGCATCTTGTCCCCGGCCAGCCCGTCATTCCGGATGCGTTCCATGATGGAATACGTGTATTCCAAACCGTAGCCCAAGGCCCCGGTGAGAGGGTCCATGACGATCCGTTCCACCGGAAAACTCATGTCCGTTAAAAGAATGTTGAGCTGTTTGGCCATGTTGACATCGATCGGAGTCTGGGCGACCAGAGTATGATGATAAGCGATGCAGGCGGCGGCAATGGTTTTATAGTTGTTCGTTTCGACGTAATTGATCAGGCAGTTTTCTCCGGCCGTCGCTTCGCAGACCTTCTTCATGACTTCATTGACCTTCTCGAAGTGGCTGTGTCCCGAGATGATGAGGGGCACTTGAACGCTGGCGAGCACTTGTTTAACGACGTCAACGCCTTCTTCGGCGCTGCGATTGCCCTTTTCCGGATGTGTCCCTTCGAGGCGGACACTGATGAGTTCGGATCCGAACTCATCAACGCACCGTTTGGCCATCGCGCCGGGATTATCGAGGACATCTTGATAATACTCCCTGAGAGAATCGGGGAATTTGGCCGGCAGCTTGTCAAAGACTTCCATCGCTACCAAAGGCCGATGAGGGTGATGGCTTTCAAAAAAGAGAAAGGGGAGACCGGTGCTGCCGCCGATGGTGACCGTATGCGACCTGGTCCCGCCTTGTTCGGCCGTGGCACCGATGGTCACTTCGATGACCTTGCCATCATTTGATTCTTTGGGGACTTCAAATGTCATGATCGGCCTCTCTCAAGATCGAGCTTCATCATCATCTGACTTACCGCCTCTCCCGCCGGAGAGTCAGGCGAAATGGAACGAATGGGGATTCCTTCCCGGTCCATCTTCAAGAGTTCCTGATCTTCAGGAATGGCTGCAAGAAGTCCCAGCCGCTCGGCCTCGATGGCTTTTTGAAGCGATGGGGGAAGGGGCTGGGGTACGCGATTCAGGATGAGATATCTTTTCGCCACCCGGGCCTCGAGCTCAGCGACAAGGCGGCTGATCCTGCCGGCTGTGGCAATACCTCTCGGCGAAGGATCGGAAACCATGAGCAGATAGTCAATAGAATGGCGGGTCCGACGGCTGAGGTGTTCCATCCCGGCTTCGTTGTCGATAACGACATATTTGTAGCTCGAGGCGAGCGTGTGGAGGACATCCTGCAGCAGATTGTTCGCGTAGCAATAGCATCCCTGGCCTTCGGGGCGCCCCATGGCGATGAGGTCAAAGTCCTTGGTTTCCACAAGGCTTGATTGGATCTTGTATTCAAGGAACTGCGGCTTGGTCATCCCTCCCGGAAGGTTTGAGATCTTGGCCCTCATTTCTTCACGGATGGCGCCGATCGTTTCTTTAAGCGGGAGACCCAGGAGGTCGTTGAGATTGACATTAGAATCCGCGTCGACGGCCAGGATGGGGCCTCCCTTGGTCCCGGCCAGCCAGCGGATGATGAGGGCGCAGATCGTCGACTTGCCCGTCCCGCCTTTCCCCGAGATCGCGAGTGTGATCATGTTATAGAGCCAATTCTCTTCTCATGTCCATATCAAAAAGAATCCGCTCCTTGCCTTTGTCGATCCCCAACGCTTTCCGTTTTTTGTTGATATGGTCGATCATGAGCGTCGCCATTCGATGAATGTCGGGTTCAACGGCCCAGCTTCCGCCCAGCATCGTTTCATGTTCCTCAGAAAGATGGCGATAAAAAACTTCGCTTCCTTGAACCGGGAGACCGACACCAAAAACCGTAAAGACGCCAGAGGCCACAAAATACTGACCGATGGCAATGGCTTTCTCGTGCATCCATTCCGGAGCGGCGCCGGCGACGGGAAGATCCGATATGTCTTTGCCCAAACCGCCAGCCTTAACCATTTCAGACAAGGCCATGAGAATTCTGCTGTTGTCAACACAAGAACCAGAATGAAGCACGGGCGGCATTCCCACGGTCCGGCACACTTCCGCCAAACCTTTCCCGGCATATTTCTCCGCCGATTCGGGGACCATCAGGCCCGCTTTGGCGCAGGCGATGGCTGAGCATCCGGTCTGGACAACAAGAATATCGTTTGCGATTAATTCCTTGACCAGTTCCACGTGTCCCTCATCGTGAACGACTTTGGGGTTGCAGCATCCTACGACTCCCGCAACTCCCCTGATCCGGCCGTTGATAATATTGTCATTTAATGGGTGATACGATCCGCGATAGCTGCCGCCTAACATGTACATAATCGCTTCGTGGCTGAAACCCGCGACGAGATCCATCTTCTCTTTGGGAATGTCAACGTTGCCGCGGTTAGAAAAATTCAATACGGCTTCTTGAACAATTTCCCTCGCTGTCTGAAGTGCGTTCTCCTCAGAAAATGCATGATGGATGGCCCCTTGGATTCTTCCTTTTGCTGATGTGGTGATCAAGTGGGTATGGTAGCATTTACAGAGCTCCGGTAATGACGGCATAATGCACTGCACGTCAACGATCATCGCCTCGACGGCGCCGGTGATGACAGCCAATTCCTGCTGGAGGACGTTGCCTGCAATGGGCAATCCATGACGCAGCAAGATCTCGTTTGCCGTGCAACAAATACCGACCAGATTGATCCCTTTCGCACCTTTCGAATTCGCTAGCTTTAATAGCCCTTTATCACGAGCAGCCAAGACAAGCATTTCAGAGAGCACGGGCTCGTGCCCATGGATCACGATATTGACGTCCTCTTTTGATAGAACACCCAAATTGACCTGGCCGCGAAGAGGAGAAGGAGTACCAAAAAGAATATCCTGCAGTTCTGTAGCGATCATCGAACCGCCCCAGCCGTCTGATAATGCTACTACGTTTCCTTGGAGCATGATGTTACGGTGGTCCTGATCGGTCCCCATGGTCGTGCGATGCATCATTTCGACAATTTCCCGATCGATGCCACGAGGGACCATGTTCAATCGGCGCCACATGGCCTGCCTTGGTTCGGGTGCAAGCTGAATAAAAGGGATCTCTCCTTCCTGTTGCCCGAAAATCTGAAGAGCTTTCTGCGCCACGCCGATGGCAATTTCCGTTGTCGATTTATTCTCAACTTTGACACCAAGAATTTTGGCGATCTTTTTCAATTTATGGACGTCCTTGATTGAATAGCCAGACTCTGGATGCTTGGCGGCCAAAAGCAGGGCATTTGCGACGTCGCGTCCATGGTCGGAATGGGCAGCGGCTCCGGCCGCGATCATCCTCCCGAAATTTCTGGCGACGATGACTTCCGCCGTTGCTCCGCAGACTCCCCTTTGAGCGCCTTCACCGAACGGATCAATACGGCAAGGTCCCATGTTGCAGTTACGGCAGCAGATTCCCAACTCTCCAAAACCACATCTCGGACCCTGTTGGATGGAACGGTCCCACACCGTTTCGAGGTTCTTCAGTTTTGCATTCTTAAGCAAGTAATTTACGGATTCATCGACGCTTGTCATGGACATGGTATTTCCCTTCGAATGAGTTTACATCTAACACTTTTGATATTTTTCAAAAACAGACGGATCACTATATCCAACTAATTTTGCAAAATTGAATTGATCACTCAATAATTCGTCTTCGAACGATGAGACATCCGCTTTTCGTTGAATGAGCGATAAAAGAACGCCTGCATTGTCGATCTTGCCGAGAAGAATGATCCCTTTGATCCGATGGTCTTTAAGAACAATTTTCTTATAAATAGCACTTTCGCGTTTTTCAAGAACCAATATTTGATATGTTGATTCGTTCTTTGGAGAGGTGATCCCATAGGAAATCAGAGGAAGTCCGCACACGTTTAAAGAGTTCATTCCGATCGTGCCATCGTAGGCCGATGTTTTGTCGATCATGTTCAGTCCCGCGATGCGGCCTTGCTGCACAGCGCATGTCCATAACGCGTTGACGGCATATTCCTCGGTGGTGATATCGAACGTCTCTGCCACGTCCCCTGCAGCGAATATGTTTTTGTGATTGGTTTGCATGAACGGATTCGTTTCTATTCCCCGCCGCTTTTTGATATCCGTGTCTTGAATGAGTTCTGTGTTCGGTTGAACACCTTTGGCCACGATGAGGAGTTCACAAGGGATCACTTGTCCTTGATCAGTCTTTACCGCCATCAACATATTCTTTTTGCTCTGAATCTCGGAAACATCCGTCTGTTTCAAGACTTCGATTTTGCTTTCGAGCAATCGCTTTGTATAAAATTGTGAGGCCTCGGAGTCAATCATTTGCGACAAAACACGGTTGGAACGAACCACTACTTTTATCTCCAATCCGCACTCGCTCAAGGCACAAGCGGCCTTCATTCCAATGAGTCCGCCTCCAAGAACGACTGCGTTCTTAGCTTGTTTGACTTTCTTTTTTATGATCTCCACGTCATCGATGGTGCGTAAAACGCAGACACCTTCGATTCCTTTCGGGATGTTGTCCGGAAGCTTCGCGGACGATCCCGTGGAAATAAGCAATCTATCGAAAGGATAAACGCTTCCATCGTTGCACATGACTTGTTGCTGGTTCGTATCGAGTTTGACAGCACGTTTACCCACATGCAGTTGAACCTGCATTTTTTCATGAAAATCCGTGTCTCGATATTGAAGCGCTTTCTTGGAAATGGCGTCTGATAGATAGTATGACAGAAGACATCGTGAATAGAGGGGATGCGGTTCATCCGACAGTTGAATGATGAAACTCTTCTGGTCGTATCTTCGAATGGCCTCAATGGCGGCCGTGCCGGCTGCGCTGTTACCGATGATCAGGATATTCATAAAATAAAATCACCTATTTTGATTTTGTCTCTTTCACAATAGATCAAAGCGTCGGTAGGACATGCATCGACGCATGCGGGTGTTTCCCGATCGGGACAATGATCGCATTTCATGGCACGATGAAGGCCTTCGTGTTTCACGATCGCGCCAAACGGGCACACCATGATGCAAGACCAACAGGCGACGCATTTTTCCGGATTGATTCGGACGTCTCCCGTATTTTCGTCTTTGCAAATTCCACCGGAGATGCATGCCTGGACGCATGGCGCGTTCTCACAATGCCTGCATTGCAGGGCAAGGGTCCTGTAACGGTGCGCACCCCCCTTTTCGTCAATCAGTTCAACGCGAATCCGCGGTTTGGGAAACATCGGTTCATGCATGGCCTCCATGGGTCTTTTGGATTGGGAATGCTCGACGGCGCACGCAAGTTCGCACGATCTGCATCCGAGGCATTTTTCTATGCGGCAAATGATTTGCTTCATGGACAAGAGCTCGCGAGTGTGATCATGACTCTTGGCATTCCTAGAACATCGATGTCATCGCGAGCGCCGGATGGTTCATCTGGCTGATGTAAGCCAAGACCTCCTCTTCGGTCGTCGCCACGGTTTCGTCGGCGATCATCTCAAGTAAATTCGGGATCCCTTCCCGATCGCCTATCTTCTTGAGCACGGGCGCCAATCCTTCTTTCAACTCCTTGTTCATCCAGACGATGCGCTTGGCTCCTCCCTCGGCGCTGATGAATTTGTTGCTGCTCACATAGTGCTTGCTGTGCCCGATGAATCCGGGAGTCTGGACGCCGCCGCCGACGGTCCCGGCAAGTGTCGAGAACTTCATCCCGCTCGGAGTCATCCCCGGATAGTTGCGATAGACGATCATGATGCCGTTGGTCGAGGGCAGGATGCAGGAGATGCATTCAAAGCAGCCGCACGAGGTCATGGGATGATCGATGATGCTGTAGACGTTGAAAGTCTCGATGGTTTTATGGGAGCTGGCGAAGACAAATTCGTTGATGCCCTGCCACTGTCCTTTGGCCGGGTCTACGACTTGGCCTTTTTTAATCGGCTGATTGGCCCCGGTCGGGTTGATCTGGTGGGCGGCTTTTCCGTCGAGCCAGTTATAGGCGCCGCAGAGCCCCGACCGCTCGGGGGTGATGACGCAGACATGGTTGGGGGCGAAGGACTGGCAAAGGGTGCAGGAGTAAAAGGTTTCAACGGCTTCGTCCGTAAGACTCCCGATCCGCTCATCCCTCTCCCGATACACATTCCGCGCGTGTTCGATAAGCTCAAGGACCTCTTGATCACGGGTATAAATCTTGATCTGGACCTTGTCGAAGATCTTCCCGAACTCCCCGTGGAATTTAGCGTGGATGATCGAACCCAAGTGCCTGAATTTGAACCCCTTATCCTTGGCTTCTTGACTGATCCGGATCCAGTTGATATCGCGTTGACCCATATGAAAAACGCCGTGGGCCATGTTCATGAAATCGTGGATCCGGCGCTCAAGAATGGGCTCAAAATCGGACTGCATCTGGCGACCGGCCACTTCGACCCAGACGCCGAGGGGAAGCCGGCTTCCTTCTTCGATCTCATCGATCTCCGGTCCGATGACTTCGATCTTCCCGTCCTCGACTTCATCCAGATTCTTTGTCGTTAGGAATTCGAAACCATGCATGGAAGAGCCGGCCAACTCGACGGACATCTCTTCTTTCCGGATCCGTTCGCCCTGGAAAGCGGGGCCGAAAGGAACAGGGATCGGGACTTTGGTGACGGCGATCTTCAGGCCGCGGACTTCGATCGCCTTGGCGACGATCTTATCGTGAGGAACAGGAGACACGACATGCTCATACGTGCAGATTCCCGTGGGAAGGATGTTATCGATGTCGGTATCGGCGATCGTCGGGAAACCGAAATTGATGGCCCCGGCCGCCTGGGCGTGCTTTTCATCATCCACGGGGCCCAAGGCCAGGACAAATGCGAAAATGCGATTCTTGTTATAACGCAGGATTCTCTCGTAGTCTCCCGGCTGAGCTCCTCCAAAGGAAAGGGCGGCCCGGGTCGAAAACCCAAGGGCATGAATGGTGGCGGTGACGTCATCACCAAATGGAACGAGCCGGGTTTCCCAACCCAGTTGGATGCCTTCCTCGGCCAGCTGCTGAGCCATGGACTTGCCGTCGGTTGCGGCCGACATGAAAACATAAAGATTTTTTTCTTGGAGCTCACGCGCGATTTTGACCGCGATCTCATTGGTCGGGCAATAGCCGACACAGGCTGCAAACCCCGGCGCCGTGCCGTCCACGAACTCGATCCCGCGTTCTCTCATGATGACATCATTGGCTGCTCCCAACCAAAGATGGCCGTCCCTGGGACTTGTCTCGGCAAGGTAGGGGAGAGGGCTTTGAGTGTATTTGATCGCTTCGATGATCTCGTCGGCAAATAACGCGGCCATTCCCGCGTCGAGGGTATGTCCGAGGTAGGGCATCCAGAGCCTTTCAGCGGGGATCGGGGGAAGAAGCCTTTTAGCCTCGTCGAGGAGCTCCCGGAGTCCTCCCAGCGTCTCGATCCTCAAGCCCAGGATGCCGTGGGAGATAGGTAAAAAATAGCCCGTGTTGGGAAATTCGACCCTTGTCTGAGGGCCTTTTTCTTCCAAGGCGCTTTTGAGTTCTTTTTCGGCGCGCGCGACGAGCTTATGCGCCCCGCGAATGGCTTTTGTCGAAATAATTTTGGACATCGGTTAATCCTGTTCAAATGATCTGTTGAACTTCCAATCCTCGCCGCATTTCCATGTCAAAGAGCACCCGCTCTTTTCCTTTGTTGATCGACCCGGTTGAAGACCGTTTCGACATTGTTCTTCTCGGGTTGGCCGAGAAGGTCATTCACGGAGCCGTTATGCTTTTTTTATGAGCCATCGTTTTCTTGCAACTTTAATATTCTCCGAAGAACCCTTTGTGAGTCAGCGCCTCAATCGCCGGCTGACCTCGGAGAGTTCATGAAATACTTTTTCTGATAGCTCCGGGGCCAGCGAACCGGTCCCGCAGCTCGGTGTAATAAGGCATTGTTGCCAAATCACGTTCTTATCAACGCCCTTGGAGGCGAGGTGATTGATAACGGTGGTCAATTTTTGGATCAGGGTTTCCGCGTTTTCCTGGCCGATCTTGGCTGATGTGGGGACAACTCCCCAGGCCAGGACGCCGCCGTTCGCCAGATAGCCTTTCACCCGATCGGCGTAATAGGCGATGGTTTCGCCGAATTCAAAGGCGTCGAAGCTTATGATATCAACTCCGGCATCGATCAGGATCGTCCATTCGGTGTTTCCGCAGCAATGAATCCCGGCCAGCCCGCCTTCCTTGTGGACGGCCTCAATGACCTCATGGAGACATTGAACGACATCCGCGCGCTGGACACTGACATAGGTCGAGGAACCGAAGGCGGAAAGGATGGGTTCGTCAATGAAACAAATCTGGGGAGAGCCCAAAAATTTGAATTTGTTCAAAAGCCAGCGCGCCTTCATCCCGGTCCCCTTGATGACGACATCCTTCAGCAGGTCGTTGTAATAAATGGCGCGCTTGTTCTCGTCCACGCGGCCCAAGCCTACGGTCATCGGGCCTGTGACCTGATTCTTAAACAATTGAAGAGACGCGGGTTTCTGAGCGCTCAGCTTTTTTTCCATGGCGTAAAGGCCACGGCTGAACTCCGGAGAGATCCTGAAGTAGTCCAGATTCTCCGCCATATAGTTATTATAGAATTTTTCCAGCGCGGAGGTGATATCGCTGCTCGTGTCAAAATACATCCGCTGCCGGGCTTCTTCGAAAACAACACCGGGCAATCCTTCGCAGTATTGGATCTCCATCCCTTCCCGAAAATTAATGTGGGGAAGTTGGGGCCAGAAGGGGATCTCGGGGATATTTTTCAAGACGACATCACAGGCGGCCGCTGGGTCCGCATGAGGCAGGCTTCCGATGCCCGTTGCCAGGCATTGAGGATGAAAAGTCATGGCCATAACTCTCTTTCTAAATATTCCCGATTCCATATTACATGATCTGGGGTCGGGGTTATAGGATGGCGGAATCGTTTATTGGTATGTTTATGCTGTTATTTTGCCCAAATAATCTGGAAATATGTCCAAGAAATTCTGAATTCGGTACGCGTCTCCGGATTTTAAGCAGAGCGCCCGGCCCGGCTGATGAGGGCATCGGCGATGGCTTGAAATTCCAGCTTCAAAGAAGCATCCAGGCTGTCTATCAAAGGGAGAGACCTGCGGTCCGAATTTCGAATGATCTCGCTATAGGGCACGAGACCGATGATGAGGTCTCCTGGGAATTGTTGCTTGATCCAGTCTCGTTGATCCTCGTTCTGGATCTTATTGCCGATAACGGCGAAAGACCGAACGCCGATTTCTTCGGCCAGTCTCATGATGGTCCGTGCCGTGGCGATGCTCCTGGCTCCGGGCTCGACGACGATAACCATCACATCGATGGCTTTGGACGTCGCCCTTCCCAGGTGCTCGATTCCCGCCTCCATATCGACGATCACGGCTTCATTCCGGTTGAGGAGGATCTCGGAAAGAAGGTTCTTCAAGAGGACATTTTCGGGGCAGGCACAGCCCTCGCCGCCCTTCCTCACGGCACCCATGACCAGGAGTTTGATGCCCCGATATTCGAGGGAAAATCCCTCGGGGATATCATCGACGCGCGGGTTCATCTTGAAGAGCTGGCCGAACTGCTTGGGATTGGCTCCCGTTCGTTCCTTGATCAACTCGCGCTGGGCGGATATGGGGACGAGACGGGAAACCTGCTCAGCGGGGACTCCGAGCGCCGAAGCCAGGTTGGCGTCGGGGTCGGCATCGACGGCCAGGACTCGAAATCCCGCCTTGGTCAAATAATGAGCGAGAAGGCCGGCCATCGTTGATTTGCCGGTCCCCCCTTTTCCGGAAACCGCGATCTTCATGCGCAACCTTCCTTCAGACGCCCGCGTCCGCACTTGTATCCGCGAGGTTATCTCGCGGCCTGACACGCGGCTTTTTTCATTGGAGCAAACTCCGGACCAGGGTGACGGCCGAGGCGGCGTCGGGCGAGTAGCCATCGGCTTTGATCTCGTCCGCATAGGATTGAGTGACGGGCGCTCCGCCGATAATGACTCTAACTTTTTTTCTAAGCCTGGCTGATTCAAAAGCCCCGATCATTTCTCTCATATAGATCATGGTCGTGGTGAGGAGGGCGGACAGGCCGACCACAGCCGGCCGCTCTTTTTTAAAAGCGACGAGCAGTCGCTCTTTGGACACGTCAACGCCGATATCCATCACCTCAAAACCGGCCCCTTCAAGCATGAGGCCGACGATCCTTTTGCCGATATCATGGAGATCGCCCTTGACGGTGGCAAGAAGAATCTTCCCTTTGAACCCGTTTTTCGCCAGCGTCAAGGACGGCCTTAAAATTTCCAGGCCGGCATTCATCGCCCGGGACGCGATCAGGACCTCGGGAATAAAGACTTCATTAGCTTTGAATTTCTGGCCGATGGCATTCATGCCCTGAACCAACCCGTTGTTCAGGATTTTTTCGGGCGGGATAGATAGGGCCAGAGCTTTGCGGGTGAGCTCCTTGACGGCGGCCGAATCCCCTTGTTCCACAGAAGTCGCGACGTCAGAATAGATCTTCAGCATTAGAAATACTCTACCGTAACTACCCAGGTAGCCCCAGCATGGAGCCACCATTGACTGGCAAATAGTATA
>Ga0315281_10007515_pt1 | contig 15326 bp, 17 predicted proteins | sample YL17G07_0_MG_FD_204540 | JGI IMG/M metagenome (GOLD analysis project Ga0315281, IMG submission 204540) | Sediment microbial communities from Yellowstone Lake, YNP, Wyoming, USA - YL17G07_0 | ecosystem: Environmental > Aquatic > Freshwater > Lake > Sediment | place: USA: Wyoming | collected...
GGTGATGTGAACTATGGTAGACTGGGGAATACCCATCGGGGCAGGAATCGCATTCTTTGCGGGTGCGGTAGCAACGGGGTATGCACAATCCAAGATCGGATCGGCAGGGGCCGGAACCATTGCGGAGAGACCGGAGACCTTCGGTTTCATGGTCGTCCTTGTTGCGATTCCGGAGACCGTCGTCATCCTGGGCTTTGTGGTTTCAGCCATGATGATCATCATGCTGAAGTGAGCGGGAGGCAACATTCGACCAGTACTAACTCGGAATCACCAAGGGAACAAACTTGCGGGAATCTCAGACTTCTCACGTTCCAGGGGACGTGGAAGCTGGCCGCGAAGGAATACGAAGGTCACAATAAAAGACTGGTGGAGCCATGCCGTATGAGGACCTGATCACCGCCGTGAAGGCAAGCGCCCAGGAGAGGATGAAGGAGATCCAGGATCGGGCGCAGGCGGAAGCACAGAAGATCCGGAAGGATGCAGAGGAGAAGGCACAGACCATCCGTTCGGCATACCTTGAGGAGGCAGCCCGGAATGTTCAGCTGGAGAAGGGCAAGATCATCTCAAAGGTCGGGGCCGAGAAGAGGATAGCCCTTGCCAAAGTGAAGGATGACCTCTTCCAGCAGGTCTTTGCCCGGGCTGCTCAGCAGATGGCGTCGGTGAGGAATCACCCCGCGTACCGGGCGTCGTTAAAAAAGATGGTCCGGGAAGCGATGGAAGAGCTTGCCGGAGAAGAGGTCAGGGTGCATATCGATCCCCGTGACGAGCCGCTCTGCAGGGAGATCCTCAAGGAGAGGCAGCGGAACTGTGAGGTCGTTCCCGATCTCACCACCATGGGGGGGCTGAATGCCACCACCGCTGATGAACGTCTCTTGGTCTTCAACACCATCGAGTCGAGGCTACAGAGGGCAAAGGAACTGATGAAATCAGAGATCATGTCGGCGCTCTATGGCGACTAGCGTGAATTACGGGTATGTCAACGCCCGGATCAGGGGGATGAAGAGCCGCCTTCTCGGGCCACAGGTCCTTGAGAGCCTGATCCTCAAACCCGACACCGACGCTATTATCATCGAGCTCGAGAAGACGCCCTACCGGGGGGAGCTTGAGAAGGCATCTGTCCAGCATGCAGGGCTTGCCTGCATCGAGGTCGCGCTCCGGATGGATATCGCCCGTACGTTCCGCAAGATCTACTCCCTCTTCGAAGAGGAGAAGGACGAGAGGTACGCCAAGGTTCTCTTGAACCGCTGGGACGTGCACAACATCAAGACGATCCTTCGAGGGAAGAACATCCATGAATCATCGTCGGAGATCCTGGGATGCCTCATCCCTGCTGGTGAACTCGACGAAGCAACCCTCGTGGAGCTCGTCAAGCAGCCGGACGTCCGGGGCGTCATCGATCTCTTGGCCACCTGGAGGATCGACTACGCTGCGCCATTGACCCGCCATTTCAAGGAGTACAGCGAAAAGAGGGATCTCGCTGTGATGGAGTACGCGGTCGACAAGTTCTACTTTGAGAATGTTCTCGATGCGGTCCGTGGTACGACCTATGATGACCGCATCATGCGCGAGATGGTTGCGGCCGAGATCGATATGACGAATATCAGGTCGGTGCTGAAGATGATCCGGGACCGGATTCCCATCGAGGACGCGCAGGAGCTCCTGATCCCGGGTGGTGCTGTCCTGGACATCAAGAGACTCATCCTGCTCGTAAAGGCAGGGACCATCAAGGATGCCATGAAACAGCTTGCGGGTACGCCCTATGAATTCCTCGGACGGGTGCCTGAGGAGATCTTCAAGCAGGAGAAGATCTCGGTCTTTGAGAAGGAGCTCGAGAGGTTCCTGATCCGGAAGGGGATCGGCCAGTTCCTCGGGGATCCCCTCTCCATCGCCATAGCCATCGGCTATGTGTGGGCAAAGTTCACCGAAGTAACGAATATCCGGATCATTTCCCGGCTCAAGATGGCGGATGTAGCCGAGAAGATCATCAGGGAGGAACTCATCCATGTATAAGTTCCTCGTGGTCACCGATCCCGATACCGCGCCGGGCTTCCGTCTCGCCGGTGTCGAGGTTATCGAGGCCTCGAGCCAGGAAGAGGCGAGAAAAGCCATCAATGCTCTCGTTTTCAAGGATGATACCGGGATCGTTGCCGTGAACGAGGAGTTCATCGCGGCGCTGGATCAGAAACTGGTGGAGACCATCGAAAAGACGTACCGGCCCATCATTATTCCCATCCCTTCGCGGGTAAAGAGGATCGACAGAATCAGTTATATCGAACGGATGCTGCAGAGGGCAATCGGGTACAACATTGTCGTGAGGAGGTAGAGCGCATGATAGAGGGTATCGTTGCACGCATCTCCGGCCCCGTGGTGATGGCGCATGGGATGAGAGGGTCAAAGATGTATGATGTGGTGAAGGTGGGGGACGAGAAGCTGAACGGCGAGATCATCCGTCTCGATGGCGATGAAGCGGTCGTCCAGGTGTACGAAGATACATCAGGCCTCAAGATCGGGGAGACGGTTGTGAACACTGAAAACCCGCTCTCCGTGGAGCTTGGGCCCGGCCTTCTCTCCTCCATCTACGATGGCATCCAGAGGCCCCTTGCCGTGCTCGTTGAAAAGAGCGGCAGCTTCATCTCCCGGGGTATCACCGTGCCTGGCCTTGACCGCGCGAAGAAGTGGGCCTTTGAGCCTGCTGTCAAAGCCGGGGATCGGGTTGGTGGAGGGGACGTCATCGGGACGGTCCTCGAGTTCAACATGAAGCACCGGATCATGGTGCCGCCGGGGATCTCAGGAACTGTACAGGAGATCCGGGCAGGATCCTATTCTGTCGAAGATACCGTCTGTGCCCTCGGGGACGGGCAGAAGATTCCGCTGATACAGCGGTGGCCGGTGCGGAAGGGAAGGCCGTATCAGAAGAAACTTGACCCGACGCTGCCCCTCATCACCGGGCAGCGGGTCTTTGATACGATATTTCCCGTGAGCAAGGGGGGCACGGCCATGATCCCCGGCGGCTTCGGCACCGGAAAGACGGTTGCAGAGCAGACCCTTGCGAAGTGGGCCGATGCCGATATCATCGTCTATATCGGCTGCGGTGAGCGGGGCAACGAGATGACCGAGGTGCTCTCCGAATTCCCCGCACTCCTGGACCCGAGGACCGGAAAGCCCCTGATGGAGCGGACCATCCTCATCGCGAACACCTCGAACATGCCTGTTGCGGCCCGCGAGGCCTCTATCTACACCGGCATCACCATTGCAGAGTACTATCGGGATATGGGCTATGACGTGGCCCTGATGGCAGACTCGACCTCGCGGTGGGGTGAGGCGCTCCGGGAGGTATCAGGGCGCCTGGAGGAGATGCCGGGGGAGGAGGGATATCCGGCATACCTTGCCACGCGGCTTGCGGCCTTCTACGAACGGGCGGGGAGGGTGGTATGCCTGGGAAGCGGGGGGAGGAGCGGCTCCATCACGGTCGTTGGCGCCGTCTCCCCCCCGGGCGGGGATTTCTCCGAGCCTATCACTCAGAACACTCTCCGGATCGCCGGCACCTTCTGGGCACTGGATACGAGCCTTGCCTACCGCCGTCACTTTCCGTCGGTCAACTGGATTAAGAGCTACTCCCTGTACCTTGACAGTATCAGGGACTGGTATAGTGAGAGCGGCTTTGGGGACTGGAAAGATCTCCGGGACCGCACGATGTACCTGCTGCAGAAGGAGGTCGAGCTCCAGGAGATCGTCCAGCTCGTGGGTCCCGACGCGCTCCCCGAGAGCGAGAAGGCGATCCTCGAGGTCACCCGGATGATCCGCGAGGATTTCCTGCAGCAGAGTGCCTACGATAAGATCGACTCCTTCTGCCCCATGGAGAAACAGTACTGGATGCTCCGGGTGATCCTCGCCTTCTATGATCGCATCACCGACGCGATGGCCAAGGGTATCCCGCTCTCCAAGATCCTGAAACTTCCGGTGAAGGTCGAGATCGGAAGGATGAAGGAGCTCTCAGAGCTCGAGCGGATCAAGGGCCTGATTCCCGGAATCGAGAAGGCGGTCGCAACCCTCGAGGTGGAGCGATGACCCCAAAGAGCCTTGCCATCAAGGAGAGCAGGACCGTGAGTTACGTCTCCGGTCCCCTCATCTTTGTGCGGTTCGTCAAGGGGGTCTCCTTCGGTGAGATCGCAAAGATCATCCTTCCATCCGGTGAGGTGAGGACCGGGCAGGTCCTGGATGTCTCCCGCGACCTCGCTGTGGTGCAGGTCTTTGAAGGGACGAGCGGGATCGACAACAAACTCACCCGGGTACGGTTTACCGGAGAAGCAGCCCGGATCGATGTCTCCATCGATATGCTTGGCAGGATCTTCGATGGCAGGGGGAAGCCCCGAGACGGGGGACCGGATATCATCCCGGAGGCCTCCCTGGACATCAACGGGATGCCCATCAATCCGTACGCCCGGGACAAGCCCGCGGACTTCATCCAGACCGGCATGTCCGCCATTGACGCCCTGAACACGCTGGTGCGGGGCCAGAAGCTCCCCATCTTCTCGGGCGCAGGACTGCCCGCGAGCAAGCTGGCAGCCCAGATCGCACGGCAGGCCCGGGTGCTTGGCGAGGAGGAGGTCTTTGCCGTTGTCTTCGTCGCGATGGGGATCACATACAGGGATGCCTCCTTCTTCATGAGGGATTTCGAGCGCACGGGGGCACTCGATCGCGTCGTCTTCTTCATGAACCTTGCCGATGACCCGACCATCGAGCGGCTCGCGACGCCCCGGTGTGCTCTCACCGTCGCGGAGTACCTCGCCTTCACCCACAACATGCAGGTGCTGGTCATCCTCACTGACATGATCAACTACTGCGAGGCCCTCCGGGAGATCTCCACTGCCCGGGAAGAGGTGCCAGGCCGCAGGGGCTACCCGGGCTACATGTACACCGACCTTGCATCCATCTACGAGAGGGCAGGGAGGATCAAGGGAAAGAAAGGCTCCATCACCCAGATCCCCATCCTCACCATGCCCGATGATGATATCACCCACCCGGTGCCGGACCTCACCGGCTACATCACCGAGGGCCAGATCGTGCTTTCGCGGGAGCTCTACCGTAGAGGGGCCGACCCGCCTATCGACGTGCTCCCCTGCCTCTCCCGGCTCATGAACCTGGGGATCGGGCCGGGGAAGACCCGCGAGGACCACCGCAACGTCGCCGACCAGCTCTATGCACTGTATGCCTATGGAAGGGACCTCCGCAGGCTTGTGGCCATCGTGGGGGAGGAGGCACTCACCGAGATGGACAAGAAGTACCTCAAGTTTGCAGACGAGTGCGAGAAGAAGTTCATCACCCAGGCGGACGAGAACCGTTCCATCGAGAGCACCTTCTCCATCGCCTGGGACCTCTTCACCATGTTCCCTGAAGAGGAGCTGAAGAAGATCAAGATAGATTACATCCAGAAGTACCACCCGGAGCACCGGAAGGGATGATGCCATGGAGCAGGCCAACCCGACGCGGATGGAGCTGATCAGGAAGAACGCCCAGATAAAGCTGGCCGAGCAGGGCCGGGACCTCCTCCGTGAGAAGATGGACGCGCTGATCCAGGAGTTCTTCCGGATCATGCAGGCGGTCTCCCGTTCACGGGTGGAGCTCGACGCGATGGCGGACGTGGCGCAGCAATCTCTCCTCACCGCGCTCGCAACAGACGATCCGGTCACGGTGAAATCGGCGTCATTTGCGACAAAGAGGGGACTCACGCTCGATATCACGGGCAAGAACATCATGGGGGTCCCCGTCCCGGTCATCGAGAAGAAGCGGATCTCAAAGTCCGTCTTTGAACGGGGCTACAGCATCATCAGCGTATCAGGAAGGATTGACGAGGCGGCAGAGAAGTTCGAGGGGGAGCTCGATCTCGTTATCGGTCTTGCGGAGACAGAGACGGCGTTGAAACGGCTCGGCGGGGAGATCCAGATGACCCGCCGGAGGGTGAATGCATTGGAGCAGGTTCTCATCCCCCAGCTGAAGAGCCAGGCAAAGTACATCAAGAACACCATCGATGAGCGGGAGCGGGAGGATCTCTTCCGGCTCAAAAAGGTCAAGAAGATCATCGACCGGAAGAAGAAAGCGGCCGAGGGTGTGGCCGTAGCACCGCCCGTTACGTGAGCGTCGAGAGGATCCGGCTCACCTCATCGATCCCGCGGTCCTCCCTCAATTCTTTTCTCTTTATCAGCTTCCCGATCCGGATGATGGATTCGAGTTCGGATCGTTTCAACCGTGAAAAGGCACATTTTTCCCAGCTATCCCGGTCCAGCGAGACCCAGGTCTCCTCGAGGATGTACTTGAGGATCTCTACGTCGGTGGACGTAAAGACCTTCCAGTCGAGCCCCATGGCCTGGCGAATCTTCTCCATGGCAGCCTCCGCAGCCTTCTGCTTGTGGATCTGGAAGACCCTCCTCCCCCGTTCATCACTGGTCACTTCGGGCATTGTCCACCCTCAAACACCCTCTTCTGTTATGCCTTAATAGGTTTCCGATGTCTTCACAGATCTTCTCTCTATTCTCACGCTGGCAGGTTCCCCGATGCCGTCCATCGCATCCCGGACCTTCGGGAATCCAGAGGAATCGTAGAGACGAGGTCCCGCGGGGAACCCCGAGTCCGGAGTTGACCGGGATTATGGAAGGAAGGCCGGGAAATCCCGAATTCACCGTAAAAACCAGCGGGTACCATGTCGGTTCCCTCCAGAAACCCCCGATGTACCAAATAAAAAGAAATATATTGGAACCTTCCTCCAGTTTATGGTACCAGCACCGGAAGGAGCGTGGTATGAAGACAGAAGTCCTCAAAGCGATAAAAAAGGCTGAAGAAGATTATCGCGCCATGATCAGCGAGGTGAAGGTGGAACGAGAACGCAGGGTGACCGATGCCGGACTGAGATCCGATCAGCATATCATGAAGGCAAAGGTGGATCTGGAGGAACATCGGAAGAGACGGCTCACAGGAGCGAGGGAAGAAGCAAAGGCAAAGTCTGCAGCGATTATCAGGGATGGCGAGCAGCAATCAGCACAGATGAGGGAAAAGGGCAAGGCCAATTTTGATAAGGCGGTTAAACTCCTATCATCGCGTTTCGAGGAAAAGCTCTATGCTCAAGGCTAGACCGATGAAACGGCTGTTCATAGCGGGTTTAAAAGAGCAGATGGAGAGGGTCATCCACGAGATCTACCGCCACCGCCTCTTCCATGTCCAGGACTTCACCGAAGCCCAGGGTGAGGACTATGAAGGGTTCAGGATGGGGATGCCCCTCGCCGGGGCGAGCGAGGCAGCCGCCCATCTGGTGACCGTCCGGGGTCTCATGAGTACCTTGGGCATCTCCCGGGAAAGCCCCGGTGCCGGGGCGAAGATACCGGCCTCAGAGGTTCGCGGATGGCTGGAGAAGCATCTCCCCCTCCTTCGGAATGAGGTTGAGAACGTCATCAGCAAGAGGCGTTCCCTCCTCGAGTCCGATCAGAAAAAATACGAGGATCTGCTGGGGGAGATCCAGCCCTTTGCCGCTGCACCTCTCGACATGGATATCTACCACGGATATGACCACCTTTCAGTATTTGCGGGCCATATAACCCGTGATGTGGATATCCCGGGCCCCCACGAGAAATTCTTTGCCGATTCGGTGCCCGGCAAATTCATCGCGGTCTTTACCCCGAAGGAGAACCGGAACAAGGTCGAGCGTATCCTCCTTGATTCGAATTTCAGGGCGATCCCCATTCCCCCTGTGGAGGGATCACCGGCGGTGCTTACCAGGGAGTACCAGGCAAAGCTGGCAGAGATCAAAGGGGAACTCGCCGGAATCGAGCAAAAATCAGGGGAACTCAGAAAGGCCCATGGTGAATGGCTCCTTGCTTCTGAGGAACTGCTCACCACGGACGTGGAGCAGAAGGAGCTCCCCCTCCGGTTTGCCACCACCGAGCAGACCTTCATTGCAGAAGGCTGGGTCCCTGCCCCGGATGCCGACAGGTTCGTATCGAGACTCTCCTCGGCCCTGGGCGGGAAGATCTATGTCACCGAGCTTCCCGCGGAGGAGGTCCCGGATCAGCCTCCGGTCGAGTATGATAACCCCTCCTTCGCCCGCCCTGCCGAGCTCTTCATGGATGTGTATTCACGCCCGAGATACACCGAGATCGATCCCACGATCCTGCTCTCTATCGTTTTCCCCGTCTTCTTCGGATTGATCGTTGGGGATGTGGGATATGGCCTGTTATTCCTTGCCATGAGCTATGGCCTGGCAAGGTTCCTCGCGGGTCCGGAGGGCAGGATGCTCCTCTCCAACCTGAGGAATGCGAGCATCTCGAGTATCGTATTTGGAGTACTCTTCAGTGAATTTCTGGGGTTCTCACTCCCCTGGGGTCCCATCCTCTTCTCCCGCCACCTGAATATCGGGGGACATGCCTCCGCTCACGGTCCTGCGATTCCGGAGCTGATGATCCTCTCCATCTGGATCGGGATAGCCCACATCACCCTGGGCAGGATCTTCGGCATCATCAACCACGCCCGGCAGGACCACGGGAGACACCGGACCCTTGCGGTCCTCGCAAACCTCGGATGGCTCTGCGTGATGTGGGGGATTCTCGTCCTTATCTGGTCCAATTTTGCACTGCCCCTGATGCCAGACCTGACGAAGGCCCCGTCAGCCGGGATGGGCCTCAATCTGGCCGGTATCCTTGGAGCGGTAGTCCTGGTTACGGGGATCGTTCTCATCGCAAGGGATTCGGTTCTCGAGATCATCGAATTACCCACCATCATCAGCCATGTCCTCTCCTATGCCCGGCTCGTGGCGGTGGGGCTCTCTTCCGTGGCCATCGCCATGGTGGTGAATTTCATCGCCATCGGGATGCTCATCGAGCCACAGCTGGAAGATCTCACGGTGGTGGGTATCGTCATCATCATCGCGGGGGTACTCGTCTTCCTCATCGGGCATACGCTGAACATGGCCCTCGGACTGCTCGGAGGAGGACTGCATTCCATCAGATTGCACTACGTCGAATGGTTCACGAAGTTCTATAAGGGTGGAGGGAATAGGTTCCAGCCACTCGGGATGGAACGGATCTTTACGGAGGATTGAAATGGCAGAAGTCGAAGCAGCAGTTGTGTCGAAAATGGAAAGGAAATCTTCGGAGGATTGACTATGGCACTTCCAGTTGAACCAACAACAGTTACCACTCTCGGGGAGATGACCCTTGAGATGGTCACGGCGTCGCAGGGAGGACTCAAGGCGATAGGTGCCGGACTGGCCGTAGGCCTGACCGGCCTCGGTACCGGGGTTGCGGAGATGGCCATCGGGTCTGCCGCCGTTGGGGCGGTGGCCGAGAACAAGGAGATGTTTGGCCTCGCCCTTCTCCTGACGGTCATTCCCGAGACCATCGTCATCTTCGGGCTCGTGGTCGCCCTGTTACTCCTATTCTGATGGGACTGCCTATGGGAATCGAAGTTGTTCTTGAGGAGATCAGGGAGAAGGGGAAGAGAGAGGTCGAGGAGATCAGGGAAGATACCCAGAAGCAGGTTGAGGAGATCCTCTCAAAGAGCCAGCAGCGGGTCAAGGAACTGGAGCGCGGTGTGGAGGAGGAGCTGGAGAAGCAGGTCAGCCACATCATGAACCAGGAGATCTCGGCTGCAAACCTCACCGCAAAGAGGCTTCTTCTCACGGTGCAGAAGGAGCTCTTCGAGCAGGTGAAGCAGGAGACCCTCGCAACCATCCTCGCGAAGCCCGAGAGCTTCCACCGGGGGGCAGTGGAGAAGCTCCTCCTCCAGGCCAGGAGGGAGATCGGGGACGGGAGCGTATACTGCAGCAGGAAGGACCTCCCCATGGTGAAGGAGATCCTCGCAAAGCGCCCGGAACTTGCGTCCCTCCGGCTCGGGGAGCCCCGGGCAATCGACGGAGGCATCATCGTGGAGAGCAGGGATGGCCACCTGAAGATCGAATACAGTTACCGGAGCATCCTGGAGAAGGTCTGGGAGTCGGGGTTGAAGGAAGTCTCAGATGGCCTCTTCAGGTGAGAGGGAGACGGGATGATAAAATCCAGCAACCCGGGTTCGTATTACTATGTCTGCACCCGGATGCGGGTCAGGAAGACGCAGCTGATCCCCAGGGAGGAGTATCTCCGCATCCTCCACATGAGCCTCCCCGAGATAACCCTCTTCATCGAAGGGACCCAGTACAAACAGGAGATCGATGAGCTTGCCACCTCCTTTTCCGGTATCGACCTCATGGAGGTGGCCCTCAGCTGGAACCTCGCCAAGGAGTACCAGAAGATCCTGGATATCGCACCCGGGGCCCTCAAGAGCCTCACGGCAAGTTACCTCCGGAAATGGGACATCCAGAACGTGCTCACCATTCTTCGGGGGAAGGTTCAGGGGGTGAAGTCCGGGAGGATCAAGGAGGTGCTGATCCCTGCAGGGGAGCTGGACAGGTCTGTCCTGGATCGTCTCCTCCTCGAAGAGACCCCCGAACGTATCGTTGACGCCCTCAAGAGCTACCGGATCCATTCCGTCATCGCCCGGGAACTCTCCGGTGCCATGGAGACCGGGTCCTTTGACCGGATGGAGAACGAACTCTACAAGCAGTTCTATGAAGGGATCCTGAAGGAAGCCCAAGGCGGTCTCAAGGGCGGGGAATATTTCCTCGAATACGTTCGTCTGGAGATCGATATCAAGAACATGATCAACCTCTTCCGTCTCATGGGCAGAGAGGCCGGCGGGGATGTGAGCATGGTGTTGATCCCCGGCGGAGGCATCTATAAGATGGATGATCTCATGCGGATGATCGGGATCCGGGACCTGAATGAGCTCGTCACTGCTCTCTCGGAGCGGACAATCCTTGAGCCCCTGCTGGAGGTGCTGGAGGACCTCAAGAAGGAACGATCCATCCGTGAGATCGAGATTCTCCTGACTCGTTTCCAGCTCGCGCAGATGGAGCGGTTATCAAAGCGCTACCCCTTCTCCATCTATCCCGTGCTGACCTATCTTGAGTCAAAGAGGATCGAGGTGTATAATCTCAGAGCAATTGCCAGGGGAAAGGAGCGGGATCTTCCTGCGGATCTGATCAGGAATTATCTGGTGATGTGAATGGAGATCGCAGTTGTCGGGAGCAGTGACTTCATCCTGGGCTTCCTCCTCGCCGGGATCCGGAAGACCTATCCCGCTGAGAATGAGGAGCAGCTCCGGTCCCACATCACCCGGGTCCTTGGGGACAGGGAGGTGGGCATTCTCGTGCTGAAGGACAGCGACATGGAGAGAATTCCAAGGCGCCTCAGGGAAACCCTGGAGAAGTCCACCAATCCCACCGTGATCGCCATCGGGAGTGAAGGGGGCGGGGAAGCCTTGCGAGAGAGAATAAAGAGAGCAATGGGTGTTGACCTGTGGAGATGAGAGACGAGAGATCCAAGGACGCGGGTGCGGGCGTGTTAAAAAGGGTCGCTGGACCCGTGGTAACCGCAGTGGGCATGACCGCCCACATGTACGATGTGGTCCGGGTTGGCAACGAGGAGCTGATGGGGGAGGTCATCAAGATCGACGGAGAGAAGGTGATCATCCAGGTGTATGAGGATACAACCGGTTTAAAACCCGGGGAGAAGGTAGTCAACACGCACCTGCCCCTGTCCGTTGAACTGGGTCCGGGCCTCCTGTCGAGCATCTATGATGGCATCCAGCGCCCCCTCGAGGTGCTCGTGAAGAAGCAGGGGAACTTCATCGAACGGGGGGTGAGTGCCCCGGGTCTCGACCATTCCAAATCATGGGATTTCGTTCCGAAGGTCAAGAAGGGCGACAGGGTAGGCCCCTCAACCATCCTCGGCGAGGTGCAGGAGACCGACGTGATCCTGCACCGGGTGATGGTTCCGCCGAACCGAGAGGGAGGTGTGGTGAAGAGCATCGAGTCCGGCCGATTCACCGTGGACCAGACCATCTGCACCCTGGAGGATGGCACCACCCTTACCATGCTCCAGAAGTGGCCGGTCAGGGTCGCGCGTCCGGTGGCGGAGAAGCTGAACCCCGATATTCCCCTTATCACGGGCCAGAGGATCCTCGACGGTCTCTTCCCCATCGCGAAAGGGGGAACCGCTGCCATTCCCGGTCCCTTCGGGAGCGGAAAGACCGTCACCCAGCAGCAGCTCGCCAAGTGGAGCGATGCCGAGATCGTCGTGTATGTGGGGTGCGGCGAGCGCGGGAACGAGATGACGGAAGTGCTCACCGAGTTCCCGAGGCTCCAGGACCCAAAGACCGGGAAACCCCTGATGCAGCGGACGGTGCTCATCGCGAACACGAGCAATATGCCGGTGGCAGCCCGGGAAGCCTCGGTGTATACCGGGATCACCATTGCCGAGTATTTCCGGGACATGGGATACGATGTATCCGTAATGGCGGACTCCACCTCCCGGTGGGCAGAAGCCATGAGAGAGATCTCCTCCCGGCTCGAGGAGATGCCGGGCGAGGAGGGGTATCCCGCATACCTCGCGGCCCGGCTCTCCGAGTTCTATGAGCGGGCCGGGAGGGTCAGGAACCGGAACGGCTCCTTCGGGTCGGTCTCGGTGATCGGAGCGGTCTCTCCGCCCGGGGGGGATTTCTCCGAGCCCGTCACCCAGAACACGCTGCGCATCGTCAAGGTCTTCTGGGCGCTGGATGCCAAGCTCTCCCAGCGGCGCCACTTTCCGGCCATCAACTGGCTGAACTCCTACACCCTCTACATGGATACCCTCCATGACTGGTATGACCGCGAGGTCTCGCCGGAGTGGAACCAGCTCCGTGGCTGGGCGATGGAGGTCCTGCAGAAGGAGGCAGAGCTCCAGGAGATCATCCAGCTCGTCGGTTCCGATGCCCTCCCCGAGGCAGAGCAGGTCACCATCGAGGTGGCACGGATGATCCGGGAGATCTTCCTCCAGCAGAACGCCTATGATGCGGTGGACACCTTCTGCGACATGTCCAAGCAGTTCGAGATGATGAAGGCCATCCGGAGGTTCTCGGACCTGGCTTACGGGGCACAGGCAGCTGGAGTGCTCCCCCAGCAGATCATAAAGATCCGGTCCAAGGGTGAACTCCCCCAGATCAAGTTCATCAAGGACTACCAGAAGGTCCTCACGGACCTGCTGCAGCAGATGGAAAAGGAGTTCAATGCATTGAGGGCGGGATAACATGAGGGAATACAGGACAATCACCAAGATTGCAGGACCCCTGCTCTTTGTGGAGAAGACCGAGCCGGTGGGTTATGGGGAACTCGTGAATATCGTCCTCTCTGACGGCTCCGTGAAAAGGGGGCAGGTCCTTGACACGAGCGACGAACTGGTGGTGGCCCAGGTCTTCGAGACGACCGCAGGCATCGGAAGGGACAGCGGCATCCGGTTCACCGGCGAGACCATCAAGATGCCGGTGGGAAGGGAGATGCTCGGGAGGATCCTCTCGGGCGGAGGTCATCCCATCGACGGAGGGCCCGAGATCGTTCCCGATAAGCGCCAGGATATCACCGGGGCCGCCATCAACCCCTACGCACGCCACTCGCCCGAAGAGTTCATCCAGACGGGGATCTCCACCATCGATGGCATGAACACCCTCGTCCGGGGGCAGAAGCTCCCCATCTTCAGCGGCGCGGGGCTTCCCCACAATGATATCGCCCTCCAGATCGCCCGGCAGGCGAAGGTGGTCGGCTCCAAAGAGCCCTTTGCCGTGGTCTTTGCGGCGATGGGGATCACCAAGGAGGAAGCGAATCATTTCATGGCCGATTTCGAGCGCACGGGGGCCCTTGAACGGGCCGTGGTCCTCTTGAACCTCGCTGATGATCCCGCGGTGGAACGGATCATCACGCCCAGGCTGGCCCTCACCACCTCCGAATATCTCGCGTTTGAACTCGGGATGCATGTGCTCATCATCCTGACCGATATGACCAACTACTGCGAGGCCCTCCGGCAGATCGGTGCGGCACGGGAGGAGGTGCCCGGGAGAAGGGGGTATCCGGGTTACATGTATACCGATCTCGCAAGCATCTATGAACGCGCCGGGATCATCCACGGGGTAAAGGGTTCCATCACCCAGTTCCCCATCCTTACCATGCCGGGCGATGACATCACGCACCCCATCCCGGATCTCACCGGGTACATCACCGAAGGGCAGATAGTGATCTCCCGTGACCTGCACCGGAAAGGGATCTACCCCCCCATCAATGTGCTGCCCTCCCTCTCCCGGCTGATGAACCTGGGTATCGGCCCGGGACACACCCGTGAGGACCACAAGAAGGTCTCGGACCAGTGCTACGCGGTCTATGCCGAGGGGAACGACCTCCGGGGGCTCGTGGCCATCGTCGGGAAAGACGCCCTCTCGGAGCGCGACCGGATATTTCTGGAGTTCGCCGAGCTCTTCGAGGATCGCTTCGTCAGGCAGGGTCCGACCGAGGACCGGTCCATCCAGGAAACCCTCGACCTGGGATGGGAGCTCCTCGCAACGCTGCCTGTGGAGCAGCTGGTGCGGATCGATCGCGGGCTCATTGAGAAGTTCCACCCCAAATTCAGGGGGGTGCAGAAGGGGGCTGTACCCGGGGAGACGGGGTAAATCTCCATGGTGCTTCGCGATATCAAACCGACCCGCTCTGAACTGATCCGGATCAAGCGGCAGATCCAGTTCTCCGAACGGGGCTATACCATCCTGAAATTGAAACGGGACGGGCTCATCCTCGAATTCAGGAAGGTGCTCTCTGATGCAAAGAAGAGCCAGAGCGGGCTCCAGGATGCATACCAACGGGCGATGGAACGGATCGCCATCGCCCACACGGTTCAGGGAAGCATCGGCGTGAAGGCAGCAGCCCTCTCCGTGAAGGAGACGCCGGAGATTGACCTCCGGAGCAAGAACATTATGGGTGTGGTGGTGCCGGAGATCAAGGCCAGCAAGGTGAAGAAAGGGATCCTGGAGAGGGGCTACAGCCTCATCGGGACCTCGTCGGTCATCGATGAGGCAGCAGAGGGTTTCGAGGATCTCGTGGAGGCCATCATCAGGAGCGCCGAGATCGAGACCACCCTGAAGCGCCTTCTCGACGATATCGAGAGCACCAAGCGACGCGTCAATGCCCTTGAGTTCCGGGTGATTCCGGAGCTCAAGGCAGCAGGTGCCTTCATCAAGATGCGCCTTGACGAGATGGAGCGGGAGGAGCTCTTCCGGCTGAAGAAGATCAAATCCAAGTCCGGGGAATAGGAGGGGTATGGACTTCAGGACACTCCACGAGCTGGGAAGGTTCTCGGGGAGGGTACTCCTCCTCCGCCTCGACCTGAACTCCCCCATCGATCCCTTCTCGAACCAGATCCTGGACGACAAGCGGTTCAGGGAGCATA
>Ga0315281_10007516_pt1 | contig 15323 bp, 13 predicted proteins | sample YL17G07_0_MG_FD_204540 | JGI IMG/M metagenome (GOLD analysis project Ga0315281, IMG submission 204540) | Sediment microbial communities from Yellowstone Lake, YNP, Wyoming, USA - YL17G07_0 | ecosystem: Environmental > Aquatic > Freshwater > Lake > Sediment | place: USA: Wyoming | collected...
AACAGAAAAAACTACCGGTAAAATGGGTATTGTATACCTTTTACTGCATAAAGGCGGCCTGTGCCATGTTCATTTGGCACAGTCTGTGGAGCTTGGGAACGAGGCCAACGAATCAAATGTCGAATATCGAACAAGGAATATCGAATGTTGAAGTGGGTAATAAAACCTCATAATTCGATATTCCTTGTTCGATATTCAATATTCGGTGGCAATTCATGAATTGCCACTACACTGTTAAAAGCCGCCAAATGCCTAAGTTAATATATATGACTTTCAAAGTAGGGACACGGTGCCCGTGTCCCTGTGTGTGAACAAAAAAGTTGCCGAGCGCCTAATGTATCCACGCCTAAGATGCTGCCGGCAACAGGACTGAAACCCAGGTATATTCCCCTTCTTTGCTCTCCACCAGGAGCTTACCGCCGTGATCGCTAATAATGCCATGGCAAATGCTCAGACCGAGCCCGGTTCCCTGGCTTCTTGGTTTGGTAGTAAAAAACGGGTCCATTATTTTATTTATTACGTTTAGCGGTATGCCTGTGCCGTGGTCACAGAACACCACCTTTATATAGGTTGAGTTGTCAATGGTTACCGTTTCACCGGATACCTCCAGGATTTTATCCGCATGGGACGCAGGATATTTTTCACACAGGGCATATTGCGCATTGCTGATAATGTTTAAAACAACCTGTTGGATTTGTTGGGGATGCGCAAGTATTGCAGGTAGTGTACCGGGAAGATTCACCTTCGTGGTAATCCCCATTTTTCTTAATTGCGCTCCTACAAGGGCAAACGTACTTGGTATGATTTCATCTATTTTAACCAATACCTTTATCTCGTTTTTACCCGTTGGCCTGGAAAAAGAGAGGAGGTTTTTTACGATGTTTGCCGCCCGGTTCCCCTCTTTTATGATTTTACTGAGTATATCGGTTTCTTTGTCTTCCTTGCCCTTTCTGTTCAACAATAGCTGGGCGTAGTTTATTATGCCGTTGAGCGGGTTATTGATCTCGTGCGCAATGCCTGCCGACAATTCGCCCAGAGAAGCCAGGTGTCTGGTGCGTAGCGCCTCCATCTCCAGGGCGACCTTATCCGTAATATCCCAGAAAATACCTAATATGCCGATCACGTTGCCTGCTTCATCCTTTATGGGTGTTTTTATGGTGTGAACAACCATTTCCCGTCCGTCGATGATATATTTTTCGTCCAGCTCATCCGTTTTTCCCGACAAGGCAACCCTTTTGTCGTCTTCCCGGTATTTGTCGGCAAGGAGTTTGGGATAAAAATCGTAATCGGTCTTTCCTTCGATTTCGCCTGGCGTGATATGCAAGTCCAGGGCGTAATTAATATTGCAGGACACGTACACTGAATTTCTGTCTTTATAAAATATCTTTTGTGGCAGGCTTTCAAGTAGCATTCTGTACTTGCTTTCACTCATCCGGAGCGATTCCTCAGCCTGCTTGCGGTCTATGCCCAGCGAGATGATATCTGAGGCATACGACAGCGCCTTGATGGTAAAATCATCTATTTCCTTACACGAAAACATTGCAACAACCCCAACCAACCGTCCTCTGAAAATCAAGGGATATCCCAGAGTGGATTACCCATATAGGGACGGCGTTCTTGCGCAATAAGGCCGATCATATATTTGCCGATAGGCACACGGCTGTAGCTACCGTCAATCCTGGTGGAAATACCTTCGCTGGCCTGTAATTCCAGGACTTTGTCCTTTTCGTTGAATGTCCAGATACGCGCAAGCGCCGCATCAAGGTTACGCACGATGGCCTCTGCACAGAGGCGCAAGATTTCGTTCAACACAGTGCCCTCGCTCAGGGCGATGCTAACGTCTCTGACAAACGACATCAGGCGTAGACGCTCTACCAGCGACTTTGCTTGTTTTTGCTCGGTAATGTCGTTTCCAAAAGATAGCATCCCTGTAACCTTTCCCCGGTCTTTCATCTCGCTTGACTGCCATGAGATAATCCTCGTTTTGTTCGATTTTGTAAGGATTTGACTCTCGTAGGATTTTGTGATTTGGCTGGTTGTACGCCAGGTGTGAAATGCTTGCCAGGCGTCGGGAGAAAGGTCTTGAGGCATCAACGTTTCAAAACAATTCTTCCCCAGCACCTCCGCCTTTTTGTAACCGGAGATATTTTCTGCCGCCTCATTGAATACCTGGATGCTTCCGGCAGTGTCCAGTCCCACAATCATGACATTCGCCGTTTCTATGAGGTTCTCCGCGTAATCCTTTGCCTGCCGCAGAGCCTCCATGATGTGTTTTTGTTTGGTAATGTCCCGCGCCGTGCCAATAACGCCGATAATAGCGCCTTTTTCGTCGTGCAAGGGAAGATTTTTATATTCGCATATTATACCGGTGTCCTTGAAACAAAGCTCATATTGAGGACTTTCTCCCAGGAGGGTTTGCTGATAAACACGCATGGCCTTTTCCAGGTTTTCTTTGTCAAAAAGAGGGGCAAATGATTTCCCAATAAAGTCCTCACGCCTGTGTCCGGTAAGTTTATCAAATGTATGGTTTACGAACAGGATGTTTCCTTGCATGTCGCAAATATAGGGCAGGTCGTTGATCTCGGAAATAAGCATTTCATATTTCCTCAGCTCTTCCCTTGCGCTTTTATGTCCGGTGATCTCTGCCTCAAGAAGTTTGTTGGACTGTAAAAGATCGTGCGTGCGTTCAGTCACCCGTATTTCCAGCTTTTCATAGGATTCCAGCAGTGTTTTCTCTTTGTGTTTAAGTTCCAGGGCATTTACAAAGATTTCTCCCACCAGTTTCAGCAGCAAGACGTCTTCATTACCCCAATTTTTTTCAAAACGTATTGAATCAAATCCCAGACAACCTATAAGGACGCCGCGGCAGATCATGGGAACGATTATAAAGGATTGGACCGCTTGTGATTGTTGCAGTTCTTTTTCGGCCTGGGCGGTTGCAGGCATATCAGCGACACGTGAGACATGGATTGTCTCAAACCGTTCCAGTTTTTCCATGCCCCAGGGAAAGTCTTCAGCAGCAAAACCTTGTAAGTTATCGATTTCCGGCTTTATTCCCTCAGCGCACCATTCATTGGTGTTATTTGCAACCCTTTTTTTACCGTCGTTAGAGAAACAAATAACGTAACTTCGGTCAACGTTTGCAAATTTACCAATTATTTCCAACGCACGGTTTATTTCTTCATCGATTGCATCAGGCTCAAAGTTAAGGAGTCTTGACGATATAGCTGCAATAATCCCTTCCATCGCAAGCCGGTACTGTAATTGAGATGCCGTTTGCTTATGTCCTTCCACTTCCAGCTTCAGGTCTCCATATAATTTCCCGAGAGACCTTGTCATGTCGTTAAAATTTACCGATAATTGTCCAATTTCATCCCGGGATTGAATGTCTACGCTCTTAGACATATCGCCTTTTGCAATAGCTTGCGTAACTAATGCCAGGCGCTGGATTGGGGAAACAAGGTATTTGGTAAGAAGGAAAGAAACCACTATTCCAACCAGTGCAACCACCGCACCCATCGGGACAATGGTGTAAAAGGTGATCCTAAATAAATATGCCTGCAATCTTTTGGTAGTTAGGCCAATTTGCACAAAACCCATTGCGTTACTTGTGGGGGAATTGACATTATCCAACACCTGCTCGGCAAAAGACTCTTCTGAAAAAGCGCTGTTTTCGCTAACGGGCATGGAGACGTCAAAGAACCGTTCACCCACACTTGAGGTGAAAACCCGAATGTATGGCGTATCCTGCAAATTCGGTTCTCCGGGTGGGATTTCGCTTATCTTGGTGTTTATCCAGGATGCCGCGCCTTCGGTTATAACCGATTGCTTATTTGCTATCCGCCAGTATCCGATCTGCTTTCCACTATCGGCTATCATTAATCGCTTGAGAGGCAAATTAAGAAAGGCCGGTTGTGCCTGTTTCATGGCATAGCCGATTTCGTTATCCCGTGAAAGCATCATAATCAGGGTGTTTCCCGTATCCATAAGCAAACCCTCATGCTCCTTTTTTTCGTACATGCAAAAAAAGAGGCACGTGAGTGCATCAAGCACTACAAGCAACAGGCTTATGAAGATGGTAAGTTTTGTACGGATACTCATGGTGAATTAATTTCTTTCAATTGTTCTACCCATATTTCGTTACCTACGGAACTAACTCGGTTTCTGTGTTTAGCTTCTACCAATTTTTTGTAAATACTATACACCCTGTAGCTCAGGGCTTCAGCCCTGGTGGACTCCGTATTGCACTGCACGCTGGAAACCACACACAAAATGCCAGTATCTGTATTAAGCGCAACAGCCATCAAACCTGAAGGTTTGAGCTACCAAACAACATTTTACAAAAAATGGGGAGTGCTCCTTTGCCGACCATGAAGGTCGGCACTACAAAAGCCGCCACCGTAGGCGGCTTAATTTAATGTATAGGAATTTCAAAACGACTATGTAGTGGCAATTCATGAATTGCCACTACACTATTAAAGGTCGCCGAAAGCCTAATTAAATAACTATTGGCCTCTCTACGGATACAAAACAACGTCTGGCCGTACCTGGAAGATGGATACATTTATCCCTAGCTTCTTCGCCGTTTTGCTGTTAACCGTCAATCTGAACTTTTCCGGTCTTTGAACGCCCAGCGAGGTGGTTGACCGCGTGCTTAATAATGTTTGGGCAATTTGGGATGCCTGCCGGCCGATCGTTTCATATTCCGGCGAAATAGCAAACAACGCGCCCGCCCTGGCAATGGCAATAGAACTGCTAAACGTGGGCAAGCGCCTTTGTGTTGTTATTTTAAAAATGGTGTCGAGAGAATTCTGTGCCACGACCACGTAGTTGGGTATTATCCATAAGGCGTCAATTTTATCAATAATATTTTTCAAAGCCGCTTCAACCGCATTAGGAAAAGATGCCTCCGTTTTAATAAGATTGAATCCCATTTTGTATGCCACTTGTTCTGCTTCCCGGACAATTCCTGCCTCATTGCCCATCGGGTCAAAAATAACCCCGATATTCCTGCGGCCTCCAAAAAAATCTCTGTAGGCAATGAGTTGTTCTTCAACGGAAGTCTCCGATGTAATGCCGGTAACGTTATTACCGCTCAAGGCGAAACGCTCATGGTTAACAACCATGCAAAATATGATGGGCGTAAACGGGTAGTGTTCCTTAGCAAGGGTGGTCGCAAGCACCCCTACCGACAGGATAAGCCGTGGCGCTGGATACTTGGGCTTGATGCCTTTGATGACCCTTTCTCCGGCCTCTACATTTCCCTTCAAATCAAGGACGGCGCCGATGGGAATATCTGCCTTCTTGCATTCATCCTTGAAACCGTCAATTGCCTCGTTGTAGGCCGCAATGTCCTGGCTGCGGATGACAAGGACGGGGTTGTCATCGGAAAACGATGGGGTGGTATGGAACAAAACCCAGCCGATAAGCGCAACGGCAATACAGCATGCCGTGTTGCGGCGAGGCCGTAAGCCGGCGACGTGTGTATGAAAGTATAGATAATGAAATGGTACAGGTATTTTCATTTTATTTAAGTGGATTTTCTCGTTCCCAAGCTCCAGCTTGGGAATGCCTCTGTATCAGAAGCTCCAGCTTCTGCTTCTACTGCGCTTTCGTTTTTCTCTGAGTAAAAGCAGAGCTTTTACTGCAATCCCGTTCCCAAGCTGGAGCTTGGGAACGAGGTGGGTTGCTGGATATTGGGAACGAGAGGCAACGCCCCTGCCTTCTCAAATCTCAATCTGATCTATCTCAATACAACCCTTACTGTAAAGGTAGTTCCTTGCACTTGAGTAAATCCAATGTTCTGCCACCTCAACCAAACCTCTCCTCACCGGATTATTGTGTATATACTCAACCTTCTGCCTCAATATATCATCTTTTTCTATTACCTGCGGATGGAATCCTTCCTGCCACACTTGATGCTCACTGTCCTGCTTATACAGTTTCTTGTAATACACAAATTGATTCAACAGCCATTTCTTTGCATCAGCTTCTGCGGTTCTCAGTATTTCCTTTGCCGTATAACTTTTAAAGTCTTTCATTATCGCTGATAAATTGTCAGATGAAGCAACTGCGTGAACATGGTCAGGCATTATTACATAGGCAAACAGCCTCAACCCCTTGTTTTGTCTACAGTAACTAAGTGATTGAACTATTATGTCGCAATATTCCCGCTTTGTAAAAACAGGTATCCATTCGATTATGGTTGAGGTGATAAAATAGAGGTTCCTGTTTTCCATTATTTTATAGCGTGATCTCATGATTCCCCCCGCGTCTCTCTCGTTCCCGAGCCCCAGCTTCCGACTCCACTGTTCTTTCGTTTTTTTGATTAAAAGCAGAGCTTTTGTTACAATACCGTTCCCAAGTTGGAGCTTGGGAACGAGTAGAACAATCAAAACTGATAACTCAACCCTACCCAAAACGTTCTTCCCGGCCTGGGAAAATCATCGGGTATCAGCGTGGGGCCTGGGTCGCTGTAATTTTTATTGAGTAAATTGAATACCGTTCCTTGTATCTCCATCGTTTTAAAGAATTCTTTTCCAATAACCGAAAGGTTCAATAAGGCATAGCCGGGAAGGTCGTCCCTTGTGTCTGTCTCTTCGCGGGGGCGCGTGCCGCTTACAAAGGTATTTAGGTTCGTATTCATGTACTTCCAATAGTGTACGTTTACCCCAAAATTACCGTGGTGTTGCGCAGTAAAAGGAAGCTCGTCTCCCTGTTCATCTTCCGGGTGCTGGAAGGTGTAATTCATAAATACGTAATTCCCCGGAGAAATATCCACCTTGGTTTCTGTCTCAACACCCTGAATACGGGCATTTCCTGTATTTTCAAATTGGCTGGTTCTTGCTGCTGACGAGAGAACTCGTAGAGCAATGAGGTCTTTGATGTCATTATAGAAATAGTTGACACGGCTTGATACGTACGTGTTAAATTTATAATCTACTCCTATTTCGTACGTGCTAATGGTTTCCGGTTTCAAATCCGGGTTTCCTTGAACTGCCGGCTGATTTGTGGTGTACATCTCGCGGAAACCAGGCGCGCGGAATGCCTCCCCATAAAGAACTTTCAAAGACGCATTATCTAGGAATGACCATGTTAAGCCTGCCCGTGGACTGATTGCTCCACCAAAATCACTATAACTATCGTTCCTTACTCCTAAGGTGAGATTAAGGGTATCGATGATGTCCCAGGTATCTTGCAGATAAACCGACAACACCCTTCTCGTGTGGTCTTCTGCAAAGGGACGTGTGTCTGTAAAATCCTGGAGTGAATCCAGGGGCTCCAGGGTTATCGTATTAAGGTTGGCATAGGTGCTGAGGTTGGTTAGATTCATTAAACGATATTCCGTACCCACGGTAAGTATATTCCCTTCGAACAATGCGTAATCAACTGGAATTTCAGCGCCGGTAGTTTTGACAGCCCAATTTGAAATAGCCTCGGTTCCATCCGGATAAGTGTAGGATGTGGCGCCCAAAGGCAACGTAGTACCGTCTGGAAACGATTGAATGAATAATCTCCTTTCGGACTGATCATAATAAACCCTGGGTCTCAAGGTAAATATTTCTTCAAAGGTCTTTTTATATCCTGTCTCAACAAAGAAATAATTATCTTTTATGTCAGAAGAACCGTCATCAAGTATATACTGAGGGCCAATAAAAGGTCCACGTCTGTTATGATTGTATAATACTTCCGTGTAGAAATCCTTGTAGGTAGTTTTTAGGTTCATGCCATATTCCTGGCGCCAATCCTGTACACTTCCCGGTGCAACCGAGTGTGCAGGATCAAACCGGCTCTCGAGGTCGCTTTCAACGATACCATCAAAACCGTCCGTCTCCCTCCAATGAACCATACCGGAGATACCGATATTTCCATAGATCTTCCCGAATACGATACTTCCTTCCTTCGTATCGAAACTCCCATAACCGCTGTTTAGTTTAACCCCGTCAACGTCCTCTGCTTTAAACGTAATAATGTTAATAACGGCCAGAAATGCATTTTCTCCGTACAGGGCAGAACCGGGACCCCGGATGATTTCGATCTTTTTTATATTTCCTACGGGAAAATCGTCAAATTGAGAAAAGGCTTCACTCGTTAGAGGATTATTTACCAGGTGTCCGTTAATCATCACCCTGACTTTTTCTGCGCCCTTAAGGCCTCTTGTTGCAATATTTTGTTCGCCGTAAGCGCCGCTTTTTAAAAGTTCAAATCCAGGTACGGTTCTCAGGATTTCGGCAAAGGTTCGGTATCCTAAATTCTTGATCTCCTCTGCCGTTATCACGGTAACAATGCCTGGCGCCTTGCTGATTGGGGTTTCATGCTGTGTCGCAATAGATACCCCATCCTTGCCGCCTAGCCACTCGGCCTCCGTGTATTGCGCCTGCGTCAGGCATTCGCCCGTACAGGGCAGGCCTTCTTCATGGGCATGCAATATCTCGTCATTCCGGGCTGTTTCCGTGCCGACGGCAATGGCCGCAGATGTGTCAAGTACAAGGTAGGGTAGGGCGCACAGCGAAAAAAAGATTACAAATATTACCGGCACTTTACCCTTTAGCATATACTTTAAGGCGGTGTTTACATACATACTACAACCTCCCCTCTCGAAAAAAGTTTGTCTCTTCGCGATTGCAAGGCCAATTGCTTTAATTAAACCCTGGCTGGCTTTCTTTGATCACACAAATGCAGGCTGGACGCCTGCGCTACTATTTTTTCGTTCCCAAGCGGTTTGGGAACGAGGTGAAATTTGTTGATCACGTAGGGCGAACCTTTAGGTTTGCCGCATATCATGCAAAATCGTTGGATTTTGCATGAACATACATGTGTTTGCTCCTTATCACCTATTCTAAAGGCAAGGCTAAAGCCTCGCCCTACATCTTTTCCCGTTCCCAGGCCGGGGCTTGGGAATGAGGAGAAGGATGCCGGGGGGGACAGTGGCCTTGCCACACCTCCTGAACTTTCATACCGTTGTTGGTCGCAATGTACGGATAAACGGAGTTTGTCCATGCCATCCATCCGTTCCTTGCTTATAGTAGGGTAGAAAATCACAAATAGTGTGCCAAATCATGAACGATACCCTTATTAGCTTAAAATATTTCTTTTGATTTACGTATGTGTGTGGTTAAAACGGTTGCATTAACTGGCAAAAGGATTTTATTAATGACAATTATATTTCCCGTTCAATACTGATATAACATACCAATTTAACGATAGTTAACAAATGCAGCGCCTCTGCTAAAACCAACTTTTTGGTTGAAGACTTGGTGTGAACAGGATTCAATAAAATAGGGTAGATTACACAAATACATCATTGCAATGGGGCGTGGCAATGCAAAATTAAGGAAGAGCGTGCTTTTTGAAAAAGTGTGACATGGCACACAAGTGTGCCATTGCAAAGTGTGGCATGGCACACTTGTGTGCAGAAATACTTAGAAAACTCCATTAACACCCCCCCCTTTTTTTTTGTAAATAGTCTTTGACAATTTTTACCTGCAATGCTACCATCAAAAAAGTATGGAAATTAAAGACCGCTCTCAACTCATAACCGAACAACGCAATCCGCGCACCCTGGATATCGACTGCAAGACCACCCTGGAAATGGTTGACTGTATCAACGCCGAAGACGCCAGGGTCATTACCGCTGTCCAAAAAGAACGGGAACCGATTGCGAAGGCTGTCGATTTGACTGTTGAAGCCCTCAGGGGCGGCGGCAGGCTCATTTACATCGGGGCGGGAACAAGTGGGCGGCTCGGTATATTGGACGCCTCTGAATGCCCCCCGACCTTTAGCTCCGACCCGAATATGATTGTCGGCATTATCGCGGGTGGCGAGCGGGCGGTATTCCAATCCATAGAGGGCGCGGAAGACCTTCCTGAAAGCGGGGCAAAGGATATTCAGCAGAAAGAGGTGACTCATCGGGACGTCGTTGTCGGCATTACCACCGGCGGCACCACGCCATACGTTATGGGAGGCCTTTTTGAGGCGAAAAAGCGCAACGCAAAGTTGGTCTTTCTCTGCTGTAATCCGGAAACAATGCCGGGGTTTGATGTGGACGTCATTATCCGTCCCATTGTTGGACCGGAGGTTGTTACCGGCTCCACGCGCATGAAGGCCGGCACGGCGACCAAGCTTATTTTAAACATGATATCAACCGCAGCCATGATCAAGCTTGGCAAGGTCTACGAAAATCTCATGGTTGATCTGCGTGCATCAAACAAAAAGCTTACTGATCGGGCTGAACGCATTATCATGAGCGTTACCGGTGTCGGCAGGACCGAGGCGGGAAAACTACTGGTATCCGCCTTCGGCAATGCAAAGATCGCCATTGTTATGCACAAAACGGGCCTTGATTATGCAAAAGCCAGAGAAAGACTCGACGCGCACGGTGGAATCATTAGAAAGGTTTTGCATAACCCGCAGAAATGAACTTTTTAAGCATATTAAAACCCGGCATTCCCAAAAGGGGGCTGCTATTTGTGGCGGCGTCCGTATGGGGATTTGTCTCATTCAGGCTGCTTTCTATCGGGGTGGCAAATATTTTAGAAAATACCCCGCTGTGGTGGACGTACGTTGCAGGCGGAGTGGTGCTTTCAATCCCGTTTTTTAAATTTTTCTTCCTGAAAATTTCTGAAAAACACATCAAGCGAATGCTTGCCGTGAAAAGCCAGCGTCCCTGTCTCTTTTCCTTTTTTGATATCAAGGGCTATCTCATCATGGTTTTTATGATTTCCCTGGGTATCTTTTCCCAAAGAATAAAGGCCATTCCGGCCTTCTATCTTGGGACGTTTTATACTTCCCTGGGACTAGCGCTCCTCTTCTCCGCCCTTAATTTTTTGTTTTCAGGCATACGCTATAAGCCAAGGATAGATCAAAGAAATCTGTAAGTAACTACTAGGAAAAGAAAGTAAGACTATAGTGACTTTTTTGCTCCACATTTTATAAAAGTCCAGCTTTAATACTTACCCAAAAGGGTAGTCTTCCACGACTGCAGGTGCTACGTGAGAAGCTATCACCAGTAACAATAACTTACTGTTTATATTTTGGTCTATTGATTTTTTTAAAATGATATGGTATACTAACAACTAATAGCACTATGCTTTAAACTTATTAAAGGAGAGAAATCATGGGTGTCGAATTAGCCAGTAATATACTTGCCTATCATGGTTCTGCGGATGTGGTAGCCAAAAAGACACAACAAGATGCCACCCAAGGCGCCAACGCCGGTATTGCCCTTAGAAATGTGCAAAACATTAACAAAAATAACGTAAGGGAAGTAAAACCTGCTGAAAATGATGGAAGAGGAGCCCGGACGAGTTCAAACAAAGATAAGCTGTCTAAGCAGAATCGAAGGGATGGCGATTCGGTTGGTTCATCATTAGATATTACCTTATAGAACCAGAACTATCCAAATCCTTCCGACCAGATACCTGCCTATTATCTGTGCCTTTACGCAAGGCATGCAAATCATGCCGATAGTTAAGCCGGTTGAGATATAGGGCTTTTACGGAAAATATCCTACGAGAAATGCATTTCCCGCACAAACGTACTTTCAAAATCAGGATTTTGGGACAACTCTACGACTCGGGCGCTTCTGGCTATGTGAACCGATTCATCTATTAACTCCTTGTCCAAAAGCATCCTCACCGCGCCTTCGAGGCTTGAATTTCCCACGTATAGCAGCTTTGCATTTTTTGTCGCCGGTAAAAATCCTGTCCGGAAGAGGCTTTGCTCCTTCAGGTGATAGCCAAACGCGCCTGCAATGATGACCGTCTTCAGTTCGTCCGGGCGAATACCGCAGGTGGAAAGCAGTATCTCCACCCCGGCCCTGATGGCGGCCTTTGCCAATTGCACTTGGCGTATGTCTTCCTGTGAAATTGACACATTGTCCGCCAACCGGAAATACCGCTTCTTGTCTTTCTCAAACAAACAGGTAGAATATTTTTCAGAAACGCCGTTGCCTTCCTTGCCGGTAAGCCGTCCCCTACCATTAACCAGGCCAACCCGAAGGAGTTCTGCAATAATATCCAGCAGTCCGCTTCCGCAGACGCCCCTTGGCTGGGTGTTTCCTATTACCTCCAGGGCCAATTCGTCCTCAAAAGCGGCGTGTTCAATTGCGCCCTCGCCCGCCCTCATGCCGGAGCTTATCGTCATTCCTTCAAAACACGGCCCCGCCGCGGTAGACGTGGCAACCATCTTATCTTCCGTAAAAAGAACTACCTCGCCATTCGTGCCTATGTCAAGAAAGATGGCCGGTGATTTGCAGGACTCAGGGCGAATTGCTAAAAGGCCGGAAACGATGTCGCCGCCGATATATGCCGAGATGGAAGGGAATGCCGTAGCAATTGCGTGCTGTGAGGCGTTAAGGGCAAGGTCTTTCGCCGGTATCGTAACCACATCAAGCGTTTCAGCCCTATACGGATATTCCCCTATACCTTTGATTTCTTTGTTTAAAAATATATGCTGCATCGTAGTGTTGCCTGCGCAGACTACGTGATAAATATGTTCAGGACTCACCCCTCTATCGGAACATAAGAGACCGATCAGGAGATTCACGGCAGAGATGAGTTCCCTGTGCATCCTGAAAAGTCCGTCCTTTTGAACAACGGAGTATTTTATCCGCGACATGACGTCATGCCCATAATGCACGAGCGGATTAAGGATCGACGAACTGCCCAGCGCCTCGCCGGTATTGAGGCTAACCAGTGACGCCACCAGGGTTGTTGTGCCGATATCCAGGGCTACGCCGTAAGATGAATCGCTGGTGTCGCCCCCCCCAGCAAATGAGAACGTATCATTCAGATACACGTTTGTGGAGCAAATCCCTCGCCCATCACGCACCACCCCTTTCCTCACCGAAGGATTAAGCTTACGCGTGCCTTTGTTTTCGCCATAGAAACCTTCGACGATCTTCAATCCGCCCAGTTTTTCATGAGCGGGGACAATGATCTCAAGATCGGTTTCTACGGTTGTTTTGCAGGCAAGCACCGTGTCGAGCGTATTATTTACCCTTATCTGTACCATATCCTTGCCGCACTTCCCGTTGCCGCCGCAGGGGCTTTCCAGGTTGACACCCAGCCTGCGAGCCGTATCCAGAACCGTAATGCCCGTAGGTACTGTACCGGTAATTTTTGATGGGTAAAAGGTTATCTTCGCAGAATCCATGATTATGTTTATAACACTTTAGTTTTAAACAAAACACCCCGGAGGGGTGATATATTAAGAGCTAACACACCAAAGTACAATAAAGCTCCAAAGGAGCGACATATTGTTTAGGCGTCTTACATGTCCCCCGCAGGCGGGGGTGCAGGGGGTGGACTGGAATTCTTCACCTCTTCAACTACTCCATTACTATGAATACCAATTTTCATCTTAAATCCTACGGTTAGTTCACCAATCATTGCATAGTTCACTATTGTCGAAACAAATATCATAGATTGTCAGGTTGTAAACATGCTGAAATTTTTACTTGTGCCAGTCCACCCCCTTAATCCCCCGCCAGCGGGGGACAGTGGTATGCCATACCTCCTGTAACTTTCACACCGTTGTAAATCACCAAGGCATGGACAAACAAAGTTTGTCCATGCCACCCAAGAATCACTTAACTTAACACGTATGCCCCTTCACCGCCTCCGCCATGGCCCTAATATGCTTTACCGGTGTCTTGGCGCTCACGCCACAAGCGGGCGCCAGGACGTCAATGCCACCGTGTAAGATGTTTGCCGATACCCCACGTATAGTGTCCGGAGAACCGTTCAGTAAAAGCCTGGTACACACGTTACCCATCAACCTCTTCTCCGGAAGGGTATTCCTCATCAGCCGGATATCTACGGGGGCGTCGAAGCTAATGCACTCTGCGTCAAGCCTCTTGATAGAACCGGCAATTGCATGTATGTTGCCGCAGATATGCACAATCACCGGCCTTCCTAGCCGATGGATATGGCGCGTCATCTCATTCAGATAAGGAAGGGCGAACGCCTCGAAATTTCCTGGTCCGAGTATTTCGCCGGTAGCGGACGGGTCTGCAATGGAGATAAGGTCGGCTCCGCAGTCAATAAGCGCCTCTGCATATCTGATGCTATTTTCAGTTAAAAAACCGAGGAATTCGTGGACTGCCACCGGCGTTTGTTTGAGCGCCCGGTAAAGCGACGTTGCCTCAATAAGAGAAGTGGCAAGGCTGAGAGGGCCAACCAGGTTGCCGACCACGGCGGTATCCTTCGCGCTCTTGCTCAGGATTTTGGTACATTCGAGAATAGTTGGGAGTCGCCCGTCTTTATGCGGGTTCAATGCCTTTAAATTGTTCCACTCCGATACCGACCTCAACGGGTACTGCACAATGCCGGGTTCCGTGACCTCGTCGCCATCCTCTACTTCTCCGCCCAAGGCTTCTGCCTCAACGGTCATACAGAAAGGAATGCCGAGGTTTTCCATACCCGTCTCATCGCGCATGGCAAGTGAAAGGGCTGCCATCTTCTGCGCGTCCCTGTGGACGTCAGGCCAACGGCAGCCGGTTTTTACCATAACCTCACGGCAGGCCATCGTCATCATACCGCCCGGACAAATGACCGGACGTCTGTCAACAACCTCGCCCCGCAAGGCCTTCAGCACTCTTTCTTTTTCTGTCATAGATTATTCTTAACCGGATGATCTGGAAGGATATCAAAAGAATTATGTTAACATGACCGACAGCCGAAGGCAATAACCTCTTGATAAATTTTTGAGTATACGTTCGATTATATCAGATGGTATAATTTCGACTAATTAGGCATTCGGCAACCCTTTCTATACGCGCAGCAGTTTTTAGACGTATGCAATGCGTCTCTACAAAAACATTGAAATTCCTGTACATCGCGTTTGGCACGGTTGAAACCGTGCCAGGCTAAAAATCCGCATAAATAAAACGAAATAGCCATGAGCAATTGCTCACAAAGAGGCTTGGAGTTCTTATTTTAAAAATAAACAGATTATGTTAACCGATGAATAATACTTCCATCCGTGACAACCATAAAAATGGCTCAGTAGGCCAATTCCTTATTGATAACGTAAAACAAGGAGCTGGTTTATCAATCGTCTCCGCATACTTCACCATTTACGCGTACAAACAATTAAGGCTCTTCAGGTAGTCGAGTGGGTAAAAATGTGCATTTTTATATCTCCGGCAGCATACAAGTAAGGATTTTCAGACGAAGATACTCCTCATCCCTTAAGCCGTATGCCCTTCTTTGTATCACCAGAATCTTGTTATTAAGGCCTTCGACAAAGCCTAATGAGACCTTGTTCTCTGGTTTGCTGTATGCTGCAATGCCATCCCAGTGTTTCTCTATCATTTCTGC
>Ga0315281_10007517_pt1 | contig 15320 bp, 21 predicted proteins | sample YL17G07_0_MG_FD_204540 | JGI IMG/M metagenome (GOLD analysis project Ga0315281, IMG submission 204540) | Sediment microbial communities from Yellowstone Lake, YNP, Wyoming, USA - YL17G07_0 | ecosystem: Environmental > Aquatic > Freshwater > Lake > Sediment | place: USA: Wyoming | collected...
ATACCCATAGTGGCGTGCCCCGCCGGGCTCGTCCAACTGGGCGTCGGAGCATCACCATGGCGATCATCCGCATCGCACATCGCATCAGCCACGTCGCCATGGCGATGCTCAACTAAACGTTAGAGTGCAGCGCGGGCAACCAAAGGAAAAAAGAGAGGCGTCCATGAATTTACGTCCACTCGCGGCAGCGGCAATAACGGGACTGATTATCTGGGGGTCGTGCGGACTTGCGGCTGCTGCCGAAATCAAGGTATTGGCTACCAACGCCGTAAAGTCGGTGCTGGAGCAGCTAGTCCCGGAGTTCGAAACGTCGACGGGACATAGGGTCGTAATGCGTTTCGCTCCCTCTGCGGACTTGAAAGCGCAGATCGAGAAGGGCGAGACGTTCGACCTTACCATCCTCACCGCCGCGGCGATCGACGATCTGATCAAACAAGGCAAGCTTGCCGCCGCAACCCGCGCTCATTTCGCAACCGCGGGCGCGGGGGTCGCGATCAAGCGGGGCGCGCCCAAGCCGGACATCTCAACAATAGACTCTTTCAAGCGCACCCTCCTCGACGCAAAATCGATCGCCTATGTGGGCACCGGCGCAACCGGTGCCAACATGCGAAAAATCTTCGAGCGATTGGGTATAGCCGGGGAGATGAAGGTGAAAACCAAGCTCCTGTCTGGAATTTCCGCTCCAGCCGCCATTGCCGCGGGTGAGGCCGAACTCGGGTTCACGCAGATCAGCGAAATCCTCTCTGTCGCTGGCGCAGAGTTCGCCGGCCCCCTTCCGTCCGAGCTGCAGATCTACACGGTTCACCCGGCGGCGGTGGGCGCGAGCGCCAAAGAGCCGGAAGCCGCCAAGTCGCTACTCGATTTTCTGCGTGCGCCCGCCGCGGCGGCGGTGATTAGGGCAAAAGGCATGGAGCCGCGCGCGCCGTGAGGAAGTTCAGCACTCTAACCCGCTGCTGCAGCCGACGCGCTGAAGCGCGCGGCTGAGCGGCACGTTGGGCGTCTTCATGTCAGTCAAACGATCATCACAGGGAGATCTCGCTATGCCAGCCAGAACAGTCATCGACAAATACTTCGACGCGTTCAATAAACACGACCCCGAGGCAGTAGCCGCGCTGTTTGGCAGGGGTGGCACGTACGTCGATTCGGCGGTCAGTTCCGGTGTAAGGAATCAAGCGCTCAAAGACTATCTGCGGGGACACTATGCGGCGTTTCCTGACGCCCGCTACCGGGTCGTCCGGACTGTCGCCAATCGCAATGGTCTCATGGCATGCGAGTGGCGATTCAAAGGTACAAACACAGGACCGCTCGGTGATTCGCCGGCTACTAATCGTGCCGTGGATGTGTCAGGTGCTTCAGTCCTGCAGGCCAAAGGCGGCAAGATCGCTTGGCTGCACGGCTATTACGACCGGCGCAATCTTTTTAGACAGCTTGGGAAATAGGGGGGCATTTCATGATCATCGCACGTTGGCACATTGACGCCCGCTTCGGTCAAAAGCAGAACGTAATCGACGCTCTTAAAACGTGGACTCGGAACATCGCGAGCGAGATCGGCTGGACCAACGACAAGGTTCGTATCGCCACAGGCTCGATTGGGGCTCTCGAGTCCACCGTAGAAATGGATGTGTTGGTTCAGGATCTGACAGAACTCAACGCTTCGTGGAACAAGCTCGGTTCGATGGCTGCTCACAAGGAATGGAGTAAGGAAATCGAGCCCTACATCGTCTCCGGTACACCTCGATGGGAGATCTTTCGGATTGTCGAGTGACGATTGCATTGATCGCTGTACGTCGCCCAACCACGGCGTGCATCCGACGCCCGCGAGCGGACGCGGCTGACGCCGAACGTTGGCGCGAGACTGAGTCAGGACCGCCAGGGTCTTTCGAAGAATCGCGTTTCATGAGACAGTAGCTTTCGAGGGCCGTATCGCTTGCTCCGCCGCACGACAGCCGTTGCCCTAATGGAGGATCTATCGATGAATACAGAATTGCCAGTTGATCCGGTTGCCCTCCGAGAAGAGGTCAAGAGCAAGTATCGGGACGTGGCCCACAATCCAAACGGAGAGCATCACTTCCATACGGGCAGGCCGCTCGCCCGACGCCTCGGCTATGACCAGGCGCTGGTCGACTCGATGCCGGATGCTGCCGTCGAGTCGTTCGCCGGTGTGGCAAACCCGTTCGCGCTCCGATGCCTTGACCCCGGGGAGAAGGTTGTCGACGCCGGATCAGGTGGGGGCTTTGACTGCTTCGTCGCTGCCCACCAGGTGGGTCCACAGGGCGAAGTCGTCGGCGTCGACATGCTTGCGGAGATGCTGGAAAAGTCCCGCGCATCGGCCGATCTCATGGGACTCAAGCAGGTCGAGTTCCGCGAGGGGTTACTCGAACAGATTCCCGTACGGGACGGCTGGGCCGATGTCGTTATCAGCAACGGAGTGATTAATCTCTGCGCCGACAAGAAGCAAACTTTCTCTGAGTTGTGGCGGATTCTGCGTCCCGGTGGAAGGCTGCAGTTTGGCGATATCGCCAATGGGAAGCCGGTGCCGGCGGGTGCGTTACGCGATATTGATCTTTGGACAGGATGAATTGCCGGTGGCCTTCCGTGCGAAGGCTGGCGCGCAATGCTGGCAGAAATCGGATTTGTCGACATCCAGATCGGTCCGCCGTATGACACCTTTGGGGAAGCCAGAGGTGAAAAAAAGGCGAGACTATTCGCCGTCTATGGATATACGTTCCTGGCACGCAAACCTGTAAGTTCCTAGCCCTGCTCCCATCGTGCGCTAAGCATCCGGTCAACGCGGACGCTGCGCCAGAAAGCCGCGCAGCGCCGGTTACCTCTACGTTAACTGTCAACCTGGGACGCCTGGACGAGTTCTGGGCCGACGCGATGGCAGGCAAGCTACAGGAGCTGCAATGCCCGTTGGGGCGTCGACGAGAGTCAACGGAATCGCGCCTTCTTCGTTGATCCTCGGAAGCCATGCCAGAACTAAGCCGCTTTCTTGGAATCGCGATCTACATGTACCATTCACAAGAGCGAGATTGCCGCCGAATGGAAACGCGCGCAAGACAGGCAGCCGCTCAGGCCGATTGACCCGCTGGAGTAAGACCATGTTTGTTCACGTAGTTGAAGCGCGGTACGTCCGGGAACATGTCGTCTGGCTCAAGTTCAGCGACGGTGCCGCCGGAGAGGTCGATCTGGCCGCGGAACTCTATGGGCCGGTATTTGAACCGCTACGGGATATCGAGATTTTCAAGCAATTCTCGATCGTCCTGCATACGCTCGCTTGGACTAACGGTGCCGACTTCGCGCCCGAGTTTCTTCGTGAGCGCGTGGCTGTTACGGTCTAGCGGTGGGTTCCCGCTTACGCGGGAGCGACAGCTGCCGACCTACTTGACCTCGACTCCCTTCCAGAAAGCGACGTAGCCCTTGACGTGCTTGGCGGCGTCCTTGGTCTCTGGGTAGTACCAGGCCGCGTCTTTATTGGTCTTCCCGTCCACGACAACGTCGTAGTAGCTCGCGGTGCCCTTCCACGGGCAGAAGGTGTGGGTTTGCGAGTCGCGGAACAGGGTTTTGTTCACCGCCTCGGGCGGGAAGTAGACGTTGCCTTCGACGATCTGCGTTTTAGCGGCGTCGCTTTCGGCGAGCACTGCGCCGTTCCAGGTGGCTTTTGGCATGCGCTAATTCTAGATCAGCTGCGGTGCATGGTGAGGCGCTGCCGACCGACGAGATAGATGCCGGAGGCGACGATGATTCCGGTGCCGAGCAGCGACCAGCCGTCCGGAAAGTCGCCGAACACCAGCCATCCCAGCAACATCACCCAGATCAGCTGGGTGTAGAAGAACGGCGCGAGGCCGGTCGCGTTGGCGTAGTCGTAGGCGCGGATGAGCAAGAAGTGCCCAACCGAGGCCAGCACGCCGATGATGCCGAGCAGGACCCAGTGCCAGGGATTGGTGGGTGTCACCCAGGCGAAGGGCAGGGCGAAGGAGAGCAGCACGGCGCCGACGATCGCGCCCCAGACAAGCGACGTAAGCGGATGCTCCACGCCCGCGACTTTGCGCGTGAGGATCTGGTAGAGCGCATTGCACAGCGCCATGCCGACCGGGAGCAGCGCGTAGGGCGTGAATACGGCGGCGCCCGGGCGCACGATCACCAGCGCGCCGGCCAGCCCGACCAGCACCGCGGCGAACCTCGCGCCATCCATGCGCTCGCCCAGCATCGGCACCGCGAGCATGGCGAGGAACAGCGGCATGACGAAGCCGATTGCCGCGGCGTCCGCCATCGGCAGCACCGTGAGCGAAGTGAAGTAGAGCAGGGATGCGCCGGCCAGCAGCAGGCCGCGCATGATCTGCAACTGGGGACGGGCGGTGCGCAGGCGCCTGAGTTCGCCTCGCGCCGCCAGGAATGCAAGCAGGATGACGAGGTTGGCCGCGTAACGCGCCCAGACCACGCCAGAAACCGGATACGAGCGCGCGAGGTACTTCGCAATGGTGTCCATGATCGCGAAGATGCCCACTGCAACGACCACCAGGAGGGTGCCGCGCAGCGGCGCCGGGGTCACGCCTCTGGTCGCATGTGGGGGAACAGGATCACGTCGCGGATCGAGGGGCTGTCGGTGAGCAGCATCACCAGCCGGTCGATGCCGAGGCCACCGCCCGCGGTGGGCGGCAGGCCGTATTCGAGCGCGCGGATGTAGTCGGCGTCGTAGTACATCGCTTCGGCGTCGCCGGAATCCCTCAGCCGGACCTGCTCGCGGAAGCGCTCGGCCTGATCCTCGGGGTCGTTCAGTTCGGAGAAGCCGTTGGCGATCTCCTTCGCGTCGATGAAAAGCTCGAAGCGGTCCACGATGCCAGGGTCCTTGTCATTGCGGCGCGAGAGCGGCGACACCTCGGCCGGGTACTCGGTGACGAAGGTCGGCTGGATCAGGTGCTTCTCTGCCAGCGCCTCGAACAGCATCAGCTGCAACGCTCCCCAGCCCTGAGTGTCCTTGTGTTCCACCTGGAGCTGCTTCAGCTTACTAGAAAGGAAAGCACGATCGCGAAGATCCCCTTCGACGCCTTGCTTTCGAATTGCATTTGGTATGGAAATTCTTGCGAAAGATCGCTCCAGGTTCAGTTCTTTGTCTTGATAGGGAAAAACAGTCCTGCCAAGTGCTGCCTGCGCGGCATGGCGCACCAGCTTCTCGGTATGCGCCATCATGTACTCGCAATCTTCGTAGGCGCAGTACCACTCCATCATTGTGAACTCGGGGTTGTGGCGCGTCGAGATGCCTTCGTTCCTGAAATTGCGGTTGATCTCGTAGACCCGCTCCATGCCGCCCACCACCAGGCGCTTCAGGTACAGCTCGGGCGCGATGCGCAGGTACAGCTCCATGTCGAGCGCGTTATGGTGCGTCTTGAAGGGCCGCGCCACGGCGCCGCCGGGGATCGGCTGCATCATCGGCGTCTCGACTTCAAGGTAGCCGTCTTCGCCCATGGCCGTGCGCAAGGCCTGAATTATTTTAATTCTTTTCTCGAAGACCTCTCTCGTCTTCGGCGAGACGATGAGGTCCACGTAGCGCTGCCGGTACTTGAGTTCCTGGTCGGAGATGCCATGGAATTTCTCCGGCAGCGGCCGCAGCGCCTTGGTCAGCAGCCGCAGCGCGCTTGCCTGGATCGTAAGCTCGCCGGTCTTGGTCTTGAACAGCGTCCCCGAGGCGCCAACGATGTCGCCAAGGTCCCAGTGCTTGAATTTCTGATGATGTTCCTTGCCCGTCAAATCATCGGAAATATAAAGTTGAATTCGACCGGATTGATCCTGCAGCGTGGCGAAGCTCGCCTTGCCCATGACGCGCTTGAGCACCATGCGCCCGGCCACGGTGGTGGAGGTTTTTTCTTTCTCCAGGTCTTCTCTTGTTTTTTCACCATGCGATCTAAAAAGACTTCCCGCAAAATCCGCACGGCGAAAGTCGTTCGGGAAAGAAATTCCCTGCGCGCGCAGGGCCTTCAGTTTTTCCCGCCGCTCTTCGACAAGCTTGTTTTCTTCTTCCATGTTTAGACGCCTTGCTTGAGGCTCGCGGTGATGAATTCGTCCAGATCGCCGTCCAGCACCTGCTGCGTGGCGCCTTTTTCGACGCCGGTACGCAGGTCCTTGATGCGCGACTGGTCCAGCACGTAGGAGCGGATCTGGTGCCCCCACTCGATGTCGGTCTTCGACGCTTCCAGCTTGCTCTGCTCGCCTTTGAGCTTGCGCAGCTCGAGATCGTAGAGGCGCGACTTGAGCATCGCCATGCACTCGGCGCGGTTGCGGTGCTGAGAGCGGTCGTTCTGGCTCTGTACTACGATGTTGGTCGGCATATGCGTGATGCGCACCGCCGACTCGGTCTTGTTGACGTGCTGGCCGCCGGCGCCCGAGGCGCGGTAGACGTCGACGCGCAGGTCGGCCGGGTTGATGTCCACCTCGATGGATTCGTCGACCTCGGGGTAGGTGAAGGCGTTGGCGAAGGAAGTGTGGCGCCGCGCGTTGGAGTCGAAGGGCGATTTGCGCACCAGGCGGTGGACGCCATTTTCGGAGCGCAGGTGCCCGTAGGCGTACTCGCCGGTGATTTTCAGGGTTGCGCTCTTGATGCCCGCCACTTCGCCGTCGGTCTGCTCAAGGATTTCCGCGCGGAAGCCCTTCTTGTCGCAGTATTTGAGGTACATGCGCAGCAGCATCGCTGCCCAGTCCTGCGCCTCGGTGCCGCCGGCGCCGGCCTGGATGTCCATGAAGCAGTTGTTCGGGTCGAGCGGATTGGAGAACATGCGACGAAACTCGAGGGCCGCGACCTCGCTTTTCAGTTTTTCTGTATCAGAATAAATGCCAAGCAACGTCGCTTCGTCACCTTCGGCGCGCGCAATATCGAACAACTCTTTCGCGTCGGCAATCCCGCTGCCGACGCGCCGCAGCGTCTCGATGACTGCCTCGAGGGCCTTTTTTTCCCTGCCGATTTCCTGCGCCCGTTGTTGATTGGCCCAGAGCTTGGGGTCTTCCTGCTCGCGGTTCAGCGCCGCCAGGCGTCTTTCCTTGGCCTCGAAGTCAAAGATACCTCCGCAGCTCGGCCGACTGGGTCTGCAGTCCGGCGAGCGTCGAGGCGATCTGGTTGATGCGTTCGGCTTCCATGAGTAAGAACCGCGGACAAGCCGCGGGTGGCGCGAATTATACGCGGCGTCCTGTGTATTCCTCGTCGATCTTGTCGTCGAAGAAGGTGGTGGGGTTGGGCGCCGCCATGAAGCGGCGGTAGACCTCTGGATAGACCTTCGGATACTGGTAGACCTGCCCGTTGGACAGTTCCACTTCCAGCGTCATGCTTTTTTCGTCGTAGCCAACCGAGCGTATCTTCGACGAATTGACGCGCTTGCGCTCCATCCTGTTACTTGGCGGGCGCGGCGCTCCAGCCCGCCTTGGTGCCGCCGCCGTCAACCGTGCCCTCGATGAATTGGCCCTTGATGGTGCCGGTGAAGTCGTAGGTCTTGCCGCCCAGCGCCAGCTTGAAGGTGAAGTGCTCGCCCCTCAGCTTGGCCTCCTCTAGCAGCACGTCCTTGCCGCCGACGCGCGCGCTGCCCGAAATGCGGGTGATCTGCTGTTTGAGGCTCATGCGCACCGGTTCCTTGCTCAGGTTTGCCGGCAGCTTTGCGCTCCAGGTCCCTTCGGCTTTTGCCGGCACCACATACAGATAGATGAGGGTCGTGGTGACGCCGCTGATGGCGACTTTGTCCTCCAGGTCCATCTGCACGTACTTCTCCGGGATCCAGCCCGAGAGGGGGTAGTCGTGCGACAGGATGCGCGTGCCGGGATTCAACTCCGAGAGCAGTTTGTCCTTGAGCATGTTCACCGTGTTGGGCAGCAGGTACATGGTGAGCACAGTGGCCTTGCGGATGTCGGTCTTGAAGAGATCCTGGATGGTAAAGCTGGCGCGGTCGGCGACGCCCTGCAGCTTGGCCGCTTCGTTGGCTTCCTTCACCAGCTTGTCATTGATGTCCACGCCGAAGCCGCGCGCGCCGAACACTTTGGCGGCGGTGAGCACGATGCGCCCGTCGCCCGAGCCCAGGTCGATGACGAAATCCTTCGGACCCACCTCGGCCAAAGTCAGCATGTCGGACACCACGCTGGAGGGCGAGGGCACGTAGGGCCCGGCGTTGACCGGCGCTTTGTCGAGCGCGTGCGCGGAAAAAGAAACGAAGGCGGCGCAGAGGAGAGAAAGGGTATGACGCATGAAAGGTCTCTGAAAGAAAAAAAGCCGGGCCTGAAAGGCCGCGACTTTAGCGCAGAATCGCAGCCGAGGAAAGCGAACCGTGGGCTAGCGCGGCGCCGGTTCGACGTTTTCGATGGTGAGTTGCGGCCGCTTCAGGCCGTCGAACTCGTTCACGCTCACGCGGTAGGCGGCGCGCACGCGGGAGGGCAGCGGTTCGAGCGAATTGAAGCGCATCGCTTCCAGCCGCTGCCCGTCCTTCAGGAGGCGCAGCTTGAGGTGGCGTTCGCCGACCACGCGCTGGTCCTGCACGGTGAAGGTGTCGCAGAACAGCGGCGGCGGAAAGCCCTGGCCCCAGATCTGCGCTTCCAGCATCTGCGCCACTTCCAGCGACCGGTAGGCGCTCTCCAGTTCGCCGTCGGTTTCGACGACGCGCAGGCGCGCCGCTTCTGGAAGCAGTTCCGCTGCTGTGCGCTCGAACAAATCCTGAAAACGCCCCAGGTCCGGTTCGCGGATGGTGAGTCCCGCCGCCTGCGCGTGCCCGCCGAAGCGCAGCATCAATCCGGGCGCGCGTTTGGAAACGATATCGAGCGCGTCGCGCAGGTGGAAGCCGGGGATCGAACGCCCGGAGCCGCGCAACTCATTTGAATTTGCCCTGGAAAAACACACGACGGGCCTGTGAATGCGCTCCCGCACGCGGGATGCTATCAAACCCACCACGCCCTGGTGCCAGCCGGCTTGGAACATCGTCATCGTTGCACCCGGGACTTCGACGAGGCCATCGAGCACGGCATTCGCCTCATCGAGCATTTTGCCTTCGATTTTCCGGCGCTCGCGGTTCAGGCGGTCGAGTTCCTGTGCGCAGTTGGCAGCGCGCGCCTCGTCGTCGGTGATCAGGCATTCGATGCCCAGGCCCATGTCGGCGAGCCGCCCGGCGGCGTTCAGGCGCGGGCCGAGGATGAAGCCGAGATCGAAGCAGGTGGCGCGCGCCATCTCGCGCCCGCCGGCGCGCGCGAGCGCGGCAAGCCCCGCCTTGCCCCGGCCCGCGCGCAGGCGCTTGAGCCCCTGCGCGACGAGGATCCGGTTGTTGGCATCGAGCGGCACCACGTCGGCCACCGTGCCGAGCGCGACGAGATCGGTCAGCGCGGCAAGGTTGGGTTCAGTTCTGTTCTCGAAAGCCTTGCGGTTTCTCAATTCAGCCCTGAGAGCCAGCATCACATAAAACATCACGCCGACGCCGGCGATCGCTTTCGACGGAAAGCCGCAGCCGGGCTGGTTCGGATTCACGATGCACTCGGCATCGGGCAGCGCGTCGCCGGGCAGGTGGTGGTCGGTAATCAGCGTGCCGATGCCAAGGTTTTTCGCGCGCGCCACGCCCTCGACGCTGGCGATGCCGTTATCCACCGTTATCAGCAGATCAGGCTCGCGCTTCGCGGCGATATCCACCAGTTCGGGCGACAAGCCGTAGCCGAGCTCCATGCGGTTGGGCACCAGGTACTCGACTTGCGCGCCGAAGCCGCGCAGCGCCCGCATGCCCACCGCACAGGCGGTGGCGCCGTCGGCGTCGTAGTCGGCGACGATAAGGAGCTTTTTTTTCTGCTCGATGGCGTCGGCGAGCAGGCTTGCCGCGCGGCCGGCATTGGTCAGTTCGGCCGGCGGGATCAGGCGCGAGAAATCCTGCTCCAACTGGTCTTTGGAGCCGATGCGCCGCGCAGCGAACAGCCGCGCCAGCAACGGGTGCACGCCGGATTCGACCAGGCGGTTTCGATCCGCCTCGGCATAGCGGCGCGTGACGATCTTCATGCGCGCGTGATCCTGTATTCCGCCAAGGGGCGCGCCCGGCGCCAGAAGCGGTGCAGGTCGCCGCGCACCGTCTCGAAAGCAACGGCGGCGTCGGGCACGTGGGTGGTCACCATGCCGATGCGTCCCGCTTTCAGCGCCGCGAGCAGCGGTGCGAACCAATTCGACTCCAGCGCCTGCAGCCGCTGCGCGAGCGCATCAAGATCGCCCAGCGCGTGCACGCCGCGCAGGTCGTCCAGCACGACGAGGTGCCGCCCTTCTTCGGGCGCACGCCCGAGCCATTCCACAGCGCCGGCGCCCGGCACACGATGGCGGATGCCGGCACTACGCGCGAGTCCCATTGCCACGGCTTCGGTTGCACCAAGCGATTGCCAGGGCCCGCTCGCCGCTGCCGGCAGTTTTCCCGCGCCCCACAGCCATAGGCTGTTGATGACCGGATCGCCTCGCTGTTCGCGTACTGTGTTTACCGGGTGCTCATAGAGCGCCATCTGAATTTCCGTCAGCAGCCGATGCCATGGCTTGGGCGGCAGGTGCGGATCGATGTCCGCGCCCGCGAGATCGATGGGAGGTTTTGTGCTTGCTTCGCTTTGTCCCTGACCTTCAATCTGCAGACACCACTGATCGGGCTTCACAGCATGAAGCACGAATTTTCCGACAAGTAACGGCGTCAACGCGCCCGCCAGGGCTTGCGCTTCCGCAGCCGTGACCTCAAACGCCTGGCTGGGAACCAGCAGCAGGCGATCGCGGTCCGCGCGCAAGTGCACCGGATCGGCGCGCAGCCACTGGTGCGTGCCCGGGTCCAGGCCATGCGCGAGCGCGGTGAGCGCGCCTGCGGGGACGGAAAAGCTTTCGGCGGGGAGCGCATGCAAGCCGAATGCCCGGCCAAGCCAGGTCTCCAGATCGCCGGCCTTGCCGTCAGTTCGGCGGCCGCGCGCCAGCAGCAACCCCAGCGCCGGCAGTGAAGCCGGCGGCAGATCCTGCGCCGCGAACAGCGCCGGGACGACGAGCTCAAGATGCATCAGCAGTGCAATCTATCGCAAAATGGCGGCGAGTTGCCAGAACGCGAAGCCGAGGATGCTGAGGCCCGAGACGAGATTAATGATGCGGAACAACTTCGCGCCGGCGCGGTTGCGCAGCCAGTTGGCGCCTGCGGCCAGAACGATCCACCACGAGGCCGAACCGAGGAACACGCCCAGCACCACCAGGGCGGCGGTGCCGTAGTCGCTGGCGACCAGCCCCAGGCCAGCGAAAATTGCGGCGAACGCGAGAATCGTCGGTGGATTGGCGAGCGTAAGCCCGAGGGTCGAGAGAAACGCCTGAGTAAGGTTGATCTGCGGGTATTTTTCTTCTTCTTCTTCTCGTTTTGCCGGTTTCGCGAGGAGCGCACTGATTCCGAGGTAGACAAGGAACAGGCTTCCGATTAGTCCAATCCAGAAGCTCTGGCCGAGCAGAAAACCTGAAATCGTCGTTAGGCCAAACGCGGCGGCCGCGCCGTACAAGCCGTCGGCAACCGCGATGCCCATGCCGGAAACGAAGCCCGCGAGCGCGCCGTGCGCGACGGTGCGGCGGAAACAGAGTACCCACATCGGTCCGACCGTCGCCGCGAGGATGAAGCCAAAGGCGAGGCCCTTGAGAAACAGCGTCATCGGCTCAGCCAGCCAGCGCGCCTGCGCCGGCGAGCGTGGCGCCGAAGTAGGTGTGGAGGAAGCGATGTATGTAGGCGTCGCCTGTCAGCATGAACCACGCGGGCTCCAGGTCAATCACCACCTGCGCGAAGCAGAACACAGTGAAGCTGAACCAGCTTCCCGTGACCGACTTGAAGGCGAGGCCAGGTCCGAAGTGGAACGGGGTGATGGGCATGCGTGGGCCTAGCGCTTCAAGTAGACCCAGAGCATGGCGTCGTACGGCAGCTTCGAAGCAGCGGGGAGAGGCGCGCCTTGGGCGAGCGGCAGCTCGGTCGCCGTCTTGATCAGGACCTTCTCGACCGAGACGCCGGCGATCTGCCATCGGCCGAACAGCGCCGTGAACTCGGGCATGCCGCGCAGCGCCGCGGCGACGTAGGCGTTCTCGTGGCCGTCGTGCGGCTTGCCGGCGGCGAGGTCCCAGCGGCGCGAGCTGGAGGCCTGGCGCGCGAGGAGCGTGGAGAGCCAGCCGTAGCGCTCGATGCGGCCGAATGCAAGCGAAAGTTCGCGCGCTTCGCCCTCCCGCGCGAGCAGCGCGCGCACCGCGTCCTGGGTCGAGCTGTAGCCCAGCGTGCACGCGGGGCGCAGGCGCAGGATGAGGCGGGTTTCCTCTCGCCGCTCGAAGGACACCAGGCATTCGGGCGCCTGGAAGGCGCCGAATGCGGCGGCGATCAGGATTTCGAACATGCGGCGAGCTCGGCGGCGGAAAGGTTGTGGATGCGCCCGAAGCCCGCGACGAAGCGCGCGTCGCGCGGCACGATGCGCCAGAAGGAGAAATCCGCGAGCTCGAAATTGATCGCCTGTTCCGGAAAGCAGACCAGCCACTGGCGTTTCAGGTCCGGTTGATCGCCGTCGAGCTGTTGCGCCGTGCCGCGTATCGATACTCTCATCAGCGTAAACGGATCGGCGCGGCCGTCATCTGCTTCGGCGATCGAAAGCGCGACGCGCGGGTCCTGCGCCATGTCCTGCGTGTGCCAGGCGAGGCGGCTGACGTGGACATGGAATGCGGTGAAATCCGCGTCAGGCAGATAGAGCGTCATCGAAGCCATGGGCGCGTCCTCGCGCAGCGTCGCAAGGTGCGCGATACGCTCGCCGCGCAGCAGGCTGGCGAGGGCGGCCGTGGAATCCGCATCCATGCGCGTGGCTATTGGTGTTGCAGGCTCTGCTTGATGCGCTGCAGCACCTGCTTGTCCAGCACGTCTTTCTCGCGGAAATCCGTCTTGGTCTTGATCAATCCATCGATATTGAGCACCCGCACGGGCGTACCTTCGACTTCGATCTCGCGTACGTAGGGCTGCACCGATTCGTAAGTCTGGCCGTTGGCAACGAACAGCAGATCGACCAGCAGATTGTCGGCGACGCGGATGTTCTCCATCTGTCCATCCGGGGTTGGAGCGAACCAGTCGGCGTCGAGCTCCCTGGAGGATTCGAGGAAACTCAAGGCGCGGATGATTTTTTCGCCATTGATTCGAGTGGGCTTGACCAGCACGTCGATGTCTTCCGTGGCACGCAGATAGCCGTTTAACCGGACCGCTTGACCACCCACCAGAACGTACTCAACGCCCTCGTCACGGAACCGCGCCAGCAGCCAAAGAAGCGGGTCTTGCGAGCTCATGCCGCATTGAGCTTGCGCGCGATCCGGGTCTGCCGCTCGGCGTCCAGCCGATTGAAGAATTCGTGTGATCCGCGCGTCACTCCTCGCGGCGCCGCGTCCGCAGCTCCTCGCAGCATGGCATCAAGCGTTCGACCGCGCCGCAGCGCCTTGGTCGGATCGAGCTCGATTTCGGAGCGGTTCTGTCTGCCGACGATACGCATGCCGGCTAGTGTAGGCGGTGCGCTGGACAAGGACAAGGCAGGCGGTTGTAAACTGAACAAATGATTCCGAACCGCCGCCGATTGGCAGGGTTGACTGCAGCCCTGTTCGAGCATCGAAGAAAGCTCGTAGAGCTCACGCTAAAGCATCGGCTGCCTTCGATGGGTGGTCAGGTGCTGTACGCCGAAGCGGGGTTTCTCTTGAGCTACGGCGTGAATCCGACGAAGGCGTTTACCCGAGCAGGCGACATAGCGGCGAGCATTCTCAAGGGCGCGAATCCCGGCGATATTCCGGTGGAACAGCCGACCGAATTCGAGCTCGCCGTCAATCTGAAAACGGCAAGAGTGCTCGGTATCCCAATTCCGGAGGCAATAAGGGTTCGCGCGGACCGGGTGATCGAATGAGGTAGCGAATTCGGGTATTCTCGCCCGCGTGCGATACGAGCTCCTCGTCGGCCTGCGCTACACCCGCGCCAAGCGCCGCAACCACTTCATCAGTTTCATTTCGGCCATCTCGATGGCGGGCATTGCGCTGGGGGTCGCGGCGCTGATCGTGGTGCTCTCGGTGATGAACGGGTTCCAGAAGGAACTGCGCGCCCGCATTCTCGGCGTCGCCTCGCATGTGCAGGTGAGCGGCGCGAACAACCAGCTCGCCGACTGGGCGTCGGTGGCGAAGCTCGCCCTGCAGGACCCGCGCGTCAAGGGCGCGGCGCCGTTCGTCAATGCGCAGGGGATGCTCGCGGCGGGCCAGGCGGTGCGCGGCAGCGTGGTGCGCGGCATTCTCCCGGAGCGCGAGGCGCAGGTGGCCGAGATCGGCCTGCACATGCGCGCCGGCAAGCTCGAAGCGCTCAGGGCTGGGGAATTCGGCATCGTGCTCGGCTCGGAGCTCGCACGCGCGCTCGGCGTGCTGATGGGCGACAAGGTGGCGCTGATCGCGCCGCAGGGCCTGGTGACGCCGGCCGGCGTGATCCCGCGCTTGAAGCAGTTCACCGTGGTCGGCATATTCGAGGTCGGCATGTTCGAGTACGACTCGGGGCTCGCGCTGGCGCACCTGCAGGACGCGCAAAAGCTCTACCAGATGGGCGACGCGGTGTCGGGCGTGCGCCTGAGGCTGGATGACCTGTTTGCCTCGCGCTCGGTGGCGCGCGACCTGATGGCCAAGCTGGAGCGCGATTATTTCGCCACCGACTGGACGCGCAGCCACGCCAATTTCTTTCGCGCGGTGGAGATCGAGAAGCGCGTGATGTTCATCATCCTGCTGCTGATCGTCGCGGTGGCGGCGTTTAACATCGTCTCCACGCTGGTGATGCTGGTGACCGACAAGCAGGCCGACATCGCGATCCTGCGCACCTTGGGGGCATCGCCCGGCTCGATCGTGCAGATTTTCATGGTGCAGGGCGCGCTGATCGGCGTCATCGGCACCTTCGCGGGCCTGGTGCTCGGCGTGCTGGTCGGCTTCAACGTCGCGACCGTGGTGCCTTTCATCGAGAACCTGCTCGGCTTCAAGTTCCTCGCCAAGGACATCTACTACATCTCCGACCTGCCTTCCGACGTGCAGCTGGGCGACGTGACCACCATCGGCATCGTGGCGCTGGTGCTTTCCTTCATTGCCACGCTCTATCCGAGCTGGCGTGCCGCGCGCGTCAATCCTGCGGAAGCCCTGCGTTATGAATGAGGCGGTGCTGTCCTGCAGTGGCCTGAAAAAGACCTACCAGGGCCCGGCGCCGGTACACGTGCTGCTCGGCGTGGACCTGGAGGTGCGCGCCGGCGAGCGCATCGCGATCATGGGCCGCTCGGGCTCCGGAAAAAGCACCTTGTTGCATTTGCTG
>Ga0315281_10007518_pt1 | contig 15319 bp, 14 predicted proteins | sample YL17G07_0_MG_FD_204540 | JGI IMG/M metagenome (GOLD analysis project Ga0315281, IMG submission 204540) | Sediment microbial communities from Yellowstone Lake, YNP, Wyoming, USA - YL17G07_0 | ecosystem: Environmental > Aquatic > Freshwater > Lake > Sediment | place: USA: Wyoming | collected...
CAGCGGGGACTATCAGGTGTGGGCACTGGATCTTGCCGGTCGAGCGAGACGGCAGGTTACGACCACGGCGGGCGATGCCACAACGCCTATTTGGCAGCCGTCCGGAGAAAACATCATCTTTGTTCAGAGTTCAACGCCGTTATCGCAGCAACCGACGCTCTGTATTGTTCCAGCGTCTGGTGGCAATCCGCGAACAATCGTTCCTGCGGGAGCGGCGGGGATGACGCCGTTGGGCTGGTTTCCGGAAGATCAGAGCTTGGTTTATGGGCAATCGGCCTATGACTCAAAGACGCGGGTTCTCAAGAGCACGATCAAGCGCGTCCGTCTTGACGGCAGTGCCGTCTCCTGGACAATGGACCCGCCGGATCAGGTTGAGTTCGCTGCCCTTTCGACCCAGGGCGACACGCTGGCCTATGTTTCGAATGGGGAGCTCTGGATTCAGGATTTGGCGTCTGGGAAGGGATCCGAACGACGTCTCATTCAGGGGCCCGCCTTTTTCCCTGCTTGGTCCCCGGACCGCGCCTTGCTGTATGTCAGCTCGGGAAAACTCATGCGGGTCGATACCCGCACCGGAGAACAAAGAACTCTCCCTGTCCAGCTTTCTTACGAAATTCCGCGTGTCCGTGAATCTTTGCTGCTCCATAACGCGCGGCTGCTCACACCCGAGCCGCGCGAGGGCTTATGGGACGTGTTATTGGGAGATGGACAGATCCGATCTCTTCGGCCGGCCGGAATGCAACTTGCGCCCGCCGACCGGATCATGGATCTTGAAGGAAGGACTGTCATTCCCGGATTGCTCAACCTTCACGAGCACCTTTTCCGCGGCTTTCCCATGGAGGGTTCTCTCTATTGGGGCATCACATCGGTCGCAAGCGCCGGTGACGAAGGCCACTGGACTATCGCACAGCAGGAAGCGATTTACAGCGGACGACGGCCAGGCCCGCGTATTTTCCCCTCCGGCGGCTTTGTGGTGCCGACCCAGAAGAACGCATTTCCCCAATTCCTGCGGGTGAAAACTCCGGAACAACTGCTCCGGTACATGGATCATCTAAGTGGGCTCGGTGCTACGCAGATTAAGGCCTTTGACCGTCGCGAGCCCTGGGTTGAAGCGGAATGCATCGAGGCCGCGCACCGGCGCGGTCTGCCGGTTCTCTCCCATTTTTTACGCCCAGCGTCGGTGGCCGCAGGCTTGGACCGCAAAGAGCACGCCCTCTATTATGGCCTGGATGGGGATATGCTCGCACCCTTTGCTCAGGACACCATCGAGATTTTGCGGAAGGCAGGCATCACCCTCACTTCGACGATCGTGTGCATGTTTGTCGAGTCATTGGAAGGGCGACCGCGCTTCAAGGACGCATTTGCACGGACGGAGGTCGCGAACTTTCTACTTCCTGTTCAGGCCGAGTTTATGCGCAGGATTCTGGAAAAGTCTTCAGACGCGGCAGCATCAAACGATTCATATCTTAAGGTAAGCCTGGCCAATACAGTGGCTGCCCATAAGGCAGGAATAAGGATCGTCGCCGGAACTGACTTCTATTTCCTTGTGCCCGGCCTACACTGGGAGCTGGAGTTGCTCGTAAAGGCCGGACTCTCTCCCTTGGAAGCATTACGCACTGCGACGAGTAACGCAGCCGCCGTGTTGGGCGTTGAAGGCCGGCTCGGATGCATTTCACCCGGCGCCGTCGCCGACCTGGTCGTGCTTGAGGCCGATCCGCTCGAAGACATCCGCAACACGCAAAAAATCTATGCCGTCATCCAGGGGGGAAGGATTATTGACCGGGCCTCCCTCCTGAAGGCGGCCAAACCGTCGGCTCCTTCATCAGTTACGCAAGATAGCCAGAAAGGCTTGCGTTAATGGCAAATGTCACATAATAAAAGACTTAATTCGTCCTTTCTACTCCATACATTCTCGAAAGGCCACCGCAGCTATAGCTACAAGGCATCCCCAGTCAGAGGATAAGGATTTGCTTTTCCGCGCTCCGCGACATTCCTTCCTAAAAAGCTCGGAATCAATACCTCCTATTGCGTAAAGCCGGGTCTCCGTCTCTAGACGAATATCTTATTTTCGGGGATAGGATATTCTTCCCACATGACAATTGTGGCGCTCGCGGCTATAATTGAACCGCGACAGTCCCGGGAGGTAGGGATGCACCACTCTAAGTTGCGGCCGCCGCGCAATGTTCTGGTGCTGTTTATGGCGGTCTCGGCCGTTTCGGTGTCTGCCTTGGTTTGGCTGAGTTGGCGTCTGCTGGAGCAGGACCGGGCGTTGGAGAACCAGCGTATCCAGGAACGGCTCGAACGCGCGGCCGATCTGATCGTCACGTCCCTTGATCTGGGTCTTTCGAAAATCGAGAATCGTCTTTCGGTCCTATCCGATCCCGGTGATCATGCTCTGTCCGTTGCTTTCGGCCCACGTGAGGTCGAAACCCATCCCGGCGGGCGTTTGCTCTATTATCCCTTTATTCCACAGGTTCGGGAATCCCCTGTGACCGTGTTCGAAGCGGGGGAAACTCTCGAGTTCCGGCAGCAGGACTACGTCGGGGCGATTGCCGCGTTCCGCGCGCTGGCGCTCTCGAAGGACCCTCTTATCCGGGCAGGGGCGTTGGTGCGTCTTGGGCGAAATCTGCGCAAGAACAACCAGATCCATGAAGCGCTTGCGGTCTACGAAGAACTTGCCCGGCTCGGATCGACTCCCGTGGGCGGAGATTTGGCCGAACTTCTCGCCCGACAGGCCCGATGCGCACTTCTGAAGGAGCTGAATCAACTTTCAGAATTGCAGCGCGCGGCCAGATCTTTGGACGCCGACCTTCAGCAGGGCCGCTGGCAACTGGATCGCGTTTCCTATCAATTCCATTCGCAAGAAGTCCAACGCTGGTTGACCTTCGAGCCCGATACCCTGGCCGAACGCCAAGCCGCTCTCGCCCTTGCCGCCGCCGTGGAATCCCTCTGGGAGCAATGGCAAGAACTCAGGCGAGGGGAAGGGAGCGCGCGCGGCCGTCGCAGTCTTTGGGTGCATGGCCAGTCAATCCTCTTGCTCTGGGACAGCTCTCCGGAAAAACTCACGGCCTTGGCGGCTGGTCCGCGATATCTGGAATCCCAATGGGGCCATACCTGGCGGAATCTCGGCGTTACCGTGTCGTTGCTGGATTCCGATTCCCACACTGTGCTTCAACCCTTCCCTCCGACCAGTCCGCAGCAGGCCCTGCGTACGTCATCCGACACGCGATTGCCGTGGACTCTGCGGATTACCAGCGCCGATCCCGCCGCCGATCTGGCCCAGCTAGCCGGGCGCCGGCGCCTCCTGCTGGCGGGTTTGGCTATGATGGGCGTCATGGTGCTTGTGGGCGGGTACTTCACGACGCGCGCCGTGTCACGCGAGTTGGCTGTCTCCCGGCTGCAGTCCGATTTTGTCTCGGCGGTCTCGCATGAGTTTCGGACACCTCTGACCTCGATGCTCCATCTGACCGATTTGCTCGACCGAGGCATCGTGTCGGACGAGGACCGCCGCCGGCAATACTATGCCGCATTGGCGCACGAGACCACGCGGCTTCACCGCCTGGTCGAGAGCCTCTTGAATTTTGGGAGCATGGAAGCCGGCGCGTTTGAGTACCGATTCGAGCCGGTCGACCTCGCCGTCCTGGTCGGGGATGTCGTGGCCGAGTTTCGGAAAGAGTTTGCCTCCAGCGGCCATCGCTTTGAACTCCGGACGGATCACAACCTGCCTCCGCTTCGAATTGATCGAGAGGCTCTCAGCCGAGCGCTGTGGAACCTACTGGACAATGCGGTGAAATACTCGCCCGGCCGGCCGGCGATCTGGGTCGATCTGGCGCGCGAAGGAAAACGTGTCGCCATCCGCGTTCGCGATCAAGGCCCGGGCATCCCCGTTGAGGAACAAAGGGAAATCTTTAATAAATTCGTGCGCGGCTCCGCGGCCCGGGCATCGAGTGTCAAAGGAACCGGGGTTGGCTTGGCCATGGTCCGGCATACGGTTCGCGCCCATGGCGGCGAAGTCCGGGTCGAAAGCCGTCCCGGGGAAGGAAGCACCTTCACAATCTTCTTGCCGGAGGAGGGATGAAAACGATGGCGCGTATCCTCGTCGTGGAAGACGAAGCCAACATCGCCCTTGCCCTCGAGGACGACCTCAAGAAAGAAGGCTATGACGTGGAGATCGTGGGCGACGGCGACCGCGCCTGCAGCCGCGCCCTTGAGGCGGCTTTTGACCTGATCCTGTTGGACGTCATGCTGCCCCATAAGGACGGATTTGATGTCTGCCGCGACCTCAGGCGGGCTCGTGTTCGGACGCCGATCCTGATGCTCACGGCCAAGACGCAGGAAGCGGAAAAAATCCTGGGCCTCGAGTTGGGGGCCGACGACTACGTCACCAAGCCGTACAGCCCGCGGGAGCTGCGCGCGCGCATCAAGGCTCTCTTGCGCCGCGCCGCGGATGAACTTCCCGAAGTTTACCGATTCGGCGATGTCGAAGTGGATTTCGCGCGCTACGAGGTCCGGCGCGGCGGCAGGCTTCTCGAGATCACGCCGACGGAGTTCAAACTGCTCGCCGCCTTTATCCGCCAGCGGGGACGTGTGTTGACGCGAGACCGGCTCCTCGACCTCGCCTGGGGTGAGGGAGTCTTCGTCACCGACCGCGTGGTGGATAACCAGATCGTCAACCTGCGCAAGAAGATCGAACCCAAGCCGTCGAAACCGCGCTATCTACTGAACGTGCGCGGCGTGGGGTATCGATTTGACGGCTAAGGTCTGACACAACCGTGACAGTTTCATGATTGGTTGAGGACAGGGAGGCCGTATTCTGACGGCAGGAGGAAAGAACCATGAAAACCCGTCACGTCGGTTTGATCGGAGCGGCGCTGCTCGCGGTCTTCCTGGCAGCTTTGCTTGCCGCGGGCCACAAGAACGACCAGGCTGAGTTGGCCCTCAAGGCCGCCATTAAAACAGAAACCGTGGATGGAAACCTGAAGGGCGCGATCGAGCAGTACAAAAAGATCGCCGCGCAGCCCGGCGCCGGCCGCGCCACGGTCGCGACCGCCCTGCTGCGGATGGGCCAGTGCCACGAAAAGTTGGGCAATGCGGAGGCCCGCACAGCCTACGAGCGCGTCGTGCGCGACTACGCCGACCAGGCCGAGATTGTGGCGCAGGCGCGGGTGAGGCTGGCGGCACTTGGCGGTACCGGTGCCGGCGGGGGACTCGTCACACGCCGGGTTCTCACAGACGCCTCCGGCGTCGATGGGGTCTTGACCGCGGATGGCAAGTACATCAGGTATATGGACCAGGGCACGGGTGACGTGGTCCAGTTCGAAGTTGCCGGCGGACAGAGGAGCCGAATCACATATAAGGGGCCTTTGAGCGAGACGAAGCACCCCGTCGAGTTCCACGTGTTCTCACGCGATGGAAAACAAATCGCATACAACTCCGTAGTCCCTACGGATACGAAGGACTTTGTCTATCCACTTCAGATTAGAAATCTGGATGGTTCGGGTCTTCGCAAACTTTACAGTGAGAAAGATTATGTCCAACCCTTGGACTGGTCGCCTGACGCGGGGTCCATCCTCGCACTTCACAATCGTGACAAGGCGAATGAACTAACGCTGATCTCGACAGCGGACGGTTCGGAGCGCCTCCTGAGGAGTTTTACTTCGGACTGGTACTCGCTTCAAAGTGCCAGTTTTTCGCCCGATGGGCGATTTGTCGCGTTCAGTTTGGTGGGTGAGGGCAGCCCACCCCATCCCGACGTCTTTCTGATAACCGCCGATGGCCGGAATGAAGTCGTTGTTGCCGGGCATCCCGCGGAAGATCTGCTGTTGGCATGGACACCGGACGGGAGAAGCCTGGTCTTCCTCAGCGACCGTTCGGGGACGTGGGACATCTGGACCGTCCACATCACCGGGGGGAAGCAGCAGGGAGAACCAGAACTGCTGAAAAAGGACTTCGGCAGGGATTCAGAGGTTCTTGGCTTTGCACCCGACGGCTCCCTTTATTACAAGACTTACACCCGTTTAGGTGGCCTCTACAACGGTGCGGTCAACCTTGAAACCGGCAAGGTCCTCGTGCCACCAGCGCCGGTCACGACGCGGTATACCGGCCCACCGATCCAGCCAACATGGTCGCCCGACGGCAGGAACTTAGCCTATATTTCACGTCGGGGTTCCGCCTTCCCTGGACACAACATCCTCACGATCCGGTCCGCCGCAACCGGGGAAGAGCGCTTTCTGTCGCCGCGTCTTCGTTTTGTTAACCAGATTTCCTGGACGCCGGACGGCCGTTCCATCATCGCGATCGGGATTGCGGAGACGGAAACTGGAATCTTCCGAATTGACACTGAAACAAGCGGGATCACTAAGTTGGCAGGTGTCAACCATTTTGCGCCCCATCTCTGTCCGGATGGGAAGACCCTGGTGTTCATTAAGGGGGGGCCAATCATCACGAAACGCAACCTCGACACCGGTGAGGAGTCGGAAGTTGTCAAAATAGCGCCTACGACGACGGGCTGGGACCTCTCGCCGGACGGCCGGGAAGTGGTGTTCCAAGTGAACCACGTTGTAAAGACCGTGTCCCTCAACGGAGGGGAGCCGCGGGAGCTATTTCGCGATTTGGCGAAGAGTACGGGCGGATGGTGGGAATACGACCTGAAGTGGACGAGGGACGGACGTTTTATCATCGCCCGGGGTTGTATTTTTCAGGATGACCATGGCCAAATCTTTTACCCTGGCAGTGAAATCTGGCGGATTCCGGCGCAGGGCGGGACGCCGCTGAAGCTGGATCTCTCCGTTCTCAAAATGGCGTCCTTCGCGCTTCACCCGGACAACCGCCGCTTTGCGTTCAGCGTCTATGAGGGGTCCAAGAGCGAGCTCTGGGTGATGGAGAACTTCCTGCCGAAGGAAAAATCTAAGAAAAAATCTTAAAGATAAAAAAATATCCGATAAAGAGAAGGGAGAGCCGAGTGGTCCAAAAAGGGGGAACTATGATGAACATAACGATTCTTGATCCTCTTAGCACCCCAAGCGGAAACCTAACAGAGTTGCTGGCATCGATTGCGCGGGAAATCGCTTTCGGCACAGGCGTATTGTTACTCGTTGCTTTCGTTTTGGTCTTGCGGCTTAATTTTTCAGAAATGAGGCAACAGACTTGATACGGCACAATCTTAATCTTTCCTGAATCCTGTAATTCTTTCAGAACGAGCCAGGCCTTCCTTAACTACTGAGAGCTTGGGGCATCCTTTTTAGCAAGAAAAAGGCAAGGGCAAGTCGGAGGAGGGGGGAGGAAAGAGAGCCGCGAAGGCGGCTGATTATTTATTACTAAAAGTGTTTTCAAAACACCCAGGGCAAGGAGGAGAGGCGAGGGGGGCGAAGGCTATCTGGACAAGAACGGCTGGGCAGCCAAAGCGGAATATGCCGAGCCTCTACCTCGTCGGGACCAAAGATTCACCCGTCCGGATCGAGGGCGGCGAGATCGTCCTCCCATGGGGAAAGAAGATCCAGCCGAGCGTTGAACAGACGCTCCAAAAGTGGGCGAAAGCGCTCGGCGCGACGTCTTCGCCCCGGTTCGTTCAGGATAAAGACGGGAACAAGATCCTTCGCTACGGCCAAGAAAACGACCCGGCCTCATTGACGGCATGGTATATCGAAGGACAGGGGCACGGCTGGCCGGGGGATCGCGAATCCGGTCTGCCCACCCGCTGGATCGGTCCAGCCACGAATATGGTGAACGCTACCGACGTCATCTGGGAGTTTTTCAGGCGGCACCGCCGCTCGGACCTGCTCCGGGGCGCTCATCGGCCTCCCCACCGGGAACAAAGTCATCGATTTAACGGGTGATCGTATTCGAGAATGCGGTATTGTTGCCTTCGAGTTTCTCCTCGATCGTATGCGTTTCGTCGGTCGTGACCTTGAACCTCAGGGAATTGAAATTGGTATACGAGGAGGTCTTGCTGAAATGCAACGTCCCGTTCGAATTCAGGTTCGATCGCGTGTAGCGCTGGACCTCGCTGTAGCTTCCGCCGTTCTTTGATACATAGAGAACGGTCACGAAGGAGCCCGAGGCCTTCCCATCACCGATGTTTTCGACATCCCACTCCGCCTTGACGCTCATGGATCCCGAAGCGGACGTGTGGAGGGAGGTCGCGACCAGGTTCTTCACGATCAAATCGGAGGTGCCGGCTTGAAAGGTCTTCGTCAATGTCTTCGTGTTGTTCCCTTCCGCCGACTCCGCCACCTCGTTGTTGGCGTCGACTTCAGCCTTGAAATAATAGGTTCCTCCCTCTGTGAAGTCGAAGGTCTTCGTGTATACAGCCCCTCCGTTAGCCCCTAAAGCGCCGGAAGACCAGTCCTGGAGCTGCTGCCAGGGATCGCTCGAATGCATTCGATAAGACAAGCGCGTCACGAAATGCACCGCGCCCGTCGCCGCCCCGGTGTTCTTGATATGGACGGTGATCTCGAGCCGAAGAGGGATGGTCAGGTTGGGTTTCTGTTCGGCAGTCAGCTCCGTGACCTTGAGGTCGGGCTTTGTCGGAGGCGTCGGCCAGGACACCGAGGAAAAAAGCAGGCCCAAAGCCGCTCCAAGAAAGATGAGCACAATTTTTTTGCGGGACATGATTCCCTCCTTCTTGATTAATAAATACATCCGTCGAAACAGATTGTCAAATGGCCTATGGATCCCTGACGCCTGGCGGATAAGATAACATGATGACGTGATGCACCTCCTCGGGGAGTCTGGTAGACTTCCCGTTGGAAACATTTTATTAGGAGGTGCACAGATGAATTATCTCGGTATTGACCATCATCGTCAATACTCATGCCTAACGTTTGTGGATGAGAAGGGAAATATCCTCTCGCGCTTTAACGAACAACATCTTAGGCAAGTAGGAGGGGGAAAGACAGAGGGCGGCGCCGTGCGGCTGATTATTGATTTATAGACGGTTTTTCAGAACATCCAGGGCAAGTCGGAGGGGGGAGGAGGTGGTGGAAAAAGGGCGGGAGAAAGGGCGAAGTGGATGCGGCAAGAATAGGAGAGGGGGAGAATGAAGAAGGCGGCTGAATAAAGATTTCTTGAGATGATTTCAGAAAATCTTTGGCAAGTCGTCGAGGGGGAGAGCGGCGCCAGCGGCTGAATATTGATTTATGAACCCAGTTTCAGAATATCCCGGGTAAGGAGGAAAGAGGGTAGGGGGAAAACGGCTGGGAACCTGGAATATGAAATAGTAAAAGTGGTTAAATGTCTGGACTTTCGTTTCTGCACCCTGGCCGATGGAATCGAGGCGTATGTGTTCGGCCAAAGGCAGGGCTTTTAGGGCTGTTTTTTGCTTTCGTGATCTGGTAAGGATCAAATACCAGGAAGCGCTGGGGCTGGAAGTGAAGCGGGGCCGTCCGCCGGGGTTACCAGCGGGATTTTTCCAGCTTGACGTTGAACTCGCCGGCGACTTCAGAGGTAATGGAATCCCCCACCTGGGTTTTCAGGAGGAACCTGCCGCAAACCATGGTTTCGTTCATCTTGATGATTTCCGCCGTCCCCGCCCGCGCTCCTAGCATCGCGATGGTGCCTTTCTCCCCCACCATCACTTTCACCTCGGCGTTGACCCAGAACGGTTTGCCGTAACCGGAAGCGGGATCGTATTTTCCGGGCGTCACAGCCTCGGCGCCGTTGGAAAAATTGAGCTGCAGAATGAACTGCCCTTTCTTGTTGAGCGGCAGCACGAAACTATTGGCCATAGCCGCAATAGGGAAGACCTCGTTGGCCAGGCAGACACGAAGCTCTCTTCCATCCTTGGACAGCAGCGCGCCGCCCGGTTTCAGTGAGGAATAATCCAAGGGCTGGGCGTCCTTGAACGCCTGCATCGCGGAAGTCATTTTCGTGATGACGTTTCCTTGCGGACAGTCGGCCGCTGTTGAGAACAGGGAAAGAAGCATACCGGCAAAGAGTAATCCAATCCATGAAAAACGTTGGGACATGTCGCCCTCCTTTTTCTTTATTGTAGGGTCCGCTGAAAAATGATTTGCGTTACCGAGCGAACGAAGCGGACCGCCCCGGGCCGGGCCTTACGCGTGTCTCCGATAAACGCTAGGGGTCCTTCGTCCTTTAAAGGGTCCCGCCCCACCCGTAGTTTCTAAGCCATTTTTTCCCCCTGACCCACCCCCGTTCATTGTACCACCTGTGAAGTAATAATTCGAGGCTCCAAAGCCTCTGGCGCTGGCGGCTGATGATCGATTTAATAACATGGATTAAGGTTCTGTTGGGCAAGTCGGAGAGGGAGAAGATGGAGGGGAAAGGGGAAAGCGGTGCCGGCGGCTGAATATCGATTTTTGAATATAATTTCAGGACACCCTGGGCAAGGAGGAAAGGTGAAGGGGGAAGTGGGAAAGGGAACGTCCTGGAGCGGTCCAGGTTGGTCATCGCTGGTCTCACTTTTTCTTGCGGAGCTCGGCCATCAGGTTCATTATCTCGGTATCGACGGCTTCTGAAAATTGAGTGATCTGCTTGGTCGCGCCGCCTTCGGGATCGTAGGTCTTGCCGGTCATGTCCTTGATGAAGTCTCCGAACTCGCGGTCCACGAGTGGTTTCAGGATGCCGGGAATATCGGTGATTAATGACAACCGGACGACCAACAGGACGCGGTGGTAGCGTTTGAAGAATGCCGCGTCAATCGTGTTCGCCTCGCGGGCGGAGGTCGCCTCGGTCATCAAGGACTCGAGCTTTTTGACGGTTGCGTCGACTCCCGTCTCGGCCATCCTCGTAAAAGCTTGATACAGTCCCTCGAGCAGGCTTTGGCCCGAGACGCCTTGGGCGTTCAAGCGGGCGGGCAGGACGAGGACAAACCACGCCAGGATCAGGATCGCCATTTTTCGGATCGATGCCATATCGCTTCCTCCTTATAGAAATCCCGCGCGCTCTTTATATCTACATCAATCCAGTCAGCCCCTATCCGTTCTCATGCCCGCTTTCCTATTCGATCCCTTTGACTTTTCTGAGGACAAGATGTCGCCGTTCCGGCTCGGGTTGATAAGATTCCTTTTCCGAATCGAAAAGGCCCTGCCTCCTATTAAAACCATAATTGAGGTCACCCATCGTAGAAAATCATATCTCTGCTAATCGGGCGAAGTCAATAACGAGAAAACAAGGAAAAAAAGATGGCTCGGATCGTATTGTCATCGTGAGAACTCTAAATGGTTATTACCTCCTGTCTAATATCCTAGTCTTTATTTTCTGGGAAGTGTAGGAATAAACAAGGCGAAGCAGACTGTAAATGGCAGCCTACCTCGCCCTGCAATATTAGAGTCTTGCCTTTCTTAAACTGTAAACAGGTATCTCGTTCCAGCAATGTTTAGGATAAACTGGCCTGGCATTTCCCTCTCAAAGACGGTAATTGCTTCATATCCCGTGCAGTGTGTAGGAACAATATAGTCTGGATTGACGGCCTTAATATCCGCTACTGTCCTCTGGATAAGCTCTGGTTTAGCTCCAGTCAAAGTGTTAACAAAACCCAAGCGTTCAACATTTTCTCTTTTCAATTGTCCCAAGCTGAGAACTCCTCCTGGCAGCTGACCAAATCTTTCAACAAAACCCTCCTCTCCTATGTATAGAGGGATTCCCTTGCGGAATTCTTCTTTTTTCGATTTTAGGATTTCAAGGAATGTCCCCCAATGGTCAAAGTGTCCGTGACTCAATCCAAGAGCTTCTACTGTCCTGAAGTCAATTGACCATATCACCTGCTAAGACCAGAGCACCTGTGGCTAAAGAGGCCTTTACGAATTCTCTTCTGTTCATTTCTTTTAACATAAAAGATCACCTCCTAATTTGTTTAGCCATGTTTCCGGGCTGTCAAAAAATTGCAATATTCTCAAATGCCAGGTTGTTAACTCATCAACCCAGTTCAAAAACATCAATTGAAGATCTTCTTCAGGTAAATTAGGAGAAATAGAATTTAATACTGCATTCCTCAAAGCCTTCAATTTCTCCTTATGATGATTTCGAATCGCCACCTGTGTTGCGTGAAATAAAGTTGTGTTAAATATTTCATTCCTATTTAAATCTTCAAAACTGAAACCTTTATTCTTTTCTTGAAGTTTTTTTATATCTTCAGCGATAGATTCTATCTATTCAATTAAACGTCTTGTATAAGGAGGCTTCCATATAAAATCAAAAAATTCAGATACTAGACCACCGCCGTATAGGACGCCAGCCAAAGCCCCCTTCGGCGTCAAAGACATAGCCACGCGCTCTCAAGTTCCTTGACATCTTTCTGTGTCGTAATCTACAATTCCTCACGATGCTTGGAGGGGAAAATCGACACAATGTCTCACGTTCTGCCATCGCTAGCAAATATGTTATCTTATCCTTTAAGAAGAACACTTAAAAATTAATATTATTAGGAGGAAAATGATGAAAAACAAACTTTTGGCGCTATTAATAGTTATCGGAGTGGGTACTTCCTTAGTTTCTTATGGCGAAAATACAACAAATAGCGGAAATAGCGAAGTGGCAAAAACAACTTCACAGCAAACTAGCAAGTCCCAAAATAGTAGTACCATCTATGCAATTGGGCAGACAGGAACAGCAGAATTTGGCACTGACAAATTTGAAATCACTGTTACAGGAGCGGCAAAGGAATATGTTGATGATAGTATGAAGCCAAGGGCAGGGACTAAGTATCTCTATCTACCTATAAAGGTAAAAAATGTTTCATCGATGGATAGTTCTTTTTCGCCAAGAGTATCTATGCAAATTATGTATTCTGATAAAGCACTTACCCCAGTAATGTACGCAGGCGATAATGACCTAGGCGAAGGTGTAAAAGTGTTTACTTCATCTGAAATAAAAGTTGGAGAAACGTTAGAGGGGAATATTCTTTTGTGGATACAAGAATCAAAGCAAGAGGGTATGCTTTTGTGCTACAAGGCAAAATTAGATGGGACAGCTTTATTAAAATTTAAGGTAAAATAATTTTTATTGGTAAATGGGTATATTTATTGTCAGGAGCGGGAATTCCCACGCCGCAGAAAGGAGCTTTTGGTGACCGAAATCCTAGGAAAGCCGGGTATACTTCTGCGGTTCCCAGCGCTATTTTTTCTTCGGGTAACCCACGGCCTGGCCGTAGAGAACGCGCTGGCCGGGGCGTAGGTTCAAAGCCTTGGCCATTCCTTCGCGGTCCGTGCCATAGAACCAGGCGTTCAAGCCCTCCGACGCACAGAACAAGTAAATGTTCTGGCCAATGAAGCCGGTATCGACTTCTCCGGACGTGGCCCGAGGCGGGGCGGCCTGCGGTGTTCCGGCCGGAGGAGCGCCCGCAGAAGGCGTGCCGGTGGGAGGCGCCCCGGCGGGCGGCGTTTTGGCCGGAGGGGCGGGCCTCTTGTCCAGATCTTCGACGAATATGAAGCAGAGCGCCGCGGTTCCCGCGGCCGCATTGCGGTTGGTCAGGGCGCGGATGTCCTTGGCGACCACGGGGACGAGCCGGTGCGGAACGGCCTCATACAGATAGACGCCTTCAGGGAAGGCGACATAAAGATCGATCTCCTGCAAATTCATGGCCGAGGGGGCCGTCCGTCCCGGTTTGGAAGTGCGTCCGGTCATCTCGGCGCGGTTCACGCCGAAAGCCGCCCAGAGCAGGTTGGAGAGAGTTTGAAGCGGGAGCTTGTCGGCGCTGAATTCACGGGTGGTCTTCCGCGCGTTCAGGGCGTCCATCAAGGGCATGCCACCCGTCGTCTGCGGCTTGGGCAGGACGATGGGCTTCAGATCCTGGGCCAGCGTAGCCAGGGGAGCGGACAGCACGGCGATGACCGCCATGGCCCGCAGGAGCGAATAAGATGTGTGTTTCATGAGTCCCTCCGTATGAATCCCATCAAGTCTATCACATATGAATTTGTGCGAGCAACGTCCTCGGCCCGGCGGGGAACAATCTTTGACTCGTGTACCCTGTTGATGAGTTTTTTCATGACTCACCTCTTTTTATAATCTAGCTTCTTCTCTTTCGGTGGTGCTTCTTGATTCTCTTTCATTGGAGGCTGGTCTTTGTCGCGCTCCCTGTGCCGGACTCCGCCTATATGACCGCCTACTGGGCCGTAAGAAAGATTGTCTGGGTTGAGGATGAAAGAGAAGATGAGCGTGGTCGTGAATTCTTCCGGCTTTCCGTCGACGATGAACGGCTCGAACTCCCATTGCATTGCTGCGTTAACGGCTGCGTCTACGAGAAGCTGGTTGGAATTCACGGTTGGTGCTGAAGCGCTTATCCCCTTGCCCTGCGAGTTTACATGCAAGCTCACCTCGACCCTACCCTCTATATTGGCTTTCACAGCTTCTTCAGGGTAGACTGCGTCTACGCGCTTGATAACGCGATGAATTGAACCTGGGTCTCTGCCTCTTCTGCGGCGCTCACGTTCACGCACCTGAGCGTTGACGAATTTGCTCTCGGCCTTGCAGACTTGGTCGGTGAAGCGGACTCGGGCGTTGATGAGATTTTGCTCAGCAGTGGAGAGGCATTGCTTGATCAGCGCGTCTGTCCTTTCGCCTTCTTTGAGGACGCGGCGTAGCGATGAGTCTCGCACTGCGTAGCCTTCGCCTCGCCTTTTCTTCATGACGTGATAGACTGTCTTGCCGCTCCTCATGTCGAGCCATTCCACGCCGCCGCGCCTTTTGTTGTAGCTGACTGCGAAGTCGATGTTGCCATCTGCTTGGATGAATGGGTTGTTGTAGATGACGAGTTCTTCGCCGAGTACTGCAATGCCCCGCCCCTCTTTGCTCTCGATCATGCGCAAGCCTTTGTTGTAAACAGTCTTGCTCCAGCCTAAGAGGTCGACCTTGGTGATCTGCAAGCCTCTGCCTGGCCTGATCCTGGTCTTGGCGCTGGTGAGGCTGAAGTAGCTTATGAGCAGGATGGCGAGGACAGCGCCGATGATGGTGATAGCCTTGCCTTTGCTGTGCGAAACAGGCTGCGTTGTTGTGTTCATGAAATTCTCCTTTTCTTTCGAGTTTTACTCGTAGCGTAAGGCTTCGATCGGGTCAAGCCTTGAGGCTCTGCGAGCAGGATAGAAGCCAAAGAAGATGCCCACGGCTGCTGAGAATCCGAACGCTAAAAGGACTGAGCTCGGCGATACGATAGTGGTGATAGTGGAGAACGTGGGGATGAAATGCAGCAGTTTGGAAACTCCATAGCCGAAGACAATCCCGGCGATGCCGCCTGTCAGGCTTAGCACTATGGCTTCGAAGAGGAACTGGACAAGGATATCGATTTCCTGGGCGCCAAGAGCCATTCGGATGCCGATCTCCCGGATTCTCTCGGTGACAGACACCAGCATGATGTTCATGATGCCGATGC
>Ga0315281_10007519_pt1 | contig 15318 bp, 12 predicted proteins | sample YL17G07_0_MG_FD_204540 | JGI IMG/M metagenome (GOLD analysis project Ga0315281, IMG submission 204540) | Sediment microbial communities from Yellowstone Lake, YNP, Wyoming, USA - YL17G07_0 | ecosystem: Environmental > Aquatic > Freshwater > Lake > Sediment | place: USA: Wyoming | collected...
ACCACAATTGCGTCTGGACGTTTTCCGTCGCTGCTAATGTTGCCTAGGCGGTCTCCATCGACCCATTCCGACCAGCCAGCTGCTTCGGCTTTAAGGCGGAGTCGCTGTAGATCGAGCTGATGGCGGATGTTCTGCTCACTTACTCTTGTCGGTTCAAAGTATGTTGTGATAAGTACTTCTTCTCCGGGAATGAACGCCATTGCTTGTCCATGAGGAGTGATACCCCACAAGGTGACATTGCCCCCAAGTGCTTTAAATGTATGGCACTTCACCAGCGATTCCTCTTGGAGTGTGAGTAGGGTCTTGTGTGTGGCTTGGCGTGACGCCAGGCCCAACACCTGCTGCATGATGGCTTGAGATGACCATAGGTGTTGCCGCAGAAAGCGCAATACTGACATGCGCTTCGAGTCTCGCCGCTGGGCTCGAGCTTCAGGAGATGCAATAAGGTTGTTTGGGCTAGGCATTAGATGAGCCCCTTCGCGGATGTGCTGACTCCATTTGGCGCGTATTGCGGGGCTATAGCAGGCTGAGGTAGTGGCCCATCTGCTGGAATTGGTCCAAGGTGAAAAAGGGTGGCGTTTCCAACGCCAAACATGATGCCAACGCTCGCTTGGTCGGGACGGTCGCTTGGCATAGGCAAGTGCGTAATCAGGTCTGGGTTAACGAGAGGGACTTGCGCTTCGCGCCAAGATCCGCCTTGTGTTCCGTTTTCCGTTGTTTTTGATGAGTTTTCCGTATAGGTACGGCGCTTGCCACCAGCCTTCGAGAGTTTTTCAGCGTAGTCACCATCCCCTATCTTATGAATGAATTTGATGGCAGTGTTGTCGATTACGGCGCCATATGCCTCCGCATAGGAAATTCCGGAGCATGAGTCTAGGTCCCCAAGGGACTGGTGTGCGAGAAAGAAGTGGGAATCGAAATCGCGGATGCCACCCAATCCTGTCAGCGCTGTCTGAGATAATAGGTGCTTAAATTCGTCCAGGACGACTACAACGGGTGTGTTAGGTTGTGAGCGGTCACGGCGTTTAATGATTTGTATAGCGCGAACAAGCAACATCTTTTGCGCCATCTTGACCGATTCGCTGTCCGTCGAGCCGACGATGTAAATTACGGCGCCCTGTTGTATAGATGAGGACAAATTGGTGCCCATGCTTGTATTGAAGACTGGAAGTCGAGCGAGTTTTTTTAGGCAACGCCAAAAATTTTCTTTCTCCGTGATTGTCTCGACGTTCAAACATGCCTCCACCATGGCTGGGAGTGACGGATTCTCGAGGCTGGCAGCGAGCTCTGCTGCTTCATACGCAGCATCCTCATCGCGCCCCCTATGAAAATCGCCATCGGTACCATGTCCGCGGAGGTCGAACCCAGCAACGAGCAGGTCCGCGATTTCATGGTGGCTTGCGCCGGCAAGAAGGTTTAGTTGAGGAGGTTGGTCGGAGTTAAGATTAAGCATGATGAATGGGCGGCCTGCCTGCTTGGCTGCCATCCGCATTAACCTCGGCGAGTAGCGGTCAAATTTTGGGTCGAACCAAATCAGGGTTCTGCCTGCAAGAATGAATTGAAACATCAGAGAAGACAGCAGCTGGCCTTTTCCGGACCCACTTCCACCCATTACGAGTGAATGGGTCTCGCGAAACTTTGCCCAAGGTACGTAGATATTCTTACCGCTCTTGGTTTTTCCGATGAAGCATCCCATAGGTGTGTTGAAATATCGTCTTGGGTCGTAGCGCCGCATTTTTTTGAACGTGCGCACCAGTTCTTCAACATCGGGTAATCCGCTACCACGTTCCCATTTTGGAACCAGGCGGATCGTAACTGGTAGCGAAAGGATGGTTCCTGTGGCTAACCCCCCAGCTAGCGCGGCTGCGTGATCTTCGGCTACATGCCATAGCTCGCCCAAGCCGTGCGTTATGGAATCGATAACGCCAGTTTCGTGCTCTAAAGCAGAAGCGATGTATGCAAGTGAAACCAGTAGGGCGAGCGCCATGACCAATAGAACGGTAAATATAATGAGTGTACTTCCTAGGATGGCCATTAGCTTGCCAGTGCAGCGTAACAAAGGGGAAATATACGGAGCATCTGGTTTGGCGAATTTCAGCAATCGACGCCCAAGCAGGAGCAAGGTGATGGAAAGCCATCCGTATGCCATTGCTAACCCCAAGTGCAAGTGCAATACAGGTTCAACTAGGCTGTTTGCCAATAAGAGTGTGGTTTCGGAAATTACGTTCGCCATTTTCGGCACCTTTCGACTGTAGAATGATTGTGTATATACATTTAAAAATATACGAATATACAATGAGGCAAAAAAAGGAAGTAGTTAAATATCCCCATGAATCCAGCACAAGGAATTACGTACGTCTGTGAGCTCGGACTCAGAAAATACGCATTCAGCCAATTTCAGCAGATCAACTGTCATTTCGCTATTGAGCGCGAATGATGCGCGTCCCAGCTTTTGCCCGACAGCCAGACTTACACCACCTTCGTTAGAGAGGGCTTCTCGGTTGCGCTCAAACGTGAATTCCCCGCGCGTGCCTCCTGGTCCTCCATCTACCACATTTTCTATCAAGTAAAAAAGATCCCAAAACACTGGAAAGCTTCTCAGCTCCAGAGAGATTTCGCCTTTGTCGGTCTCGATGGTCAGGGTTCCACCTGAGGTCGAATGGTCGCGGCCCCAGTTGAGTTTCCAAGCTCCTTGAACAATTGCACCGGACTTGTGAATCTTCTTCCAGTATTCTGAGGGCGGAGGTTGCCGGGCCTCCGGGTCAGTAAATAAATTGCCTGTTTCAATGCAATGCCGGCGGATCGCAAGTCTAAAAATAGTTGGTAAGTATGGTAAAAGAACTCGATTAAGAGTGGCTGTTTCCAGTGGCGGTTCATCGCGGAGCGCGGCGTGCAGATTTCTGCAGGGATAATCTGGCGAGCCGGAAAAGTATGGATCCAAAATCAGTCCAATCGTGGCCTCAACAGATGGGAGAAGCCCCCCGCTTCTCTTCTCTACAAGATTTTCAAGATAATATTCATCCAGCCCATCAAGGTCAGGGGTTCGTGCATTCGCATGTCTGAGACCCCGTACTGCTTTGAAGGCACGCAACATGTCGGCAATTAATTCGTGTCTGTAGAAGCCCCGGTGCCTTCTAACGCCCTCGTAAGCTTCTTCTGCAAGGTGCAGCAGCTGGCTGCGGGTTAGGTTCTTTCCAGATTGCCAGTCTCGAAAAGCGGCTAGTAAGGGGGGGACGGGCTTTGCACGGTCCGCTCGTTGGCTGTCTCGTACTTGTTCCTCGCTGGTCGGCAGGGTGAATATGGATCTCTCGACGAGTTCCGTTTTATTGGTCTTATGGCCGCTCCTGCCAAAAAAAACGAGCGCGGCTTCCAAGTGCTTGGCTGCTTCAGTTGAGAGCTTAAAGAAGGATGGAGTCTTCATGATTTAAAGTATATATGGTATATTTTTTTAATGTAACTAATTTTTTCGGTATGTTTTTTGTTCGATGCTTGCCCTCGATGACACTCTCGAATTCATCGTGTCCTGCATCCGGAACTGCAGGATCCGTTTGCTGGGCAAGCATCGACAGCTCCGAATGGTTGTGCGGCTGAATGCGGCGAATGCCGCACCCATGCTGGACGCATGGGCAGGTACAGCCTAAGCGCTAGTGCGCTTCCCAACCTAAATGCCGCACCCGCCTATCGCACCTTGCGGCGCGAGACTCCCGGCTTTAGCGGCTGCGCCGAAAGGCGTGGTCGCAAAGTCGCGCCCACACCTATCGGCTTGGTCGTTCTGCCGCACGACTGGGGCGAGACGCTTGCGCTTTCGTCCAGGAAGGCTTCGCCATCCTGGACGGCGCAAGCTTCGCCCCACCGAAAGCCGGGAGTCTCGCGCCGCAAGCGGCTCCGACGGGCGGGGGCTCCGCCCCCCACTACAGAACCGGCGCTTGGGCGCCTATTTTCGCTTGGGCGAAAATTTCTTTGTGGCGCCCCCCAAACACAAGGCTGTTCCCGCTTGGGCGGGCTGCATCCTTGTGGGCTACGGCGAGACGTCCGCATATGTGGACTTCACCTTGCCCCACGCAAGCTTTCGAGTGCGTTTCGCAGTGCTCAACATCGAAAACGGCGTGGCTCCAAAAAAAATCGACGTTTGGATTCCACGGTGTGGGTCAAATTGAAAATGGTGCTATCAACTTCAGGAACGATTTGTACCCAATAAACTTCTACAGCTCTATTGTGTCATCCATAGGTATGACGATTACGTGTACATTAGCAGTCAACGTAAAATTCAGGACAGGATGGTATCTGAAATGCAATTTAACACCACGTCACCTCCACAGCTCCTTGAGGACGGTTTAGATATTGTCGACCCTAAAGCTTCGAGCATGGTCGAGGCTCTCAGGGACATTGGCTACTCACTGGAATCTGCCGTTGCGGATGTCATTGATAACTCAATTTCTGCTTCAGCAACGCGAATAGATATTCGCTTTGGCTGGGAAGACGAGGCCTCGCCATGGTTAGCTATTTTTGACGACGGGCATGGAATGGCCGAAGCAGAACTTGTCGAAGCGATGCGGCCAGGAGGGAGAGATCCCCTTGCTTTAAGACAAGCAGATGATCTTGGCCGTTTTGGATTGGGGCTGAAAACTGCATCATTTTCCCAGTGCCGGAAAGTTACTGTAGCTTCTAAGGCAGACAAAGTGCTGTCGGTGAGGCAATGGGATCTTGACCTGGTCAGAGCGATGGATAAATGGGTGTTAAAAACCCCAGGCCCCGAGGAGCTCGAAGCTCTTCCTGGTTTGTCCATGCTTGGTGCAAAAGGGACAATGGTTCTTTGGCAATGTCTGGATCGACTTGACCTTGGAAATGACCCGGGCAGAGTACATCAGGTCATGAACGAAAGGGTCGCTTCGATATGTGAGCATGTGTCTCTCGTCTTTCATCGATTTATCTCCGGGGAGCCTAAGCATTCGAGGGTAGTGATTGCGGCCAATAATAATCCAATCGAGGCATTTGACCCATTCAACGCTAAGCATCCTGCAACGATGCATCTTGGGGAGGAGCCGCTGGATATTGAAAATGACACTGTAACCTTCAGGCCCTACATACTTCCCCATCACAGCAGGGTAAGTGCAGAGGAATATGAACGCCTTGGGGGGAATGAAGGTTATCTTCGCGGACAGGGGTTCTATATCTATCGTAATCGGCGGCTAATTATCCATGGCACATGGTTCCGTATGGCGCGTCAGGACGAGATGACAAAACTGGCGAGAGTTCAGGTGGATATACCAAATACATTGGATCACCTCTGGACCATCGATGTCAGAAAATCGCGGGCTCGTCCCCCTGAGGCAGTCAAGAAACGACTCCGGTCGATATTGGAGCGCATTCGTGATACTGCCAAGCGGCCATATAAGCATCGTGGCAGTGCAGCTATCAGTCAGCCTGGGGAGTCAGTTTGGCAACGCCTTTACCATAATGATCGTGTGAGTTACGAAACGAACACCAAGCACCCGCTTCTTGAAGAGTTTCGAGCAGATCTTCCAGCTGCGATGAGAATAAGATTTGATGGGATTCTGGCTGTTGTCGGGAAATCTCTCCCATTTGCGATGTTGTTCAACGATATGGCTTCAAGGCCCAAGGAAACTGATTGTAAGAGTGAAACGATGGACTCACTAGAAAAATTGGCCAGCCTCTTATTTGGAGATGATGCCGGTGCGAATCCCATGAATGTGGCAGAAATAATGCGTACTACCGAGCCATTTTCGTCGAATCCAGAGTTTGTTTCGGCATACATTGATCGTTACAGCAAAATGGGAGACCGTAGTTGAATCCTCAAGAGTTTGAAAACCAGGTTAAGGCTGTTTTGAATGGAATGTCTTCAGTACCCCCAGAGAAAATCCGCCCAGTTGTCCGGCAGATGCTTGAAATGCTTGGCACAGACGCTCCTCAGATTGAAGACAAAGAGCAATTCGTAGAACAGATATCCAAATCGCTCGAATCAAAGCTGGATCTCACGATGCCGGATGCAGCAGTCGTCAAATTACCGTTTGAAGAATGGATAACAGAGCGTCGCGCTAATGAGGAACTCTTCTACTGGAATCGTTATCGTCAGCATCTCCTGCAGGTCGGTTTTTCAAAGGAAGTAGTTGGGACGGTCGGCCGAGATACAGACAAAATTGTTGGGCTCCTGGAGAACCCTCGGAGGGAAGGAGAATGGAAACGGCGTGGATTGGTAGTGGGGCATGTTCAATCCGGCAAGACGGCAAACTACAGTGGTGTAATCAGCAAGGGCGCAGATTATGGTTATAAGATCATCATTCTGCTTGCCGGTATGCACAACAATCTTCGGAGCCAGACACAGCAGCGCCTGGAGGAAGCGTTTATTGGTGTCGACACAGACAAGCTGGATAAAAATCTGCCATTTAAGGAAGCAAAAACTGGGGTTGGCCGGATTTCAGACAAGGCGCGGACACCTTATAGCCTTACCTCCAGGGAGCATGATTTCCGGAAAAGCTCCAAGAGGGTAAGTAACTTCATGCTAGGTTCTGTGAATGTCCCGATCGTCTTGGTAATTAAAAAGCAGACTTCAGTCCTGAAGAATTTGATTGAATGGCTAACCAGTCTTAATGAAACAAAAGGTGGGAAAATTCTTGCTACGCCTATGCTGCTGATCGATGACGAAGCTGATAATGCGTCAATCAATACGGCAACCGGCGAAAACGACCCAACACGTATCAACAGCTTGATAAGACAGCTTCTCGCCCTGTTTGAGCAGACAAGTTATGTTGGCTACACGGCAACCCCTTTTGCAAATATATTCATAGACCCGGACTCCGAACACGAAATGATAGAGGACGATCTCTTCCCGAAACATTTTATTGTTTCGCTGGAAGCGCCGGAAAACTACGTTAGTGCATCAAGAATATTTGGTGATGATGGCGACCTTACGAATTTCGTTATACCAGTGGCCGATCATCTTTCAGCCTTTCCAGAGAAACACAAAATCACTCACCAGGTAAAGGTGCTACCACTGAGTCTTATGGAGGCTGTCCGGCGATTTGCCTTATCAAGAGCAGTAAGGATTCAGCGTGGGCGAGGTCAAGACCATTCATCGATGCTGGTGAACGTCTCACGCTTTAACAGTGTGCAAAAACAGGTTACGGCATTACTGAGTCACTATGTTGAAGAGTTGCTTAATTCGGTTAAGCTTCATGCGGCATTGCCCGATCATCAAGCACTAAACGACCCAGGTATGAGCTCTTTAAAAGACACATGGAGCACCATTGCCCCCGTAAATGGTGAGACCTGGGAGCAGGTAAAGGGCAGGTTGATTCAGTCGGTTGGCTCGATCGTTGTCAAAACAATCAACAACAAATCGCCAGACCGGCTCGATTACAAAAATTACAAGGAAAATGGGCTGCATGTGATTGCTGTAGGTGGGTTAAGTCTGTCCCGTGGCTTTACGCTCGAGGGCCTGACTGTCAGCTATTTCATTCGCAATTCGATCATGTACGACACCTTGCTGCAAATGGGTCGCTGGTTTGGTTATCGAGATGGCTATCTGGATCTTTGCAATCTTTACATGACCGATGAGGCAGCAAGCTGGTATTCACACATTTCTTCTGCCATTGACGAGTTGAGGGTCGAGCTTCGACTGATGGAACAGCTGAACAGGTGCCCTGAGGACTTTGGTTTGAAAGTCCGGACACACCCGGATTCACTTATTGTTACTGCGCGCAACAAGATGCGAACGGGTAAAAAAGTAACTCACTCAGTGACATTAAATGGTCGACTTGTGGAAACGGTACGCATCAAGTCTTTAAAGAAATCGTTGGAGAATAACTTTAAAGCCGTAGTTAGTCTCGCCGAGGAGCTTGAGGGCAACTACAGTAAGAACAGTGCAAAGGGGCTGGGATACATATGGAAAGATGTCGGCTCAGATCTGGTCTGTTCATTTTTATCTCGATTCGAGGTTTACGACAGTGAACTTGATATCGCTAAACAGCACCCGGTAATCAGCTTCATAAAGAATGATTCAGATCATCTTGGGTTGTGGGATGTCTGTTTCTATAGCCTGAGTGAGGGTGAGGAAACGGACGTTGGACCGATCAAAATTCGGCAGCAACGCAGGGGGTGTATTGATAAGGGGGACTGCTACGTTGTTAGTGGCACCAAGTCGCGTGTTGCATCGAGGGGTGCTGAGAAGGCTGGTCTTTCTGAACCGGAAATCGCGAAGGCGCAGGAATCCCATGGCGAAGCCAAGAATATACCTGATATAGCTTACAGAATTGTGCGCTCGAAACCTTTGCTGATGATCCATGTACTCAGCCTTGGCCTCGATGCTGCTGATAGTGCTATCCGACTGGCAGACAAGGCGTGCGCATGGGGAATCAGCTTTCCTGGTGAAAAGGGAAAGGGTCGCGGGAAACTGGTGGAATATCTGGTTAATACCGTCTGGTGGAAAGAGCAATTCGAAGATCAAAGTGTTGATGCGGAAGACGACAATGATGACCATCACTGATCCATGGAGCGATATTGCCCCTGATACACCTCAGGGAACGCTTCATGCACGACGAGTCGACGCTTCTCATCCTCACGATTTTTTCTGGGGACGAGATGTGCAGGGGCAAAGGCTCCTCATTTACCAGGCCGAGAATCTGGCAACTAACCACAAGCTCCCGAGCTTGCGGGGAATTACTATTGAGCTCAATTCAGACAGGCTGATTCTCAGGCTTACGCAAAATAGCGACCTCGAGATTTTTTCGACGTTGTGCTGGAGTCTCATAGACAGAACTCTTGGAGTGCAGCCCGGTAGTGAGGTACTTAACCGCATAATCGAACAACTCGAACGCTGGCAACGTTTCCTTGGCAGGGGCATTAATCATCTGTTGAGTGATGAGCAGATTCGTGGGCTCTTTTGCGAGCTGAAGTTTCTCGAACATGAATTAATCGAGCGATTTGGCCCGACTGCCATTGCCTTCTGGCGTGGACCCGCAGGTGACCCACAAGACTTTGCAGTAGGTACTACGCTTTTCGAGATCAAAAGCCACACTGCAGGTTCCTCCCCGGTGCTGCTGATTTCTTCGGCTGACCAGTTATGGCACACCGCTGGCGACCTGTTTCTTGTTGCATACACAATCGGCGAGTCCGCTGCCGAAACTGCTGGATCTCAGTCACTTGCTGGGCTGGTATCGCGACTGCGTACGTTCCTCGTTTCACCGGGTATAGCCGATACGTTTGAAGATCTGCTCATGGAAGTCGGATATATGGATCATCCCGACTATGGACTAAGATTTTTCACCGTTTCTGATCCGGAAGTATTTCTTGTCGCGGATGACTTTCCGCGCATCACCAAAAACGCCGTAATGTCAGGCGTGTGTCGCGTCAAATACGGTATCGAACTTGCAGCGTGTCTGCCCTATAAATCACCACCCGACTGGACTGCCCTGGGAGCTACAAATGGATGTTGATACCTTCTTCGAGGATCTTCGGCAGGACATTATTCTGCGAGCGGACGCCACTGAAAACTTCACTGATGAAGCATTCGCAGAAGTCATTACTGAATATCTGATCGATTCGGGTGCGATTGATGAGTTTGTCCCCTGTAAGTTTATACACCGCGGGATGCGGGTAGATGGCTATGCCCTGAAGTGGGATGAGGCGCTGCTGGAACTGTATGTGGTTGACTGTCGCCGGGGTGATGTAGCGGAAAAAATGTCCAAGGCTGAAATGGTGCTTGTTTTTAAAAAGGCAGAAACTTTCTTCGAGAAATCATGTTTGGCCAGTTTCGTTGAACAAATGGAGGTGGCCCACCCAGCATTTGGGCTGGCTCGGACAATTCTTGACCAATCTGAACAGATCAAACGCGTGCGCTTTTATCTGATTACCAACGCGCACCTTACAAGCAGCGTCAAAGATTTGCCTCCAAAAACAGAGCAGCAGAGAGAATGGTCATATCGTGTATGGGATCTGGAGCGACTTGCCAGAACGGTTGGGACCGGTGAGCCAGAAGAGATATCTGTCGACTTTGAAGAAATGTTCGGTAGTAAGCTTGTCTGCCTTCCTGCGGACGACGGTGGGGGGGACATTCAGTGTTATATGGCTGTGATACCCGGAAGCTGGCTTGCGCAAATTTACGATAAATATGGTGGTCGTCTGTTGGAACAGAATGTGCGCACCTTTCTTCAGGTACGGGGCAAGGTCAACAAGGGCATTCGAAAAACAATTCTGGAAGAGCCCAGGCGGTTTTTTCCATACAACAATGGAATTTCAGCAACAGCTGAAGAGATTGTTGAGGAAAGGCAGGGCGGTATTACCTATGTGAGTTCACTGAAAAACCTGCAGATTGTTAATGGTGGACAGACAACCGCGTCTATCTTTAACGTGGTAAAAAAAGACAAAGGCGCGTCGATTGATCAGGTAAGTGTTCAGATGAAACTGTCTGTAGTAAGGCCGGAAATCGCATCTGAGCTGGTGCCGAAGATATCAAGGTACGCAAATAGCCAGAATAAAATCAATGACTCTGATTTCTTTTCGAATCATCCTTTTCATGTGGTGATTGAAAACATATCCCGCCGCCTTTCCTCACCGGCAAAGGAGGGGTCGCAGATTCTCACGCACTGGTTTTACGAACGTGCGAAGGGTCAATACGCCAATGCAACGGCCTATAGCTCGCCTGCTAAAAAGAGGGAGTTCCAGGCACGCAATCCACGAGATCAGGTGATATCAAAGACCGATCTGGCTAAGTATGTACAGACCTTCAGGGAGCTGCCTCACGATGTGAGTCTTGGTGCCCAGAAGAATTTTGCGAAATTTGCCGATCATGTCAGTGGCCTGTGGGAGCATCACGAGCATGACTTCAATGAGCTATGGTTCCGACGAGCAGTTACTGAGGCCATCATCTTCCGCAACGCTGAATTACTGGTGCTACGAGCCCCCTGGTATGCGCAAGGTTATCGTGCCCAGGTCGTGACTTATGGACTCTCCTTCCTTATGCACAAGATACACGCTGCGGGGTATGAGCTTGATGTACAGCGCGTTTGGCGAGAACAGTCACTGCCGGAGGCATTTGAAAAGACTATCCTGGAGTGCTGCCATCTGGCCCAAGACGAAATAATCAGCGGAGCAGCTAAGAACAACGTGATCAACGTTACGGAATGGTGTAAACGCAAACCTTGCTGGGATCAGGTTATTAACCTTCCGTATAACCTGCCTGCAGCATTTATACAGCTACTCAGAGCACGAGATGAAGAGCGGGCAGATGTTCGTGATGCGAGACGCGAACAAAAGGTAATCAGCGGCGCTGAAGCCCAAATTGCTGTAGTCGAGGCGGGTGCTGCATATTGGGCCAAGGTCCATAAGTGGGCGGACAATAATGCAGATATGAAGCCTTCGGATCTCGTGCTCCTGCACGCTGCATCAATACCCAAAAAAGTGCCTAACGAGAAGCAGTGCATTAGATTGATTGAGATACGGGCGCTGTATGAGGATACGGTGCGACCTTGATCCGTTTCTGTTGTTTGCAGGAACTTGCCGGTAAAATTGGCAGCCAGGTCGGAGAGTGTAAGAGTTTTATGAGTAAACTGTAAGTTGGTAGGAAACGGTCATATTGCAAGGAGCGATGGTGGCCTCAGCACATAGGTTGATTAGAGAGTTGTATGTAACAATACTTAAAGAATAGTTGACAATGCTGTCAACTCAAGTTAACTTAAAAGTTATCAGATGAGATTCTTTCTACGCATCAACTACAAGGCGCTAGGAGTGCCCGAACAGGAACCTACGCCAAGCTCTAAGCCTTGGGAGTTGTACGCCCGATGTGATACGAAGGATGCTGAAACTTGCGTGCTATTCCAACAAATTGCCCGCATGGTACCGAAGGACCGAAAGGCCGCGATGTCGGCCTTGCACAAATTAATTATTGTAGCAGCCTCCGGTCAACCGATTACGAGCTACTACGATAAAAAGCAGTGCCATGACATCCACACCTTCACCTATCAGAGCAAGGAGCGGACCGTATGGCGCATCTGGAAAGGCGATGTCGTTCGAGCTACATTCTACTATGGGGAAGGACGTACGATCCTGCTAACACACGCATTTGCTAAGTATGAAGATAAGCTAACTAAAGCCCAGAAGGCTATGCTTGAAACTGAGGTTATCGCCTACATTGACGCGGTAAATGAAAAATCACTCCATTTTTTTGAGAAATCGGATAATGAAAGTCACTAAAGTAAAGAAAACACCTGTTACTCAAGCCAAGGTTAGCATGGCTGAGCTTTGGCAGGAATCCATGGCGGACGAGGACTTTCGCTTTGAGATCAAGGCGCAGAGTGTCGCCGTGGATATTGTTCGGGCTATCTCTGAACTCGGATTGACCCAATCCCAGCTCGCCGAGAAACTTGGCTGGAAACCCAGCCGGGTGAGTCGTGTCCTTCATAGCGCACCTAACGTCACCCTACGCACGTTGCACGATGTTGCGACGGCCATCGGTCTGGAATTCGACGTAATTTATCGTCGTACCCACCAACTGCGAGCTCACCAGCCATGGGAACGGCAGGCTATTTTAGATGAGGCAATGTCCCTCTGCCTTAAGATCTCTTCGTTACACGACCATGCTCAGGTCAACCTGACCAAAAGTGAGGCGATGCTCGATACCGCCCGCCAGCTAGTTCGCCGTGGCTGGAACGCTGCCAAAGTTAACGTCGCGACCGAGCTCGTTCAATTGCCCAAGGTTGCCTGACGGAAGGGCGTATGAAACCATCTCCACTACAGGTCAAGCACTACCACTTCACTACGCTTTCAGTAATGGCACGACCGGACATCGATCTCGGAAAACTCGACTACGGCACTGATCCGTACCCACCTATGGAAGAAGCAAAGCTGCGCACAGAGATTTCATTGGGCGAGCTTGATAGAGAATCTGATCCGCATCAATTTGTCGTCACGTTGGGTATTTTCTGCGATCCTGATAAGGACTCACATTTTCCTTACCTGTTTGCTGCGAGCCTCGAAGGTGTATTCACGATTGACCACAAAGGCGACCTCGAAGAGCGGAAGCGTCTAGTGGTGTGCAATGGCGCATCCATTCTCTACAGTGCGGCCCGGGAGCAGTTGCTGTCACTCACCGCGCGTCACAAATTCGGCCCCATGCTCCTGCCTACCGTCAGCTTCAACAATCTTTCCCCAGCCGCCGAGCAAAACGAGGAGGCTCCTCCCCCCAAGGCTCGCAAGCCCCGCCCCCGGAAGCCAAGAGCAACGTGACTAGTCGCATCAGCGAACGCTGATTACGAAACCGTTGTGTTTGAATACATCAGCATGGGCGCAGAACACCAAACAGCACCAATACTGGTTCATTGAGTAGTGAGTAACTGCTTAACGATTCCTGCAATTCTTATGGCAAGTAATGGCGGTACTGCATTTCCCACCTGATGGAATTGCTCAGTACGGTTTCCCTGAAAAAAATAGTTATCTGGAAAGGTTTGAAGGCGAGCAGCCTCGCGGACTGTCAGACTGCGACATTGTGATGGGTCCGGATGGATGAAATAGTGTCCATCTTTTGAAATATGGCTGACTATCGTTGTGGCCGGTTTGTGTTTTACTTGTACCCTGAATCGATCAGAAAATTTTCCTGTTTTCCAGTTGGCATGATTGGGATGAAGTCCCGCCAAGCTAAATTCCTCATGACCTATTGGAGAGTGTTGATATGCTTCCGCGAATACGGCGGCATATACATACCGACGTAAGTCACTCGTCATATGCCCACGAGTTTCAGAGTTTAACCAGACCTTGAGCTCGCCGTCTTCATACCACTCGTCAAGTTTTGTTTTGTTCGCCGTTACCCGATGGCTAATCGGCTCTCTGAGGCTGCCGGTACCAAGTTTTGAAGATATCGTGCCCTCGTATTTTTTAAGTGTGGTGCATAATTTTTCAAGGGCATTGTTTCTGGATGAGTCGAGTGCGAGCTCCATCAGGTGCTGGTTTACGGTGTCAGCCCATTTTTCAGGGCTATCCGCTTCCTTGCTAAGTTTGCTGCGTAAAGGAGGAAGGTTATGTGTCGCACTGTCGAATGATTGAAGGGCTTGTTTCTTAAGTCGATCTGGAGTTGCATCAATGTCGCGTCTGATGCCGAGCAGGATAACTCTATGGCGCGCTTGTGGGATGCCGTATTCCTCAGTCCGGACCAAGAAGTCGCGGGCATCAATATCTTCAATATTTGATTCGCTATCAAATACAGTGGGGCTGGCCAAGGCGTGAATTCTGTATCCGCACCCAGTACTTTTCCCAAAGACTCTGTCAGGGTCTACCAGATCTTGGAGGATCGTATGAAAAATACGCTGCTTATTTATTTTGGAGGAAAGAATACCTTTGACATTTTCCATGACAAAGACAGCCGGTTTGTAGCGGTGAATAATGCGCAGATATTCTAGGTACAGATAGTGGCGATGATCTTTTTCTGGTACGTAGTCTACTTTTCCAAGATTCCGAGAACGACCTACGAAAGAGTAAGCTTGGCATGGCGGACCGCCAATTAATACCCATGGATTTGAAGGGCCTATGTTGGCTTTATCCAGGATGGTGTTGAGCTCGTCATTACCTGTTTTAGTGCCGAGTGTAATTTGTCTGGCCTCTCGCCCAGCTTCATCCCAATCTGATATTGTTGCTGCATCATAAGGAGTGGAAGATTCGCCATTGCAATAACGATAGTAGTTCGTCAGTGCCTTTTTCCCTTTCCCCCGCAAAATTCTGTAGAACGCGCGTAGCCTCAGAGTGCGATGGGCGGAAGCTTCCATCTCTGCTGAGACAATGGTTTTGAATGTTTTTCCATCATCAAGGGATGAGAATCCCTCCCCAAGCCCGCCAGGGCCTGCAAACAGGTCAACTATGGGAATAGGGGTGGACTGAGGCATAATTTTTCTGGGAATGGCGCTACGACTAACAGAGATTACCAGGAATGATGGATATAGTCGATAAACAAACGCGATCTCGCATGATGGCGGGGATTAAAGGTAAGGATACGCAGCCTGAAATGAAGGTGCGGCGTTTTCTCCATGCGAGAGGTTTTCGGTATCGCCTGCATGACAGATCTTTACCTGGTTCCCCGGATCTTTGCCTGCCACGCTATCGCGTGGTGATTATTGTGCAGGGCTGTTTCTGGCACAGGCATGAGGGATGCAGTCTGAGTTATGTTCCGGCGAGTAATAGAGATACATGGCAGGCAAAGTTTCAGCAGAATGTTGAGCGCGATCACAGAAACATAGGTTCACTTGTGCGAGCTGGCTGGCGTGTGATTATTTTATGGGAGTGTGGATTGCGCCGCCATGAATCATCTCTGTTGGATTG
>Ga0315281_10007520_pt1 | contig 15317 bp, 11 predicted proteins | sample YL17G07_0_MG_FD_204540 | JGI IMG/M metagenome (GOLD analysis project Ga0315281, IMG submission 204540) | Sediment microbial communities from Yellowstone Lake, YNP, Wyoming, USA - YL17G07_0 | ecosystem: Environmental > Aquatic > Freshwater > Lake > Sediment | place: USA: Wyoming | collected...
TTTTTTTCTTTTTTTCCTGGCCCCCACCCCCCGGCCCCCCGGCGCGCCGGCCCACCCCCACCCCCCCCCCCCCCCCCCCCCCCCCCCCCCCCTTCGTGTGGGCGCCGGCCGGGGGGGGGAGGGGGGTGAGGCGGGAGGGGGCGCCGAGGGTGCGGCTCACCACTCGTTGAACGATCTCGCGGACTTCGTCTTCGGATAACTCGCGCGGAGGCATCGGGTCAGTGCGAGCTGGCGTAGGTGTAATGTGGCACGAGGCCCCAGGTAGGCGGGGGCCAATAGACGAGCACGGCCTTGCCGATGAAGTACTTGTATTCCAGCGGCCCCCAACTGCGCGAGTCGGAGGAGCTGTTGCGGTTGTCGCCCATCACAAAATACTGGTCCGGGCCGAGCGTCCACGAGCCGCCAGAAATGGGCGGGGCGGCGATGTAAGGTTCGTTCAGCGGCGCACCATTGATGCTGACGACGCCGCCAGAGACAGAGACGGTCTCGCCGGGGAGGCCGATGACGCGCTTGATGAAGTCGCGGTCAGTGGCGAGCGGATAGTTGAAGACAATCACGTCGCCGCGCTGGGGCTGGCCGAGCCGATATGAAATTTTATCCACCAGCACATATTGGCCGGGATGCACGCTCGGCTCCATACTTGTGCCTTCTACCCGGAAGCGCCCGGTGGCGAAGTTGACGACCAGGTAGATGACGACGGTCAGGATGATCGTTTCGAGCACTTCGCGGACGAGCGCTTTGAGCGAGGCTTTGTCTTGCTCGGCGGGCAAGGGCGCGGCGGGCGTGGACTCGGTTGGCGCGGTCACGGCCTCGATGGGCACAGTTGGCGTTTCGGGGGTGGCGGGATGCGGCGCTTCGGTTGCGCCAGTGGGGGACGTAGTGAGAGACAAAGTGAAACTCCTCGGGCGTGAAAGACTAAACCGATTATACGGCGGGTAAGAGAGGATCGGCAAACCGGACTTGCTGGCTATGGAAGGTGAGTGGGGGATGAAAGCCGTAGCGCAAGTTGCCAACTTGCGCTACCGGGCGCGCTAGTCGTTCTTCTTGCGAAAACTGAACCGCACGGGTGTGCCGAGGAAGCTGTATTCCTCGCGCAGACAATTTTCGAGGTAACGCTCGTACGAGAAATGGACTAACTTGGGGTCGTTGACGTGAAAGAGAAACGTCGGGGGATCAGTGCGGACTTGCGAGGCGTGGCTGATTTTGAGTTGCCGCCCGCTTTTCGACGGCGCGGGATGCCGTTGGACGGCCTCACGCACGATGCGATTCAATTCAGCGGTGGGTACGCGCGCCAACCGCTCTTCCTGCACTTGCAGGGCAGTCGGCAACACCTGCTGGCACCGCTGGCCCGTCTTGGCCGAGATGAATAGCACCGGGACGTAATCCAAAAAATGAAACTCGGTGCGCAGACGTCGGGTGAACTCGACCATCGTGTGTTCGTCGCGCTCCACCGCATCCCATTTGTTCACGATAACGACCACGCTCTTCAATTCGTCGAGAATGAACCCGGCGACGTGCGCATCTTGCGCGGTGAACGGCTCGTTGGCGTCTATGATGAGGAGCGCCACATCGGCGCGGTTGATGGCTTTGAGCGAGCGGAGCACGCTCCACTTTTCCACGCCGGGATCAATGTGTCCGCGCCGCCGGATGCCCGCCGTGTCAATCAAAATGACCGGCACCCCATCGTAGATCAACGGCGTGTCAATCGCGTCGCGCGTAGTGCCCGGAATGGGACTGACGATGGCGCGTTCTTCGCCGAGCAAGCGGTTGAGCAGGGAGCTCTTGCCCACATTCGGGCGGCCCACGATGGCGATCTTCACTTTGTCAGCGTCTTCGGGGACCGTGGTCTTGGGCAGCGCCGCCACGAGCGCATCGAGCAATTCTCCGGTGCCGGTGCCATGAATGGCCGAGATGGCCAGCGGCTCGCCCATGCCGAGTTCGTAGAACTCCACCGCTTCTTCGCGGCGCTCAAAGTTCTCGCTTTTGTTCACGGCCAGGATGACGGGCGGCGTGAGCGTGCCGTCGGCGCGCTTCTGCTGGTGGCGGCGCAAAATCTCGGCCACCTCACGGTCGGCAGAGGTGATGCCCGCGGTCACTTCGGTGATGAAGATCACCGCATCGGCTTCGGCAATGGCCACTTCGGCTTGCGCGCGGATGTGCGGGATAAACTGGGCCGAGTCTTCCGAGAGTGGATTGTCGTCGCGCGATTTGCGCGGGAGCGGCTCGATACCGCCCGTGTCTATAATGTCAAAGGTGACGCCGTTCCATTCGGCTTCGGCCACGAGGCGGTCGCGCGTGGTCCCCGGCGTGTCGTCCACGACGGCCAACCGTTCTCCGGCGAGACGATTGAATAAAGTTGATTTGCCTACGTTGGGGCGACCGACGATGGCGACGATGGGTTTAGGCATGGCAGATGACGATAGCAAATGGCGAATGATGAATGGCCGCTTCGCGTGGCCGCTAAGGTTTCTTAGTCGCCGTAGGTGTTGGCTTCGCTCTCGGCGTGCCGGTGATCTCCGGGGTGGGCGTGCCGCCGCTCTTGATGACCACTTCAACTTGAGCAATCGAGATGATTTCCGCGCGCAATTTATCGGGCAGGAGATTGACTTGCGGCGCGATTTGATAGGTGCCCGGCCCCAGCCCTTTGAGGTCGAGAAACACGATCACATCTTCGGGCTTGAGCGTATCAAGCACGGGCAAGGGGCCGAGGAGCAACACGTCCACCGTTTCCGGTGAGGAGGTCGCCGTCAATCCCGGTTCCAGCCCCTGCATGGTGAGTTGGCGCGGCACTGTGAGACTGCCCTCAATCGCGGCGATGTTCACCTGCACCAGCACGCTCTGCTCGCTCTCCGGGCGCACGCCTTCCGGCAGGGCCAGCGCGAGCCGTTGGGCGATGTCATCGCTGGCGTTGTTTAAATCCAGCGGTTGCGTCTCCACGAAGCCGGGCAGGTCGCCTACCTTAAGCGGATCGTTCGATGATACCGTGATGACTGGTGGCGCGACCGTGATATTCGTGATGCGATAGCCCGCCGCCACCTGACCCTGGGTGACAACTTTAACGGCGACATCGCGGAAGCCCGCTTTCTGGGTGATCGGCACGATGACCCGCGTGGTTTGCGGCGTTACCGTGACCCCCGTCACCGCTTTGCCCGAGGCGTCCACCGGCAAGAGTATCACATCTTCATTGAAATCCTGTTTGCGATTAGCGATGGAGAGCGCCACGACGATCTGACTAACGCGATCCACCGCCGACGAAGGGCCAGTAAGGGAAGCCACCGTCGCCGAAGCTTTCGTTGCGCCCGCCTCGTACCCCTGCGCCGGTTCGCCCGCTTGCTCCAACGTGAGCGGGAGTTCGCGGGTGGCGCGGCTTTCGAGCGTGATGTGGATGGACGCCGGAGCGAGTTTGATGACGCGCGCGCTCGGCTGGTCGAGCCGCCAACTCACCGGGATGTCGTACGTCCCCGGCGTTTGCCCGGCAAGATCGGCAGTGAGGTGGATTTGCTCGGCGGTGAGCGCCTCCCACGTCAAGCGCGGTGCTCGGATGGTGAGGGTGGTTTCGGTCAGCACCGCGCCAACGCGGATCAAATCGGGAGGCGTGTTGATGAGCTCGACCACCACCGGCTCGGCAAACGCGCGCTCCTCGGTAGGATTCTCTTCGTTCACCGCCACCACCCACACGACGACCGCCAGCAGGAAGGCGAGGATGAGCGTGCCGACGTTATCCCAAAACCAGCGCCCCATATTCAATCCCCCACCGCTTCTTTTTCTTTATTCCGTTGAGCGCCGGGGTTAGCCGGGCGGCGCGCGAAGGTCTGCCGCCAGCGCTCGCCGAGCGAGAGGCTCCCGCGCGGGCGGTAAAACGCAGTGAGGATATTCTTCAACCGCACCGCGTCGAGGCGGCGAATCATGCGCCCGTTGTGCGCCACCGAGATGGCGCCGGTTTCCTCCGAGATGACCACTGCGACCGCGTCGCTGACTTCGGTGATGCCGAGGGCCGCACGGTGGCGCAGGCCCATCTGGCGGTCGGTCATGGTCTCGCCGGAGGTGAGCGGCATGATGCAGGCTGCCGCGAGCAGGCGGTCGTCTTTCATAATCACCGCGCCGTCGTGCAAAGGCGTGTTCGGGTAAAAAATCTGCAAGAGCAACTCGGGCGTGACGACGGCGTTAAGTTCCACGCCGGTGTCGGCGTAATCGCGCAGGCCGACTTGCCGCTCGATGACGATGAGGCCGCCGTGCCGCCGCTCGGCGAGGCGCTGGCTGGCGGTGGCGATGGCCTCGACGAGGTGTTGCACGTCGGCGGCGGCCTCGCGCCCGCCGAAGCTGAAGGTCGTGCCCGCGCGGCCCAGCCGCTCCAGCGCGCGGCGGATCTCGGGCGCGAAAATCACCGGGATGGAGATGAGCAAAGCGGGCAGGGTGCTCCGCAAGAGCCACGAGAACGCGCGCAGGCGGAAGAACGTCGTGAGCAGGGCGATGATGATGACAAGAAAGATGATGCCGCGCAACAACACCACCGCTTGCGTCCCGCGCACGAGGGCCAACAAGCCGTAAATCGTCAGCGTCACCAGCAAGATGTCAATGACACTTAGCCAGTCGAGGCGCGAAAAGAGCAGAGAGATTTCAACCAGGATCTCGTTCACGATACACGCTCAAAGGTGGGGCGGGAGGCCGTCGGTGGAAAGGCCCACCAACACAACGGGCATTCCCGGCGGGCAGGTATCCCCTAAACTCCGAGGCTCCGAGGGGAGGGGATCCGAGCCTCTCCACACAACCGACCCCGGGGCGGGGGCGGCATCTCACTCAAACCGTGATTTGCGCCAGCAATTCTTGATATTGTTCCGGGTCGTCGGGGCCAAGCGCAATGATGGTCTTGATGGTCTCAGCGGCTTGGGCGTTCTGCCCGGCGTTCAATTGCAGTTCGCCCAACTTTTCGTACTGTGAAATCGCGTCCACCTTGCGCCCCATGTCTTGATACATCCGCGCGAGGCGGGTGAGGACGGCGGTATCTTCGGGATAGTTGGCCGAGAGTTCTTCGAGGACGGCAATGGCCTTGAGGGCGTTGCGCGCCGCGAGCAGTTGTTTGAGAAAGTTATCGAGTTCGGCGATGGCCGCTTTGGGGTTGCCCAGCCGGAAGTTCAAGTCAATCAACATCGTGCGGGCCTTCTCGTCGCCGGGGGCTAGGGTCCGGATTTGTTCGTATTCCTTGACGGCCTCCCGCCAGCTGAGCAATTGCATATCCAGATCGCCCAGCTTGTGCAAGATGCGCACGCTCCACGTGGTGTCGAGGTGGTTGTCGGCCGCCACTTGCAAGGCGTCCATATAAGTGGCGCGGCCCGTGGCCAAATCGGTGAGCGCCACGTGCGTGTCGGCCAGTTCGATGTACTGGCCCAGCGCGTCTTCGAGCTTGCCCTGGTCGAGATACATATCAATCACGCGGTTGCGGATGTTGAGATCGAAGGGATTGAGACGCATCACCTGTTGCATGATGCGCGCGGCGCGGCCCAGTTCCCCGCGATGGCGGTAGGCTTCGGCGATGACGGTGTATTTGACGTTGGCCGCCTCGGTCTTGTTTTCGGCCACGAGAATTTCGGCCATGCGCGTGTGGACCGGCAGGTAAGTGGGCGAGAACTCCAGTGCGTAGAAGGCTTCTTCCATCGCCGTCGCCAACATCCCTTGCTTCATGTATTGCTCAATGCGGCGCATGGACTCAACTGCCTGCCCGCCGCCTTCGCCCACGAGGGCATCCGCCAGGGCCGTGACCTGCCCGTCCTCGGCGGAGGCGTCGAGTTGCTGGCGCGTCTGTTTGACGCGGTCTTCCCAGCCTTCGCCGCTGAGGAACTTGGACAGTTCGGGGACGATCTTGGCGACCTGGGCATCGCTGACGCGCGCGAGGGTTTCGTTCAACGTCTCGTAGGCTTCGGCCAGCGCGTCTTGTTTGGCGGGCGCGGCAATTTGCATATCGAGCCGCTTGAGCGCCTCGAACAGATGGGTGAAGGCCTCGCGCAGATTGCCCTCGCGGCGGTGGGCCTCCCCGAGGCCATAGGCGGCGCCGAGGCCCACGTCGGCGCGCTCAGTAACGCTTTGTAAATACTTGATTGCTTCCTTAGGCTTGTTGGCGTGGAGGGAGAGCGCGCCGAGCATGAACTCGATGAGCGGGCTTGTCATCCCCGCGTCCATCGCGCCCTGGAAATTGGTGATGGCGGATTCGAACTCGTTGCTAGACGTGTTGCCGAGCGCCTGCCCGAGGAGCATAACGGCCTGCGCGCGATTGGGAACCTTGCCTTTGCCGAGCAAGCCGGTGCCTTTGGTAATGGCGCTCACCGACCCGGCAGTCTTGCTGGTATCGGCGTCTTCGTCGAACATCATCTCGGCCAGTTGTTCGAGCGCCACGTCTTGCGCCTGATCCAACAACGAGGCCACTTTCCCGGTCTGCGCGGAAGACTCGTCTTTGAAGTCGAAGATGGAGGCATCCACCTTTTTCGTGCCCGGTCGCTGTTCAAAGGCGTCGAGCGCCGAGGCGTCGAGCATCCCGGTCTGCCTAGGAGCCTGCGCGGCGAGGCCGACTTTTGAGAGGACGGGCAGGGCGATGCCCTTGCGGAGTTTGTCGAGGGCGTCGCGGGCCTCCGCTGAATTAGGGGCCAGTTGCAGAGCGCGGTTCACGGCCTGTGTCCCTTTTTCGCTGTCGCCCATACGCTGGAAGATGCGCGCCACTTCCAGATATTCAAGCAGGGCCAGTTGGGCCTTGCCGGTGCGCTCGTAGGCCAGCGCCAGGCGTGAGTGGGCGTTGAGGTTGTCCGGGGTCAGGCGCACCACGCGGTTCCAGTTGTCAATGGCTTTGGGAATGTCGCGCCGGTTAAGATGAATCTCCGCCACCGCGAGGTAAGTCTGCGCGGCTTCGGGGAGGCGGCCTAACTGCTCGAAGATTTCGCCGCACTTTTCGGGGGCCACCGGGTCGCCGGGAGTGAGCGAGGCGGCGCGTTGATAGACCTTGAGCGCGTCCTCGGGCTTATCGGCTTGCAACATGGCAAACCCGAGGCTGGTGAGGGCTTTGGGTTCGTTGGGGAACTCGGTGAGCGCGGCCCGGTAAAGCGCCTGGGCTTTGTCCCATTGGAGTTCCCACGCCGCCGAGTGTCCCCGGCTCATGGCTTGATCAAATGCTTCACGATTTCCGGCCATAGTGGGGGGAGTATAGCATGGAGGGGAAATGAATGACAAATGAACAAATGCCAAATGAAAAAATGCCAAATGAAAAAATATGCGGACTTAAGGGTTGCCCTGGGTCATTTAGCCATTTTGCATTTGTCATTTAACGGCTTGCATCTCTTCCCAATTCTTTCCACTGCGGACTTCGACTCCCAGTGGGATGTCCAGCTTGAACGCGCTCTCCATGACTTTGCGAACGACCCGCGCGGTCTCTGCGACCTCGGCCGTGGAGCACTCGAAGACGAGTTCGTCGTGGACTTGCAGGAGCATCCGCGCCGCGAGTTTGGCTTTGGCCAGCGCGGCCGGCAGGCGGAGCATGGCGAGTTTGATAATGTCAGCGGCGGTTCCTTGAATGGGCGCGTTGATGGCCTCCCGTTCGAGACGCGCCCGCGCGATGGCGGCCTCGCGCGTCCCCGGCGGTTGTGCCAGCCCCGGAAAATAGCGTCGCCGCCCGAGCAGAGTCTCGACGTAGCCGCGCTCGGCGGCGAGGCGCTTGGTCTCGTCCAGATATTTTTTCACGCCTGGGAAGCGGTCAAAATAATTCTTCACGAAGTCTTCGGCCTCGGCGAGCGTCAACCCGGTTTGCCTTGACAGCGCGAACGCGCCCATGCCATACAACAATCCAAAGTTGATGGCTTTGGCCTGCCGCCGTTGGTCTTTGGTCACTTTGTCCGGCGGGATATTCAGGATGGCGGCGATGGTCGTGGTGTGAATGTCCGCGCCATCGCGGAAGGCTTGCAACATCGTCTGGTCTTGCGACATATGCGCGGCGAGGCGCAGTTCGATTTGCGAGTAGTCGGCGGCGACGAGGCGTTGCCCGCGCGCGGCGACGAAGGCTTTCCGCACGCGCCGCCCCAACTCGGTGCGGATGGGGATGTTCTGGAGATTGGGGTCGCTCGACGCGATGCGCCCCGTGACCGCGCCCGCCTGATGGTAGGAGGTGTGGACGCGGCCCGTCGCCGGGTTCACGTCCGCGGGAAGCGCGTCCACGTAGGTGGACTTGAGTTTGGCGATTTCGCGGTGGTCAAGGATTTTCTCGACGACGGGGTGCTGACCCCGCATCTCTTCCAACACGTCGGCGGCGGTGGAGTATTTTCCGGCGGCGGTTTTGCGGCTTTTGTCGGCGGGCTTGAGTTTCAGGTCCTCGAACAGGGCTTTAGCCAGTTGTTGGGTGGAGTTAAGATTGAAGTCGTGCCCGACGAGTTTGAAGATTTCTTTCTCCCTGCGCGCCAACTGCTGGTCGAGTTCTTTCGCCATCTCGTCGAGGAACTCGCCGTCGAGCGCGATGCCCGCCATCTCCATTTCGGCCAGCACCGGGACGAGCGGCATTTCCAATTCGTTGAAAAGTTTGAGTTGCTGTTTCTCGGCGAGTTCTGTTTGCAGAATCGGCGCGAGGCGCGTGGTCATGTCCACGTCGGCGGCGGCGTAGGGCGCGGCCTGCGCGATGGGGACGAGGTCCATCGTGATTTGCTTCTTGCCCGTGCCGAGCAGTTCCTTGATCTCGGTCATCTCAATGCCCAGGCGCACGAAAGCCAGTTTCTTCAACCCGAGGCTGTGCGAGTTGGGGTCGGTGAGCCACTCGGCCAGCATCGTGTCGAAAGCCAAGGGCGCAACCCTCAACCCGACTCGCGCCAGCATGATGTAATCAAAGTTGAGGTTGTGGCCGTACTTCGGAATTTTGGGATTCGTCAGCGGCTTGGCGAGGGCGGCGATGACTGTGTCCAAGGGCAATTGGTGATTCGTGATTGGAGATTGGGGGTTTGAAATTGGAAGTTGGGAATCATCTTCTAACTTATGCCCCACTGGAATGTAATACGCCTCCCCAGTTTGCACACAGAGCGAGATCCCGACTAACTCCGCCACCATAATGGAGGTGGAGGTCGTCTCCACGTCGAAGGTGATGAACTCGGCGGCGTTGAGCGTCTTCACCAGCGCGGCGAGGCCGTCGGGGTCAGCCACAACACTCGTCTTCGTCGGCCCCTCGCGCACAGGCGCCACCGCTTCCGCGCCAAACATCGTCAGTTGATTGCCAACTTCCCGCTCGGAGAGCGTCCGACTTCCCGCTCGGAGAGCGTCCAACTTCTCACTTCCGCCTTCTGTTTTCTGCCTTCCGCTTTCTGCCTTTTGCGTTTCCCCCAATTTATCCACCCGCTTCAATAGTGAATTAAACTCCAGCGTCTGAAATAATTTGGCAATCTGGTCGCGGTCAAACTGCCCGGTGCGGCAAGCGTCTAGGTCAAACTCAATCGGCACATCGGTGACGATGGTCGAGAGTTTGAGCGAGAGATAAGCCGACTCTTTTCCCGCTTCGAGTTTGGCCTTGAACCGCGCGGGGACTTTGTCTAAGTTTTTATAAATTTTGTCGAGTGAGCCGTATTGCTGGAGCAGTTCAGTGGCGGTCTTTTCACCCACGCCGGCCACGCCGGGGATGTTGTCGCTCTTGTCGCCGACGAGGGCTTTGTAGTCAACGTATTGCTTGGGCGTAAGGGCGTACCGGGCTTTCACTTCCTCCGGGCCGTAGTCCACCGCCTCGGAGAGTTTTTGGCCCGCGAGGTTGATGGTGATGTGCTTGTCCGCCAACTGCAGGAGGTCGCGGTCACCTGTGACGATTTTGACCTCCGCGCCCTCGGCGGCGGCTGTCTGCGCCACCGTGCCTAAAACGTCGTCGGCCTCGAAACCTTCGGCAGTGAGGATGGGAATGTTGAACGCGCGCACCACGTCGTAGAGGCGGTCAATCTGCACGCTGAGGTCGTCGGGCATTTTCTCGCGCGTGCCTTTGTAATCGGCAAAGAGATCGTCGCGGAAGGTGCGGCCCAGGTCGAAACTCACGGCCAGATAGTCGGGTTGATCTTGCTCCATGATCTTGATCAGCACCGAGGTGAAGCCGTACGTCCCGGCGGTGGGTTCGCCGCTCTTCGTCACCCAGCGCGATGATCCGCGATCCCCGCCCATGCCGGTGAGCGCGAAGTAGGTGCGGTAGGCGAGAGCGTGGCCGTCAATGAGGTAGAGGGTAGGGCGTTTAGGAGGCATGGATTTTGCGTTTGACCTGTTTCGGCGGTATCAACGCAATCAAAGACCGAAGCGCAGTATTGACTGCATCTGAGTCAGGGAAATATTGCCGCACGTCCGGCTCCAGCATCACCGCGCCGTCTTCCAGCGTGAAATAGCGAACGCTGACCGTGCCATCGGCATGAAAAATTTTTACTGTATGCCCTAGCCGATAAGCCCGATAATATTTGCCTCGTACGCCTTTTTTGACCGTGAAATCGTATTCAGGGCGCATGAAGTCTTTCCCGTTTTTTTGTTGTTTAGTCTTCGCGCTTTTCATAAGTCCTCATAGCATCCTACCCCATCACAGTAATCTCAAGTTGCTCCGCCACCTCGCGCACCAGTTTCCGCACCGTCGGCAACGGGATCCGCACGCGCAGGGCCACCGAGAGAATCAAATCGCCCGCCACGCCGAGGGAGTAGAGCATATAGCGCGTGCTCTCCGAGTCACCCTCGAAGCGGAGCACTTCGTTGCCGCTGTTGTGCGACTGCCACGCTTTGGTCACCACCTCGGTCAGCGCGGCGGCGGCGCTCTGGCTCAGACGCGGCGCGATGGTGATGACCTTCTTACCCTGAGTGAGCAATACCGGTTCGTCGCGCAGGGAATGGCTCAAGGCCACGACGTGGCCTTCGATGGAAGCGCGGTTCTCCGAGTTGATCGTCACCGGCTGGTTGAGTAGACGCAAGGGCTTCGTCCCAACCGGCTTCTCAATCAGCGTTCCCGTCATCTTCTGCGCTTGCGTTTTGTCGGCGGGGATGAAATACGTCTCGGGCTTGCTGTATTCGGGCTGGCCGAGGATCTTGTTCACCAGTTCGGGCAGGTCGGGGAAGAAAAACGGCTTGGTGAGGATACCCTGAATTTCAAGGCCTGGCGGCACGTCGTTCTGGCTGTAAGGGATCAGCACCACCGCCAGGGCGGGGAGGCTCTCACGCAGTTGCCCGATGAGCGCGGGCACGTCGCACTCGGGCAAGTCCACGTCCACCACCACCAGATCGGGCTTGAGCGTCGCGCACTTCGCGCGGGTCTCGGGGCCGGTGGCCGCCAACTCGGCTTGGTAGCCGCCCATGCGATGCAAAGCCTCGCCGACCACTGTGGCGAAAGGCGTGTTCGGGTCGGCGATTAAAACTTTGCGCATCACCTGAATTTTACTCGCCTAGTCCCCGATCTCCAATCATAGCCATTGTTTCAACAAGATGAATAGCCCCGCGCTGACTAGCGACGTGGCGGGAATCGTGAGCACCCACGCCCACACGATCTCGCCGACCACGCCCCAGCGGACTTGGTTGACCCGCTCGGCCGCGCCCGCCCCGAGGATGGCCGTGCTCACCACTTGCGTCGTGCTTACCGGCCCGCCGAGGAATGCCGCGCCAAAGATGACGCTCGCCGCCGCCAACTGCGCCGCCAGACCATGCACCGGGCGAATCCGATAAAACTTCATCCCCAACTTGCGCACCATCCGCCGACTGCCCGTAAGCGTCCCTAACGCAATGCTCGCTATAGCCACGCCGATGACCCACAGCGGAATCGTAAACGGCTGACCGGTCGCGGCGGCCAACCCTAACGCCAGCAAGCCCATCGTTTTCTGCGCGTCGTTGGCCCCGTAACTGAAGGCGAGCGCGAGCGCCGTCACCACTTGCCCTTGCCGAAAGAAATTATTGATGCGCGGCGTTGCCGACCGCGTAAGCCAGTAGATTAACTGAGTCAAGAGATAACCCACGAGCAAGCCGATGACCGGCGAGAAAAACAAGGCCACGAGCACCTTGGTGATGCTTTGCGGATGAACGGCGGGCCAACCCGCCCCGGCCAACGTGGCCCCGACCAGCCCGCCAACCAGCGCGTGTGACGAACTCGACGGGATACCCGCCCGCCAAGTGAAGAACGTCCAGCCGGTGGCGCTCAGGGCGGCGGCAACGACAATGGGCAGGGTGACGAATTGCGGCGCGACGATATTCGTGCCGATGGTGCGGGCCACTGCCACGCCAAAGATAAACGGCGCCACGCACAGGGCCGCCGTCGCCAGCAAGCGGGTGCGGCGCGGCGAGAGCGCCCGCGCGGAGACGACCGGCGCCACGATGTTCGCGCTGTCGGTCAGGCCGTTGAGAAAACCGAAGAGCAGGGTCGCGGCGAAGAAGATGAGAAAGGCGGGCGAGAGAGGGGGCATGAAGAAATGGGTGGCAGTGGGGGGGTAGGGAAGTGACGAGTGTGAACAAAAACCCGTCTTCCGCAAAGCGAGAAAACGGGTTGGGGGAATAACTGAGGGTGAAAGGTTAATCGCTAACTCGCTACTTTCACCAGTTCGCGCTTCACTCCGGCCAGGGCGGCTTCTTCCAAGTCTAAGCGTTCCCGGATAATTTGTTGGAGCCAATCTTCGACAGTGGCCTGCCGATGTAGGCGCGCAAAGAAAGCGGCGCGCGCGGCGAGTTCGGCCGGAAGCGCTACTGAAGCCGATTTAGATTTTCGCACGCGGACTGGCCTGTCCCAGGCGGCCTCGTCGTTGGCTTGGGCAATCACAATCTGATCAATCTCGTCTTCCGAAAGGGGCTTGATTTTGCGCTTAGTTTTCATATCGGCCAGCCTGTGATGATACGGACGCTATTTCCCGGTGGGGCTCACCTCCGCCTCCCGACCTTGCCCTTACGACTTGGAACTGATGTCTTCACCTTGCAAACTCCACGCGCTCGTGTGCGTGATTTTCACCGAGGCCGTGTGGCCTTTCATGTTCGCGCCGTTCACCGGGAAGAATACCAATTTGTTCGTGCGCGTGCGGCCTTTCCATTTGCCTTTGTGTTCTTCCTCGACCAGCACATCCACCGTTTGCCCCAGATAGCGGGCGTTGATTTCACAGGCGACCTGCTCTTGTAAATCTTCGAGCGCGCGGAAGCGACTCCGCTTTTCTTCGTCGGCAACATCGTCGGGCAGGCGGCGCTCGGCGACTGTGCCGGGGCGGGTGGAGTAGCGCGCGAGGTGCGCCACGTCCAGTTTCAGTTCGGCCAGCAGGTCGTAGGTCTTCTGGAATTGCCCGGCGGTCTCGCCGGGGAAGCCGACGATGATATCCGTCGCAATCGAAGTATTGGGGATGACGTGGCGAATGCGCTCGATCAGGCGGCGATAATCTTCACTGGTATAGCCGCGCTTCATGTTTTGCAAAACGTCGTCGTCTCCGGCCTGCACCGGGACTTCGATATGCTCGCACACCTTCGGCAGTTCGGCGACTGTTTCGAGCAGTTCGTCGGTCATGTAATTGGGATGCGAGGTGAGGAAGCGAATCCGCTCGAGGCCCTCGACTTCGTGAATGACCCGCAACAGTTGAGCGAGGCTCGGCCCGTCGGGGATGTCTTTCCCGTAGCGGTCCACGATCTGCCCGAGGAGCGTCACTTCCTTCACGCCTTGCGCGACGAGCGAGCGCACTTCGGCGGTAATCTCACCGACGGAGCGTGAGCGTTCAATTCCACGTTTCAGCGGAATCTGGCAGAATGTGCAAGCGTGCGAACAACCGTAAACAATAGGGACGTGTGCGGAGATGAGATTTCCGCGCTCGGCTTGCGGCAATACAAACACGCCATCCGATGGTAGTAACACTGTCGTCGCTTCATCTTGAAACGCAAACCGCTGGAGGGTTTCGGCTTCGATCAGGTCGCGCCCGTCGCGCTCGGCCAGGAATTTAACGAGCGGGCCGGGTTCAGAAGGCGGTGAGAAAACGTCCACATAGGGCAGTTTCTCTTTGAGCTTGGCCGCGCCCTTCACGCCAACGAGACAGCCCATGAGGTTGATGACTAAATCAGGCCGTTGGTTCTTGAGCGGGCGTAGAGAGGTGAGGCGACCATAAGCTTTATCTTCCGCGCTTTGGCGTACTGTGCAAGTGTTTAGAACAATGACATCGGCTTGTTCAGCCTCTTCCACAGCGTGATAACCTAATCTCTCCAATGCGCTGGCAACGCGTTGAGAATCTGCCTCGTTCATTTGGCATCCGATGGTCCAGATGTGGTACTTCATGCGCGAGATTTTACCACAAGGGGTATAACAAAACTGCGGCGGGTGAGGCTGCAGTGAAGCGTTCAGGCTTGCGCCGCCGGGCGGCGGAAGCGATACCAGATGACCAGCCCCACGCCGAGGAGCATGAAGATAACGGCCTGAATGAGCAAAGGCTGGAAGACGGCGGCGGCGAGGCGCAGGATGGCACGCGTGGCTTCTTGGATGACCAGTTCCGGCACTTCACTAAGCGCGCCCACGCTGAGGAGGCCGGTGATGAGTGACCGATAGACGAGCGTGGGGAGCAGAGCCAGCAGTCCGCCGATCAGCACCGGCACGCCCACCCACCGGCCCAGTTGCCGCATAGAGCGCACCGCCAGCAGAGCCACTAATCCGATGAGCGCCAGCGGCGCGAGCCACGCCCATTGCCCCACCAGCCGCATCAACCGCAACTGCTGTTTCAGCCATTCGGGGCCGACCCCTTGCGGGTTGTCGGGGATTTGCGCCAACTCGCGGGTAAGCGCGAATTGCGCGGGAATGTTGTCCGTCACTTTGTGCAGGGCGCTCACGTAGTCGTTGAACTGGTCTTCATGCCACGGGGCGGGGAATTCGCACAGGTTGTAAAGCACTTCGGCGCCGGAAGGGGCCGCCGCTAGGCGCGCTTGGAAATCATCTATCTCGGTCTGAGTGCAGGGCGGCAAGTTGTCGTAGGCGATGACGATGGCGTTCACGCCATGCTCGGAGTTCACTCGGTCTTTGAAGGGTTGTATCTCCCAGGTGATTTGCGGCACGCGGTCGGCGGAGTCGAGCCATGCATACGCGCCGTCCACCGTCGTCGTCACCCACGCGCCGACGATATCCGGCGGCAACACTTCGGCTTTAATTTGGCGCCAGTCTTCGCGGTCGAGGAACGACATGAGCAAGACGATGTCCGGTTCGCGGAGGCCGGTGAGGGCCTCGCCCTGCGTCACGCGCTCTTGCGCGCGGCGGTGGGAGAACCATTCGAGCGCGACGGGCAGGAGGTCGTGGTTCACGGCTTCATCGGCGAGAACCCGTTTGAGCAGGGGCGGGTTGAAGACCACGCGCCAGCCGTCGAAAG
>Ga0315281_10007521_pt1 | contig 15316 bp, 10 predicted proteins | sample YL17G07_0_MG_FD_204540 | JGI IMG/M metagenome (GOLD analysis project Ga0315281, IMG submission 204540) | Sediment microbial communities from Yellowstone Lake, YNP, Wyoming, USA - YL17G07_0 | ecosystem: Environmental > Aquatic > Freshwater > Lake > Sediment | place: USA: Wyoming | collected...
CCCGAGCACCGGCAAGGTCCCCGGGACGTTCCTGTGGGAGCGGATCGTGAACGGGCCCGTGCGGTCCCGGCGGCTCGGTATCAGCCTCGGCCTGAACATCCTCCCGCCGCGCTCCAAACTCTGCACTTTCGACTGCCCCTACTGCGAGTGCGGGTTCAACACGCCCAAGGCGGAGGGGGAGAAGTGGCCATCCCCCGACGTCGTCGCGGATGCGCTGGAGAAGACGATCGCGCTGTCGGGCCTCCGCCCCGACTGGGTCACGTTCGCGGGGAACGGCGAGCCGACGATGCATCCGCGCTTCCCCCAGGTGGTGGACCGGGTCCTGGAGGCGCGGGAGCGGGTCCAGCCGCAGCTGAAGGTCGGCATCCTGTCCAACGGGCTGTCGGCCGGGAAGCCGGCGATTCGCGACGCCCTCGACCGGCTGGACGCGCGGATGATGAAGCTCGACCCCGGGCCCGTGGAGCGGGTGAACGGCGTCGCGTACGACCGCGAGCTGCTCGTGGCGAACTACCGCGGACTGAAGGACGTCATCGTGCAGGCGATGGTGGTCGAGGGGCCGGACTTCAGCGGAGCGTCGGACGTGGCCGTTGCCGAGTGGCTGACGTACCTGGCCCGGATCGCGCCGAAGGGCCTGCATCTGTACTCGATCGACCGCATACCGGCCGATCGCTCCCTGAAACCCGTCGCGCGCGAGCGGCTGATGGAGATCGCCGATCGCGCACGCGGGCTGGTCGCAGGACCGATCGAGGTCTTCTAGCGGCTACTTCCGCTTCTTGACCTTCTTCGCGGCCTTCCGGGCGGGCTTCTTCGCCGCCTGCTTCCGCTTCGGCGCCGCCTTCTTCCTGGGCGCGGCCTTCTTCTTGGGCTGCTTCGCCGTCTTCTTCTTCGCCGTCCTCTTCTTCGCCGCCGTCTTCTTCTTCGGCTTCGGCGCCGCTTTCTTCGCGGGCGCGGCAGCCTTCGGCTTCGCGGGCGCCGGCATGCTCGTCGGCGGCGGCGGGGGGGGAGTCCACGCGGGGGGTGACCACTCCCGCTCGGGTGTCGGCTCCGATCCGGGCATGTCCCAGCCGCCGCCGGTCATCTCGTCAACGAACATGGGGCCTCCAAAAGCAGGGATGCGTTTGCACGGGACTGTCGAACGGCCTTATACATTGCGCGTGCCCTGCCGCTTCGCAAGTTGGCCCGCGGGTGCCGTCCGGTGCGCCCTGGTTCTATTCGTCGCCGCGACGTTTCCAGCCGCCTGGCTCGCCGCGCAGGCCACGAGCGCCGCGCCGGCGTTCCAACCGACCGTTCTCGACTGGCGCACCGGCCCCCTGGACTGGACGGGGCCGGCCCGGCCCTCGGGCTACGTCGGGGTGATCGGACGCCGCGCGGCGGCGTTCGGCACCGAGACTGGCGGCTTCGAGGTCTGGACCTGGCCGCTCAAGCTTCTGAACGGGTTCGAGCTGTCCTTCCAGACGCCGATGTACCCGCAGCCGATCCGCGGCCGCGACATCGCGCGCTCGGTGGAGATCACGCCTGCCGGCGCGACGATCACGTACGTGCACTCCGCGTTCACGGTGCGGCAGCGCGTCTTCGCGCCGGTGGACGAGCCGGCGGTCGCGATGGTGCTCGAGGTCGAGGCGATCCGGCCGATCGAGATCGTGGCTTCGTTCCGGGCCGAACTCCAGTACGCGTGGCCCGGCGGCATGGGCGGCCAGTACATCTTCTGGAACGACGACGAGAAGGCGTTCGTCCTGTCCGAGAGCCGGCGCCAGCACAACGCGATCGTCGGGTCGCCGTTCGCCACGAGCGCGACGGTGCACCCGGCGCACGCACTCCCGGATGCGCCGAGCGAGATCCGCATCGCCGTCGGCGACCAGACCCCGGTCGCCATGCCGCGTCCCGGCGAGCCCGCCGGCCGGCTCGTGAACGTCGTCTCGCGCGGCATCCCGATCGTCATCGTCGGCCAGATCGCCCCGCGCGACACCGTGCTCGCCACGTACCACCGCGTTCTCGCGCGGCTGCCGGCGCTGTACGCGGCGCGCGTGGCCCATGCCGACTCGGTCGTGCGGGGCTCGCTGAACGTCGTGGAGGGGCAGGGCCAGCCGGGGCTGGCGCGGCTGCTATCCTGGGCGAAGCTCAATCTCGACGAGGCGATGGTCTGCAACCCCGACCTGGGGTGCGGCCCCGTCGCGGGGTACGGTGCGGCCGGACCCGGCGGCTACCGGCCGGGGTTCGGTTGGTTCTTCGGCGGCGACGCTGCGATCAACTCGTTCGCGCTGACCGCGGCGGGCGCGTTCGACCTGGTCAGGCCGTGGCTCGCCTTCTTCGCGCGCTATCAGCGGGCCGACGGCAAGATCACCCACGAGATCTCGCAGAGCGCGGGCCGCATCCGCTGGTTCGAGGACTACCCGTACGCCTTCTACCACGGCGACACCACGCCGTTCTGGCTGCTCGCGATCGGCGAGTATTTCCGCGGCTCGGCCGACACCGCCTACGTGCGCTCGCTCTGGCCGCACGTCGCAAAGGCGTACCAGTGGAGCCTGGCCACCGACGCCGACGGCGACGGCCTGATGGACAACAGCCGCGCCGGCGCGGGCGCGATCGAAGTCGGGGATCTCGGCGTCGGCGTGAAGAGCGACATCTACATGTCGGCCGTGTGGGTGGAGTCGCTGCGCCGGATGGGCGAGATGGCTGCGGCCGTCGGTGACACCGCGCTCGCGGCCGACGCCGCGCGCCGCTTCCCGCTGGCGCGACGCGCGCTCGAGACGAGGTTCTGGATGCCGGCCGAGCACCGCTTCGCCTTCGCGATCCTGGACGGCGACAGCCTGAACGCGAACCTCACCGTCTGGCCGGCGACGGCGATGAGCTGGGGCCTGTTCGACCAGGCCCGCGGCCAGGAGCAGAGTCGCGCGCTCGCGCGAGCCACGATCAGCACCGACTGGGGCGGCCGCGCCCTCGCCTCCGAGAGCCCGCTGTTCGACCCGCTGCACTACAACAACGGCACCGTCTGGCCGTTCGTGACCGGGTTCCTGGCACTGGCGCAGTACCGCTATCACAACGTGTACGCGGCGCGCGAGCAGCTGGATGCGCTCGCGCGCACCTTCAGCGTCTGGGGCCTCGGCCGCAACCCGGAAGTCTTCTCGGGCGCCGCCTTCGAGCCGCTCGAGACCGCCGTGCCGCAGCAGTTCTTCGCGACGTCGCAGTACCTGAACACGCTGATCCGGGGCGCGCTCGGCATCGACGTGGACGCGCCGCACGGCGTCCTCACGATCGCGCCGCACCTGTTCCTGGACGAGGAGTCCCTCCGGCTCGACAAGGTGCGCGTGGGAACCGATGTGCTGACCGTCGTGCTGGAGCAGCGCCGCAGACCGGGGCAGAACCCCTTGGTGAGCCTCACGGTCGCGCGGGACTCGGGGACGACCCCGCTCACGGTCCGGTTCGCGCCCGCGCTCGAGCCCGGAGCCCGGGTCCTCCAGGCGAACGTGCTCGCGCCGGGGGGTCAGGACGGCGGGACTCCCGGCTCGCGCCTCTCCTGCCCCGTGGAGGACATGGGGCGGGACATCCACCCGACCTGCGAGCTGTCGTTGCCGGCGCGGACGCGGGCGACCGGCGCCGTCATCGCTTTTGCGCCGGGATGGCGGATCCTGCTGCCCCCGGACCAGCTCGACCGGGGCGAACGGTCGCGTCACATCAAGGTCCTCGACGCTCGAACTGTGGGCGGCACATTCGTTTACGAGCTCGAAGGGCGGGCCGGTGCGACCTACCGGCTGCGTGTCATGCGGCCCGGCGGGGCGGTCACACCGGACAATGTGACATTCCCTGCCGGAGGCGATGCCCGCGACGGCTATGTCCGCGTGAGTCGCAGACTTCAGTGACTTGGGGTTGCTTGACGGCCCCGGCGGGTGTCGTTTTCTTCGTATGATGCCCTTCCTCCGCCCAACCGTCCTCCTCGGCGTGCTGGCTGTTGCCGCCGCGCTGGTGTGCGCTCCGGAAGGCGCGCAGGCCCAGCGCGCCCGGTGCCGAGTGGCGGAGGTGACCCTGGCACCGCCCGACGGGGTGGTGCAGGCGGGCGCGACGATGGCGCTACTGGCCACCGCGTACGACGCGGCCGGAAACCCCTGTGAGGTCACGTACACCTGGACCTCCAGCGACGCGACGATCGCGGCGGTGGACCGGGGCGGTATCGTGCGCGGCGTCGCCCCCGGGACCGCGACCATTACCGCGCGCACCGGCATCGGCGCCGCCGCCAAGATCGGCCGCTCGACGGTCACGGTCGAATCTGCTGGTGTCACGACGCAGGGCGCTCCATCGGACGAAGGGATCCCCGACTTCCACCCGCGCTTGCCGCGCGCCACCGGACCCGGCGTGGCCGCCATGGACCGGCAGGAAGAAGGGACCGGCCTCGCGGACAATCTCCAGGTCGACCCGCTTGCCCTCATGATGGTGAGGGGCGAGACGCGGTGGCTCGCGTTCCGCGCCAACCGCCCCGATGGAAGCCGCGCGCAGCCGGTGCCGATCGTCTTCCAGGTGGGAGCCGGCGGCGACCGCATCATCGCGGTGGACACCCTGGGCAAAATCACGGCGGGCAACGAGATCGGCACGACGACCGTGTCACTGACCGTGCCCAATCAGAGCCGGATTCCGCAGAAGACCGTGCGGGTCGAGGTCCGGAACGACTCGGTCCAGTTCGACCGCCGGTCGTTGGTACTCGAGCCGAACCAGGTCGAGACGCTGTCGGTGTACGTCCCGGCCCAGCAGAAGGCGCTCGAGCCGCGGATGTTCCAGTACGAGTCGAGTGACTCGTCGAAGGTGCGTATCAATCCCGGACTCCCGATCGTCACGGCGTTGGCGGCCGGCACGGCCCGCATCACGGCGCGGCACGGCATCCTGCCCGAATTCTCGGCCACGGTGATCGTGCACCGCCGGGTCCGCGGCGTCACCCTGGCACCCGTGGACAGGACCATCGGCCCCGACAGCACGATCATCATCCCGATTGGCGGACAGGTGACGCTGCGCGCCCGCGCACTCGCCACCCAGGACGGAACGGATGTCCCGGAGGCGCCGATCAACTGGCGCTCGCCGGACTCCACGGTGGTGTCGCTCGATACGGCGCACGTGGTGCGCGGCCTGCATGCCGGCAACGCGATCGTGGACGTCTGGACGCCGCTCGGCGGCGACCTGACCGCCGCGGCGCGCGTACGCATCCGCGTCGTCGCCGGGGGCCTCGCGACCGCCCGCACGCGCATCGGCATGGCCATGGGCGAGCGGCTGCCGCTCGAGGTGAGCATCCTCGACGAGCGGCGCAACGTCGTCGGCTCGGCGAACGCCTACATCACCTGGCAATCGTCGGGCGACTCGATCGCGAAGGTCGAGGGCCAGAACCAGATCGTCGCGTTGCGGCCGGGGCACGCTCAACTGAGAGGCCGCACGACGCCCGGCTGGGACTCCACCATCACGGTGGATGTGTTCGTCGGCGGGGAGATGGCGGCCATCGTGCGGCACGCGGGGCGCTTCGACCTCACGATGCTGTGGGGGAACGGCGCGAGCTCCATGGCGCTCACCCACGACAGCCTGGTCGAGGCCTACCCGTCCTGGGCGCCGGACGGCACGCGGCTGGCATACACGACGCCCTCGGTGATGGGCCGGACGCAGACCTCGACGCTGTGGGCGATCAACATCGACGGCAGTGAACCGGTCGCGCTCACCGACGATTCGGCGCTGGTGAAGTGGCCCACGTGGGTCCGCGGGAGCAACCGGATCGTGTTCGAGTGGAGCCGGGGCGGGCGCGCACAGGTGTGGCTGTACGAGTCGGCCGCGGCAGGCGGCCGCGGCACCACCCATCAGATCACGACCGGCGCGTGGGCGAATCTCTCGCCGACGGTTTCGCCCGACGGCACGCGCATCGGCTACGTCAGCGCGCGCGAAACGGGCCCGGGACGCAGCGCCTACGGCCTCTATACCGCGGCGCTCGACGGCACCGAGGAGCGCCTGGTGCTGACCGTCCCGAGCGGACACGGCATCGAGGAGCCGCGCTTCGGCACCGACGGCCGCACCATCCTGTTCCTGCGTCGCGAGCCCGGCCGTCCGCCCTCGCAGCGCGTGTGGCGCGCGACGGTCACGCCGCAACCCGGCGACACCGCGGTCGCGGTGACCCCGCACGGGGCCTACGTACAGGACTTCTCGCCCAGCGTCGATGGCGCGACGCTCGCGCTGACGGTCCTCGAGCCGGCCCCGAACAACCAGACGACGCGTCGGGTGATGCTGTTCTCGGTCGCGGCGGGCACGATGTCGCCGCTGGCCTCGGCGCCCGAAGACCAGGTCGTCAGCCCGGCCCTGCGCCCCGCGACGCCGGCGGCGCCGGCCGCGCCGGCCCCCGCGCGCTAGCCCCACCCCTCCCGCGGACGCCGTGATGCAGGCCGTCACCATCCGGGCCTACGGCGGCACCGCTCTCGTGAACGTCGAGGACGTCCCGCGCCCCGTCCCGCAGGGTCCGCGCGACGTCGTCGTCGCGGTGCGGGCTGCCGCGCTCAACCACCTCGACCTGTTCGTCATCGGCGGGCTGCCCGGCATCACCCACGCCTTCCCGCACGTCCTTGGCGCCGACGGCGCCGGCCTCGTGGAGGCGGTGGGTCCGGCGGTGACGCGCGTGCGGCCCGGCGACCGGGTGCTCCTCGACCCCGGCGTCTCGTGCGGGCGCTGCGATTTCTGCCGGGACGGCGAGCAGCCGCTGTGCGACACCTACGGCCTGCTCGGTGAGCACCTGCCGGGCACCATGGCCGAGGCGGTGCGCGTCCCGGAGGAGAACTGCTGGCCGCTCCCCGCGCACGTGCCGTGGACGGCGGCGGCCGCGTTCCCGCTGGTGTTCCTGACGGCATGGCGGATGCTGACGACGAAGGCGCGCCTGCGGGCCGGAGAAACGGTCTTCATCTGGGGGATCGGCGGCGGGGTCGCGCTCGCATGCCTCGCCATCGCGAAGCTGGTGGGCGCGCGGACGATCGTCACGTCGTCGAGCGACGAGAAGCTGGCGCGCGCGAAGGCGCTCGGGGCGGACGAGGCGATCAATCACGGCGCCGCGGACGCCCTGAAGGAGGTCCGCCGCATCACGGCGCGGCGCGGCGCGGACGTCGTGGTGGACAGCGTCGGGGCGCGGACCTGGGAGACCAGCCTCAGGATCGTTGCGCGCGGGGGCCGGGTGGTGACGTGCGGCGGCACGAGCGGCCCGCTGCTCACGACCGATGTGCGGCGGCTGTACTGGTATCAGCACACGATCATGGGCTCGACGATGGGCAACCGCCGGGAGTTCGAGGCCATCGTCACGCTCCTGGGCCGCGGGCAGCTCTCGCCGGTGGTGGATTCCGTGCTGCCGCTGGCGCAGGCACGCTCGGCCTTCGACCGGTTGGCCGCCGGCGGGCAATTCGGCAAGCTCGTTCTCGAGATCGGCTAGCGAAGGAGAAACGATGGACCGCGCAGCGGAATCGCTCGATCGCCTGAAGTCGGCGCTGTACCAGATCCTCGCCATCCTCCCGGGGCTGGTGCTGAGCCTCGTCATCCTGGCGGCGGGGTTCCTGGTCGCGCGCACCCTCGAGCGGCTGGTGGACGGCGTGCTCGACCGCCTGCACTTCGATCGCGAGGCCGCCAGGTGGGGCGTGACCGAGGCGGTCGAACGCGGCGGTGCCGGCGGGCCGACGCGCGTCGTGGGGAAGCTGCTGTTCTGGCTGGTGATGCTTATCGTGATTCTGCTGGCCAGCTCCTCGCTGGGCGTGTCGAACATCGGCGACCTGTTCGCCAACCTGGTGGGCTACATCCCGACGGTGTTCGCCGCGATCATCGTCATCGTCCTCGGCATCATCCTCGGCGAGTTCGTGCGCGCACTGATCCTCGCCAGCGCCGGCGGAGTCGAGGGCGCGCGGATGCTGTCCCAGGTCGCGAAGATCGTGATCGTGGTGATCTCGGTGTTCATGGCGCTGCAGCAGGTGGGCGTCGCGGCCGACATCGTGACCACCGCCTTCACGCTGATCCTCGGCGCCGCGGCGCTGGCCGTCGCGCTCGCCTTCGGCCTCGGCAACACCGCGCTCGCGGGCGAAGTGGTGCGGCGCTGGTACGAGGCCAGCCGGTCGGTGAAGTGGGGCCGACGGTCCGCGGACAAGGGCGAGGGGCCGGGGGTTGGGGGTCAGGGGCCGGGGGCCGGGGGCCAGGGAGCCGCGCAATCCGACTGAGGCTGTTGGCACAAGCCCCGGCCCCGATTTTCGACCCCGGAACAGCATCAACACATCGTACGCGCATCATCAACTCATCACACCGCGTCGTTTGTTGCTTTAAGCCGCTATTCTGTATACATTTAGCGGTCCTCACCCCAAGGCCACAGTGACTGCGCCGAATCAACGCGAACGGATCCTCCCCCGGCTGATCGAAGACGAGATGAAGGAGTCGTTCATCGACTACTCGATGAGCGTCATCGTCTCGCGCGCGCTGCCCGATGTGCGCGACGGTCTGAAGCCGGTCCACCGCCGCGTGCTCTACTCCATGAGCGAGCTGGGACTCGTCCCCGGACGGCCCTACAAGAAGTCCGCCACGGTCGTCGGCGACGTGCTCGGCAAGTACCACCCGCACGGCGACAGCTCGGTGTACGACGCGCTGGTGCGCATGGTGCAGGACTTCTCGCTGCGCTATCCGCTGGTGGACGGGCAGGGGAACTTCGGTTCGGTGGACGGCGACTCGGCCGCGGCCTATCGGTACACCGAGGCGCGGCTGACGCGCCTGGCGATGGCGATGCTGGCCGACATCGAGAAGGACACCGTCCGCTGGGCGCCGAACTTCGACGACCGGCTCAAGGAACCGACGGTCCTCCCCTCGCTGCTGCCGAACCTCCTGGTCAACGGCTCCACCGGCATCGCGGTCGGGATGGCGACCAACATCCCGCCGCACAACCTGCGCGAAGTCGCCAAGGCGATCGCGCACCTCGTGGACAACCCCGAGGCGACGCCGCGGGACCTGGCGAAGCACGTCAGCGGCCCCGATTTCCCGACCGGCGGCATCATCTACGGCCGCGCCGGGATCCGCGAGATGTACGAGTCCGGCCGCGGCCGGCTGGTGGTCCGCGCGCGGGCGCAGGTGGAGGAGCGGGAATCCACCGGCCGCTCGCAGATCGTGGTGACCGAGATCCCGTACATGGTCAACAAGGCGCGGCTCGTCGAGAACATCGCCGCGCTGGCGCGGGACAAGAAGATCGAGGGCATCAGCGACCTGCGGGACGAGTCGGACCGCGACGGGATGCGGGTCGTCATCGAGCTGAAGCGCGACGCGGTGCCGATGGTGGTGCTGAACAACCTGTTCAAGCACACCCAGATGCAGACCACGTTCGGCGCGATCATGCTGGCGCTGACGAACGGCCGCCCCAAGGAGATGAACCTCAAGGAGCTGCTCGGGCACTTCATCGAGCACCGCCACGAGGTCATCACCCGCCGCACCCAGTTCGACCTCGACCAGGCCCAGGCGCGCGAGCATATCCTCGAGGGCCTCAAGATCGCCGTCGACCACATCGCGGAGGTCATCAAGATCATCCGCGGCTCGGACGACACCGAGGACGCGGACAAGAAGCTGCGCGCGCGGTTCAAGCTCTCGGAGAAGCAGAGCAAGGCGATCCTCGACATGCGGCTCGCCCGACTCACCGGGCTCGAGATCGACAAGCTCGAGGCCGAGCTCAAGGAGGTCCGCGCATTCATCAAGGAGGCGAAGGCGATCCTCGCCAGCAAGCCGCGCCGTCTGGAGATGCTCAAGAAGGAGATCCACGACCTTGCCAAGGAGTTCGGCGACGAGCGGAAGACGGAGATCGTCACCGACGAGGGGGACTTCTCGGTCGAGGACCTCATCGCCGAGGAGGACATGGTTGTCACCGTGTCCCACGCCGGCTACATCAAGCGCATCGCCGTCTCCACGTACCGGCGCCAGCGGCGCGGCGGACGCGGGCTGAACGGCATGCACACCAAGGAAGAGGACTGGGTCGAGCACCTCTTCATCGCGTCCACCCACGACGTCGTGATGTTCTTCACCCAGACGGGCCAGGTGTACTGGCTCAAGGTGTACGACATCCCGCAGATGGGCCGCGCGGCCAAGGGCAAGCCGATCGTCAACTGCATCGCGATCGGACCGGAGGAGCGCATCGCGGCGCTGGTCAACGTGCGCGAGTTCAGCGACGACAAGTACCTGATGTTCGCGACGCGGAGCGGCACGGTGAAGAAGTCCGTCCTCTCGGCCTACGGAAACGTGCGCTCGGTCGGGCTCAACGCCATCAACATCGAAGAGGGCGACGAGCTGATCGACGTGCAGGTGACCGACGGCACCAACGACATCGTCCTCGCCACGAAGTTCGGGATGTCGATCCGGTTCCACGAGAAGGACGCGCGGGAGATGGGCCGCGCCACGACCGGCGTGAAGGGCGTCGAGCTCGTGAAGAAGGACGAGGTCATCGGTATGGTCGTGGTGCGCCGCGAGGCGACGCTGCTCGCCGTGTCGGGACACGGCCTGGGCAAGCGCTCCGAGCTGGTGGACTACCGCGTCCAGCACCGCGGCGGCAAGGGGATCATCACCCTCAAGCGAACCGACAAGACCGGGGACGTCGTGGCGCTGATGGAAGTCATCCCCGGTGACGAGCTGATGGTCATCACCCGCCACGGCGTCATCATCCGGCTGCCGGTCAACGACATCCGCGTCATCGGCCGCAACACGCAGGGCGTGAAGATCATCAACCTCGACGACGGCGACGAGGTGCAGGACGTCGCCCGGGTCGTGGAAGACGAGGGCGAGGAAGGCGTGGAGGCGGAAGCGGCGGAGGCCGGGGCTGAGGGCTGAGGGCCAAGAGCTGAGGGCTAAGAGCCGAGGGCCGAGACCACCAACCAGCGGGTTGCGAATGCCGAACCGGTCGAAGGTTCAGCCCTGAGCCCTTGGCTCACAGCCCTCAGCCTCGAGGGGCGCCTCGTGAGGCTCGAGCCACTCCAGCTCGCGCACCACGAGGCGCTTTGCGCGGTCGGGCTCGATCCCGAGCTGTGGCGCTGGACCCTGACCATGGTCCGCTCCGCCGATGACCTGCGGCGTTACATCGCCAAGGCCCTCGCCGAGCAGGAAGCGGGGCGCTCGCTCCCGTTCGCGATCGTGGACCGCGCGAGCGGCGCCGCGATCGGCTCGACCCGGTACGCCAACATCGAGCGGGCCCACCGCCGGCTCGAGATCGGCTGGACCTGGCTCGGTACGGCCTACCAGCGCACGGGCGCCAACACCGAGTGCAAGTACCTGCTCCTCACCCACGCCTTCGAACGGCTCGGCTGTCAGCGCGTCGAGCTCAAGACCGATGCGCGGAACGCGAAGTCGCGCGCGGCGATCCTGCGCATCGGCGCGACCGAAGAAGGGACGTTCCGCAAACACGGGATCGCCGTGGGCGGGAGAGTACGCGACACGACCTGGTACTCGATCATCGATGACGAGTGGCCCAGGGTGAAGGCCGGGTTCAGGGATTTGGGGTCAGGGACCCCTGACCCCTGACCCCATGCTCAACAAGCCGATCGTGGTGGCGGGAGTGATCGCCTACTCGCTGCTGGTCGGCGCCCTGCGCTGGTTCGGCCTCATCGGCGACCGCGGAGCCTACTTCCTCTTCGGGATCATGGTGCTCGACATCGCGGCCACCCACTGGCTGCTGCGACGTCGCAAGCGCAGCCGGTGACGCGCACGTTACCACGTTACGGCACATACACTTGCCGATGCTCCAGCGGCGGCGTAGCTTCGCTGTTTCCTCCTCCTGGAGACCAGCCGGACGTGACCATCGCCGCACCGGTCGTCGAACTCGTCACCCTGGACGCCATCCGCGCCGCCGCGCGCGCCATCGCCGGTGTGGCGGTGCGCACGCCGTTGCTGCCCGTGGACGACGTCGCCGAGCGGCTCGGCGTGCCGGTGTTCGTGAAGCCGGAGAACCTCCAGCGGGTCGGTGCCTTCAAGCTGCGCGGCGCGTACAACGTGGTATCGCAGGTCGCCGCGGCGGGCTCGCGCGGCGTCATCACCTACTCCTCGGGCAACCACGGCCAGGCCGTGGCCTTCGCGGCGCGGCGCTTCGGACTGCGGGCGGTGATCGTCATGCCCCAGACGGTGACGGCGGCCAAGCGCGGCGGCGTCGAGCGACTGGGCGGGGAGGTCGTGCTGGCGGGCCTGACGTCGCGCGACCGCTACGACAAGGCGGTCGAGCTCGCCGAGCGCGAGGGACTCGACGTCGTGCCGCCCTACGACCATCCGGGGATCATCGCGGGGCAGGGGACGGTGGGCCTCGAGATCGTCGCGGACTGCCCCGACGTGCGCACGGTCATCGTGCCCGTCGGCGGCGGCGGGCTCTCGGCCGGGGTCTGCACGGCGGTGAAGGCGCTCGCGAGCGCCGCGCAGATCGTCACAGTCGAGCCGGAGGGGGCGGGAAAGTTCGCGCGGTCGTTCGCCGAGCACCGGCGCGTCACGCTCGAGAAGACGGCCAGCATCGCCGACGGCCTGATCACGCTCTCGGTGGGTGCGCTGAACTACGAGCACCTGGTGCGCGCGGTGAGCCGCGCGGAGACGGTGAGCGACGAGGCGCTGCGGGAGACGGTGCGGTTCGTGCTCGACCGCCTGAAGCTCGTGATCGAGCCCTCGGGCGCGGCGACACTCGCGTGGCTGCGGCGCCAGGCGAAGGGCTCCATCGCGGGCCCGGTCGTCGCGGTGCTGTCGGGGGGCAACATCGAGTGGGAGGGTCTCGAGGCCCTGTTCGGCGGCGCGCCGTGACCGCTCTGCCTTCGCTCCCCGGCGTGATCGGCTCGAAGATCCTCGTGGCCGACGACGACGCGGCGCTCGTCAGCACCCTCGTCTGGATCCTCAAGGAGCACGGCCACCAGGTAGTGACGGTGCCGAACGGCGAGGGGCTGCTCGAGCGGCTGCACGAGGAGCGGCCGGACCTGGTGCTGCTCGACATCATGATGCCGAAGGTGGACGGGTTGCAGCTGCTGGAGCGGATCCGCGCGGAGCCGGCCTGGCGCGACCTGCCCGTGCTGATGGTGAGCTCGATGCCGCCCGAGGACGGCACCGTGCGCTCGCTGGAGATTGGCGCCAACGACTTCATCGCGAAGCCGTTCCGGATGAAGGAGCTGCTGGCGCGGGTGGACGCGCACCTGCGCCGCTGGCGCGAGCTGAAGCAGGTGAAGGCGTCGCTCAGCGCCGCCGCCGAGGACCTCAAGCAGTCCACGTCCATCGTGGACATCCTCCACGAGGTCACGGACTCGCTGAAGCCGGACGAGATCTACCACATCCTGAGCCGTCGCGTCGCGCGCGCGCTCGGGATCTCGAAGTGCTCGATCGTGCTCGCTCAGCCGGGCGACGTGCACGGCACGGTGGTGGCGGCGTTCGAGAATCCGATGCTGCGCAACCTGCGCGTCGAGCTGGCCCGCTATCCCGAGATCGTGAAGGCGCTCGAGACCGGCCGGATGGTGATCGCCGAGGACGTGGCAAGCGACCCACTGTTCGAGGGCGTGCGGGTGTTGTGGGAGAAGGACGGGGTTGCCGTGCCGACGCGGTCGGTGATCGCGCTGCCGTTCCGCATGAAGTTGGAGCAGTCCGGCGTGCTGTATCTGCGCTCGCTGCAGGGGGAGAAGGCGCTGCGGCGCGAGGACGCGGAGTTCGCCGAGTCCGTGATCGCGGCCGCGGTGGCCGCGCTGGAGAAGGCGCACGATTTCGCGACCGTGGTCAGCGACCGCGAGCGGCTCGAGCAGCTCGCGGCAACCGATGCGCTGACCGGATGCCTCAACCGCCGCTCGCTGGGCGACGCGCTGGAGCGCGAGCTCGACCGCGCGCGGCGCTACTCGCTGGTGCTGACGATCCTCCTGGTGGACCTCGACCACTTCAAGGTCATCAACGACACGCTGGGCCACCTGGTCGGGGACATGGTCCTGCGCCAGCTCGGCGACCTGCTGCGGCGCGAGGTGCGCAGCGTGGACGCGGTCGCGCGCTACGGCGGCGAGGAGTTCGTCATCGTCCTGCCCGAGACCGGAGCGCACGGCGCCCTGGTCTTCGCCGAACGGATGCGGCAGCGGATCCAGCAGTTTCCCTTCGGCGACGCGGTCCATCCGGTGCGCGTCACCGTGAGCATCGGCGTGGCGTCCTTCCCCGATCCGAAGGTCACGTCCCCCGATACGTTCCTGGCCATGGCCGACACGGCGCTGTATCGCGCCAAGGCCGACGGCCGCAACCTGGTGCGCCTGTGACCCAGAAGAAATGCCCCAAGTGCGGCGCCGTCTACAGCGGCGACGCGAAGTTCTGCCCCAAGGACGGCACGATGCTCGTGACGATGCAGGAGCACGCGGCCGCGGCCATGGGCTCGACGCAGGTTCGCATGGCGGTCAAGCCGCCGGTGTCGGGCATGGATCCCGCCAAGACCCTCCGCGACCAGACGCTCGACCAGCGCTACCAGGTCGTGCGCAAGCTGGGCGAGGGCGGCATGTCGTTCGTGTACGAGGCGAAGGACATCTCGACGGGCGAGAGCGTGGCGGTGAAGATCATGACCCCGAAGCTCGCGCAGGACAAGGTCGCGGCCGAGCGGCTGCGGCGCGAGGCGGGGCTCGCCATGCGGCTCGACCACCCGAACATCTGCAGTATCATGCGCCTCGGCGAGACGGCCGAGGGGCTGATCTACCTGGTGATGCCGCTCCTCAAGGGCGAGCTGCTCTCCGACAAGGAAGTCCGCGACGGGCCGATCCCGCTCGACGTGGGGGTGCCGCTCATGAAGCAGATCTGCGATGCGCTGTCGTTCGCGCACGAGCAGCAGATCGTGCACCGCGACCTCAAGCCGGAGAACATCTTCCTGGTGCCGGGCGAGGGCGGGAGGCTCAAGGCGGTGGTGACCGACTTCGGCCTCGCCAAGGAGAAGCGGGCCGAGCCCGGGATGGCAAAGCTCACGGCGACCGGCATCATCCTCGGCACGCCGGAGTTCATGAGCCCGGAGCAGATCCGCGGCAAGCCGCTCGACGGGCGCTCGGACATCTACGCCCTGGGCCTCGTCGCCTACGAGATGTTCACCGGCCGGCTGCCGTTCGAGGGGAAGAGCGCGCAGGACATGATGATCGCGCGGCTGCGCGGCGGGCCGCTGCCGCTGCGCAAAGCGCGGCCCGACCTTCCCTTCACGCCGGAGTTCGAGAAGGCGCTGATGAAGGCGATCGAGACGGAACCCAACGACCGCTACCAGTCCGCGCGCGAGCTGGGCGACGCGCTGGAGAAGTCGGTGGGCGGCACCGGCAGTTCCGGGATCATGAGCAGGATCAAGGGGAAGCTGTTCTGAGGG
>Ga0315281_10007522_pt1 | contig 15314 bp, 13 predicted proteins | sample YL17G07_0_MG_FD_204540 | JGI IMG/M metagenome (GOLD analysis project Ga0315281, IMG submission 204540) | Sediment microbial communities from Yellowstone Lake, YNP, Wyoming, USA - YL17G07_0 | ecosystem: Environmental > Aquatic > Freshwater > Lake > Sediment | place: USA: Wyoming | collected...
CTTGAAAAAAAAATGCAATGCATGTGAAAAAAAAGAACAAAAACCAAGTTTGTGAAAAAAAAAAGCAAAGAAAAAGAAAAAGAAAAATTTGAGTAAAAATGGTGGTTTATGATGGACACAATGGCATTCTCAGAACGACATACAATTTCTATGAGGACGACAGTCTCGTTGAGATCAACCGCATTGACTGCCAGCGTCATCCGGAGTTCATGTTCCACATCTTTGACGAGTTGCAGCAGGAGTTGATGGGCAATCTCACGGTGAAGTTTGACTGCTGCATTTTGCTGACAGCGGGATTCCTGCTCGAGCTGTTGGCGGATGCAGACAACGTCGTGAACCTCGTCTTCATGGACTGTGAGATGGACTACGACTTTTTCGAGGCGGTGATACGGCTGTTTGTGCAGAGTTCGGCGTTGCTGGTGCTCATGTGGGACGTCAATTACGACTACATCTTCATGGAGAAGCCGAAAACCCCCTGTCGTGTGATCTACACCCTTGAGAAGGATCCCGCAAAGCTGCAGAACGTGATCATCCGAGTGGAATCGGACGCAAAAAAAGTGACCTGTTTGAGCTTCATGGTCGTGGATGCCCTCCTGTGCTTTGTGCAGTTCGTCGAAAACTTCATCGACACGGGCATCAACCGCCTCACCATTCTTGACGAGAGCGTTGATTTGCGTCTGTGTGTGTACGACATCTACTGCATTGTGATGCGCACCAACCCCTCGATTGTCAGTCTGGGCATCAGGAATCTTGTCTGCCTCTGTCACAAGGAGAAGTACATCGACGATCCTGCAAATGCCGCCGTGTTTGACTATCTCATGACGCGCATCCGTCGCAATGTGAAACGGTCTGCGCAACGCAAATTTTGTGCAGCCTTGTTTGCGTCGTCGCTGCAATTGTGGTTTGCGGAGATTCATTTTGGATTGATCTTCAAGAAACCATGTCCGATCCCTCCCGTGAGTGAAAAGCCAGAGTTGAAACACGAAATTGAGTCGGCAAACATCATCTTGAAAGTTATTGAGATCAGGGGCCCATACATCATATTGCATCACGGTTTCAAGCCGGCAGCCTCTAGATATATTGACATCGGGGGCAGGGGTTGGAGTCACAGAGACATCATAGCTTATTAAATTAAAACATCATTATTTAATTATTTATTTGTTTATTTAACGCAATTTTTTATTTAATCATAAGTCTTCTGATAAAGCACGACTGCAAACTTGTCCCAAAAAATATTCCTGAAAGCACGAGGTCAACAATGTTGTTTAGATCTTTTTTTCGGTCCTCCGTAGCCTGTTTTTGCAGTTTGTGCAGCTTGTGTTTAAGCATGATATTTAGAAGTTGCTGTTTCCTCATTTTAGTTTTTATTTGTCTCCTTTGGTTTTGGCTTAAAAAAAAAATAAATAAACAAATTTTTGTGAAAAAAAAAAGACAAATAGCTAGTTTATTTTAATCTCTCATCAATGCTTCTTCTGCAGCACTTTTGCGCACTTGTTTATCGTGTCCTTCTTCTTGCTGATGATCTTGTTGATCACAGCCTTGCGAGCATAGTCGGCCCGCACCTGCTGAATGTGCATCTCGCACTTGGTGGTGGTTTTGCGCAGCTTGATTTCGCGGACAATGTGCTGTTCCAGCTCGATGTCGTGCAGTAGCGGGTGGCGGCTGATCAGGTTTTCAGAGAGGACGACAATCTCCGAGTTGTGCAGGGGCGCGCCATACTCCTTCTGCACAATGAGGTGCTCCACCATGTTCTGGATCATGTGGCGGTTGCTGTGGGTGTCGGGGATGGCCCGGATGATCTCGCTGTTGCAGACGGGACTCTTGAGGCAGCCGTCGCTGCGGTTGTAGTTCTCGTCGAAGCCCGATTTGAGCTGCAGATTCAGGATGTTGCTGTGCTGCGTGTGGTCGATGGTGAGGTCGATGACGAACAGATCGATCGTTGTCGCCAGCAGCATTTTTGCGTTGTAGACGGGCACCTGCGTCCAGAAGGGCTTCAGTCGGTTGACGTAGAGGAAGTTCAGGAAGCGGTCCACGTACTCCTTCACCAGCGGGTCGTTGGGGACCACGTTGTCGTTGACGAGGGCCTTCAGTTGCTGGTCGATTTTGCAGCCGCGACTGGAGCTGCCGCCATACTTTGCGGCCCCCGTGGCCACCCGCAGCTGACGGCCGAAGAAGATCGCGTGCAGCTCGCTCGTCAGGCCGTCGACGTGGATGGTGTCCTCGTTGGGCTGCGTCAGCTCGAATCCCGAGAAAGGCATCAGGCGGATCCGGCCGTGTTTTGCATGGTGCATGAACTGGTAGGCGTGCGTTGCGTAGTGCAGTTCTGGGGGCAGGGGGTTCTTGCCCCTGTTTGGCGGAAAATGTCGCAAAAGCATGTGCAGCTCGGAGAACCAGTCGTAGCCGATGATTGGTCTGTTCATTCTATCCATTTTTGAGAAATTTGTGTGGTGAATATTTATTTTTGTGTATTTGGTTTATTTATTTATTTTTTTTTTTTATTCAACCATATTATTTTTTTGTGTTAAATAATAAAGGTTGCAACATAAAAAAAAACCATGGATGAATTATTGTCCCGCACTTTCACTCAATTGTTGAATGCATATTTCTCTGAATTGAAAGGAGTTGGATCAGCGACTGATGTGAAAAATATAATTGAAGATTTATCCATGAGCAGCGCAGAGAATGTTGACCGCATCATTGCCGCGTGTTTGCAGATTCCAGTGACGCAAAATCTAAAAAAAGATTTTGCCAACATCACTGCAATTCCATATAATAAAGAATTGACAGCAGCAGAAATTGAAAACATCTTGGCTAATCAAGTGATAATGAGGAATCGTCTTGGGAATGAATTAAAATTGTTGCTCGTGAGATTGTTCTCGCGGAAGGATTTGGACCCAGTTACATTCGATGGCATTTTCATTCGATATTTTAACCTACCTGTGTTATATTTGAAAAACGAATTATCACCGGATGGTGATGGATACATTTTATTTTTTGAAATGACCAGATTCAAGGAATTAGTCAAGGCTGGAATGAATGAAAAAATTCTTGATATCAAATTGAAACGCGAAAATTTATTAATTGAAATTGAGCGTGAACTGCAAAGGCGAGCTGTTGGAAACGGCAACAGACACCAATTGTCAATAAATAACATTGTTGGTGCTGGAGTCATTGTGGTAGGAGTTCTCATGATGTTACTTCTTCAAAAAAGCAAGTTGTAAATAGAGTGAAATAAAACAATTTGATTTAATAAACAAACTTTTAAATTTAAAAAAAGCGTCACTTATTTTTTTTCAAAGTCGAAAAATACCCCTTTGCAAGCATTGCTTTTAATTTTTTTTTTGACTTGAAAAAAAAGTAAGCAATGCTTTTTTTAAAATTTAAAAATTTGAGACAAAAGCAACAAACAAAAAAAAACAAACAAAAAGCAAAAGCAACAAAAAAAAAAGCAATGGCAGAGGTAAATGATAATGACAACAACGGCAACAACAACAATGACAATGACAACGATGAAAACATTGCTAAAAAGCTCAAAATGGAAGAACAAGCTGAAAAAGATGATGCAAACAAGACTGCGCCTGTTTTTGTGTTTGTGGTGGGCGAAGAGTTTTTTGGTGATGGATACGTGAATCACGAGATGCTCACTACCGAGGAGGAAAGACTTCTCTTGTACATGTCCTGCAGCGCCAAGGGTCAGAAGGTTATGGTGGCGGCTTCCAATCTGTTTTTGGAGATGGTTGGAGGTTCTGCGGTCGATGAGGTTCAGAGTTACAAGAAGGAGCTGGAAGCTCATTATTGCGTTATCACTGACGATTTCATCCTCACATTAGCTAAGAGATCAAAATTCTGGAAGCCGGCGACAATGAACGACAGCAATGCCATCATGTTGCAAGTCAGTGGATGTCCAACAACCGCACCCCGCCCCCGAGTATTTTTGACGATGGGTTGGCATTGATTTTGCATTTGCGTGAATAAATAAAACAACATATTATCAGCACTTTTGCATTTCTATTTTTATTATCATTATCATTATTATTATTGCACATACTCTGGCTTGTGCATTCGACAGTGCAGACAACATTGCATAATTTTTTTTGAGCCATCACATCAGCGAGAACCAACAAGCATGACAATAGATCCAGATTTCCTAGCGCCCGAGCGGCTGTGGGACATGATGGCGGTGTACGTCGTCGTGTTCATTGTCACCTCGCTGTTTGAGATATTTTTCAGCGCAATTGTGGGGCAGTTCACCTTCACCTTCATGATGCTGGGCGTTTTCGCCTATGCCGTCTTCATCATGACGTTTCTTGTCAATCTGCGGGCGTCGTGGGGGTTGTTTGTCCTGCTCTTTGGCGACATCTACACGCTCCTGACGGTGACGTTCATCTTCTTTTTCAACATGTCGTCGTTCTTCAGCTGCAGCATCTCGGCCTGTGCGGGGGCGTTTTTTTATCCGTTTATCTTGTTCTATGTTGCGAACGCAATGTTTGTGTATTTTTGCTACATCCACATCAAGGTTGTGTGGGACTTTCTCCACATCACATATGATCAGTGAATAAGAAGAAGACAACAAAAAAAAAATATAAAAATAAAAATAAATATGTATAATAATTGCGTCAAAAAATATCTTGATTTTTTTTTATATCATGTTCAGCGGTTTTCCTTGCACCAAGAACAGGTTCAGATACCGCACAAGGCCAAACATGGTCGTGCCGACGGAAAAGAGCCCCGAAAACCATATTGCAATTGAGTAGACATTGTAGCCGTTCATAAAGTCCTTCATGAAGGTGCGGGCGTCGTTGAGGGGATACCAGATGTAGACGTGGACGATCTCCTTCGCCACCTGCAGTCGCTCCGACTCGTTGATTATCAGTTGCGCCTGCAGACACTCGGCTTTGTAACCCGGCACCGTGGTGTCGATCATCTGCTGCACCTTCTCCTTCTGCTGGTCGTTGAGGTTGATGGCCGCCAGCTTGCGCTCCATTTCCCCCGTCAGGGTCTGGCAGACGGCGTTGGATTTGAGGATGTTTTCCGCGGCGAGCCGTTTCTGGCGGATGTCCTGTTTGATCTTCAGGATGGTCTGGGGTCCGTCGAGGATTGTGTAGACGCAGTAGACGGCGCACGCCACCGTGAGCAGCAATAGCCAGCCATTGGTTGAGTAACCCCGCTGCTGCTGTTGCTGTTCATATGGCAGTTGCCTTTTAAGCTGCTTGTTCTTGTGTTGTGATTTTGCGTTGAATTTCGCGGCGATGGTGTCGTCGTCGTCCCAGTTCATTGTTTTTAAACGCAAGAGTGAGTGTGTGAGATGGGGAAACAAAGGAAAAAAAAAAATAGAGTTACAAAGAATACTTTTTTTTTTGATTCTGCAACTGAGTTTGTGTATACACTGATTATTTGGAAAAAAAGACGTCAGGAATTGCGTACTGTTCGAGAAACGCGAGGAGAAAGAGCGGGAAGCACCCGTATATCTGATGCAGACTCCTGATCATGCAGACAAACTCCCGCAGCCACTCCTTGAAGTTCTCGTCGAAGGGGTCGAAGAGCGCAAGCAGGCGCTGGCGACTCAACTTGCGGTCGCTGGGCTGGCAGTCGTATGTGAAGTAGTGTGCGATCGTCAGCAGGTAGCTGAAGATGGTGTTCCAGAGGGTGTATATTTGCGAGCGATTTGCGCCATTCTTCAGTTGGTGCCGGATCTCGCCAATCTTCATGAAGTCGATGTATTTGAAGCCGACGTTGGTGTCGTACGCAAAATTGTTGGTCAGGTGCAGGCGCTGCAGGGTGTGGCAGATGTTCTTCTCCAGCGTGATCAGCACGAGGTTGATGTTGTCCGTGTTGTACGGCAGGGTCTCCTCGGCGAGCTCTATCACGTGCTGGTGAAAGGGCAGGTCGGCGAGGCCCGTCTTCGGATACGTCCTGTTGAAGTGGGCATGGAGGGCGGCAAATTGCGGACTTTGCGTCATCAGGACCGGAATGGTTGCGAAGAACTGGGCCGCGGACATGCTGTTGATTTTGCGGAGGAGTTCGGACCACACTATCGGATCGTTGGCAGTCATTTATTTTATTTGAATTTTTGTTTCTGCTGTTTCGGCAAGGGAAATGAAAAATGGACAAGAGATTGAACAAAAAAATTGAATATACTCAGATGTTGATTGAAAGAGAAGAAAAAAGAAATATATAAAATTAAATTTTTTTGAAACAGAAAAAAAAAACAAAAAGACTGATATTAAACAAAAAAAGAGTTTGATGAACGATCGATGATCACGCAATATTTGAGCCTCTTCTTGATTTCAGTGCTGTGGTCGGGTTTTTCCCGCGGTTACGACCTCACTAATTGCCCCGCGTCTTCGGTGGAGTACCAGCCGAACGAGATCGACGTCCAGCTCTTTGACGGCGATCCGCAGGCGAGCGCAATTCTGCACGTGAATGCCTCCTGTCAGCCGGAAGTGGACTTCTACTTCCTGTGGGACTCCTCGTACTCGATGCGCACCTACAGCAGCCGCCACTGGGGCACGAAGAAGAAGAGTCTCTTCAACATCATCAACAACATGACAAAGTTCAACGCAAACATGCGCTTTGGGCTGGGCTTCTTCACCACGAAGCGGCTTGCGGGGGTCGGCTGGAAGTACGACTTTGTCTTCCGCCACGCGGTGAGCATGACCACGAACGCGAGCCTCATCAACCAGCAGTTCACGTACAACGCCACCCGTCTGCTGACAAGCGCGGCCAGCGACGTCACCTCCGCCCTCGAGGCCCTGTTGCAGGTCATCAAGCGCAGCGATTTGAGCTTGGGCTTCCGGCCGGGCAGTTTCCGCAAAATCCTCGTGGTGACGGACGCGTTCTTCGGCCAGCAGTACGACGCCACGGTGCGGATACTCCAGCCCCTGACGGAGAACACGGGGCCCTCCTTCGGCAACGCCGTGGTGCCGGCCTTCCCCAAGAACAACCTCGACGCAACCATGGAGAGCGACTGCGTGCTGCACGGGTTCTTGTGCCCCGACACCTGCCAGCTGCTGGGCACGGGCGTCTACAACGTGTTGCCCAGCGTCTACTGCCACAATTGCGTGCTGAAGAACATGTCCATCAGCCGCCTCAACACCTCGCAGTTTGCGGAGGGCTCCTGCGAGGAGTTTCCCAACATCACGGCCATGGTGGCCGAGATCAACACGGATCCGCGCCACTACGAGGTCATCTGGGTCAGCGCGGGCACCGACGACGACGTGCTGGCGCAGCATCAGGCCTTTGTGGCGTTGCTCGATCCGGGCCACGGCCGCTTCCTCACCAGCCACGACGACCTCGACATCCTGCTGCCGTCGTTCATGAATCCCGAGAACGTGTCGGGCCTGACGTACGGCAGCATCCCCCCGCTGCAGAACGTCACCTTCCTCAACTGCACGGGGGAGGTGTGTTCATATCAACTCAATTTCTTCTACAACACATCGAACGCGGGCGCGATGAACGGCGATTTTCCCATAACCACGTGCGATGGCAAGGTGTACAACATCTCTGTGCGGACGTGTTTCAACATCCTTTATGGCAGCCCCAGCGTGTACCCGAGCATGAGTGAGAGTGCCAGTGAAACTATCAGTGAAAGTCATAGTCCCACACTCAGCCCCAGTGATAGTTTGAGTTTTAGCGAATCCATTTCAGGTTGTGTTATGAACGAGACGACTGCCAGTGAAAGTCCCAACCAAGGCAACAACGACAACAGTGAGGAGGAAGAAGGCAGCGAGGAAGAAGGCAGTGAGGAGGAAGGCAGTGAGGAGGAAGGTAGTGATGAAGAAGGCAGTGAGGAGGAAGGTAGTGAGGAGGAAGGCAGTGAGGAGGAAGGCAGCGAGGAGGAAGAAGAAGAGCAAACAACAACTTATACTGCCAGCGACAGTGCCAGCAGCAGTGCCAGCAGCAGCACTGCCAACAGCACAGACACGGTATCCCTCACCCCCACGCTTGTGCTGTCGTATTCGGACTCGCCGACACCTTCGGCCGAAGCCTACTATGACTTTGACGTGCACGATGACGAGCACAACCGATTGATATTTAAGATAATTGTTGTGATCACCAGTTTGCTTGCTGCGTGCATCCTTTTGATACTCATACTAGCCTTGAAGCGACGCAAGAAGCAGGAAACGAAAAATCCAGTAATAAGTCGGTATGATCGACTCATTTGAACAAATCAATAATGACCAATTATGACTCTCACACCAAAAAAAAACACCAAAAAAAAAATTGCGTCATTGTATTTTTTGACTTTGAAAAAAAAAATAAATAAAAAAAGTATTATTGTTGTTGCATGTTGCTTGTTTTTTTTTTTCATATTTTTTTGTTTTCAAGTGTCTAAAAGAACGCAAAGATAAAAATGCAAAATTTGGAGAGTCTCTCTCATAATTGCGTAATACAACCACGCCAAGGATTCTACGACGTGACGGAGGTATGGCAAAACAATCTCCTTGAGCACAGTGTTGGGAATTATTTGGAGAAGTTTCTGATGACCAACATTTTCGGCACACATGCAATTCATTTCAATGGTGTTGCTTTCCAAGATGTGTGTGGGGATCATCCGCAAAAGAAAGTTTTAATGTTCTTGATGGGTATGTTTGTCAGCGCAAAATACAAGACCGAGTGTCTGGACCCACGGCGCATCCTGAACCTCGACCCTACAACACGCATCCGCACAGTGATGGCGGCAGACCGCATTTTTGAGAAGATTGTTGGTGTCACGGGGCTGCTGCATGCACGGAACGAGGAGATGTTCTGCATCTCGCTCGCACTATCTAAATCTGCTGTCTTCATCCCCCGTGCTGTGATTGAGGACTTTCTGCTATTCATCGCCCCCACCATCGTCAGGTATGAACACACACATCTGTTCTGCGGCCATCTAGAGAATAATTACCAGATCATGTGCAACAACTGCGACCGACTTTGGACCCCCGAACGTGCTGGGTTTTTCAAGAAATGTGCAGCTTCGGGGTGCAAAAAGCAGATGTGCATCGATTGTGCATATGCCATGTATGATTGCACGGAGTGTGGCGGATTCTTATGCAACAGTTGCGTAATTGAATGTGACAATTGCGCTGACGTTGGATGCATGGAGCACGACGTCAATCGAGATTGTTGCCCACACTATTACTGTGTCAGTAACGCGTGTCAAGCGAGGAGAACGTGTAAGCATTGCAACAGACAATTTTGCATATGCGAGGCGTTTAGATGCCATGGATGTGAGGACACCGTGTGTGGGCAGCATTTTCACGAGTGTCCTAAGTGCGAGTACAGTTTTTGCGATAACTGTTCCATCGCATGCACGGAGTGCGGCAATATGTTGTGCAATGACTGTAGCAGAGCCTGCGGCAAATGCATGACCTATACGTGTTTTGAGTGTTCACGACACTGCACAGCTTGCGAAGTGTTGCTCTGCTACGGTTGCGCCGACGAGTGCGAGAATTGCGAGATGTTTACGTGCGGGGTTGTTGATGATTTGCACGCGCGCGAATGCTGCAGCCATTTGTTGCACAGCAAGAAGCGAAGAACGGAGTGAACAAAGCAACAAAATAATTAAATAAAAAAAAATTAAATTTACGCAAAAAAAATTAAAGAATTACATTTAAACATATGTTTTATTTGTGTATGAGCTCCTGCAGCATGGTGAGGGCGTCCATGTCCTTGAGCTTCCCAACCGTGCCCTCCAACGCATACATGCTGTTGTCGATCTTGTCGCAATTCACGAGATTGCTGTAGATGGTGTTGATTCGGGAAACCTTGCCCTCGTACACCACCTCGCAGGCCATGGCCGCAATCTGGTCCTCGGTGGCGTTCTGGATCATCTGCTGGTCTCTGATCTTCCGCATGATTGCGCAAATGTTGAAGAAGTCGTTCTTCATCAGCGCAACGGCGGGGTTGACCTTGCCGAAGACCTGCAGCGTCTCCTCGTAGTTGGGGATGCGGGTCACGGGGGACATGTCGATGTCGTTGATTTCGTTGCAGAGGTTGTTGAGCTCCTTCAGCTCGTTGACGAGCAGGTGGATGGCCACGAGGTTCTGGTACGCCCAAACCATGTCCGCTGCCGTGGGCTTGTAGTCGGGCGCGAGGTTTGCCGCCACGGGGGATGTCGTCAGCATGAAGGAGGACTGCAGCACATAGTATTCGTAGACGAAGACCTGCACCCACGACAGGAGTTCCATGTTGTCGGGCTCCTTTTCACACAGGGTGGCCGCTGTTTTGAAGGAGGCGAGGATTCGCAGCACCTTTTGGTAGGAGTCGATCACATCGGTGGCGAGTTCGGCAATGGCCTGCATGTTCTTGGCAATGAAGTCCTTGATGCTGATCTCGGCAACGATTTGCGAATTCGTGTCGTCCACTTGTTGCGTGGATGCGGCAGTCGGTTGCTCGAGCTCCCCAGCGGCTGCTGCTGCGTCGGCAAGCTCTTCCTGAAAATTCACCACCGCCATCATCTGCCGTATCAGGTCCTGCGTCAGTGCGTGGTATTTCATGGTGGTCCCCAGCAGTTTTGCGTTGAAACAGTGGATCCTCAGCATGTTCTTGGTGTTCTCCATGCGTTTGGAGGCGATTTTGTCGTCGTTGTTCTCGGCAATGTTCATGTTGACGTTCTCGGTGGGCACAGTCATGTTTGCGTTGTTTTGCTTTGACTTGAACAAATAAAAATGACATGCAGTCGCGAATTTTTTTTTTCAGGCAAAAAAAAAATTTGTATAAATTGGTGTCTCACAAATTGCATGGCTTTTTTATTTTTATTTATTTTTTTTTTTTCAAAGTTTTTTTTGGGAGTCGATGTGGATGTGGGTGCGATCCCCATTGAACCCCGTGAAAATGCCTGTGGCCATCACATCCATCAAATTAACAATCTGCTTTTTTGCGTCATCGTCTTTGATTCCCACAAACAGCTCCAGATTCGGGCATTCTAGTTTTGGATTGGCCTTTTCGTATGTCGCCACAAACTCCTTGACGTGCGCATAAAGCGTTGACAATCTCTCGCCCGATATGCTGTATGGGCTGCCATTCTCGTTTTCAACGACGATTTTTATATTGACGTAGACGTTTTGGTTCATCAACTTGCGTCTGAGCACATCAATTGTTGTTTGCAGTATGAAATCGCGGAAAACGTGGAATAGAACGGACATTTCGCAGCTTGTTTGCGTGATTACTTTTTGCTCAATTTCCGCGTAGCCGATGCCGTTGTGTATTACTGCTTGCAGTGTGAGGATTTTGCACTCGTCTTTGAGTCGTTTTTCCACTGTTTGCTTTGACGAACTGCCACCCATATTGCTTCTCTCTCTTTCTGTTTTTTTTGTGGCTGTGTGATTTTTTTTTTTCAAATCTATTATTTTAGTGTATATGTATGTATGTGCATTCACACATCAGCAATGAAAAAAATTCACGATGAAAAAAACTTCAAAACCAGACAGGAATAAGAAGAGAAATCTGAAATTTGCGCCCACTGGACCCAATTATGATGAAAAGATGCTGAAAACGATGGCGAAATACAAGCAGAGTTTGCTCGAGGAAGAAGAAGAAGAAGAAGAAGACGACGACGACGAGGAAGAGGAAGAGGAAGAAGAGGAGGAAGAAGACAATCCTTTGAGCAGTAGGGTATACAAACCCCCACCAATGATGCCATTTTACAAACCCGCCCCCACTCCCGAAACGCAGCCGCCGCTGGGTCGTGCAGCAGCCGCAAGCAAAACACCAGTGCCTCAGCAGCAGCCGCCGCAAAAAACACCGAAGATGAAAAGCGAGCCCAAATTGCGTCTGAGCGACAAGACAACCACGGCGAACTTCAACCTGTTTGACGTGCTGGTGCTGCTGGCGACGGCCTTCATCATCTTCATCGTCACGCTCGGGGTGCACACGGCGCTGCGGCCCCACAAGGTCACCAGCGTCACCAACACGACGATCGGTGGCCCGTTGCTGGTGCAGTCGCGGGTGACGGCCGTGGACGACGCGTCGCTGAACCGCGCATTTGAGCTCTTCACCACGCTCTCGCTGTACGGCAAGCCGCCGCTGAGCGATCCCGTCTACGCGGTTGTGCAGCTGGGCAACCTCGGCGACACGACGACCGGCTGGCAGGCCCTCAAGGTGCGCGTGAAGCAGCTGGGCCTGCTCAATTTCGTCGGGCTGGACTACATGGAGAACTCGACCATGCTGAAGGAGGGGGTTTGCGACATCTGTCACGCGTATTTTGTGGGGTTCCTCGAGATCGTGGAGAAGCGGCCGGACCTCGTGAATCTGGCGGAGTTCCAGGGGGTGGCCAGCGAAGTGCTCGATGTGCTCTACCCGCTGAACGTCTTCTGGCAGGTCTCGACGGTGCAGCCGTGGGACATCGCCGGCCAGCTCGTGCTGACGAAGAACAACTTTCTGGCGGACGCAAACCGCACCGCGGAGCGCTATGCCCGCCAGTTCTGCAACCAGTACTTTGCCATGGACCAGCCGGACTACTTCAACCCCGTCTTCTGGCCCTTTCTGGCGCACGGGTTTGAGCTGATGGTGCGCCGCGACTCGCACATCCTGATTCCGAACGAGGTGCAGCGCCTGTTCGGGGACATGGCGCACCCGCCGGCCACCGTCGTGAAGCAGATCTTCTTCCTCGGCAGCGCGTACGAGGAGTACGGCGACGCGCTCGGCCTGCTGGTGACGGCCTTCTTCAGCGGGGTGCCCACAACGAATCTGACGGCCCTCGACACCGTGCAGGCCCTGGCCGCGGTGCAGAGCTTCATCAGCATCAGCGCAAACGGCATCCGCAACGTGCAGCTGAACGCGAGCGCGGTCCCCGTGGTGGTGATTGCCCGCTACACGGACGACGCGGGCATCTACAACGCCTTCAAGGTGCTGCAGTCCTCGGTGATCTTCATTTTCACGGACGACGACCCCTTCGGCGTGCTGACAGGCGGCATCTCGATCGGCTCGACGATCCTGAACGACGCCTCCTCCTCGCGCAACATGGCGGTGTTTGACGTGACCACCCCCGCGGCGCTGGACGGCGCGCTGGGGCTCGACTACCGCGTCTCGAAGCAGGTCTCCGAGTTCCTGCTGGCCATCTTCGGCATGAAGGTGACGGCGGGCACGAACCAGACGCAAACCATCCTGTCGACGTTCGGCATCGTGGACACCCTTGCCAACGGCGACACGATCGATCTGGGCTCGCGCTACAGCGAGCAGCTCTTCCACCAGAACCTCGCGAGTCTGGGCCTCTCGCTGGGGGTCGCCCACCACTCGTTTGCCATGCAGCTGGAGAGCGAGTTCTACGAGCCCGTGCTCGGCAGCACCAGCAGCGCGCCCACGGGCTACACGGCGCCGGCGTTTGTCGACTGGACGAAGCGCGCCCCGCAGTGCATCCCGCCCGTCATTGATCAGGGGCGCTGCTCCAACTGCTGGGCCATTGCGCCCTCCGACGCAATGAGCATCCAGAATTGCGTCGTCAACGGGGTGCCGCTGCCCGACCGCCTCTCGCACCAGCACGTGACGGGCTGTTCCAACACGCTCGGCGGCAACGGCTGCGACCCCCAGCCGATCTCGACGGCGTGGTCCTTCTTCCTCGGGGACATCCACACCGCGAACTGCATGCCCTACATCGACACGGGCACCACCGACAGCGGCTGCCCCACCAAGTGCGCAAATCCGGCCAGCGGCACGCTCGACACCGTCTTCGGCATCGTGCAGGGGTCCTACGTCAAGGTGTCGGGGGCCGCGAACATCAAGCACTTTCTGGACACCGTGGGCGCCATCACGGCCGCAATTTGCGTGCCGCTGGACCTGCTGGACTTCTTCCAGCTGGGCGTCTTCAACGACGGCGTGTACAATCCCACGAGCAACCCGGGGTGCACGGGCGGCCACGACACCCTGCTGCTGGGCTACTACGACAACGTGCCCGTCCCGTACTGGCTGATCCAGAATTCGTGGAGCAAGGCCTTTGCGGCAAACGGCATCTTCAAGGTTGCGCAGAACATCCCCTTCTTCGTGGGCCACACCTTCTGGATCGAGACCGACACCTACGGCGCCGTGATTCGGCCGCTGGCGCAGGCCTCGGTCAACCCGCCGACGACGGTGCAGGTGACGACGCAAAACACAAGCACCACCACCACCGTGCGGCTGCGGGCCAAGACGTATGTCAGCCCCTACGGGTGCCCCCGCTACGTGCAGAACTCGCACCAGGACAACCACGCGGCCACCATCCAGGGCTGCGCGTCGTCGCTCGGGCGCATGAACAATCACTCAAACATCCGCCACACGAACTTTGTGCATCACAAGCATTCGGCAGCGGTCCTACCCGCGGCGCTGACGCAGCTGTTGCTGATCCCGCTTGCATTGGCGCTCGTTTTTTGTGGGATGTGAATAAAGAAATGGTTTTTTTTTTCACACACTTCATGTGATTTATTTATTTATTCATTTATTTATTATATACACACCATTGCAAATACATGCATTGATCATTGTCAAACACGACACGTGAAAACAACAAAATTTTTTTTGCACTCCGAAAAAAAAACATACACGTCTGCAAGAAGGTGGGATTTTTTTTTTTCCAATCGATATAAAGGAACAGAAGAAAAAAAAAACATCATAAAAAAAAACTGCCATGGCCGTAGATCTCACATTCCGCGGTGAAGAAGTGTTAATTGTGCTCGTGATATACTGCGTGCTGCGAAGTCGTCGCCCCGTTGCAAGCCATACCGAGACCTACTGGTATGAAGCAATCGTAACAAAACACGGCGCATTTAACGCGTCATATATTGGAATTGCGCTGTGGTTTGCCACTGTTCTCATGCTTGGCACAGCATGGGCGTTGTATTTCCTACGCAAACAAGCTGAAGAGGAATTCTTTCTGCCCGTCAACTTTATGTTTCTTGGCATCGGGTTTTTGTTGGACAATTATGCGTACGTTGTGCTCATTGATGGAGCGTATATTGTGGGATATGTCTTTCTCATCTGGGTGCTTGCCTTCGTCAATCTTGTCTTTTTGGGTATGCATGCTGGCGTCGATATCTGGGTCCCGCAATTCGTGGCTGTCTTTATCTTGTCATCTGCCTTCTTTTATGAATGCTGGATTTACAAGCAACGAGTCAAAGTCAACGATAAAAGTAAAACTTCTCATTATTACACATACTGGAAGGCGGTTGAAAATCGATATATCAAACGCGCTGCTGGATTGAGTATCTTGGGAAGTCAACGATCTGACACCGATCCTGAAGTTGAGAGTATGGAACGTGAATTGGAAAAATTCAGTCCGCTTTTGTGGACAGAACAAGGCGTGATGGAAAAAAAAGCTAAGGTCTCGAAAGAGTACTAATGGATGCAGACCCCCAAAAACA
>Ga0315281_10007523_pt1 | contig 15310 bp, 11 predicted proteins | sample YL17G07_0_MG_FD_204540 | JGI IMG/M metagenome (GOLD analysis project Ga0315281, IMG submission 204540) | Sediment microbial communities from Yellowstone Lake, YNP, Wyoming, USA - YL17G07_0 | ecosystem: Environmental > Aquatic > Freshwater > Lake > Sediment | place: USA: Wyoming | collected...
TCTCGCACCTGGGCCGCGTGCCGGCGATCGGCGAGACGTTCGAGATGGACGGGCTGACCGTTGAGGTCCTCGAGGCCGAGCGGCGGCGGATCAACAAGGTCAGGATGAGCAAGATCGACGTGGGCGAGCCCGCCGGGGAGAAGATTCCGTGAAATCAGGATTCGTGTCCTTCATCGGCCGACCGAACGCCGGCAAATCGACGCTCCTCAACCGGATCATCGGCACCAAGCTCGCCATCGTCTCCGACAAGCCGCAGACGACCAGGAACCGGATCCTCGGGGTGAAGAACTACCCGGACGCGCAGGTCGTGTTCCTCGACACGCCGGGCATCCACCGGCCGCTGCACCGGATGAACGTGCGCATGGTGAGCACGGCGGTCGACACGATTCGTGAGGTCGATGTGATTGGCCTCGTCGTGGACGTCACCGAACCGCTGGGACGAGGCGACCGCTTCGTGCTCGACCTGGTGAAGCACGCGCCGGCGCTGGTGTTCCTGATCCTGAACAAGATTGATCTGATCAAGAAAGTGAGACTCCTGCCGATCATGCAGCAGTACAGCGAGATGGCCGGCTTCGCCGAGATCGTGCCGGTGTCGGCCGGCACCGGCGACAACGTCGACCGTCTGGAGCGGGTGATCCTCGACCGGCTGCCGGAGGGCGAGGCCCTGTATCCGCCGGACTACCTGACCGATCAGCCGGAGCGCTTCTTCGCCGCCGAGATCGTGCGCGAGAAACTGCTGCAGTTGACCCATGCCGAGATTCCGTTCTCCAGTGCCGTGGTGATCGATCGGTTCGAAGAGCCGGAGGACAAAAAGGGTCTGTTGAAGCTGTACTGCACCATTGTCGTCGAGCGGGAGTCGCAGAAGCCGATCGTCGTCGGTCGTGGCGGCGACATGATCAAGCGGATCGGGACCGCGGCGCGGGAGGACCTCGAGAAATTCTTCGACACCAGGGTCTTCCTCGACCTGCACGTCCGAGTGAAGTCGGAATGGCGCGAGGACGAGGGCGTGCTCAACGACATCGGGCTCAAGTAGGGCGGCCCTTTCCGCCTTCGCTAAAGCTACGGCGGACCGCCGAAGCCTTTGGCGGAGGCTGGTCAGGGCCGCCGACGTATAATCTGATACCCGCCTCGGATGCCGCTTCATACCACCGACGCCCTGATTCTGCGAACTTACAAGCTCGGTGAGTCGGATCGCATCGTGGTCTTTCTGACGCGCGATCGCGGCAAGAAACGCGGGGTGGCCAAGAATGCACGCCAGAGCCGCCGCCGGTTCGGCGGGGCCCTGGAGCCGTTGACGTACGGCCGTGTCGGCTACGTCGAGCGCGAGCGCCGGGATCTGGTGCGGCTGGATTACGTCGAACAACTGCGGTCGCCCCTGTCGGCGATCGACGGCGAGGCGCTGGGCTACGTCAGCTACTTTGCGGAGCTGATCGACGAATGGGCGCAGGAAGCCGATCCGAACGAGACGCTGTTCCGGTTGGGCGCGTCGATGACCGAGGCGATCGCCGCGGGCGTGCCGATCGAGCCGTTGGCGCGCTACTTCGAGTACTGGCTGCTGCGGCTCCAAGGAGTGTACGAGGTGGATCGGGGTCTGTCGTGCGAGGCACAAGCGTTCCTCCGCGCGGCGCGCACCTCGAGCCCGTTCGCGCTGTCCGGCGTCGCGGTGTCGCGCGCCACGCTGCGCGAACTCGAAGCGACGCATCGCGCCTTGATTGCGATGCACCTGGAAAAGGATCTGAAATCCGTGCGGGTATTGAACGAGATGCTTGGAGGACACAGAGGGCCATGAGACCGAAGAGAGGGACGAGCCACGGAGACACGAAGACACAGAGTGATCATGGATCTCCGTGTCTCCGTGTCTCTGTGGCTGATCTCCTCTGTGTGCTCCCGTCCTCTCGGTGCCGAGCGTGACATTCCAGAGCCTGATTCTCAAACTCTCCGAATTCTGGGCGTCGCGCGGGTGCGCCTTGCAGCAGCCGCTCGACGTCGAGGTCGGCGCCGGCACGATGCACCCCGAGACGTTTTTGCGCGTGCTCGGACCCTCGCACTGGCACGTCGCCTACGTCCAGCCGTCGCGCCGGCCGGCCGACGGCCGCTTCGGCGAGAACCCGAACCGGCTCTTCAAGCACCACCAGTTCCAGGTGGTGCTCAAGCCGGCGCCCGACGATGTGCAGCAGCTGTATCTGGACAGCCTCGAGGCATGCGGCATCAACCCGCGGCAGCACGACATCCGGTTCGAGGAAGACAACTGGGAGTCGCCGACGCTCGGCGCCTGGGGCATCGGGTGGCAGGTGATGTTCGACGGAATGGAAATCTCCCAGTTCACCTACTTTCAGCAGGCTGGCGGCCTGGAGCTGGCGCCGATCTCCGCGGAGCTGACGTATGGGCTCGAGCGGATCGCGATGGTGCTGCAGCGCGTCGACAGCGTGTACGACCTGGAGTGGGCGCCTGGCGTGAAATACGCCGACGTCCGGCTGCGCGAAGAAGTGGAGCAGTCGACGTACGTGTTCGGGCAGGTCGAGATTCCTGGCGCCGAGTTCGGCGCGTTTCACCGCGACCTGTTCGAGCGGTACTACCAGCTGTCGAGCGCGCTGCTCACGACGGGGCTGGTCTGGCCCGCGCTCGAGCACTGTCTGAAGTGCTCGCACCTGTTCAACATCCTCGACTCGAGCAACAGCATTGGCGTCACCGAGCGCACGGCGTTCATTCTGCGCATCCGTCAGCTCGCCATCGGCGTGGCGAAGACCTACGTTGAAGCCGGGGCCCGTCACGCCGACGCCGGCCAGGGGATCGCGGCTGCGGCCGGCGAAGGCGGACGCTGATGGACCGCGAACTGCTCCTGGAGATCGGCTGCGAAGAGTTGCCCGCCGGGTGGCTGCCTGGGCTCACGAATCAGGTCGGCGAAATCGTCGATGCGCAGTTGCGCGCGCACCGGCTTCCGCCCGAGTCGCCGGTCGACACGTACAGCACGCCGCGGCGTCTCACCGTTCGCGTCGTGCGCATTCCCGAGCGGCAGAGCGATCTGGAAGAGCTCGTGAACGGCCCGCCGGTGTCCGCCAGCTTCAAGCCTGACGGCTCGCCCACGCCAGCCGCCGCCGGATTTGCGGCGAAGCAGGGCGTGGACGTGGGTGCGCTCGAGCGCATCCGCACGCCGAAAGGCGAGTATCTGGCGTTCCGCAAGCGCCAGCGCGGCAAGGCGGCCGTCGACGTGCTGCCGGACGTGCTGCGCGACTCGCTGCGCGGTCTGATGTTTCCGAAGGCGATGCACTGGGACGCCATGCTCGACGACGGGAAGGGCGAGCTGGTGTTCGGCCGGCCGATTCGCTGGATGCTCTACATCTACGGCGGACGGGTCGTGCCGTTCACGATTGCGCGCACGCCGGCCGCGCAGACCTCGCAGGTTCAGGATGTGTCGACAGGCGCCGTGACGTACGGGCACCGGTTTCTGACGACGAGCGGCCGCGCCGGCCGCGCGATCAAAGTCCGTTCGTTCGACGAGTATCGCGCGCGCCTGCTCGAGAATTTCGTCATCCTCGAACGCGCCGAGCGCCACAACAAGATCGCCCGCGAGCTCGATGCGAAGGCGCAGCGGCTGCAGGGGCGCGTCAGCCGCACGGTCAGTCACGAGACCGGCCTGCTGCTCGAGGTGCCGGATCTGGTCGAATACCCGTCGGTGGTCGCCGGTACGTTCGCACTCGAGTTTCTCGATCTCCCCGAGGAAGTGCTGACGACGACGCTGATCCACCACCAGCATTACTTTCCGGTGGAGGGCGAGGACGGCAAGCTGAAGAACGCGTTTCTCGCCGTCATCAACACCGAGCCCGACAACGAGCGTACGATCGCCCGCAACGCCGAACGCGTCGTCACGGCCAGGCTGCGCGATGCGCGATTCTTCTGGGAGGCGGATCGGAAGAGTCCGCTCGAGTCGCGGATCGATCGGCTCGGCACGCTGCTGTTCCACAAGAAGCTCGGGACGTACAAGGAGAAAGCGGAGCGCCTCGAGCACCTGGCCGAGCGGATTGCTCGCGAGGCGCTCGGCGCGGATGCCGCCACCGCCGCGCTCGCCGGACAAGCCGCCCGTCTCGCGAAGGCCGACCTCGCGACCGACATGGTCCGCGAGTTCCCTGAACTCCAGGGCATCATGGGTGGCGTCTACGCGCGTGCCGAGGGGCAGCCTGAGGACGTGTGGAAGGCGATCTACTACCACTACCTGCCGATCGGGGTGGAAGCCGACGCGCCGCCAACGCGGGCGCAGCTCGGCAAGGCGACCGTGACGTGGGCCGCCGTCTCGCTGGCCGACAAGCTCGACACGCTTGTCGCGTTGATTGCCAAAGCGGGTGAGCTACCGACCGGCACGCGGGATCCGTTTGGCATGAGACGACTGGCGCACGGACTGGTTCGCGTTCTCGTGGATTTGCCTGAATTGACTGGCCTCACGGCCGCGGCAGACCTGGGCGCATTGTTCGATGCCGGCCTGGTTCCGCGGTTTGACGAGAGGAATCCTGAGCATCGTCGTGACTTCATGTTTTTCACGGCAGAGAGAGTGCGCCACCTGTTCAAGCTTCGCGGCTATCTGCGCGGTGAAATTGAAAGTGTGCTGGCGATTGGCACTTACGTCGGTCCTTTCGAAGCTCACCAAGACGAGGTCCAGATTCTAAGACCTTTGGATATTCGTTACCGCCTAGAAGCGATTCGGAAAATGCGAGGCTCGAAGGAATTTGAAGCCCTTGCGATGCTCTTCAAGCGTGTGAAGAACATTACGAAGGACGTGGTTTCTGATCGTGCGTCTTTGGGGGGGGACGAGACTCTCTTGAAGGAGGACGCCGAACTCACACTTGCCTCGGAGATCGATAAGCGTTCCTTGGTCATTCGTTCTGCTGTTGATCGGCAGGACTACTACAAGGCCCTAACGGAGCTGGCGGCGTTTCAGCCAGTCGTGAACAGGTTCTTCATCGACATCATGGTCATGACGGACGATCTAGCACTGCGGAACACTCGGCAGCAGTTATTGGCGCGTTTACGCGAGCTCGTAATGGAAATAGCGGACATTTCAGAAATCGTAGACGAGCAGGCCTGAAAGCCGCTACGACATTATCGAGGTCCGGCTGAAGCCGGACGCCACGCCTGGATCGGCTGGACGCCACCTTGCGACAAGTGCGGTGTTACGAATTAGAATTCGACAGCCAATCAACCAATCAACTACCCGATTACCAGATTACCCATTGACCAGATTCGCCAGACGGAGATGAGATGTCGAAGAAGCCCGCTGCAAGGAAGAAGCCCCAAGTCCCCAGCCCCAAGGCCCTAGCCCCCAGCCCGAAGTCCCGGAAGCACGTGTATTTCTTCGGCAACGGCAAAGCCGACGGCAACCGCAACATGAAGGACCTGCTCGGCGGCAAAGGCTCCGGCCTCGCCGAGATGACCAATGCCGGCCTGCCGGTGCCGCCCGGCTTCACGATTTCCACCGACGTCTGCAACATCTACTACAAAGAGAAGCAGAAGATCCCCGCCGCGATCGATCGCGAGATCGCGGACCACGTGAAGCAGCTCGAGCGGACCGCCGGCGCGACGCTCGGCTCCATCGAGAACCCGCTGCTGGTCTCCGTCCGATCGGGCGCGAAGTTCTCGATGCCCGGCATGATGGACACGATTCTCAACCTCGGCCTGAACGACGAGTCGGTCGAGGGGCTGAAGAACCGGACGAAGAACGGCCGGTTCGCGTTCGACAGCTACCGCCGCTTCATCCAGATGTTCGGCAACGTCGTGCTCGAGATTCCGAAGGCCGCGTTCGACCACGAGTTCGACGCCGTGAAGAAGGCGCGCGGCGCGAAGATCGACACCGATCTCGACGAGGCCGCGCTGCGTGAGGTCGTGCAGCGCTACAAGAAGGTCGTGAAAGAACGCGCGAGGAAGGACTTCCCGCAGCATCCGCACCTCCAGCTCACGATGTCGAGGGACGCCGTGTTCCGCTCGTGGATGAACCCCCGCGCGATCGAGTACCGCCGCATCTACGACATCCCCGATCACATCGGGACCGCGGTCAACGTGCAGATGATGGTGTTCGGCAACACGGGCGATCGCTCGGCGACAGGCGTCGGGTTCACCCGCAGCCCGGCGACCGGTGCGAAGGAGTTCTACGGCGAGTTCCTGATCAACGCCCAGGGCGAGGACGTCGTCTCCGGCGTGCGGACGCCGCAGCCGATTCGCGAGCTCGAACAGGTGCTGCCGAAGGCCTACGCGCAGCTGCGCCAGATCACCACGCGGCTCGAGAAACACTATAAGGACATCCAGGATTTCGAGTTCACGATTCAGGACGAGCATCTGTATATGCTGCAGACGCGCAGCGGCAAGCGCACGGGCTACGCCGCGGTCGTGATCGCGACGGATCTGGTCGCCGAAAAACTGATCACGCCGAAGGAAGCCATCCTCCTCGTCGATCCCGAGTCGCTGAACCAGCTCCTCGCGCCGGGGTTCGATCAGGATGAGTGGAAGAGCATTCCCACGGCCACCAAAGGCCTGCCGGCGTCTCCTGGCGCGGCGAGTGGACAGGTGGTCTTCACCGCGGACCACGCGGTGGAGTGGACCGCGCAGGGCAAGCAGGTCATCCTCGTCCGCCGCGAGACGGTGCCGGACGATATCCACGGGATGTTCGTGGCCCAGGGCATTCTCACGGCCACCGGAGGCATGACATCGCACGCCGCGGTGGTGGGCCGTCAGATGGGCAAGCCGTCCATCGTGGGTGCCGGCGAGCTCGAGATTGACGAGCACGCGAAGCGTTTCCGCGTCGGCGCGAAGACGGTCAAGGAAGGCGACTATATTTCCTTCGACGGGCTCACCGGCGAAGTGAAGATCGCGCAGGTCGCCTCGAAGCCGAGCGAGATTCTCCAGGCGCTGAACGGCACGCTGGACCGGAAGAAGTCCGACATCTACCAGCGGTTCGAGAAGCTGCTGTCATGGGCCGACAAGGTGAGGCGTCTTGGCGTGTACGCCAACGCCGACCTGCCCGATCAGGCGGCGCTCGCGTACGCGTTCGGCGCCAGGGGAATCGGCCTGTGCCGGACCGAGCACATGTTTTTCGGCGAAGGCCGCATCCCGATCGTGCAGCGGATGATTCTGGCCGACAGCGAAGCCGATCGTCGCGCGGCGCTGAACGAGCTGCTGCCACTGCAGCGCGAAGATTTCTACGGCGTGTTCAAGGCGATGCGCGGCTGCCCGGTCACGATCCGCACGATCGACCCGCCGCTCCACGAGTTCCTGCCCAAGCGCGAGGATCTGATGGTGGACGTCGCGCGGCTCGAGACCGCCGGGACGAGCGGGGCCGAACTGGACGAGAAACGGCGGCTGCTGCATCGCGTCGAGCAGTTGCACGAGTTCAACCCGATGCTCGGTCACCGCGGCGTGCGCCTCGGCATCACCTACCCCGAGATCACCGAGATGCAGACGCGCGCCATCATCGAGGCCGCCTGCCGGCTGAACAAGGAAGGCGTCAGGATTGCGCCGGAGATCATGATTCCCCTCGTCGGCCTCGTGAAGGAGCTGCACGACCAGAAGGCCATCGTCGATCGCGTCGCCGCCGACGTGATGAAGGAGCAGGGCATCACGATCAAGTACCTTGTCGGCACCATGATCGAGATTCCCCGCGGATGCCTCGTGGCCGATCAGATCGCGCGCGAAGCGCAGTTCTTCTCGTTCGGCACGAACGATCTGACGCAGCTGACCTTCGGGTTTTCGCGCGACGACAGCGGGAAGTTCCTGAAGGTCTACCAGGAGAAGAAGATCCTCGAGAAGGACCCCTTCGCGTCGATCGACGTCGAGGGCGTCGGCGACCTCGTGCGCGTCGGCGTCGAGCGCGGCCGTCGGGGCCGGCCCGGCCTGAAGCTCGGGATCTGCGGCGAGCACGGCGGCGACGCGGCGTCGATTCATTTCTTCCATCAAGTCGGGCTCGACTACGTCAGCGCGTCGCCGTACCGTGTGCCGGTCGCGCGTCTCGCCGCGGCCCATGCGGCACTGTCCGTCAAGGTGGGCGACTGATCACCATCTTCGTGCACCGCGACGGCCGGACCGAACAGGCGACGAAATTCGATCGCGCCTGGTTGAACCCGGCCTCCGGTGTCCACGTGTGGGTCGACCTGGCCGCGCCGTCGATTCCCGAGGCGCTGATCCTCAGCGACACCTTCGGGTTTCACCACCTCTCGGTCGACGACGCGATGTCGGAGCGCCAGTACCCGAAGGCGGAAGCGTACGACGGGTACCTCTACGTCATCCTCCACGCCATCCATTACAAGAAGGGCGATCACGCGTTCGGCACGCACGACGTCGACTTCTTCATCGGGCCGAACTATCTGGTCACCGTGCATGATGGCGACACGGCGTCGATCGTCGAGCTGAGGGATCACGCGACGCGCAACCTGCGGATTCTCTCCGAAGGCCCCGTCGCGCTCCTGCACCGCATCGTGGACTCGATGGTCGATGCGTATCGCCCAGAGATCGACACGCTCGAAGATCGGATCGACGACCTGGAGAAGCAGATCTTTGAGCAGCCCGGCCCGAATCTGGTCCGCCGGCTCCTCGACCAGAAGCGGCAGGTGGCCGCGCTCCGGCGCATCATCACGCCGCAGCGCGACGTCATCTCGCGTCTGGCGCGCCGCGATTTCGTCGACATCAGCACCGAGATGTCGTTCCGCTTCCGCGACGTGTACGATCACCTCGTTCGCCTGGCCGACGACGTGCTGATCTTCCAGGACCGGATTACGGGCATGCTCGACGCGCACCTGTCGAACGTCAGCAACCGGCTCAACGAAGTGATGAAAGTTCTCACGGTGGTCGCGACGATTCTCATGCCGCTGACGCTGCTGACGAGCGCCTATGGCATGAACGTGCCGCTGCCGCCGTTCCCGGGCGGCGACCGCGCACAGTTCTGGTGGCTGTCCGGCATCTCGGCCGTCATCGTGGTCGCGATGCTCGCGATGTTCCGCCGCAGGCGCTGGATTTGAAAATCCACCGCCTTCCCGCCGACCTCGCCAATCAGATCGCCGCCGGCGAAGTCGTCGAGCGTCCCGCCTCCGTCGTCAAGGAGCTCGTCGAAAATGCCATCGACGCCGGGGCGCGCCGGCTGACCATCCACGTCGAGCTGGGCGGCAAGAAGCAGGTCCGCGTCGAAGACGATGGGGAAGGGATGGAGCCGGAGGACGCGCGGCTGGCGATCGAGCGCCACGCGACCAGCAAGATCCGGCGGGCCGACGATCTCGCCGCCATCCTGACGCTCGGGTTCCGCGGCGAGGCGCTGCCGTCGATTGCGTCGGTGTCGCACTTCGTGCTGCGCACGCGCGCGAAAGGGCAGCAGAGCGGCACCGAGATCCGCGTCAACGGCGGGACGATCGCCTCGATCGTCGAGGTCGGCGCGCCGCAAGGGACGGTCGTCGAAGTCAACGACGTGTTCTACAACCTGCCGGCGCGGCGGAAGTTTCTAAAGTCCGACGGCGCCGAGTCGGCGCAGGTGTCGCGCGTCGTCACGCAGCTGGCGCTGGCGCACCCCGAGGTGGGTTTCACGCTGACGAGCGCCGGGCGGAAAGTCCTGCAGTGCCCGCCCGCGGTCTCACGACGCGACCGGCTGTATCAGGTCTACGGCGAGCGCAGCGACCTCATGGACGTGCACAAGGAGGCCGGCGGCATCAGACTGACCGGCTTCATCGCCGCGCTGGCGGAGCAGGGGCCGACGCGCGGTCCGCAGAACGTCTTCATCAACCGCCGCATCGTCAAGGACAAGACGATCGCGCACGCGATCATCGACTCGTACAGCCAGGCGTCGATCAAGGAGCGCAGCCCGGAGGTGCATCTGTTTCTCGAGATGCCGCCCGACGCGCTCGACGTCAACGTGCACCCGACGAAGGCGGAGGTCCGGTTTCGCGATCAGTCGCTGGTGCACGAGGTCGTCCGCCGCGCGCTGAGGGACGCGCTCGGCCACAGCGACGCGCCGCAGCTGCAGCTCCGGCCGGAGCACATGGCGCAGGCGCCGTTCGCGGCGGCGCTGCCGGGCGTCCTTGCGGGCGGCGCATTCCCGAACCGTTGGATGCCAGACGATCAGAAGAAACCGCAGAGCTCGCAAAGCCCGCAGAGTGTCTTTGGAACAGAAAACCAAGAGCTCTCCGCGATCTCTGCGCCCTCCGCGGTTTCTTCTTTGTCCGTGGACATCAAGCCCATGATCCCGCTCGGGCAGTTCCGCGACACGTTCATCATCGCGGTGGATGACGAGGGCGTGGCGATCATCGATCAGCACGTCGCGCACGAGCGCGTGCTGTTCGAGCGCGTGATGGAGCGGCTCACGAGCGGGCGGCTCGAGTCGCAGCGGCTGCTCGTGCCGATGGTCATGGACCTGACGCCGTCGGCGCAGCAGGCGCTCGTCAACCGCGTCGGCGAACTCGAACGCCTGGGCTTCGAGATCGAACGCTTCGGCAACGCGACGATCAAGGTCACGTCGGTGCCCGCGTTGCTGAAGATCGAGGACAGCTCGAAGACGCTGCTCGCGCTCGCCGAGGATCTCGAAGGGCTCGATCGCGGCGCGCACGTCCAGGACGCGCTTCAACGCATCGCGGCGACCACCGCGTGCCACGCGGCCGTCAAGGCGAACTACCCCCTGACGTACGAGAAGATGGCGCACATCCTCGACGAACTGCGGGCGACGTCGTACTCGACCGTGTGCCCGCACGGGCGTCCCGTGATGCTCCGACTCACGCGCCGCGAGATCGAGAAGAACTTCGACCGGATATGAAGTCCACCCTCTACTACATCGGCCGCCTCGCGCAGCTCATCGGCATGTTCGAACTGCTCGTCGACATCCTGACCGCCGGTCCCCTGGGCCCGGACCCCAAGCTCTTCGCGGTCGGCATCGCCATTTTTCTCGCGGGCTGGGCCGTGACCCGCGCGACGCGCTAGAAGCTCTTGACCGCGTCAGCTTCGTTGTCGTGACACTCGAACACCGTGAGGAGCTTCGTGATCGACAGCAGATCCTTGATCCGCTTCGTGACGTTCAACAGTTTCAGCTTGCCGCCGTTCTTGGTCACCGACGCGTACGACTGGACGATTTCGCCAAGCCCCGCGCTGTCCACATACGACACCTCGCCCAGGTTCAGCAGCACCTTCTTGTGGTTCTGCTGAATCAGGCTGCGCATCTTGTCCCTCAACGCCACGTCTCCACCGTCGCCAAGCGTGACCTTGCCCGACACGTCCACAATCACCACGTCGCCAATCGTCCGTTCCGCAATCTGCATGCGTCCTCCGCGTCGAAAGTATAATCCGACATGCTTAGACACCGGACAACAGCTTTTGTCTGCGCTTGTCTCATCGCGGCTACAGCCGGCTGCGAGCGCGCCGCGAAATCGCCTCCGCCCGCCCCGGCGCCCGAGCGGGCCGATGCCCGGGTCCGGGAGTTGGCTGACGCCTATCTCGAGGGCTTTTTCCAGCGGAACCCCGACCAGGTGACCCTCTTCGGCGTGCCAGGGCGCCACCACGACGGGCTCCCCGACAACGCCTTCGGCGCGCTCAGGGCCTGGCAGGCCAAGGAGGACGGCTGGCTCGCGCAGGCGAAGCAGATTGCCCCGGCCAGCATCGAGGCGGCGCCCCTCCGCGGGACCTACGCCATCGTCCGCGAGGCCCTCGAGTCGTCGATTGGCGTCCGTGTCTGTCGCTACGAGCTGTGGACGGTGAGCCAGTTCGTGAACGGCTGGCAGGTGCAGGACGGCTACACCGTGACGATTCAGCCGGTGGGCACCGACGAGGCCAGGCACGAGGCACTCGTGCGATGGAGTCGTCTGCCGGCATACGTCGACACCGAGATCGCCAACCTGCGGGAAGGGCTGAACGCCGGCTACTCCGCGCCGAAGGGCAACGTCCGCCTCGTCATCGACCAGATGGAGACGCTGATCGCGACGCCGACGGCCGACTCGCCCTTCGATTCGCCGTCGGTGCGCGACAAAACACCCGAGTTCGCGAAGCCGTTCGATGTGCTGGTTCGGGAGCAGATCGTGCCGGCGTTCACGCGCTACCGCGATTTCCTGCAGAAGGAGTACCTGCCGTCGGCACGCGAGGCGATCGGCGTCTCGGCCAACCCGAACGGCGCCGCCTGTTACGACGCCTCCGTCCGGTACCACAGCTCGCTGCCGACGCCGGCGTCCGACGTGCACGCGACGGGCCTGCGCGAGGTCGAGCACCTCGACGCGGCGATGAAAGCGATCGGCCAGCGGTCGTTCGGCACCGGCGACGTGCCGAAGCTGATGCAGCGCGTGCGCACGCAGAAGCAGTATCTGTTCAAGAGCCGAGAGGATCTGATCGGGCGTTCGCAGGCGGCGCTCGCGCGCGCCAAGAGGGCGATGCCGGACTGGTTCGGCCTGCTCCCGAAAGCCGACGTCGTCATCCAGCCGTACCCGGCGTTCAGGGAGAAGAGCGGGCCCAACGAATACAACCCGCCGGCCGAGGACGGCAGCCGTCCCGCCGTATTCTTCATCAACGCCTATCAGGCCGAGAAGAAGAGCCGGGTGGTCGCGGAGTCGACGGCGTTCCACGAGACGATTCCGGGTCACCACCTGCAGGGCGCGATTGCACTCGAGCGGAAGGACATTCACCCGATCGGCCGCTACCTGGGGAACGCCGGCTACATGGAAGGGTGGGCGCTCTACAGTGAGCGTCTCGCCGACGAGATGAAGCTGTTCTCAGCCGATCTCGATCGGCTCGGCATGCTGGCGAGCCAGGCGCTGCGCGCGGTGCGGCTCGTCGTCGACTCCGGCATCCATACGCTCGGCTGGACGCGTCAGCAGGCGATCGACTACATGCTGGCGCACACCGCCGAAGACCAGGACGATATCGTGTCGGAAGTCGATCGGTACATCATCGACCCGGGGCAGGCAACGGCGTACATGCTCGGCAAGCTCGAGATCGCCAAGGCGCGTGAAGAGGCGCAGCAGACCATGGGACAGACGTTCGACATCAAGGCGTTTCACGATCGCGTGCTCGAGGACGGCGCGATCCCGGTCAGCTTCCTGCACGAGAAGATTCGCCAATGGGCCGCGAAGTGACGCCCCGCTGCGTCGGCGCATGGGCCGTGGCGGTGGCGGTGGCGATGGCCGCGTCGCCGGCAGCGATGAATGGGAGTGTGGAGCAGCGCTTCACCGTTCCGAGGAATGTGGCGCAGCGCTTCAGCGTTCCGAGGAATGTGGCGCAGCGCTTTAGCGCTCCGGGGAATGTGGCGCAGCGCTTTAGCGCTGCGAAAGGTGTGCGTCAGGCGTCGACGTCCACCGTCGCGTTCGACGTGCACGAGAAGACGATTGCCGAGCTTCAGGCGGCGATGACCTCCGGCGCGGTCACGTCTCGTGCGCTTGTCCTCGCGTATCTCGCCCGCATCCGGGCGTACGATCTGCAGGGACCGCGGCTGACCGCGATGATCGCGCTGAATCCCAAGGCGCTCGAGATCGCCGATGCGCTCGATAGGGAACGCGCCGCGCGCGGCCCCCGGGGGCCGCTGCACGGGATTCCGATCGTCGTCAAAGACAACTTCGAAACCGCCGACATGCCGACCACTGGCGGGTCGCTGGCGCTCACGGGCTTCATGACCGGACGCGACGCCTTTCAGGTCAGGCGGCTGCGCGACGCGGGAGCCGTCATCGTCGGCAAGACGAATCTCCACGAGCTTGCGTCCGGCATCACCACGATCAGTTCGTCCGGTGGCCAGACGCGCAATCCGTACAATCCGGCGCGCACCCCCGGTGGATCGAGCGGCGGCACCGGTGCGGCGGTCGCGGCGAGCTTCGCGGCCGCCGGCATGGGCAGCGACACCTGCGGGTCGATTCGGATTCCGTCGGCCAACAACAACCTCTTCGGGCTGCGAGGCACGATGGGCCTGTCGAGCCGCGACGGCATCATCCCGCTGTCGCACACGCAGGATATCGGCGGGCCGCTGGCGCGCACGGTCACCGACCTGGCGATCATGCTCGACGCCACGGTCGGCGCGGACCCGGCCGACGAGATCACACGGGCCAGCGCCGGACACATTCCGGCGAGCTATCAGGATGTCCTGAAGCCCGGTGCCTTGAAGGGCGTGAGAATTGGCGCGCTCAAGAATCTGTTTGGCGCCGGGCCTGAAGACGATGAAGTCGGTGCGATCGATCGGCAGGCCCTGGAGGCGATGCATAAAGAGGGCGCCGAGATCGTGGACGTGTCCATTCCCGGCCTCGACGAACACATGCGCGGGTCGAGCCTCATCGACGCCGAGTTCAAGTACGACTTGATCGACTATCTCGCGCGCTGGCCGAACGCCCCAGTGCACTCACTCGGCGATATTCTGGAGCGGGGCGACTACGCCGCCGCGCTCGAAACCAACTTCAGGCGGCGCGACGCCCGGACGTCGCGCGACACCCCCGATGTCGTGCAGGCACGCGCGAAGCGGGCGGTCGTGTCGGCGCTCGTGAAGGGCGCCATGGATGGCGAACGGCTCGACGCGCTGGCGTATCCGACGCTGCGCCGGAAGGCGGCGACGATTGGCGAGCCCCAACGGGGCGGCGAAAACTGTCAACTCAGCCCGAGCACGGAGCTGCCGGCGATCAGCATGCCGGCGGGTTTCACTGACGATGGTGTGCCGGTGGCCATCGAGCTGATGGGCGCGGCCTGGAGTGAGCCGAAGCTCATCGCCATGGCGTTTGCGTACGAGCAGGCGACGCACCCGCGCAGGCCGCCGCCGACCACGCCCGCGCTCGTGAACGGACGCGCGCCAGCCCGGTCGACCTTCGGCACCAACCTCGGCGGCGCGCACGTCACGTTCTCGTACGACCCCTCGGATGGCACGCTCGCGTGGGATGCCGTGGCCACCAAGCCGCTCGTCGTGTCGGTGCACCGCGGGCGGCTGGGGCCGGCGCTGGCCACGGTGATGACCAACAGGGCGAGCGAAGCAGCGGGGGCGGTCGTCCTGCTGCCGGCCGATCGAGAAACGCTTCGCGCCAACGGCCTGTTCCTGGTGGTGCGTTCGATGGACGCCCCCCAGAACGTCGAGCGCGCGCCGATCAAGGCCGGCGCTTCGCAGCGCTGAAGCGCTGCGCCACGAAGACACAGCAACCGCACTGCGCACGAACGCCGCGCGGTCCCGTGTGGCGCAGGGCATCTAACGTGGCGCAGGGCATCTAACGTGGCGCAGGGCTTCTCACGTGGCGCAGGGCTTCAGCCCTGCGGTTCAGTCGCCGGCGCCCTTGAACTGATCGTCTTCGTCAGCGAAGAGCACGTTGAAGCTGGTCAGCGTGCCGTAGCAGCCGCTGATATATCCCTGCAGCTT
>Ga0315281_10007525_pt1 | contig 15309 bp, 13 predicted proteins | sample YL17G07_0_MG_FD_204540 | JGI IMG/M metagenome (GOLD analysis project Ga0315281, IMG submission 204540) | Sediment microbial communities from Yellowstone Lake, YNP, Wyoming, USA - YL17G07_0 | ecosystem: Environmental > Aquatic > Freshwater > Lake > Sediment | place: USA: Wyoming | collected...
CGCGGTAAGTACATCGTCAACTGGTGCCCGCGTTGCGGCACGGCGGTCTCCGACCTGGAAGTGATCCACGACGACCGGCCAGGCAAGCTCTGGCACATCCGCTATCCGTTTGCAGAGGGTTCCGGGCACATCACGGTGGCGACCACGCGGCCGGAAAGCATGCTGGGCGATACGGCCGTGGCCGTCAACCCCGACGATGAGCGCTACCGCTCAGCGGTGGGCCGCAACCTGATTTTGCCGCTACTCAAGCGGGTGATTCCGGTTGTGGCCGATAAGTTCGTGGATCCCAAGTTCGGGAGCGGCGCCGTCAAGGTCACGCCGGCGCACGACGCCAACGACTTCGAGATCGCCGCGCGCCACAAACTGCCGCGCATCGTGGTGATTGACGAAGAAGCGCGCATGACCGCCGAGGCCGGCCCTTACAAGGGCTTGGACCGTTCCGAAGCGCGCGACGCGGTTGTCCAGGACCTGCGCCAGCAGGGGTTGCTCGAGAAGATCGAAGACTACGCGCTGAGCGTCGGCACCTGCCAGCGCTGCAAGACCGTCATCGAGCCGCGGCTCTCGGCGCAGTGGTTCATGAAGATGCAGCCGCTCGCCGGGCCCGCCATTCGCGCCGTCGAAGAGGGCCGCGTCCGCATCCTCCCCGACAATTACCGGAAGATTTATCTCGACTGGATGAACAACCTCCACGACTGGTGCATCTCGCGCCAGCTCTGGTGGGGACACCGGATTCCCGTCTGGTATTGCGACGCCTGCGGAGAAGTGATCGCGGCGCACGAGACGCCGGCGGCCTGCCGCAAATGCCGCAACGCCGCGCTGCGCCCCGAAACGGACACGCTGGATACATGGTTCAGCTCCGGCCTGTGGCCCTTCGTGACGCTCGGCTGGCCCGAACCAACCGCCGACCTGCGGCGCTTCTATCCCAACAACCTGATGATCATGGGCTTCGACATCCTGTTTTTCTGGGGCGCGCGCATGATCATGCTGGGCATGAAGTTCATGAACGACGTGCCCTTCCGCGAGCTTTACATCCACGCCCTGGTGCGCGACGCGGAAAGGCAGAAGATGTCGAAGACCAAGGGCAACGTCATCGACCCGCTGGATGTGACGGAGCGTTACGGCACGGACGCGGTGCGCTTCGCGCTCGCCATCAGCGCCGCGCCGGGCACCGACATCGCCTTCAGCGACGAGAAGGTCGAGTCCTATCGCGCCTTCGCCAACAAAATCTGGAACGCCGGCCGGTTCATCCTGATGAATCTCCAGAAGCTGCCGGGCCCCATGCGCGCGAATCTCGCTTCAGCGCTTACGCCCATTCGCGGTGTGGGTCTTGAGCCGCTGGCCAATCTCGAGCAGATGGAGCTGGCCGACCGTTGGATCTTTTCCCGCTTGGCGGCGGTGACGCGCGAAATCAACGATGCGCTGGCGAACTATCGCTTTCACGAGGCGGCCTACACGATCTACCACTTCTTCTGGCACGAGTTCTGTGACTGGTACCTGGAGTGGGTGAAGCCGGCAATCACTCAAGGCGCGAATGGCGACCCCTTGAAACTATACGCCGTGCCTGGGGAAAAGCCGGGGGTGGCTGTCGCTATTGACCTCGCGAGCGCGACGCCTCCCGCCTGGGTAAACCTGGTGCGCGTGTTCGAGGCCTCACTCCACTTGCTGCATCCCTTCATGCCCTTCATCACGGAGGAGCTCGGCTCGCGCCTTCCGCGCGCGGGAAAAGAGACCTCGATTTCGCTGGCTCCCTTCACCCTGGTCAGCGAACGCGTTGCCGACGCCGTATCCGAGAAGCAGTTCCAGACGGTGCAGGAGCTGATCATCACGTCGCGCAACGCCAAAGCGGAAATGGGCCTGCAAACCCAGAAGCCCAGCGCCCAGGTGGCGAGCGACGATCTGCGCATCCTGGAACTCTTCCGCGCCCACCAGGAAACCATCCTCCGCCTGGCGGGCTTGCAAGCCATAAACCTCACGCGCGGGCGGCTGGCCGCCGACGCCGGCGGAGTCCGCGTGACTTCGGGCTTCGACGTCCGGCTGTTCCACGAAACACCTATCGATCGCGAGGCCGAGCGCCCCCGCTTGCAAAAAGAAAAAGAGAAACTGGAGAAGGCGCTCGGGCAGGCGCAAAAGCAGTTGGAGAATCAGGAATTCCTCAGCCGCGCTCCCCGGGACGTGGTGCGGGGCGTGGAACGGCGGCACGCCGAGTTGACGGCGCAGTTTCGCAGGGTCCTCGAATCCCTCGAGAGGCTGGGCTGAATCGTGGAAAGTTCCGCCAGTCCTTCGGCAATTCGTTCGGTCACCCTCGGGCTATCGTCCGGCGAACTGCGGGCGTTGGTCGGTGCGGCGTTGAGGGAAGACCTGGGCCGCGGCGATCTGACCACCCAACTGACGGTTCCCGGAAACCGGCGGGCGCGCGGCGCGCTCCTCACCCAGCAAGAACTGGTCGTGGCGGGATTGCCCGTGGCGGCGGAGGTCTTTCGTGCCCTCGACGCTGAGATTTGCTTCGAGGCAAACGTGGAAGATGGCGCTGAGATTGACGCCGGCGCGCAGCTTGCCTTGGTCACGGGGACCGCGGGGGCGCTCTTGAGCGGCGAGCGCGTGGCGCTGAATTTCCTTCAGCGCTTGTGCGGCATCGCGACCTTCACGCGACGCCTGCAAACACGGCTGGCGGGCCTCAAGACCGAGCTGCTCGACACGCGCAAGACCACGCCGGGATTGAGGGCGCTGGAGAAATATGCCGTCCGCATGGGCGGTGGCCGGAATCATCGCCTGCGGCTGGATGACGGGATTCTGATTAAGAATAATCACCTCCGCCTGGCAGGAGGAATTCGGGCGGCGGTCGAAAGCGCGCGCCGCCTTCGTCCGCCCGAAGCGGCGAGCCTGCCGATTGAAGTGGAAGTTTCGAACCTGGCGGAACTTGATGAGGCGATTGCCGCGGGCGCGGAGGCGGTGCTGCTGGATAACATGACGCCGGCCCAGGTGCGGGAATGTACGGTACGCGCGGCGGGGCGCGTGCGTTTGGAAGTTTCCGGGGGCGTCAACTCAAGCAACATTCGCGCATACGCCGAGACCGGTGTTGACGCGATCTCCGTCGGGGCGCTGACTCACTCCGCACCGGCGGCGGGTATGCATTTTCTGATTGAGCCGCTGTAGCGGCGCTCTATGAGCGCCGGATCTGGGCGGCGGTCAGAGGCCGCCGAGACAGGCACCACAATCCATGGCCACCGGAAGCACCGACCGCAAAATCGACAAGCTGATCCACCTGCTGGCGAAGAACGCCACGGTGGTCGTGCCAGGCCCGAAGATCGCCAGCGAAATTGGCGTCACGCGCTCCACGGTCTGGATGTACATCGAGAAGCTCCGCGCGCTGGGAGTGGAAATCAAAGGCCATCAGTCCAGCGGCTATCAGCTCCAGAAGCTCCCCGACATTCTCGCTCCCAGCCTGATCCGGCCCGAGCTGGGCGACAACGCCATCGGCCACCGGATCGTGCACTTCTTCCGCACCGAGTCGACAAACACGGCGGCCCTGGAGCAGGCGGCCAAGGGCGCCGCTCACGGGACCGTCGTGGTGGCCGAGGAGCAGACCGCCGGGCGCGGCCGCTTCGGCCGGAGCTGGTATTCGGAAAAATCCAGCGGCATCTACGCCTCCGTTATCCTGCGCCCCCCGCTTGCGCCCGCCGTCGCGCCGGTGCTGACGCTGATGGCGGCGGTGGCGGCGCATCAGGCGATCAGCACCACCACCGGCCTGCCCGCAGATATCCGCTGGCCTAACGATGTGCTGGTAGATGGAAAGAAAGTGTGCGGCATCTTGACGGAAATGAGCGCCGAGGTCGACCGGCTGCATGCCGTCGTGTTGGGCATCGGTATCAACGTGAATCACCGCGAGATGCCTTCGGAGTTGAAATCCATCGCCACCTCGCTGCGGATCGAGGCAGGGAAAACCATATCGCGCGCGCAGATTCTGGTGGCGTTGCTCAAAGAATTGGAACGGAAATACCATCTGCTTCTGGACGAGGGAAGCGCCGCCATCGCGCGGCGCTGGGCGGCGGCTTCGACCTTCGCCGAGGGCAAACGGGTGCGCGTTCTCTCGGGCACAGGAGAATTCGTGGCCACGACCATCGGCCTGGAATCGAACGGAGCGCTGCGCCTGCGGCGCGAGGATGGCCGGGAAGAGTTGTTGGTCTCCGGGGAAGTAGTCGAAGTAAAATAACCACGATGGTGCGCCGGGCTTCAACCCGGCAATTTGCCACCCTGAAGGGTGGCGCGACGAAGGTCCATGCTTCTCGTCATCGATGTCGGCAACACGAATACGGTTCTGGGGGTTTTTGAGGAGAAGACCCTGCGCGCGCAATGGCGGCTCTCGACCAACCGCCGCCAGACCGCCGACGAGTACGGCATCCTGACTCGCAACCTGTTCACGCTGGACGGAATTCAACCCGCGCAGATCACGGCCGTGATGGTGGCGAGCGTGGTCCCGCCGCTCAACTCCGTGCTCGAAGAGATGGCGGAGAAATACTTCCAACTCAAGGCGGTCTTCCTCGGGCCGGGGACGCGAACGGGCATGGCCATCCATTACGACAACCCTCAGGAAGTTGGCGCGGACCGCATCGCGGACGCGGTGGCGGCCTTCGAGAAATATGGCGGGCCTTGCATCGTGGTGGATTTCGGCACGGCGATCACGTTCGATGCGATTTCAGAGAAGGGAGAGTATCTGGGCGGGGTGATTGCGCCGGGAATCGGCATCTCCTCGGAGGCGCTCTTCCAACAGGCGGCGCGGCTCCCGCGCGTGGAGATTCGCGAGCCCAGCCGAATCATCGGAACGAACACGGTCAGCAGCATGCAATCCGGCCTCTTTTACGGCGCGGTGGGGTTGGTGGATGGAATCCTCGACCGGCTTTGCGCCACCCTCGGGCCAAAAACCAAAGTGGTGGCCACCGGCGGCCAGGCCGCACTCGTCGCCGCGGCCTCCAAGTACAAGCCTCCCGTCGACTCCGCCCTGACCCTCGAAGGTTTGCGCATCATCTACGAGCGGAACCTTGCGGGCGCGCGGCCCCGCTGACCGCACGAGGTTCTCGCCGGTGGAAAACTACTTCAACTACTTCACCGAAATCGAAGAGTGCTATCAACGCTGCCGCGGGACGAGGACTCTGCTCTCGCCGATTGATTGGGCGCTCATCGAATCCTGGAAGGAAGCCGGCGTCCCTCTCGAGGCGGTCTTGCTGGGCATCGAGCGCTCATTCGAAAAATTCAAGAAACGGCCGGCGCGGCTTCAGAAGGTCAACAGCCTGGCGTATTGCTCGCAACTTGTGCTCAGTGCCGCCCAGGAGATGGGGAAGGCGGCTTCCGGCAGCGAAGCTGAAGCGGGAGGGGGGCGCAAGCAGGAGATCGCAGCGCCTTTCGCGGCCGGTCAACTCCTGGATTATTTGAGCCACAATGCCGCGGCGCTCCACCAGGCCTCGCATCAGGCGCGCGACGGCGGCCAGGCGGTCCTCGCCGAAGATATCGCCGCGGCGGCGTCGGCCCTCCAAGAGGTGATCAAGCGCGAAAGCGAAAGCGCGGCGCCTGACCTGGAGGAGCTGGAACGCCACATGACGGCGCTCGAAGAGAAGCTCACCGCCTCGCTCACGCGAGCTTCGAGCGTCGAACTTCTAACGGACATCCGCCGGGAAGTCGAGAAAGGGCTGATGCCCTATCGGCGGAAGATGACCTCACCGCAGGTGGAATCGCTGGAGCGCCAGTTTATGAAAAAGCGGCTGTTTGAGCACTATCGCATTCCCCGTCTGAGCCTTTTCTATATCTGAAATGTCAACTTAGAGATTTCAACTTTGTGAGCTTTGAACTGACTGTGCAAAAGCTGGTTTACGGTGGCGAAGCCCTGGGTCACCACGAGGGCCGGGCGGTGTTGGCCCCGCGCGTACTCCCGGGAGAGCGCGCGGAAGTGGAAGCCGTGCGCACCGCCAAAGGCGTCGTGCACGCCCGGCCGGTACGAATCCTCGAGACTTCGCCCGAGCGCGTGGACCCGCCCTGCCCGTATTTCGGCCGCTGCGGCGGATGCCAGTACCAGCACCTGCGGCCCGATCTTCAACCGATCGTAAAAGGCGAAATCCTGCGCGAGACGCTGCGCCGCATCGGCAAAATCACCTGGGACTCCGAGATTGCCCTCCACACGGCCTCTCCCTGGAACTACCGCAACCAGGCACAGCTGAAAGTTGCTCGCCAGGCGGACGGTCAAATTGCTTTGGGCTTTTTCGAGGCCGAGTCGCATCGGCTGTGTCCTGTGGATGCTTGCCTGATTCTCTCGCCGCGGCTGAATGCGATTCTCGGCGAATTGTCTCGCCCGGCATGGACTTCACGCTTGGGTGAATGCCGGGAGATTGAGTTGTGGGCCGACGACCGCGACGAACGCGTGATGGTCTCGCTCGGCGGCGGCTTGGGCCAGGGCGGCGCCGAGGCGACGGCGCGCGACATGCTCGCGCAGATTCCCGGCGTAGTGAGCGTCGCGGCGGAAAGCGGCGGCCGATTGCTTGTCTTCGGGGAATCCGGGCTGGAATATGCGGTCGGTGACTTTCGTTACCGTGTCAGTCCGGGCTCGTTCTTTCAGGCCTCGCGGTATCTGCTTCCCGACCTGCTGGAAGCGGTGACGGCAGGCCGCTCGGGTCGGCTGGCTCTGGACCTTTTCGCGGGCGTGGGCTTGTTCACTCTGCCGCTCGCCCGGCAGTTCGAGAAAGTGGTCGGAGTCGAGGCCGCCGAGACTTCCGCCGCCGACCTCGCGGCGAATGCCAAGGCCCACTCGCTCGGTAACGTCCGCGCGGTCGGTGAAACAGCTTTCGATTTCCTGCGGCGGTTTGCCCAAGCCGAGCCCGACCTGGTGGTTTTGGATCCTCCTCGCGCCGGCGTCGAAACCGGCGCGCTCAAGTTTTTGACGGATTGCCGGCCCAAACAGATCCACTACTTGTCCTGCAGCCCGCCCACGCTGGCGCGCGACTTGAGTTTTCTGCTCCAGTGCGGTTACGGGATTATTTCGATTGAAATGTTCGACCTCTTTCCGCAGACTTACCACATTGAAAGCCTGGTGAGGCTCACCCGAAGCGACCTCGCGGGACCATGAAAAGTCCTCTGCTGGTTTTGGGCATCTGCTTTGCGTTGGGGATTCTGCTGGCGTACCCGGGACACGCGTGGGCGCCGGGCGTCCCCCTGATGCTGGTGACGGCGGGCGTGTGCCTTCTGGCGGGCCTGCTGGCGCTCGGCCGGGGATGGCGCGGCGTGCCCTTTGCCCTGGCGCTCGCCGGCTTTATCGCTGCGGGCGCGGCGGGGGCACAACTGTTCGAACAACGCTTTCCGCCCAACCACATCAGCCACCTGGCGGCCTTGGGAGTTGACCTCGCGGATCCCGTCCGATTGCAGGGCCGCGTGGTCTCGACCCCGGTCCGCTCGCCCGACGGTTTCCAGTTCGACCTCGAGGTTGAGGATCTCGGGAGTCTCGGCACCGTCCGCTCGATAACGGGCAAGGTGCGGCTGCGGTTGCAGACAACTGAAGATCCGGAAGCGCTCGTTCTCGCCGAATCGTTGCGCCTCGAGTATGGCGACCGGGTTGGGATGCTGGTCCGGCTGCGCCGCCCGCGGATCTATCAAAACCCCGGAAGCTTCGATTTTCGGCGTTGGCTGGAGTCGGTGGAGGATATCACCTATGTGGGCACCATCAAGAGCCCGTATTTAGTGGAAAAGCTAACAGGGCGAGACACTCCCACGCTGGCCCTTCTCTTCCGGAAAACGCGACTGCGCCTGCTCGAGGGAATCGACCGGCTGTACCCTCCTTGGTCCGCCGAAGGGAGAGACGGAGCCGTGCTCAAAGCGGTGCTCCTCGGCGACCGCTCGTCACTCGATTCCGACACGATCGAAAACTTCCGCAAGACTGGCCTCTACCACTTGCTGGTGATTTCGGGTCTTCACGTGGGGCTGCTGGCGATGCTTGCGGGAGTGCTTCTTCGCCGCCTGCACTTTGGGGAAACATGGAGATCCGCTCTCGTGCTTTCCTTTCTGCTCGTCTACGCCGCCCTGGTGGAGCAACGCGCGCCCACACTTCGCGCGACCCTCATGATCTCCGTTTACCTGTTGGGTCGATTTCTCTATCGCGAGCATTCGCTTCTCAACGCCGTCGGGCTCGCGGGCCTTGCCTTGCTTGTATATCGCCCGGCGTGGCTGTTGGAGTCGGGATTTCAACTCTCCTTTTCAGCGGCGCTGATTATTGCCGGTCTGGCCGTGCCGGTCCTCGAGCGCACTACGGAGCCCTTCCGTCGCGCCCTTTGGCAATTGCACGATACGGACCACGACATCAACATTCCAGCGCGCTTCGCACAACTGCGATTGGACGTTCGAAGCGCCGTTGCCGCCTTAAGATCCCGAATCCCTTTTCTCGAACGACACCCAGGCGTGGCTACTGCCCTGGTCACGGGACCGCTACGAGTCGTGTTTTGGGCTGGCGGGATTCTGGTTTTCTCGGCAGTTCTCCAGCTCGGGTTGTTGCTCCCCATGGCGGAGACTTTCCATCGCGTAACCTATGCCGGCATCGGGCTGAACGCCCTGGCCATTCCGGTCATGACGTTGCTGCTCGGGTTGGCCGTGCCGACGATCTTGCTGGGCGGAATTGCGCCCTCGTTGGCGATCTGGCCCGGCAAGGTTTTGACACTCGTTATGCACTGGCTCTTCGCTTTGAGCGACTGGCCCGGCTTGCCTGCTTGGCTCTCCTACCGTGTTCCGGAGCCGCCTTTGTGGGTATCTCTGGGGTTTGCGTTTTCGCTCATCGCTGCGGCTTGGACCTTGGGCCGGTACCGGCGGACATTTTTCGTGTCTGTGGCCGCGTTGACCGTATTCGGTGGCCTCATTTCGTTTCATCCGTTTGCTCCGCGACTTCCCGGTGGCGTGCTGGAAGTAACGGCGCTCGATTGCGGCGGCGGTGACGCCATCTTTCTTGTGTTGCCGGATCAGACGACCATGCTGGTTGACGGCGGCGGCGCGCGCCTGGACACGGGTCGTGACGGCGCCTACCGAGGCCGCCGCTGGGACCCGGGAGAAGATATTGTCTCGCCGTACCTGTGGTCGCGGGGAATCAAGAAGCTTGACGTCGTGGCGCTCAGTCACGCCCACCTGGATCACCTGGGAGGCCTGGGCGCCGTGATCAGGAATTTCCAGGTCGGCGAATTCTGGCACAGCGCAAATCCGCCCACGCCGGCCTATCAAGCGTTGATTGCAGACCTCCAGCGCCAGGGCATTCCAATGCGCCGACTGGCCGCCGGCGAAGGGGTCCCGCTGGGAGGGGCTTCGGTGGAGATTCTCTGGCCGCCGCGAGACCGGTCGCCTTCGTCCATACCTTCCAACGACGACTCGCTGGTGATGCGGGTTTCAGCAGGCGAAGCCGCTGTCCTCCTGACCGGAGATATCAGCGAGGAGGTTGAGCGAGAACTGCTGCGTTCCGGCGTGCGGCTAAACAGCGCGGTGTTGAAAGTCGCGCATCATGGTGCGAAGAGTTCCTCGAGTGCCGAGTTCCTGGCGCGCGTCGAACCTTCTGTGGCGTTGATCGGCAGCGAGGGCGGGACCCCGGTGGGTCTGCCTGCGGTGGAGACGCTCGAACGCCTGCGCGTGGCGGGCGCGCGCATCCTCCGCACCGATCTGCAAGGAGCAGTGACGGTGGAGATGCAAGCTTCGCGGCTGGCGGTTCGCTCCTACGGAGGGCCGGGAGATTGAGCGCCCGACGCGCTGGGGCTCCCGCCATTGACCTCCAACGTGCGGTAGAGCGAGCGCGAGACCTGGGCCCCGAAGAGCATCACGGCCGAAGACATATACATCCACGACATCAAGGCGACCACCACACCGATCGACCCATAGATATGGCTGTAGTTGAAGACGGGCAGCAGGAGGGTGAAGAGCGAACGAGCGCCTTCCCAGAGTACCGCCGTGAGCAGCGCGCTGGGCAGGACTTGAGCGAAGCGCATATGGCGATTCGGCAAGACCTTGAAAAGTACGACAAACATCATGAGCGTCAGACTGAACGTGGAAGCAATAATGAGGAGGTGATAAGCGAGCGCGAGCAAAGGAGAAGGGAACAGATGCCCACCTCGGCGCACCCAGCCATGAACGTAAACGTTCACCCCCACAACGGTTGATGAAAGCAGCATGAGGAGGCCGATCACGACGGCCATCCCCAGGGCCAGCAACTGGCGCCGCAACCAAGGGCGCTCCTTTTCGGCTTCCCAAGCGCGGTTCAAGGCTTTCTCCAACGGCAAAAAGATGCCCGAGGACCCCCAGAGCAGAAGCAGGAAAGAGAAGAACCCCACGCGGCCGTAAGCGCGCGAAATCCCCTCCAGGTTGCGCAGGATGAACTCGGGATTCATGGGAAGATAACGTTCCAGGAGAATCGCCAGCCGGCCGGCGAGCTCGTGGTGCTTGACGTAATAGCCACTCATTCCCATCAATAGCAGCAGGAAAGGAAAAACGCACAGCAGGCTGTGGTAGGCGATGGACGCCGAAACAGCGAGCGAATCTTCACTCAGAAACTTTCTCAGCGATTCGGAAAGGACCTGGCGAGCCTGTGGCCATCGCCGGAGGCGGCGTCTCCGTTTCTCGGTCCAGACGGTGGTTGGCATCGTTAGCGAGCGAATCTTGCGCTGCGGCGCAAAACTCTCGATGAGCTCGGCGTTTCCCAGACCTGGCCTTAGCTTATAATAACTGGTGGCACAGCGGAAAAGTTTGTTCCGGCGGCAGGCGAGCCCGGTGGGGGGGCGGTGGCAACCCAGGCGGAGATTCAGGAAGAGAGCCGGATGGTTCGGCGCTTGCAGATTGTCGTGAACCTGGTGATGAGCGTGATTCGCCAGTCCGACATGCCGGTCGAGGAAGCCCTGGAACTCGTCGCCAACACGCGCCGATTCGCCCTGCAACTTTTCCCCGACAAGGGATTCACCTACGACCTGATCTACCAGTCGCGCTTCCGGCGGCTGCTTTCAGAAAAATACAGAATTGTTTGAAGACCTGCCTCCCCGCGCGGGTGCGGCCCTAACGGCTGGGTGGGGCGTTCGGGGGGACAGGGGAGACTGACCTCAGAGTCCCCGTAATGGTTCCCAGGGCAATCGACGCCTTGATACGCAAGGGAAGGCGCTGCTCGTCGTCGCTGAACCAGATCAGCATCCGCCCCGGCCGCTTGTAGAGACCCGCAAACACTTTAGGCTCGACGCGAAACGCCGCCCGCGTGCCGAGCGGAGTCTGGACCTGCTCGCGCGCCTGAACGTCCACGCTGACGTCGTAGGTCTTGGCGCCGTCATTGATGGGCAGGCGGATCTGGTCGCCGACGTGGAGAGGCTTCCGCCGCATGTAGTAAAAGGCTGTCACCAGGTCCTCCACGCACTCGGGAATCGCATTCTCGGCGTGGTTGGGCGGAGCGTCGGGCCTGCTTAGATCGTGTTCATCCAGAACGGCCATCTTCTTCGTGGCGTCGAACACGATCCGCGTGTCTTTGTGCCGCCGGCCTTCGTTGATCTTCTTGCGGATTTGGATCGAGCAGAGCGACCGGGGATCGAACAGCGAGTGGAATTCATTTTCGACGTTGTAGAGAATCGAGACGAAACCCTGGGAACGGGCCGTAGTGATGACCTCGTAGGCTTGCGGCGTGCGCCCGACGGCGCGGGCCAGCGTGGCGGACACCTGTCCGGCGGGAAAAATGGACCACGTCACGTCATACGTAAGCGTCTCGCCCGGGGAAAAAGGCAAGGGTTCGGATTGCTGCGCGGCGCGCGGGACCAGAGTGGTCAGAAGCAATGTGGCCAACCCAATTTCGATCCTGCGGAGCATTAGAATTCTCATCTGGGAGTTAGACGCAACAAACTGCTGAAAAGAAACCTGCCAGCTTCCTACTTCAACACCATCTTAAGCACCAGGAAAATGATTCCGGCAAGAAATCCAGCAGCGGCCTGATATTCGCGGTTCCTTCGGTACAAAACCCACTGGAATCCCTCACCGGCGGCCGGCGTACGGCGTCCCGTCGGCAGGAAGAAGGGAACGGCCTGCGCGTAGCGCGCGTAAATCTCGCCGAACTGTTGCTGGAGAAATTCCGCTTCGCGACGCATGACGGGCCAGTAGACCAGCACAAACAAGGCTGCGAAGGCGAGCCCCAATGCCCACGAGCCTCCGGCAATAGCAAAACCACAGCCCATGATGGAGCTTCCCAGATAGAGGGGGTTGCGCGTGTACGCATAGGGGCCGCTGACGGCCAGGCTGCGATTTTTGTCGAGGCTCCCTGCGGCGTAGGCCCGAACCAGCAGGCCTAGCAGAGCCACGATCGCGCCCACGATCAGGAGGCGTGGAGTGGGCCGGGAAAAAACCAGGTAGGCGGCCCCCAGCGCGAATCCCATCGGGACCCGCCAGCGCGCTGCCCAGGCCGCGTAGCCGCTATCCATGCGCCCCCGCCAGCCGTGCGTGGACGGCCGCCCGCACCGACTCAACGGAAATCCCCGTGAGATACCCTGCCTGCGGCGTCCGGCGAGTGTAGTCGATTGGACCGCGATTCCAAAGCGTGATGTCGGCCGGTGAGAATGGCCCGTTGCGCGCCGGATCGGTTGGCCCGTAGAGGGCGACGATGGGAGTCCGCACCGCCGCCGCCAGGTGAAGCGGGCCGGTGTCCCCGCCCAGAAAAAGCTTGGCGCGCCGCACCAGCGCAATGAACTGGGTGATGGTGGAAGCGAAATGCTTTGCGCGCGGTGATCCGGCCTTCTGGATGATTTCTCGAATCAGCGGTTCTTCTTCAGCCGATCCGGTCAGAAAGAAATTTCCGGAAAACTCTCCTGCCAGCAGGCGAATAAGGTCGGCATAATTTTCCGGCGCCCAGCACTTGGTCTTCCACCCACCGCCCGGGTTGATCACCAGAAAATCGTCTGAGCTCGAAAACGCCAACTGTTGCGCGACCTGCTGATCATCCACCTTGTTGCACGGCAGGGGAAACTGCCAACCCTCGCGCGCCACGGGCCGGACTCCCAAGCGTTCGACCAGGGCCAGGTTCATTTCGATGACGTGCGTGCTCGCGCGCGGCGCCACGCGCTCGGTATAGAGAACGCCGGCGGCGGGTTCGCGCAGCCAGTCCTTGGCGAGACCCAACCGGACACGCGACCGGCTGAGCCAGGCCATCAGCGCGGATTTGTAGAGTCCTTGGAAGTCAACAGCCGCATCGTATTTCGTCTGGCGAAGCGCCGCCACGCCGCGCACGATGGACTCGAGCGTGTGCCCCGACGTCAGTCTTCGGCGCCAGCCGAGCGTGTCGAGTTTCACCAGGCGATGGACGAATGGGTTCCCTTCCAACAGGCCCGCGTGCCGGGTCTCGACTACCCAGTGGATTTCAGCCTGGGGAAAAGTCTCACCCAAAGCGGCCACCGCGGGCAGCGCGTGGACGATGTCGCCGATGGAACTCAGACGAATGACCAGGAATCGTAGGCTGGAATCTGGCATGGCTTAGTGACAAGTGGCCAGTGACAAGTGGCAAGTAAAAAGCCGGCAAATACCTCTTCTAGTCACTCGTCACTTGTCACTGGTTTTGACCGCTTGCGAATCTCCGCCAGAATATCGCGAGTCGAGTGGTCCTTGGCATCGCCGACGATGCGCACGGTCCCTCCGAGTTCTTCCATGACGGCGCGCTCGGGCACCGATTCCAACGTGTAATCTGTTCCCTTACATTGCACGTGCGGCCGGAGGTCACGCAGCACGGCCTCGGCGGTGATTTCGTCAAAGATGACGACGTAATCCACGCATTCGAGTGCCGCAACCAATTCCACGCGCGCTTCGGCCGCCAACAGCGGCCTTCCCGGGCCTTTCAAACCGGCAACCGCGCGGTCGCTGTTGATCCCCACCACCAGCACGTCACCCTCGGCTCGGGCGGCCTCGAGGTAGCGCACGTGGCCGACGTGCAGCAATTCAAAACATCCGTTGGCGAAGGCAATTCGCCGCCCCTCGCCGCGCAAGCGTTCGCCGAGAGATGTAACCTCGGCGCGCGGGATGATTTTGGCCTTCACGCGTTGCGGATGGCCTCCCTTAGCTCCGCGGCCGTCACGGTGGCCGTCCCGCGCTTCATCACCACGACCCCGCCCGCGCAATTCGCAAGCTGCGCAGCGTGGAGAAAGCTCGCGCCGGCGGCGAGCGCCAGCGTGAATGCCGCGATGACGGTGTCTCCCGCTCCAGTTACATCCACGGCCTGGTCCGAGCCGAAAATCGGGAGGTGTATCGGCGCCTGCCCAGGTTCAAACAGCACCATGCCGTCGCGGCCGCGCGTGACGACGAGGGCCTCGAGCGACTGCCGCCGAAGGAGCCTTTTCCCGAGGCGGTGCAAGACGGCGAGGTTGTTCCCAATCTTCTGGCGGAACGCGTCTTCGACCTCAGGCTCATTCGGGGTGACGGCGGTCACATGGGCGTAGCTCAACAGATCGAAGCGCGAATCAACGGTGACGGGGATCGCTCGGCCGCGCGCTTGGCGCCGGAGGAACGCCACCTCGTTCGTATCGGTTGAGCCGTAGCCATAGTCGGAGATCAGCAAGGCCGATGCGTGGCGAATCAGAGGCACGGCTTTCAGGCTCAGCCCTCGCCGGACGTCGCGCTTGAGTGGCTGAGCGGGCTCGCGGTCCACGCGCACGATCTGCTGGCGTTGCCAGTGGGCTAACCCGCCGAGGATTCGTGATTTGGTGGGAGTCACGTGCCTCCGCAGCCGCAGGATCGATCGTATGGAAATGCCTTTCTGCTGAAAGCACCGGAGCAAGGCGTCGCCGGCCTCGTCGTCGCCGACCACGCCCACCGGGATGACCTTCGCTCCCAGGTCCGCCAGGTTGTTGGCGGCGTTGGCGCCGCCTCCGGGCACAACCTTCTTTTCGCGTTGTTTCAGAATCAGGACCGGAGCCTCGCGGGAAACTCGCGCGATCTCTCCGTAGACGAACTCGTCGGCCACCAGGTCACCCAGCAAGGTGATGCGTTGCCGGGGAAACTGCTCCAGGGTCGAAAGCAGGCTGACACGGTCCGAGCGGCTTATCATCATAGGGCGCGCGAGGCGACGGAGCTGCGGCGCGGTTTGAGGACGGCGTGGGCGGAATCTCCCAGAATAATCTCCACGGCCTCCAGCAGGTTTTCGGCGATGCGGTCCGGCATGCGCGGCCAGCGATGCCGTTTGTACTCGTATTCACCTCGCCCGTAGCCCGTCATCACCAGGATGGTTCGTGTCCCGGCGTTGAAGCCGAGTTGCATGTCACGGTAACTGTCTCCGACCACGTACGAGGCGGCCAGATCAATCTG
>Ga0315281_10007526_pt1 | contig 15308 bp, 3 predicted proteins | sample YL17G07_0_MG_FD_204540 | JGI IMG/M metagenome (GOLD analysis project Ga0315281, IMG submission 204540) | Sediment microbial communities from Yellowstone Lake, YNP, Wyoming, USA - YL17G07_0 | ecosystem: Environmental > Aquatic > Freshwater > Lake > Sediment | place: USA: Wyoming | collected...
TGGAGGCGATCGAGATCGCCAGCGCCATGGGCGTATTCACGGGCACCACAGCGATCAACGTCAACGCCGGGGCCATGACTACGGGGATCCGCATCACGGGCAACGACGGGGCGAACAGCATCACCGGGGGCACCGGGGCCGACACGCTCGAAGGCGGGGCGGGCAACGACGTGTTCGTCATCGGCAACTTCGCGCAGCACGCGCTTGGCGAAGTCATCGACGGGGGCTTGGGCACCGACACCATCCGCTTCGCGGATGTGGTGGCCGGCCACACGCTGACGCTGCAGGCGGGCGTGACGGGCATCGAGAACATCGTGCTGGCCAGCGCCGCGGGCGTGGCGACAGCAGCAGCGGTGAACGTCAACGCCACCGCCAGCACGGAGAATCTGAACATCACCGGCAACGTCGCCGCCAATGCCCTCACGGGCGGCGCGGGCAACGACACGATCACGGGCGGGGCGGGCAACGACATTCTTGCCGGGGGCGACGGCAACGATCTCTTCGTCGCCGCCGCGGTGGCCGATCTGACCGCCACCGAAGTGGTGAACGGCGGCGATGGCAGCGACACGCTGCGCTTAACAGGCGCCGGGACCTACGCGCTCACGGAGAACATCACCAGCGTCGAGCAGGTCGCGGCGGCGGCAGGGGTCACGGCGATCAACGTGAGCGCCGTGGCGCGCACCACGGGCATCCGCATCACGGGTAACGACGCGGCGAACACGATCACCGGGGGCGCCGGTAACGATACGCTCGAAGGCGGCGGGGGCAATGACGTCTTCGTGATCGGCAACTTCGCGCACCACGGCGCGAGCGAAGAGATCAACGGGGGCGCGGGCACCGCTGATACGATCCAGTTCACGAGTGCCACCGCGGGCCAGACGCTCACGCTGCAATCGGGCGTGACCGGGGTGGAGAACGTGACGATCACGAGCCTCGTGGCGCAGAACGTCAATGCGACGGCGCTTACCTACGGCATCAACCTGACGGGCAACGCGGTTGCTAACAGTCTCACCGGCGGTTCGGGCAACGACACGATCAGTGGCGGCGCGGGCAACGACACGATAGACGGCGGCGGCGGGGCGGATACGATCACCGGCGGCGCGGGCAATGACAGCCTCGACGCGGGCGCGGGCGACGATCTGTTCCTCGTCGCGCTGGCGGCCGACCTCACCGCCACCGAGCAGGTGAACGGCGGGGCGAACTTCGACACGCTGCGCCTGACAGGCGCGGGCACCTACGTGCTGCCGAACATCTCCAACGTGGAGCGGGTGGAAGCGGCACCGGGCGTGACGGCGATCAACATCAATGCGAGCGCGGTTGCGGCCTGCATCGAGATCGCGGGCAATGCCGCGGCCAATACACTCACCGGCGGCGCCGGCAACGACACCCTCATCGGCGGCGCGGGCGCGGACAACCTCGTCGGCGGCGACGGCAACGACATCTTCCTCATCGGCTCTGGCGCCGAGCTTCCCGTCACCGAGGCAATTAACGGTGGTGACAACAACGACACGATCCGCTTCACCAGCACCACTGCGGGCGACACGCTCACGCTCGGAACGTTGGTCATCAGAATCGAAGCGGTCGCGCTTGCCGACGCGACAGGCGATACGAGCGGCACCACGGCACTGAACGTGGACGCGTCGCTGAAGACTTCGGTTCTGGCGATCACCGGCAACAACGGCGCCAACATCATTGCCGGCGGCTCCGGGAACGACACCATCGCCGGCGGCGGCGGCGCGGACCTGCTCGCAGGCATGAGCGGCGCGGACGAGATTGACGGCGGCGCGGGCAACGACACGCTCTCGGGTGGCGCGGGCAGCGATACGCTCTCCGGCGGCGCAGGCGCCGACATCCTCAAAGGTGGCCTCGGCAACGACCGTATCGAGATCGCCGCCGACAGCGAACTCGTGGCCGGTGACGAAATGCACGGCGGCAGCGGCACGGCGGACACCATTGCACTCACCGGTTCCGGGCAGACGCTGGATCTCACCGCTCTCGCCAACAGCGCCATCACGGGCGTAGAAATCTTCGATCTCAGCGGCTCGGGCGATAACACCCTCGTCCTCGCGCCCTCGGATGTCGCGGCGCTCGGCGTAACCACGCTGCGCATCGACGGCGATGCGGGCGATCTGGTGGATTCGGGCATGGACTGGGTGCGGGGCGCGGACACGACGATCAACACCGAGACCTACAAGCAGTTCACCCACGCGGGCGCGCTGGGCGTCACGGTGCAGGTGAAGGACGGCGTCGCCTTCGTCGCGAGTGAGATCCAGCTCTCGGCACTGAACGGCGCCAACGGCTTCCAGCTCTCGGGTGAGGCGGGGGACGATCGCTCTGGCGGTTCGGTCTCCTCGGCGGGCGATGTGAACGGCGACGGGTTCGACGATCTCATCGTGGGCGCCCCCTCAGCCGACCCAAACGGCAATAGCTCTTCGGGTGCGAGCTACGTGGTATTCGGGCAGGCCTCCGGCTTTGCCTCGAACCTCAATCTTTCGGCGTTGAATGGCACCAACGGCTTCCGGATCGCTGGCGAGGCGGCCAGCGACCAGTCGGGCTCCCCGGTTTCCTCGGCGGGCGATGTGAACGGCGACGGGTTCGACGATCTGATCGTCGGCGCTCACTATGCCGACCCCAACTCCAAACCCAACTCGGGTGCGAGCTACGTGTTGTTCGGGCAGGCCTCGGGGTTCGCCTCGAACCTTAACCTCTCGGCGCTGGATGGCACGAACGGTTTCCAGATCTCCGGGGACGCGATTGGCGACCAAGCGGGCCGCTCGGTCTCCCTGGCGGGGGATGTGAACGGGGACGGTTTCGGCGATCTCTTCGTCGGCGCCATGCTTGCCGATCCCAACGGCAACGGCGACTCCGGTGCGAGCTACGTGCTGTTCGGGCAGGTCTCCGGCTTCGCCTCGAACTTCAATCTCTCGGCACTGGATGGCACCAACGGTTACCGGATTTCCGGCGCCGTGGCGGGCGACTATTCGGGCGCGGCCGTGGCCTCGGGCGGCGATCTTAACGGCGATGGGTTCGGTGATCTCATCGTCGGCGCCTTCCTTGCCGACCCCAACGGCATCACCAACTCGGGGGCGAGCTACGTGGTGTTCGGGCAGGCCTCGGGGTTCGCCTCGAATCTCGATCTGTCAGTGTTGAACGGTGCGAACGGTTTCCGGATTTCGGGCGAATCGGCGGACGACCGCTCGGGCAGTTCGGTCTCCTCCGCGGGGGATGTGAACGGCGACGGGTTCGATGATCTGATCGTCGGCGCACCCCAGGCGGATCCCAACGGCATCAGCGATTCAGGTGCGAGCTATGTGGTGTTCGGGCAGGCCTCGGGGTTCGCCTCGAACCTCGATCTGTCGGCGTTGAACGGTGCGGACGGCTTCCGGATCTCCGGCAAGGCCGAAGGTTCCAGCAACTCGGTCTCGTCCGCGGGTGATGTGAATGGAGATGGGTTCGACGATCTCATCGTCGGCGCTTTTGTTGCAGCTCCGAACGGCAACCAGTCGGGTGCGAGTTACGTGGTGTTCGGGCAGGCCTCGGGCTTCGCCTCGAACCTGGACCTCTCGGCGCTCGATGGTACCAACGGCTTCCAGATTTCCGGCGTGGCATTCGGAGACCGCGCCGGCGGCTCGGTCTCCGCAGCAGGCGATGTGAACGGCGACGGGTTCGACGATCTCATTGTTGGCGCTTCCCTCGCCGACCCCAACGGCACCAGCTCCGGCGCGAGCTACGTGCTCTTCGGGCGGGATTTCAGGAGCGAAGCGAACCAGATCGACGGCAGCGGCAGCAATGCGCTCAACGGCACCGCGGGCAACGAGATCCTGATCGGCGGCCTGGGCAACGACACCTTCAACGGCGGCGCGGGCGCGGACGTGATGCGCGGCGGCGGCGGTAACGATGTGTTCCTGATCGCCTCGCCCTCCGACCACGAAGGCGATCGGATCAATGGTGGGTCGGGCTACGACGTCATCCGCTTCACCGGTTCGGGCCAGGTGCTCGTGCTCGATCGGGGTACCGACGGCGTCGAGGAAATCCGCACGAGCGACGCGACAGGCGACATCACCGGCACCGCGTCGGGACATGTCGATGCTTCCGCGGCGGGCTCGAAGCTCCTCATTAACGGCGACAACGGCAACAACATCCTGACCGGCACGAACTTCGCCGACACCATCAACGGCGGCGGTGGCGATGATTTCCTCACGGGCGGCGCGGGCCATGACAGCGTGCTCGGCGGCGGCGGGTCGGATTTCATAGTCATGCTGGCGTCGGCGGGTGATACCGATTTCCTGGACGCGGGGGCCAACGGCGGAACCCTGGGCCTCGTGGGCGCGCTTGCAGCCGCCGCCACGGTGGACCTTACCCAGGCCGGCGACCAGTTCACGGACGGCGGCACCGATACGCTGGTGCAGACGGGGTTCCACATCGTGGACGCCTCGAACGCGACCGGCTTCGGCGTACAGCTCATTGCCAAGAGCACGGGGAGCCAGATGACCGGCACCAACCAGGCCGACACGATCGACGGCGCCGCCGGCCACGATTCGCTCTACGGGGGTTCGGGCAACGACACCATCACCGGAGCAGGTGGCGACGACTACATCGGCGCCAGCTTCGGCGATGACAGCGTAGATGGGGGTATCGGAAACGACACCATCTACGGGGCCCCCGGGAACGATACGATCCTGGCGGGATCTGGAGCCGACCGGGTGCTCGGCGATCTGGGCGCGGACACGATCAGCCTCGGTGCGGCCGATGGCTTCATCGATACGTTCGTCCTCGGCACACTCAATGATGGCGCGGCGGCCGGCGCGAATTCGGGCTACGACAGCGTGAGCGAATTCGAAACCGGCGTCGACACGGTGCGCCTGGAGGGTACGCTCGCCATCGCGCTGAACGATTTCGTGGTGGACGACGAGATCGCGTTCGAGATCGACGCGGATGCGATTTTTACCGACGGCGCCCTGGACGAAACCGAAGCCTTGCTACGCACCGGCCTGGCCGACGCGGACCTGATCGAATTCGGCTTCGCGGCGCTGGTAGCGAATCTCAACGCCCTCACGATCACGGCGGCCGCGGGCGCGGACGGCCTGATCGTCGCGCAGGGCGCGACGCAGACCGGGATTTTCTACTACGCCGAGGATGGTGATGCGGTCGACAGTATCAGCGCCGGGGAATTGAGCCTGCTGGCGATCGTGAACGGCCAGCTTGGTATGGCGGATTTCACGGTAATCTAGGGGCTATCAAGAAAAGCCCGCAAAGTGGTTTCGAGCGCGATCTGGCCGCCGCGGTCGCGCTGCACGGCAGGCGCGACGTAGCGGGGGTCATCGCCGCCTACCGGCGGTTGCTCGCACGCCAGCCGGCGCACGCGGCGCTGCTTGCGAACCTGGCCACCGCGCTCAAGCAGGCCGGGGAGCGCGACGAGGCGCTGGAGATGTTCGCGCGCGCGGTCGCCGCGAAGGGCGCGCCGGCGGAATCCTGGTTCAACTACGGCAATCTGCTGCTCGAATCGGGGAAACGTACGGATGCCGAGGCGGCGTACCGGCGCGCGCTGGAGTTGAATCCCGGTCTCTACCCTGCGGCGGCCCGCCTGGCGCGGCTGCTTTATGGGCGCGGCGAACTGGAGGAATCGGAGCGCTGGTACCGGACCGCGTTGGAACGCGCACCGAAGCACGCCGAGACGCTCAGTTCCTACGGCGTGGTGCTCAAGGATCTCGGCCGGCGCGACGAAGCGCTCGAATGCTGGCGCCGTGCCATCGCCATCGACCCGAAGCTCTCGGCCGCGCACAACAACCTGGGCGCGCTCTACCGGCTGATGCGCCAGCCGCGCCTCGCCGAAGAGCACCTGCGCGCCGCGCTGCAGCTCGCGCCGCACGATTCGATGGCGGCAGCGAACCTCGCGCACGTGCTGCTGGAGCAGGGGCGCACCACGGAGGCCGAGGTGCTGGCGCGCGGCATCGTGCAGCACCATCCACAGAGCGCCGAAGGCCGCCACATGCTCGGCTTCGCGCTCACCTACCAGGGCGAGGTCGAGGCCGCGATCGAGGAATTCCGCGAGGCGCATCGCCTTGCACCCGAGTCCGCGGCGGTGATCTCGAACGCGCTCTTCGCCAGTCTCTACAGCGACCGGCGCGACGCCGGTGCGGTGCTCGCGCTGCACCGGGAACTCGCGCCGAAGATCGCGCCGGCGCGCGCGCCGCTGGCGGCGTGGCGGAACAGCCGCGATCCCGCCCGCAGGCTGAAGATCGGCTATCTCTCGCCCGATCTGCGCTCGCATCCGGTTTCGATGTTCCTCGAGCCGGTCCTCGCGCACCACGACCGCAGCGCGTTCGAGGTCATCTGCTATTCGACCACCAGCGCGCCGGATGCGACCACGCAACGGCTGCGCGGGCACGCGGCGCTGTGGCGCGATTGCGGCGGCTGGGCGGGCGAGCGCATCGCCGCGCTGATCGAGTCCGACGGCGTGGATATCCTGGTGGACCTCGCCGGCCACACGGCGATGAACAGCGCCCCGGTGCTGCGCGCGAGGCCGGCGCCCGTGCAGGCGGCCTACATCGGCTACCCGGGCTCAACCGGCCTGCCCGAGGTGGATTGGCTGATCGCGGACGAGCACCTGTGCCCGCCCGGCGCGGAACGCCACTGCAGCGAGAAAGTGATCCGGCTCGAGGGTTCCTACTGGTGCTACCAGCCGCCGCGCGCGGCGCCGGATTCCGGCTCGCTGCCCGCCGCGGCGAACGGCTACGTCACCTTCGGTTCCTATAACGCTTACCAGAAGGTCACGGACGCGACCGTGGCCCTGTGGGCGGGCGTGCTGCGCGCAGTGCCCGATTCGCGCCTAGCGCTCAAGGCGCTGGCGTTCACCGACGAGAACGTGCGCCGCGCGGCACAGCGGCGCTTTATGGACGCGGGCATCGATGCCGGGCGCATCGAAATCCTGCCGCCCACCGATCCCTCGGCTTACCTGCAGGAATACCGCCGGCTGGACATCGCGCTCGACCCGACGCCCTACAACGGCGCCACCACCACTTGCGAAGCACTATGGATGGGGGTGCCGGTGGTGACGCTCGCGGGCGACCGCTTCTGCGGCCGCATGGGCTTGAGCCTGCTGGAGAATCTCGGTTTGCCGGAACTGGCGGCCGGAAACCCCGACAGTTTTCTGCAAATTGCGGCTGCGCTGGCGAGCGACATCCCGCGGCTGGAACGGCTTCGCAAAGACCTTCGCGGGCGCATGGCGGCCTCGAGAATCTGCGATGGCCCACGCGCGGCGCGGGCGCTGGAAAACGCCTTGCGATGGATGTGGCGCGAATGGGCCGCGTCTTCCTGGACCGGGCGTTCGCAAACAAATGTTAAATAGCCGCGCAAGTTACAGATTTGCTGGGCTGTGGGCTTCATATTTCCATCCCGGTCAATCAATAGCAACTAAAAGCCGCTAAAGTCGCAGATGGCCATCTTCACCCTCACCACCCTTCTCGACAATTTTACCGGCACCGCGGCCGCCGACACCTTCAACGTCACACTGGCCGCCAACTTCGGCCCGAGCGACACCGTCCTCGGCGGAGAGGGGATCGACACCTTCAACTTCAGCGGCACCAGCGGCGTCCTGGTGCTCGATAGCCGGGTGGATCAGGTGGAACTGGTGACGCTGGGTGGTGTCTCCGCGATCGGCGTGGACGCCTCGGGCGGCCTCACCGCGCTTTCCATCACGGGCAACGCGGGGGCGAACGCGATCACGGGCACGCTCTTCGCCGACACCATCACCGGCGGCGCGGGCGTGGATGCGTTGAATGGCGGGGACGGCAACGACGTGTTCCTCGTGTCCCTGGCAACCGATATGGCCTCGGAGGAGGCCCTCGACGGCGGCAACGGGACCGACGTGCTGCGCTTCACGGGCGCTACGGGCACGCTGACGTTGGCGGCGTTCGTCACCAATCTCGAACAGGTGGTGATCGGCACGGCGGCGGGCGCGACGACTGGAACCGCGGCACTCAACGTGGATGCGTCGCTGGTCGGATCGGCGCTCTCGATCACCGGCAACGCCGGAGCTAACGCGCTCACCGGCACGGCCTTCGAAGACACGATCACGGGCGGAGCGGGGGCGGACATATTGAACGGCGGCGCGGGCAACGACCTCTTCGCCGTCGCAGCGGTGGCCGATCTGACGGCCACTGAGCAGATTAATGGCGGCGATGGCAGCGACACGCTGCGGCTCACAGGTGCCGGGACCTACGCGCTCACGGAGAACATCACAGGCGTCGAGCACGTAGAAGCGGCAGCAGGCGTTACGGCGATCAACGTGAACGCCGTGGCACGCACCACGGGCATCCGCATCACGGGCAACAACGCGGCGAACACGATCACCGGCGGCGCCGGCAACGATACGCTGGAAGGTGGCGGGGGTAATGACGTCTTCGTGATCGGCACCGCGGCGCACCACGGCGCGAGCGAGGTGATCGACGGGGGCGCAGGCACCGCCGACACCATCCAGTTCAGCGCGAACACAGTCCAGACGCTCACGCTGCAATCTGGCGTGACCGGAGTCGAGAACGTGGCAATCACGAGCCTCGTGGCGCAGAACGTGAACGCGGCGGCGCTTGGCTACGACATCAACCTGACGGGCAACGCGCTGGCCAATACGATCACCGGCAGCGCGTACAACGACACGATCACCGGCGGCGCTGGCAATGACATCCTCAACGGCGGCGCGGGCAACGACCTCTTCCTCGTCGCGCTGGCGACTGATGTCACGGCGACCGAGCAGGTGAACGGGGGAGCCGACGTCGACACGCTGCGGCTCTCGGGCGCCGGGACCTACGCGCTCACGGCGAACGTCACCAACATCGAACGAGTGGAAGCGGCCGCGGGCACGGCGGCGATCAACATCAACGCGAATCTGGTTGCCAATGGTCTGGCGATCGCGGGCAACGCCGGCGTGAACGCAATCACCGGCACCGCTCAGGTGGACACCATCACCGGAGGCGCGGGCGCGGACAATCTCTCTGGCGGCGGGGGCAACGACCTGTTCTTGATCGCAAGCGGCGACCTGCCTGCCACCGAGACGATCAACGGTGGCGGGGGCAACGACACGCTGCGCTTCACCAGCACCACCGCGGGCGACACCCTCACGCTGGGGACGAGCGTAACGGCGATCGAAGCAATCGCGCTTGCCGATGCGGCGGGCAATGCGAGCGGCACCACGGCGCTCAACGTGGATGCGTCCCCGCAGACCACTGCGCTCGCGATCACGGGCAACGCCGGAGCGAACGTAATCGCCGGCAGTTCCGCGGCGGACGTCATCATCGGCGGCGGCGGCGCGGACCTGCTCGCAGGCTTTAGCGGCGCGGATACGATCGAGGGCGGCGCCGGCAACGACACGCTCTGGGGTGGCGGGGGCAACGACATCCTCAGGGGCGGCGACGGCGCCGACATCCTCAAAGGTGGCGTGGGCAATGACCGCTTCGAGATCGCCGCCGGCAGCGAACTGGTGGCCGGCGACCAGATGCACGGCGGCGGCGGTATCGACACCATCGCGCTCACCGGCGCCGGCCAGACGTTCGACCTGACCGTATTCGCCAACACCGCCTTCACCGGCGTGGAAATCTTCGATATCACCGGCACCGGCAACAACACCCTCGTGCTCACGCCCGCGGAGGTCGCGGCGCTCGGGGTGGCGACCGTGAGGGTCGACGGCAACGACGGCGATCTGGCCGATCCCGGCGCCGGGTGGGTGCGGGGTGGCGATATTTCGATCGGCGCCGAAACCTACGCGCAATACACCAGCGGTGTGAGGACGCTGCAGGTGGATCTGGATATCCTCCAACCACCAGAGGGGACGAACAACACCGTCAGCACCGGCGAAGACACGGCGTACACCTTCGGCGCCTCGGATTTCGGCTTCACCGACGGCAACGCCGGCGACACGCTGAAGGCGGTGCGCATCGATAGCCTGTCCGGATCGGGGACGCTGACCCTGTCGGGCGTCGCGGTGACGGCGGCGGATGTCATTGCGGTGACCGATCTCGATGCCGGCAACCTGGTCTACACGCCGGCGGCGAACGCCAACGGCGTGAACCTCGCGAGTTTCACCTTCTCGGTGCAGAACAGCCACGATGTGTTCGACGCCAGCCCGAACACGATTTCGGTGGACGTGAATTCGGTGAATGATGCGCCCTTGCTCAGCGTGGACGGGACTGCGCTGTACAGCGTAACCCTGGCCACCCCGGTGGTCGTCGACGGCACCATCATCCTCACCGACGCCGACAGCGCGAACATGGCGGGCGCAACCGTCAGCATCGGCGCATTCCAGAGCGGCGACGCGCTGAACTTCACCAACCAGAACGGCATCAGCGGCAGTTTCAATGGCGGCACGGGCATCCTGAGCCTGAGCGGCATCAGCTCGCGCGTCAACTACGAGAACGCGCTCGAGTCGATCACTTTCAGCACCGCGAGCACGAATCTCGCGGAGCGCACGGTCAGCTTCATCGTCAACGACGGTGTCGACAACAGCGCGGCGGACATCGCCACGGTATCCCTGACTCCGGAGGGGGCGGACAGCACCGTAAGCACCGACGAAGACACGGCATACACCTTCGGCGCCACGAATTTCAGCTTCCTGGACGGCGATCCCGGCGAAACGCTGAAGGCAGTGCGCATCGATACCCTCCCCGGGGCGGGGACGCTGACCCTGTCGGGCAGCGCGGTGACGGCGACGGATGTCATCGCGGTGGCCGATCTCGCCGCCGGCAACCTTGTCTTCACGCCGGCGGCGAACGCCAACGGCGCGAACTTCGCCAGTTTTTCCTTCTCGGTGGCGAACACCCACGATGTGTTCGATGCCACCCCGAACACGATTTCGGTGGACGTGAACTCGGTGAACGATGCGCCCACGGGTGCCGACGCCACGGTGACGGCGACGGAGGACACGGCCTACACGTTCAGCGCGGGGAACTTCGGCTTTGGCGACGTGGATGCGGGCGACTCGCTCAGTGCGGTGCGCATCGACACGCTGACGAGCGCGGGAACGCTGAAGCTCTCCGGGGTGGCGGTGACGGCGGGGCAGGTGATCGCGGCGGCGGACATCGGCAATCTGACCTTTGCGCCGGTGGCTAACGCCAACGGCGCGGGGTATGCGACGTTCACCTTCAGCGTGCGCGATCAGTCGAGCGCGTTCGATGCGGCGCCCAACACGATCACGGTGAACGTGACGGCGGTGAACGATGCACCCGTGGTCAGCGTGGACGGGGCCGCGCTGTACAGCACGGCCATGACGACCCCGGTGGTCGTCGACGGCACGGTCGTCCTCACCGACATCGACAGCGCGACCATGGCGGGCGCGACCGTGAGCATCGGCGCATTCCAGAGCGGCGATGCGCTGAATTTCACCAACCAGAACGGCATCAGCGGCAGTTACAATGGCGGCACGGGGATCCTCTCCCTGACCGGCATCAGTTCACGCGTCAACTACGAGAACGCGCTCGAGTCCATTACCTTCAGCACCGCGAGCACGAACCTCTCGGTTCGCACCGTCAGCTTCACTGTGAACGACGGCGTCGATAGCAGCGCCGTGGATACCGCCACGGTATCCCTGACTTCCGATCATTTACTTGCGGCGCTCGATGGCACGAACGGCTTCCGGATCTCCGGTGAGGCCGCGTTTGACCTGTCGGGCCGAGCGGTTTCCTCGGCGGGTGACGTGAATGGTGACGGCTTTGACGATGTCATCGTCGGCTCCTTCTATGCCGACCCCGGCGGCAAGGACCGCGCCGGTGCGAGCTACGTGGTTTTCGGGCAGGCGTCCGCCTTCGCCTCCAACCTCAACCTCTCGGCGCTGGATGGCGTCAACGGCTTTCGCATTTCGGGCGAGGCGGCGCTCGACAACTCGGGAATCTCGGTCTCCGCGGCCGGCGACGTCAACGGCGACGGCTTCGACGATGTCATCGTCGGGGCCTTCCGTGCCGACCCCAACGCCATCGACCGCGCCGGTGCGAGCTACGTGGTGTTTGGGCAGGCGTCCGCCTTCGCCCCGAATTTCAACCTCTCGGCGCTAGATGGCGCCAACGGCTTCCGAGTCTCCGGCGAGGAAGCGTTCGATTACTCGGGAATCTCGGTCTCCGCGGCGGGCGACGTCAACGGCGACGGTTTCGGCGATATCATCGTCGGAGCCTTCGGCGCCGACCCCAACGCCAACCTCGCCGGTGCGAGCTACGTGGTGTTCGGGCAGGCATCGGCCTTCGCCCCGAATCTCAACCTCTCGGCGCTGGATGGCGCCACCGGCTTCCGGATCTCCGGCGCGATCGAGTTCGACTCCTCGGGAATTTCGGTCTCCTCGGCCGGCGACGTGAACGGCGACGGCTTCGGCGACCTGATCGTCGGCGCCCCGCTTGCCGACGCCAACCACGCGGATTCCGGTGCGGGCTACGTGGTATTCGGGCAGGCCTCGGGGTTCGCATCGAACCTCAACCTCTTGACGCTGAATGGCGCGAACGGTTTCCGGATCTCCGGCAAAGGGTTGAACGACAGGACGGGCTTTTCGGTCTCCTCCGCGGGGGATGTGAATGGCGACGGGGTCGGCGATCTCATTCTCGGCGCCCCCTATGCCGAGACCAACGACGTGGGCGCAAGCTACGTGGTGTTCGGGCAGGCCTCGGGGTTCGCATCGAACTTCAACCTCTCGGCGCTGAATGGCGCGAACGGCTTCCAGATCTCCGGCGAGGTGGCGGGCGACCGAGCGGGCTTCTCAGTCGCCTCGGCGGGCGATGTGAACGGGGACGGGTTCGATGATCTGATCGTCGGCGCGCGCGATGCCGACCCCAACGGCAATAGTTATTCGGGCGCGAGCTACGTGGTGTTCGGGCAGGCTGCGGGGTTCGCAGCGAATCTCGGGCTCTCCGCGCTGAACGGGGTGAACGGCTTCCAAATCTCCGGCAAGGAAGCGTTCGATTACTCGGGAACCTCGGTCTCCGCGGCCGGCGATGTGAACGGTGACGGGTTCGACGACTTGATTGTCGGCGCCTTCGGTGCCGACCCCAACGGCATTACTACCGCGGGCGCGAGCTATGTGCTGTTCGGGCGGGATTTCACCAACACGGCGGACCAGATCGGCGGCAGCGGCGCGAACACGCTCGCCGGAACAGGGGCGAACGAGATTCTGATCGGGGGCCTGGGCAACGACACCCTCGAGGGCGCGGGCGGCAACGACGTGCTGCGCGGCGGCGGCGGCGACGACGCGATCTCTGGCGGCTCGGGCAATGACGTTCTGGCCGGCGGTGCGGGCGCCGACGCGCTCGATGGCGGGGCAGGCAATGACCGGCTCCTGGGCAATGACGGCGCCGACACGCTCGATGGCGGCATGGGCAACGACACGCTCACCGGCGGCGGGGACAACGATGTGTTCCTCTTCAACGACGCGCTCGGCGCCGGCAACGTGGACACGATCATGGACTTCGGCGGCGCGGGCAGCACGGCGCTGGACGTGATCCATCTGGATGACGCCATCTTTACGCAGCTTTCCCCTGGAGCCCTGAGCGCGACGAATTTCGTGGCCAATGCGACGGGGGTCGCGATGACGACGAGCCAGTTCATCGTCTACAACACCGTCACCGGAGAACTCTATTACGACGCCGACGGCAGCGATGGCGGTGCGGCGGTCAAGTTCGCGATCCTCGCCACCGATCCGGACGGACTGGGCGCTGCCGATTTCGTCGTGGTCTGAGCGTGGCGAAAACCATCGCTGCCGCCAAGCCCGAACTCGAGCTGATGGGCTCGCGCCAGTTCAATGCCTGGCTGCACGAGCAAAAACTCAGCCTCGCTTTCACCACCTACCAGTCCGGGAAACTTTTTCTCATCGGCCTGCAGCCCGAGGGCAAGCTCTCGGTGTTCGAACGCACTTTCAATCGCTGCATGGGCCTGCACGCCACCGGCCAGACGCTGTACATGAGCTCGCTCTACCAGCTCTGGCGCTTCGAGAACTCGCTCGAGCCGGGGCAGACGCACGCGGGTTACGACCGGGCCTACGTGCCGCAGATGGCCTGGACCACGGGAGATCTCGACATCCACGACGTGGCGCCGGGCAAGGACGGCAAGCCGGTGTTCGTCAACACGCTGTTCGGCTGCCTCGCCACGGTGAGCGAGACGCACAGCTTCGTGCCGCTGTGGAAGCCGCCGTTCCTCTCCAGGCTCGCCGCCGAGGACCGCTGCCACCTGAACGGCATGGCGATGGAAGACGGCGCGCCGAGATACGTCACCAGCGTGAGCCAGACCGATGTCAACGACGGCTGGCGCGATCATCGGCGCGACGGCGGCACGATCACCGACGTGAAAACCAACGAGATCGTGCTCGAAGGCCTCTCGATGCCGCATTCGCCGCGCCTCTACCGGGGCAAGCTCTGGGTGCTCGATTCGGGTACCGGGCAGTTCGGCTATGTCGATCGCAAAAAGGGCAGGTTCGAGCCGGTGGCCTTCTGCCCGGGCTACATGCGCGGCCTGAGTTTCATCGGCGATTACGCCATCGTTGGCCTGTCGCTCAACCGCGAGAACAAGACCTTCCAGGGCCTGGCACTCGAGGACAACCTGAAAAAGAAAAAAGCCGAGCCGCGCTGCGGGCTGCAGGTGGTGGATTTGAAGAGCGGCGACATCGTGCACTGGCTGCGCATCGAGGGCGTGGTGCGCGAGCTCTACGACGTCTGCGCGCTGCCCGGGGTGCGCCGGCCGATGGCGCTGGGCTTCAAGACCGACGAGATCCGGCGCGTGATCTCGATCGGGGGAAACCCGGCCTTCAAGGGCTAGCGAAGTACGCGCTCCGGGCTGGTTTTTGAGGAAGAAGTAGTAGAAAATCCAGAGAACCCCGCTTGAACCAAAGGTAACCACCCCATGGCCATTTTCACCCTCACCGCCGGTCTCGACACGCTGACCGGCTCCGCTGCGGCGGATACGTTCAACGTCACGAATTTCGCGCACTTCGGTGCAAGCGACTTCGTCATCGGCGGCGCGGGAATCGACACGCTGGTGTTCAGCGGCACCACGGGCATCCTGGTGCTCGAAGACCGGGTGGATGAGGTGGAACTGGTGACCCTGGGCGGGGTCTCGGGGATCGGCGTGAACGCTTCGGGGGGCCTCACCGCGCTCACCATCACGGGCAACGCCGGGGCGAACGCGATCACGGGGACGTTCTTCGCCGACACGATTACGGGCGGCGCCGGGTTGGACGCGTTGAGCGGCGGGGGCGGCAACGACGTGTTCCTTGTGTCCCTGGCCACCGACATGGGCCTGACGGAAGCCCTGAACGGCGGCAGCGGGGTAGACGTGCTGCGCTTCACCGG
>Ga0315281_10007527_pt1 | contig 15306 bp, 13 predicted proteins | sample YL17G07_0_MG_FD_204540 | JGI IMG/M metagenome (GOLD analysis project Ga0315281, IMG submission 204540) | Sediment microbial communities from Yellowstone Lake, YNP, Wyoming, USA - YL17G07_0 | ecosystem: Environmental > Aquatic > Freshwater > Lake > Sediment | place: USA: Wyoming | collected...
AAAAGAAGCCGTTCGGTGGTATGATGTACTTCGTTCAAAGCTGTTTCCTCCTTCGAATGTCCAAAACGTATTGTAAATCAATACGTTATGAAGGGAAACAGCTTTTTTTATGAATAATTCAGGTTAGTTACTTTAAGACAAAAAAGAATGCTGATGGAAACCCCAATAAGATCCGTTTTGATGGGATATTGACAATTGAAACTGGTAAGGGATCATTCTGCTTTATAGGTTTCGGCGTTGTTCTTTTAGTGGCTTCACTCTATTTTTCGATATCATTTGATAAAGCGAAAGAGAGCATAGGCATTCAGCGATCCCAATTATCGGCAGTTGTACCGAGCGGAACAGCCCTTAGTCTGATTCCACTTAGCCAATTATCTGGAGAAGCGGCTCAGAAAGATATTCTGCAAGTCAGAGTTATTAATCAATTCAGAGATATCCAAGACAGCGTAATTGATAAGTTGCTTAAGTACTCTAATGATGAAAAGTTTGCGTTGCTTGTGCTAGAGGGCTTCGATAAGAACTCATTTGGATTAGCAAATATACCAAGCAATCGAGCAAAAGAAGTTGGCAATTTCCTGAAGGAAGTGTCCTATAACTTCCCGAACAATGCAAAACTACAATTAGAAATAGCCAGGGCTTTCCGATCGTTATACGAGTCTCGCGGGGCAACAAAAGATGAGAAACAACAATTTCTGGACCGTTTGGGTACAACAATAGCCAGGCTGGAGAAATTGCAGCCTGACGATGATGTGGTGAAATACGGAGCTGATCTTATAAGTGGACTCTACTATCAAAGGAAACGACAGCTAGACGCTGCGTTGGAATACATGGCCAAGGCCGATGAGATTGCGCCGCTAAAAGAAAAATATAAGACCAGTTTTAATATGGGAAATATCTACTCGGATTTGGCAATCGAAGAAAAAGATAAAGAAAAAGCTGAAGCGTTCTATAAAAAATCAATTGATTATTTATTGAAATCAGAGAAATTAGCGGAGTCTCAAAACATGAACTTTTGGCAGCCTCGCTTTGCTATAGGGTATATATATTTTCAAATAGGAAATGACAACGAATCGGTTGAAGCGTTTCTGAAGTCATGTGAAGTAGCGGTTGCCGCAGGCGAAGGCAATCTTTTCACGCAATACATATCAAAGGTTAAAGATATAGATCGGTTATGCAAAATTAAATCGTTCGCCAACAGATTCAATGATGTTTGTAAAGTAAAATGACGACACAATTTCTTGTTTTAGAGAAAATGTCCGTATTCAAACTTAATGTGCGAAGGCTACTTGAAGAATGTGCTTGGTACGAAGCCTTATCACGCCGGGCGATAATCAAAGCAAGAGAGGTAAAAAGGCTCGGTTGTGTCGTTTTCCCAAAAAATGCCATTTCACATAATTTCATAAATTGTATAAAAGGTCTGGAGGTATGGCCGGATGTTAAAAAATCGTAAATTATTAGTGAGTGTTTTTAATGCGCAAGAAGCACGGGAGGCCATTCTGGGTGGCGGGAGGATCATTGATAGCGAAGATCCGCGAAGCGCCCTGGGCAATATCAGCCCGCGCCATATCATGGCTATTAGCGATGCGGTGCTTGATTATATGCGCGGTTTGGATGTGCAACTTAGTACCAATATCGGAGAAGACCAATTGCTATTCCGGCGTTCCGAGAACGGAATGGCCGTCGAGAAGTCGCCGTATGAAATCGCTGGGAAAGCGGCCCAGGCTGCAATCGGAGTGGCATGTGCAATGGGGACGCGCGTTCATGCCGTAAATCTAGTGAAGGTGGGCGTGGATGGAATGATGGTAGAGCAACTTGCGCAGGTTTTGAGCGAAGTTGTTCAAACTCTGCACAGAACAGAGCTATTCTGTCATACACAAGTGATGTCCGTACTCTTCGTCCAAGATCTTGACGCCTGGAACCAGCGCAAAAGCAATCCGGCGGTGCGTCGGACACTAGTTGGGCTGCGTGAATTCAGCTCCTCTTCTCCCGGAGACCCGGATGCGTTCGACCTGCTCGAACCGGATCAAAATTACACAGTAGGTACCCTTCGTAACGCGAATGGCAGCATCATGTTCAACGATCCAACAGAAGTCTCGTTGGGCGCACTTATCAAAAAGAATGTCCTGTCAGTTGGCGCTGACTCCTCCTTCGTCCGTCTCACGGAACTGTTTCCGCACTCCCGATACTTTCCAGACATTGCAGCGGACACTCGTAAAACTTCCCTAGCCGTTATAAAAGCTATGGTGGATGCTACCGCGGATGCCGGAGCTGACGCTATTATGCTGGACACCTCGATTCTCAGCAAGGTCGCCAACATATGCCTCGTCGACACAAACTGCGAAGGCCTGATCGATTTGAACCGATACGATAATTCACAAGGTGTTGCTTACCAAGGAATCCTCGGCCTCGACGAGATTAGATTTTTTGTCGATTACTGCCATTACCGTGGCGTGATCGCTAATGTAGCGGGTTCTATCACGAGCTACCAGGCGCAACAGCTTTGGGCGCTCATTCCCCATCTAGATCAGGTTTCAACGCGCGGCTCAGCCTCGGCAGTGAGTCGCGATCCCTATGGCGCCTCATCAATGGGAGAAGACACACGGCAGCTCCGCGTAATTAAGCGTACACTCGTCCGCGGTCTGGCTCCCCCCGAACACGGCGGCGTGTTAAATATTCCGCTAGAATGGAAAACAAAGCCGGAAGCCATGGAAGACGTGCGCCGCGTTCGCGAGCTGATCTCTGCTCAGCGAGCTGTCCTGGATCTTCCCGCTCTTCAAGTATTTTTTGTGGATCGCTTCGGAGAGACAACGTCTATCGCCAGAGACAAAAAAATATCCGGGAAGGAGTAGATCCATGCCGACCAATAACGCAAAACCGATCAGTCAAAATAGACGAATTCCGTGTTCTTTGCCACTGGCAGATGCCGACCTGAGTCTCGGAAACGCTAATTGGACGAAAGGGCTCCAAGCAATGTCCGATTGGATATGGAGCGGACAACTCAACCCAGTAAGGTTCCCTAATAACCTTGCGCGCTACTTTCTCCATATTCCGGGCGTGTTTGAACAGCAGCTCAATTTTTCTACTACGCTTATTTTCGACGAGCCGTCGTATCGGAATGGCGTGCAGGTTTCTGGCATGATCGACCGCGTGATGCGAGAGCTGGTCATCAGCCTCATTGCACAACGCCGTTGCAGCTGGTACTCCATTACACATCACGCGGTCCTAGGCTTTCTCACTGCGCAAAAGCACGGCGTTTCGGATAATATGTTCGCGACGAAGTATCTGGCGCTTTTAGATAAGAAACAGCGGGAGGAAGTTTTTTCGCCAGTTGAACGCGAGATTCTGGAATTCGCCGATGCATTCTGCACCAACCCTAAGGCATATACCGACGCTCAGTTTGTTTCTTTGCGTACAGCTCTCATGGTGGAGAACCGTGCCCGCTACGCTACCGTGTCTCTTTGGCAAAAGAGGTTGGAAGCCGCGAGGACCGCGCGGGCTCGAGCACTTCTGGAAACAGATAACGAGGAAGTAATAGCAAAAGTTTCCGCTTCAGCGGCAGCTTCCGTTTCGAATGAGTTGCCAGACGACCAAAACAATCTCTTGGTAAATGCTCAGATCGTCGAGCTTGCTTTTCTTTGCCTTCAATTCGTGGCGCTAACTGACCTGTTCACGAGCCTCAACATCCCAGATGAGGATTTTTTGCCGGACGTGATGACTTCGGTGTTGCCAGCGCGAGTTATTTCTCGCATCAACGATATACTCGAATCTGGCGCAGTCAACAAGCCACTTTTCGTTCCGCCCGAGGTGCAGGTGCCGTTAGAGGATATTTTATCTGGTAATGTTGTCGTCGAGCCCGCTCCTTTGCGCGGACGCCGCATCCCTCTTGAGTCCTACGAAGTGCAGCCCCAACAAGCTTTACGAGACAAAGGGCTGGCAGTGGGTGGCGTTCAGGTCGGCGTTTGGGGTTGGTCCTTTGGGATGTATTTCCCAGGAAGTCTGCCGTATGTCCTCATGCATCATCCTGAATTGGCACGCTTTGAAGCTCCCTATTCGCTGCCGTTGCTCTTCAATGAAGACGAATGGCGGAACGGCACTCAGACGGCGGGCTTTGTTTCGAGGCGATTGAAGGAACTTCTCATCCAGAAAGTCTATAGAATAGTCCGTACGCGGTATGGTATCGAACATCATACGATGTTTCTATACAATACATTTCTAGACGAGCACGGCGTGGGCAGATTACCGGCGGGCTTAAACGTAGTGGAGCAGCAATCTGCGAGACTAAAAGCGCTGGAACGCGCTGCAAACGCCGTCTTGCATATCCAACATTCTGACAATGCCCCGTTGGGTGTGTTCAATAAGCTTGAAACAGCTGCCATGGCGTGGGCGCATGCCATAGTTTGCGATCCTCATCAAGCTCATCTATCGGAGCCGAGACTCCGCGAAGCGCTGGAGGAACAGAACCGTCGTGAGATTGCTTCGGGCTTGCGTGTCTTAGACCGCGAGCCGGGTATCGGCGAAAAGGCTGCTCTAAAGCGCCTACAGGATCATCAGATTGCTGAAATGGCCATGGTCGTTGGACATATGGACGGTTTAGGCCGATTGCTCACCATGCTTCAGCTTGAATCTGAGGAGGGCGTTCAGGACATAAGGGGCACTCCGGGACGACGCACGATCGTTCCAGAACTTGATGCCAATGGAGAAGTGCAGTACACAGGATACATGACCGCTCGACCCGGCCTATTCCAGGTCCTTCAGGCCCTACAAGTAGATGCGAAAGTCCTGACCTGTAATGAATTGGTGGTCAATCCAAAACTATGTGAAGAGGTGAATAAGAAACTTATTGGGGGCAAGAAAAAGATACGCATTTCGGCAGATGAAGCCCTTAAGACAGGGGAATTTTGAGCAGGAACGCATGAGCTTATCGGTTCGAGGCAAATTTGTCAGCCAATATTTCCAACTTATAGGTGTCGCTTGATAAAAAGTCAAAGACCAACTTTAAAAGAAAGGAAATGCTATGGATGATGTGAAAAAAGTGCATTTTGAGGAAGGAAGGCCTGTACAAGAAATAGCCTTGACCTTCAGGTGGCAAACTGGGGCCTGGAAAGCTATTTTTGATGAACAAATCAAGTTGATACGCGAGGACATCGACCGAACAAGAGCAGAAGATAAACTGATCTGCTACTTGAGCTGTCCTATCAGTACGCGAGGCGGCGGTTATCACGGTACGAATGTGGAAGTGGCACGATACACCGAACGGAGGTTGCTGATGGAATGGGGAGATCGGTTTTGGATTCTCAATCCTTGCCAGTATCAGATGGAATCCAAAGAAGGCCTGGGCCTTTTCCGGCGCCACGCAGAGAGGCTGGGGATTGACCTTTCCTCGCTTAAGAACTTGCCACCGCCATCGGGTGGGGACTACATGCGTATGTGGACGAGAGTCCTATGTGAGGATGATGGGCCGACCCCTGATATTCCCGGAAAAAACGATGACAAGGGATGGAATTGTGGGCGTCGCTTTGACCTTTTTTATTTTCTCGGTCCAACCGATGTAAGGTGGTTTTTCTCGTCCAACGGTGCCGGGTCTCTCTCAGCCGAGATCGAAGAGTACTTCGCGAGAAAGGTGTCCACCGACCCGGACTTCAATCTCAACTATTCCGTGGAAGGAATTGTGTGGAGCCCGGACCTCGCTCTCAGCAAACTTGTGCCTGAGGTCGATGAACAGAAACAGCTTCGAGAACAATGGGAGAATAAACGCAAAGAATTCTTCCGCTTCTACGCAGTCCGTGCCAGTATCGTTTACAGCTTGGGAAGTCATGACGAGTGGAACATTCTTAGATTGCTTAACGCCCGTCGAAAAATGCTGACTTCCAATGAAAACATGCGAGGGGGGGATACCGGAATATACATCCCCGGCTATTTCGATGGAAAGCAGATTGATCCGGCTGCACTTGAAATGAATATTTCGAATGGGTATGCGCGATGATCGGCGCGCTTGGTACGAATATGAATAAGGCTTAGAGTAAGGAGGTTAGTATGCCTATCACACTTTGTACGTTCAATATCAACAATTTGTTTTTACGCTATAAATTCAGCACAAAGCCACCGGGAAGCATGTCAAAAAAAAGTCTCGCGTCCGGTGGATTCTCCTTTTTGCCGCAGAACCTTAAAGGCGTGTTCGATGAATACCGGCCAGAACAAAGAGAGCTGACTGCAAGAGCGATAATGAGAAATCAGGACGATCCTAATAATAGCCCAGATATCCTTTGCTTACAGGAGGTGGAAAGCATGTGGGCTCTCCGTTCGTTTAACGAGGATCATCTAAAAGGAATATATCCATATGCTGTTCTTATTGATTCTCGGGATCTTCGCCTTATTGATGTGGCGCTTCTCTCCAAATTCCCGATCAAGTCCGTCCGCACGCATGTAGATGACCTTGATCCCCAGCCCCTTGACAAAGACAATCCCTGGCTTTTCTCCCGCGATTGCCTAGAAGTGGAATTTGATATTGGGAATCGTTTCCCTAGGACGCTGACACTATTCATCAACCATTTAAAGTCAAAATTTGTCCTCGAAAGAAATCCGCAGAAAAAGGCCATAAAAATTCAACAAGCAAATATGAAACGTTTTCATCAGGCCTTGGCGATAAAGCAAATTATTCAAAGACGCTTTGAGAACGATTTCAATTCTGCGTTTTTCGCAGTGGTAGGGGATTTCAACGACATTCCTACATCAGATGCGATCAAGCCTCTTGTAAAAGAGGCGGGGCTTGTTGACGCTCTCTCTCGGATCCCAGAGGAAAAAGACCGCTGGACTTATTACCTTGCGGGCCAAAAAGTCGTTGAACAGATCGACTATCTCCTTCTGTCGCCAGCTTTGGATAAAGCTTCGCAAGGAGAGAAGCCATACATTGAACGCGGCGGAATAACCAAGGCAGGTAGCACAGGGAAAAAACCTACTGTTTTTATACGGAATGATAATGATCCTCATGGCCCGCACGTAGATATGACCTTTAACCGCTTCAGCGGCGTGACCACAGAGCTCTTCGCTTCAGACCACTGTCCAGTTTTCCTTGAGATTTCCTAGGTCCATAGCTTTTCTCAATTAAGATACCCCGCGCCAAGAAAAGCTTTTCGTGGATTTTGGACTCTAGGTCATAAAAATGAAACAAAACTCATTCATAAAAATGTTCTTTGATTATTTTATCTATTGCAGACTCCAATTTCTGTACATAAAACCAAATATACTTCCGGGCTTCTGCCGTTTCTCCTCAATCTATTAAATTTGACGTGTTCCGCCTAAATAAGTTTTTTTATTATAAAATATTGAATAGGGAAAAGAGAATTTTTAATAGAGAAAATAGGAGGGCTATTATAGGAAAGGTCATGATCCCAGCTTCCACCCTGTGATGGCTCTATACGCTCCAGGAAAGCCGCTCAAAATGGCTCCAAGCGTAATTGGGGGAATCCAAAAACAATGGCAAGGCTATATGGACAATAGCGAAAAGGTTCTCAGCCTTGGTGTTCGGCCTAATACACTCTGATTGACATATTTGGGATGTCCTGGCCAGAACGCCCGCGAAGTTGGCTTACGTGGGCGGTTGGGATGATTTCGAGAAGTGGGCCAATAAGATGCGAAATGGCCGGCCGTATCAATGTTTGGGCGAAATTTGGGGAACTGCCGAGTATAAGATCGTCTCGTTTTTATACGAGTGACGGCTTTTATATACGATCAACATCAAGGGCAACCCTTGCTGGCGAAGGGAAGAGGTCAAAGCAGGAGCTCATAAGAGAGCCCGAAGCGGAAGTGGCATGAACGAGGGAGGTACGGTGAACGGCAAGAGGCTTTGCGATATCAACAGAACGTGCTTCTGGATAAGGTCTTCACTCGCCGGATGAAGACGAAAAAGTCAATAAAACCTTCTATCAGAAGGATTACTGCCAGCCCATTAGTCTGTCGGCGATTTATGGTTTTAATTCTTTGAGCCGCTCTGGGATATTTTTTATTATTTCTTTGGAGATAGTTTTTATCATATTTCCCCACATTCCGCCAGACTGTTCTTTCGCAAATCCAAACCAGACAGCATTTCCAGTATTTTTTTCAATTAATACAGCATTTATCGATGTATATGCATTTTGACCAATAATCAAATCAATTAAAAAACCACTAGCAAATGCCACTGGGAGCACAACAGGTGCGGTTGCCCATCTAGATATTAAATATGGCGGTTGATCCATCCATTTTCGTGGCAACAAATAGAACGAAATTCCAATGGCTAAATCTATTGCGCCCCACATAAGAGATTTTTGAATTCTTTCTGAAGCCGTCATCCCTATTTCTTGTGCCAATAAAAAAAGCAAATAATCAGCATTAGATAAATCTGAAATGATTTTCGTTCTTTCTTTTAAAGAAAGCGTTTCTTTTTGAAATGGAATTCTTTCTAGATTTGTTTTATAGGGTCTAAAATATTCATCAATTATTTTAAAGGAGGAAACGAATGTTTCTCTCGAAGTTCTATTGGCATCAAGTCTGCTATCAATATAGAATGGGGGATCAAAATATTTCGATTCATCAGAAACTCTCTTCTTATCTAAAAAATAAGAACCGACGGAGATAAGTCGTACAGGAGCAAGCATATATTTTTTTTCTTTTAACCTTTCAGATACTCTCTCGGCTAATTCATCTGCAAGATATTTGCTTTTTACCACTTGAATAATGTCGCCGCGAATTGAAACAAAATCTGTAAGAATAGCGATGTTATTTACGTTTCTTGAGTTAAAGGTTGGTAGCTGATTAAAATATGTTTTGTAGCAGCTAACAAAAAGAATTGGAATGAATAAAATAAACCAAGATCTATACAAATATTTCATTTTGATAATCAGCAAAATATTCTTTTTATGGAGCGATTGCTGAACATTCCGTTTGACCATCAATTTCCTTCTCCCCTCGATACGAAAGATTATAAATATTATATTAGGAAATGTAAACCTCAAGGGTGGCGCAAAACCGTTTTTAGAAAATATTTCCTTTTTAGCTCTCAAATAATTCTAGCCATTTAAAAAAAGCTAAATATTTTGCTTTTTGCTCTCAGCAATAAATGAAACTTCTTAAATATGAATTTCCCTTTTCTCAACATCAGAAATCATTTTTCTAAAATTCATATAAAATCAAGGCAAATAGATAAAATAAACAAGTCCACATCAATCCTCTCGCGCTTTAACAAAAAACATCAAGGTAGCATGATAGCGAAACGCGCCTCCGTGACGGGTAAGCTATGATAGATTACTCGTCTAGGAAAAATCTTTTTTGGAGGTGCGCGGATGTATTTTATCGGTGTCGACCATCACAAGCAAGCGTCGGTCATGACGGTCTTGGACGAGGATGGTCGGGAGCTGAAGAACGGGCGAGTGTTCAACTTAAGAGAGAAGGTCGAGCGATTCCTGGAAGGATATCGACCGTTCACGGCTGTTTTGGAGGCTGGCCGATCGTCGTATGTTATGGCCGATCTACTTCGGGAGCTGGGAGGCGAGGTGAAGATGGCGAACGCGCTTCAGGTGAAGGCCATCGCCCATGCCCGGATCAAGACGGACAAACGGGATTCGCGAACGCTGGCCCAGCTGCTGCGAGCGGATTTGATTCCGGAGGTCTATCAGCGAGGAGAGAGGAATCGGCGGGCGCAGCGGGTGGTGCGGATGCGAGCCTATTGGGTGGTGAAGCAAACGGAAGTGAAGAACAAGATCCGTGCGCTTTTGGCTCAGCAGAGAGAAGAGATACGGCTGGAGGTAGGAAAACGGGAGGACGGGCTGTTCAGTGGGAAAGGGGTGGAGTTCCTGACCAAGTTGCCGTTGGTGGACCCCGACAAAATGGTCTTGGACGACTTGGTTCAGGGATATCGGGAAGCTCAGGATCATATCAAGAGGTCGGACGGACTGGTCCGCGTCCTGTATGGGGAGATCGAAGAGGCGGCGCGGATCGATACGGTGCCGGGTTTTGCCGCGACGTTGTCGGTGTTGGTCGCGGTCGAGATCGCGGATGTCAAACGGTTTCCGACGGTAGCGGACCTTCATTCCTATGCCGGGGTAATCCCCTCGACGTACGCCTCTGGGGAGCGGACATATCACGGACACATTACCAAACAGGGAAGCGCCTGGCTGAGGTGGGCGGCCGTGGAAGCGGTCTATCCGGCGATCAAGAAAGACCTTGGGTTGCGGGTCTTATACAGCCGGCTGGCCAAGCGGAAGGGGGCGAACGTAGCTAAGATCGCCGTGGCCCGTCGGTTGCTGACCATTATTTATCGACTTCTCACCGAGAAGAGAGAGTATCTATCGGACATGAGGACATCATCGGCTGCCTAGCGACTTGCCCTAACGGACCCGGGAGGGTCGCGTTCACACCCAGGTTTAGGAGCCGAGACCGAACGATACGGTGCGCTTCGAGGCGCGGATAGAAGGGTGGTTTACAAGGCCGAAGCAGTCATAAAGAAAGATGAAAGAAAAAAGATTTCCGAGGGCTTGCGTTTCGCCATCATAGAAGGCGAGTCGTCGAGAGTGAAGACAGAGAGGGCGGCGTCGGGCGGCTGATTATAGATTTCTAGAAGAGGTTTAAGAACATCTTTGGCAAGTCAAAGAGGGGCAGGGGAAAAGGGAGGCCAAGCGGGCGAAATAAAAATGGGAATATGGGATGAGATATCCACAATAATTGTTAATAAGTCTGTCGAAATATTGGCGGTTTCCTGGGCCAATGAGATGATTTTCATATAGTTCTGGCAGTTTGCACAAATATTTGGCGATTACAAAATGCCGGCTGTTGTCAGCAATAGGGGGATATTGATGGGAACCAAAAGGTGGGACTCTCCCCAGCCGGCAAAAGAGAGCATTATTATAATATCACAAAGCACGAATCGAAGGCTGGATTTTCTCAATAAAGAAAAAAAGTTGGCCTGAATTGAAAAAACGAAAAAAGATCTTTCTGCTGAAGTTGTCAAAGAATATTCCTTTCGTTCTAATAGCAAGAAAAAGGGCAACTCCTATCGGCTTAAGGAAAAGGTCAATGCGGGGCTCATCCGCGAGCCCGAGATGAAAGCAGTGGGAAGAGCGGAGAGGGGAGATTTTCAATTGCCTTAAGGGAATATTATTTTATGGCCGCTAAAAAGCAGAAAATGAATATATTTCTAATCGAGTTGAAAAGGCCCTGATTTTTATATAAAATAAAATATATATAGGATAGAGAGAGGGGTCAATGACCTTTTATAGCATTTTATACAGCGTATTGTTTATTTCTTCCTTTTCCAATTTGATCTTCATTGTGATTTCAAAACAGGAATTTCTATCAGCGATTATTTCAGTGATTCTCTGCTTGGTGATCATCAATGACATTATTTATTCATCGCATCAACTGGACAGAAACTCGGAAGACTATTTGCTGTCCATGAAATTTATTGATCTGCTAAATTTCTTTGTTTTGAGCATTTCCTTGATTCTGATTTCGCCGCAAAATAATATATTTGTCGGCAACTTAAGCATAGCACCCAGCTTTTTTATTTTTAAATATCGGTTTATATTCATCTGGATAACGTTGACAATTTATTTCAGTGTATCGATAATCTGGGATTATCTTCTTTACGAAAACTCATTAAAAGATAGAAAAACGAATTTCCTCTACTGGCTTGGAAGAAATGGTCTGTTTCAAATTATTTCGATTGCATTGTGTTTATTGCAAATTGTCCTATCTTGTCTTTTTGCCTATAACCAGAAAATTTTCTTCGAGCGAATCGAATGCTATTTGTCTATATTATGGTCGATGCTATTATTCATTTATATAACGATATACAAACCTATCAAATTCAGAAGTAATGGATAGGCCAGTCTTCCGGGAAGACGCTGAACTAGGAAATGTTAGATATAGAGGATTAGATGTCAAAAAGAAAAAAGTGTTATGTCACCTTCAAGGAAGAGCGCCGGAACGTGAAGAAGGAGGAGGGCAACGAACTAAAAATCTTCGATAACAAACAGAACAGAAGTTACTTCGGCCGCGGCGTTGCAAAGAAATAAGATAGCGGCCAACTGAATAAAAAATCGTCCCGAGTATCGTATTAAAAAAACGTTATTATTTGTCATGGATTTAGAGATTCCGTGTTGATAGATATGATGTTATATGATAAATATTCTCTATCATTTGAGCAAGCTAAATGCAAAAAATATTTAAAAAGCGAAATTGTTACCTTTATCATTAATCAACCCGTTTAGTTAATTGGTAAGCCGTGATGAAGATCGCATTAATTTACAGCTCTAAAGCAGGAATGGCGGCAACATTGAAGCGTTGTTTTGATGAAAACAAAAAAAAAGAGAAAGACGAGTCACCGCCTGACTTCCTTGCTGAGTGTGATTCCGACGAAACAGTAATGGCAGTCGCAGATGCTCTTCGAACGCGCTACGATGTAATTCCCATAGAATCCGATGATTCAGCTTTCGACCGGTTGAGAAGCGCGAAGCCCGATTTCGTATTCAATATTGCTGAGCGGCTATTTGGTCCTAACCGAGAGTCACACATCCCTACGCTCTGTGAGATCCTGGACATTCCATATACCGGCTCGGACCCGCTGACGCTAGGTCTCTGTCTTGATAAGTCAAGGGCCAAGGAAATCCTCTCATATTATAAGATCCCCAATCCCGAATTCTGGATCGTCGAGCCTGACACCGAAGTTCCGTCTGATATCAAACTGCCAGCTATCGTTAAGCCGCTGTACGAAGGGTCTAGCAAGGGGATTAGAGACAATTCGGTCGTAGATAGCCGCGAAGATTTGTGCGAGCGCGTCCGGGAAATTACTATGCGTTACGAAGAGCCGGTTATCATCGAGCGGTTCCTTCATGGGCGAGAATTCACAGTGGGTATTTTAGGCTCCTATCCTGACCTCGAAATTCTGCCAATCGTTGAGATCGACCATAGTTTACTCCCCAAAGGGGCACGGCCAATCTACTCTTATGAAGCCAAATGGATTTGGGACACCCCCGACAATCCCCTAGGGATTTTTAAATGCCCTGCTCAAATATCGAAAGAGCTTAAAACTAGAATCGAAGATATTGTCGTGAAGACCATGCGGATTCTCCGAATCAAGGATTGGTGCCGCATCGATGTGAGATTGGATGAAAATAGCGAACCGAATATTTTAGAAGTTAATCCTCTGCCCGGGGTACTTCCCAATCCCGAGGATAATTCCTGTCTTCCGAAAGCCGCATGCACTGCTGGATATTCCTATAACGACTTGATTCTTCGAGTAGTAGATAAAGCTTTAATCCGCTATGGTCTTGGTAAGCGCTTTAATCATAATGAGATTACCTAAGCTGGAAATTTATTGACATTAAGATGAGAGAAAGGCAGGAGCGGCGAAGGGAATAGGAAAAGGAGGAAAGGGAGGAGGGGCGAAGAAAAGGGAAAGGGGAGGAGGTAAATCTCTATAAGTCCTTGACAGACTCGCTTAGGATTCAAACTGTTTCTGGCGGAAAAATGTTAGAGCTTTCAATCAAAAATCGGTTATAATTATTGATTACTGTAAAAACAATGTCCTATGAGGCAAGAATTCCTCTAGGCGGAATAAGAGGAAGCAATAGGACATTAAATATGCCGCTTTCAATAATTGAGAAATAAAATATTAGGAGGGAGGTGCGTTATGGGGAAAACTCGTACGGCGCATAGAAGTGCAATAACAGGTAGGTTCATTAAGGCTGGTTATGCCAAAAAGCACCCGCGCACAACAGTTAAAGAGCGGATTTCCACGGGCAAGCCAAGAAAAGCGAAATAGACAGCCAGGATCATTTCGAGTAGCGTCCTGCAAATTCGCGCCTTCTTTACCTCCTCCCGTTAGCTGCACAAGCTATAGCGAATTCATTCTGAACTTTATCCTCATCCCCTGATACGGCATGATCTCTAATAACCCGAAGGGCAGAGTTCCACGGGCTTGCCCATGGATCAAGCGAAGCTTGAATTTTGATAATGCCACGGCTTTAGCCGTAGGTATCTACTTTGCCAGAAGCCTGAAGCTCTTTTAGAACGAGCCAAGCCTGCTCTATGGTACTGGTCCATGTTACTGAAAAGAATTTCTTAAATCTTTATTCAATTGGCAAATTATTTTTGATATCATTATCCGTTGAAAAAATAAGTGCAAAAGAATTATCAATTATTGCCTTTTTGATAATCTCTCGCAACAAGTTTTCTAGTTCTTCATATAACCTCAATTTGTCGTTTTCAAGGTTATCAAGTAGCTGACCATGGACTAATGATGACCTCGCAATGTAAGCGTCTTTTGCCTTTTCTTTACTAAAATCATATCTCCCGATTATTTCAGCTAATTTCGCCACTCGTTCCGAAAACTGTTTTGTTGAATGCGAATAGTCTGTATGTATTAAAGATTCAAAGCCCATACAAATTAAAGGCCATCTTATATCAATAAATTCTGTCCTAAAAGCGTACTCTAAAAGCCAAATGGCCTGACGTATTCTCTTTGGAAACTGTGTTCTGAAATAGGCTTCTACCAAAAGCGCTAATTCTTTTCCCTCAATTTCGGTGAGCCAATTTCGGACATCGTTGTTCGAAACCCATGCATGAGCTCCAAATGCATCTACAGGTCCCGGAATAATTTCATAATTATCGTTTATTATTCGTGCCGAATATTTATTAGATATCGTCGTGGGATGGATTATCCGAGAGAGTGCTAAAACGATCTGCAATTTTTCATCAGGATCCCATATAAATCGAGATGAGTGAGGAGCATTTTCTCGAATAAAACTATATAGCTGACCAAATTGAAGAGTAGCATCGCTTTGACCTTTTGGCATACAAGCAGAAAATATTTTTAAACAAAGCTTTTCTGGCAATATATCTACATAAATATAGTCCGTAATTATTTGTCTACTTTTGATTGGCGGGAATTTCTTTGCGATATTTTCGTCTGCTTGATTAAAATCTGCATTAATAAATAATGACACATCTTTTACTACAACTTGATTATCATTCCTCACATTCATTTCTTTTTTAATATTATAATTGCGGTTAGCTGAGATGGACCTCACTCTTTGTACAGGAAAGAGGCCTGCATATGGCGCATTAAAAACCTGCCTATCGTTACCATTTTATTACTTTGTGAGTCCGAAAGCCATTTCTCGCGATAATCCCCAAAAGACATTTTCACCATTTGCCCGACAAACGATCTCGAGCGGATCTATATTTAACTTTGCCATCCTCTCGTTTGTTTGAGGAACATCCTGGGCAAGGAGGGGAGGGGGGGAAATAGAAATATCGAGGGGCAGGAGGGAG
>Ga0315281_10007529_pt1 | contig 15304 bp, 16 predicted proteins | sample YL17G07_0_MG_FD_204540 | JGI IMG/M metagenome (GOLD analysis project Ga0315281, IMG submission 204540) | Sediment microbial communities from Yellowstone Lake, YNP, Wyoming, USA - YL17G07_0 | ecosystem: Environmental > Aquatic > Freshwater > Lake > Sediment | place: USA: Wyoming | collected...
GAGGCGGCAAGGTGGGCGAGTTGGCTCCACTGGCCGTTGGTCACCTGGGTCACCCGCAGGCCCGGCAATGGCGAAACGGTACTGATGTCGTAGGCCGGGAGCGAGAGGTCGGCATCCCGGCCACCCCAGGGCAAAGTGGGGAACGCCGGCTTCCCATCGATCGTCCACAGGACGAACTTGCCCGGTTCGCCGCAACCGTTCTGTTCGGCCGAAGAGCGCACGCGCAGGCTGTAGCTGGAGAGGCCCGCGAAGCGGGTACTCGTGGCCGAGCCGCACTCAGCGCCATCGATAATGGCGCGCACCGTGGAACCGGCTGGGGCGTCGAGCCAGTCGTTCAGGGCGCCGCCGCCCACCAGCGCGGGTACGCGGGCCACGGCCCCGGCGTAGTTGATGATGCCCGCCCCCGCCCAGTTCCGGCCGTCAGGCGCCGGCGCTGCGGGCGTTGCGCTGGCCTTCGCCATCTGGATGTACTCCGCCGGCGATAAGCCCGAGTTTCGCGACATCATGAGTGCGAACAACCCCGAGACCAGTGGCGTGGCGAAGCTGGTGCCGGGGCCTGAGAGTCCGTACGGGTTGGCGAGGCCGAGGTCGCTGCGGACCGGCGCCGCCAGCGAATTCCCGGGCGCCGCGAGCGCGATGGAGGGGCCGTAATTGCTGTAGTCGGCGTAGGTGTTGCCGTTGAGGTTATCGGCAGCCCCGACGGCCACCAGGTTCGTGTACTGGGTGTAAGCAGCCGGGTAGCCCGGTACCGGGTTGCCGCCGGGGCTATGGTTCCCCGCCGCGGCGACCACGATGACGCCGGCATCCTGCGCCGCGCGCATCGCATCGCGCAGGATGCTCGTATCGGCGGTCGTATCGCCGGACCGGCTGGCCAGGCTCAGGGAGATGATGTTCGCGCCCATGCGGCGCGCGTAGTCAATGCCCTGCGCGACGTTCGAAATGTCGCCGCCGGGTTCGCCCGCGCGGGAGGGCACGCCGCAATCGAGCACCTTCACGGTCATGATCTGGATGTTCCAGGCGACGCCTGTCGTGCCGATCCCGTTGTTCCCGGCAGCGCCAAGGATCCCGGCGACCATCGTCCCGTGCGAATGGTTCGTCGCGCCCGGTTGGCCGTGGTCATCGCTCACGGCGCCCGTCGGGGCCGACGTGGTGTAGCCGCAGGCGGTGCGCCGTTCGGCGGTCAGGTTGACGAAGCGGCAGCCGTAGCGGTCGTTAATGCAGCCGTTGGAGTCACGATCGATACCATCACCGAGCGCGTCACGGGGGTTCTCCCAGAGGCGGCCGGCCAGGTCCGGGTGGCCGAGGTCCGTGCCCGAATCCAGGATCGCCACGATGATCTTGTGGTTGCCGGTGACGAGGTCCCAGGCCGCCGGCGCGCCCAGTGGCCCGAGGTAAGCGAGCTGCGTGCCGCGGTAGTAGGTGTCGTCGGGGCTGGCAGCGGCGTAGACGGGAGCATCGGGCTCTACGGAAAGGACGCCGGGCGCTCCGCGAAGCTGCGCCATGAACTCGTCGCGGCTCACGCCTTCGGGCACTTGCAGGGTGCGGTAGCCCAGTTCGCTGAGCGAAAGCTGGTGGCCGTCGGCGGCGCTTGCTTCGGCTTCGGGAGAAGGCCGGTACCGCACGATTACGGAGTCGCCATCGCCGGGTGACCCCGCGCGAATTGGCGGCGGCGCCTGCAGCAGGAGAGCGAGGACGAAGAGCGTGATGGCGCCGGCCAGCCGCTTGCGCACGCGTCACCTCCTCGCTTCGGAGCGCACCGGGCGCGAACCCGCCCGCGCCTCTCCGGAAATCGCGAAGCGCACGCCCGCTGCGCCTCTCCGCTACCGCCCCCATGATACCCGGTGACCCTTCGAGCGGCTGCGTCGATTTGGAGCTAGCCTCCGCCACCACAGGTTCAGCGGGCAGAAAGGAGCCCGCGAGAGGCGGCCCGCGGGGTACACTCGGTCACCAGTCATTTCGACAGGGACGCTCTTGGCCCGACTCCGCCCCAAGCCGAACTCCACGCCCGATGACATCGCCTTCGGGCTGAACCCGTGCGCGATGGCCTTCGAGGCCGGGCTGGTTCGCTCACTCTCGTTCTTCAAGGACACGAAGAACCCCCGTGTCACCGACCTGGTCGCCCGGGCGCAGGCGGCGGGGGTGCGAGTCGAGCCGGTGGACGTGCCCCGCCTCGACGAGTTGACCGCGAACGGCGTGCACCAGGGTGTGCTCGTGCGCCTCAAGTCCGTCGACCCCATCGACCTGGCGCGGGTAGCGCGGGAGGCGCGGGGGCCGTCGCTGATACTCCTGTTGGACCGGGTAACCGACCCGCAGAACCTTGGCGCGGTGCTGCGGACGGCGGTGGCGGTGGGCGTCGACGCGGTGGTGCTGCCCCCCCGGCGTGGAGCGCTCCTGACACCCGGCGTGCACCGCGCGAGCAGCGGTGTGAGTTTCCTGGCGCCCGTGGCCTCGCCACAGAACCTCAATCTCGCTATCCGCACGCTCAAAGAGGCGAACTACTGGGTGGTCGCCGCCGATGCGACGCCTTCGGCCCAGCCGGCTACCGAATTCGACTGGCCCGAGCGGACGGCGCTGATCCTCGGGAGCGAGGGCGAGGGCGTCGGGCAACTCCTCCTCCGCGAGAGCGACTTCCACATCGCCCTTCCCATGAACCCGCGCGTGGAATCGCTGAATGTTGCGGTGGCCTGCGGCGCGCTCGCCTACCTCTGGCGCCGGCGGTGGCCCCTGCCAGCCTGAATCCGCCCTTCGGCGCGCCGATCACGGGCATTCGGCCATCCGGCCTGCCAGGCGGGCGCTTTATGATCGGCGGGCGATGCAGCCAGAAGGCCTGCCGGCCCTGCTCACCAGTGGACTGACGAAGAGCTTCGGGTCGCTTGTCGCGCTCAACAACCTGGACCTCCAGATCGAACAGGGCGAAATTTTCGGCTTCCTCGGCCCGAACGGGGCGGGCAAGAGCACGACGATCCGGCTGCTCCTCGACCTGATCAGGCCTACCGCGGGCAGCGCGACGGTGCTCGGCTTCGATTGCCAGCGCGAATCGCGTGAAGTCCGCGGCCGGGTCGGCTACCTCGCGGGCGACCTCCGGCTCTACCCGGGCCTCACCGGCCAGGAAACCGTCGAACTCGTGGCTTCGCTCCGCACGACGCCGGTCGATCGTGCGTACGTCCGAAAGCTCGCCGCGAGCCTTGACCTCGATCTCGCGAAACACGCCGGCAGCTATTCGAAGGGCAACCGCCAGAAGCTCGGCGTGGTGCTCGCCCTCCTTGCCCGGCCCCCGCTGCTCTTGCTGGATGAGCCCACCTCCGGCCTCGACCCTATTGTCCAGCACACGACCTGGGACCTGCTTCGCGAAGAGGCTTCGCGCGGTACGACCGTGTTCTTTTCGTCGCACGTCATGAGCGAAGTGGAGCAGGTGTGCGGGCGCGTCGGCATCCTGCGCGGCGGCAAGCTGGTGGCCGTAGAGCCCGTCGCCGCGCTGAAGGAGCGCGCATTGCGGCGGGTGGAAGTCAGTTTCGCCGGGGCCGCGCCAGAGAACGGCACGTTCACCATGCCCGGCGTCCGCGAGATCGAACGCCACGCGACCACCATCCACCTGGAGGTCAGTGGCGACATTGACCCCTTGATCAAGGCACTGGCCGGCTACCACGTCATCGATCTGCACACCGAACAGCCGGGGCTGGAAGACATCCTTCTCGCCTATTACCAGCCGGACCCGGCGGCATGAAGCGGTTCCCGCTGGCTCTCAAAACGCTTCGTGACCAGCGCGTGGCCGGGACCGCGGCGGCGCTTGTGGCCTTCCTCATCGGCCTCATGGACCTGCTCATCTACCCCTCGTACAAAAAGCAGCTCGCGGACTTCCAGTACCCCGATGCCTTCAAGGGCCTCATCGGCGAGGCAGGGTCCATCGCCTCGCCCACGGGTTTCATCACGGCGGAGTACTTCTCCTGGGTGCCGCTTCTCGCGATTGTCATCGCGATCATCGCCGGTACGGCCGCAATCGCCGGCGAGGAAGCTGCCGGCACGCTCGACCTCCTGCTCTCCCAGCCCGTCTCTCGCGTCCGCCTGTTGGTTGAGAAGACCGCCGGGCTGGTGGCGCTGACCATCGCCATTTCCCTCGGCGGCTACCCGGCGATGTACATCGGCAGCCGCTTTGTGGAGTTCGATCTCAGCCAGTGGAGGCTCTTCGTTGCGGTGGTGAGTACCATTCCGATCGCACTGCTGTTCCTGGGCCTCGCGCTCTGGTGCAGCGCGGCCATGCCGAGCCGTTCGATGGCTGCGCTCACCGCGGTGGGGGTGCTCGTCGTCACCTACTTCCTCAATGCGATCGGCGGCGCCGTCGATGTGCTTTCGGGGCCGCGGAAGCTTTCGCCGTTCTACTGGGCCGATGCTTCCCACGTACTCATTCGCGGCTTCGATTGGCTGCGCGCGGGCGGGATGCTCGCGGTGGCGTTGGTGTTCCTGCTGCTGGCGCTGCGCGCCTTCAACCGCCGTGACCTCTCCGCGGGCGGCCGCGAGTTCAGCTTGCCCTGGCGCCGTCACCCGGGCGTCTAGCGACGGGCTACCAGGGCCGCTTCCACTTGCTCCAGTTGAACGGCTCGATCCCGTCGTCGGTTATCTGCCAGATTGTGGCTTCGGGCTTGCCATCGCGGATATCGAGGAAGCCGATCGTGCCGTACTGCGTATCGAGGTTGTGCGGGTAGGTCGGCGACCCCGGGTTGATGCAGAGGGTGCCGTTGATCTGGTCGATCGACTCGACATGCGTATCGCCGTAGATAAGGACATCGAGGTCGGTCCGCCCGAAGTAGCGCGTCATCGAACGCTCCAACGTCAGGTGCGGCGGGTACTCGGGGATGGGGACATCGTGCACGAGCCCGAAGCGCAACCCGCCGAGTTCCAGCACCCATGCTTCCTTGAGCCGCGGGTCTTCGGGCTGCACCGGTCGCCCGCCCGAACCGTCGTCGCCGTTGCCGCGCGCCACCCACGTCGTGGCCACCTTGCTCAGCTCATCGATCACGCCGAGGTCGTGGATATCGCCCGCGTGGAGGATGCAATCGACGTTGCGGAAAGCTTCGTAGACCTGCGGCCAGAGTTCTCGCCGCGCTTCCGGGATGTGGGTGTCCGAGATCAGGCCAATGCGCATCGCGTGAGTCTACTGGAAGCCGCTTGTTCGTGGCCTTTGCCTGTCTTTTCGAGGGATTCCCCTCATACGAAGCTGAGATATACGAGCGCATCCTTATCCCGGAATCTCGCGGAGGGTGCCGATTGTGACAATCGCGCTTGGTCTCGTCGCCGTTGTGCTGGGAGTGGCCGGGTTCATCGCCTGGACGCCGTGGTTGGCGGCTGTGATTGTGCTCGGCATCGCGCTCGAAGGGGTCGCCTGGCGGTCGCGCCGGCGGCAGGCGAAAGTGCTGCGCGATGGCTCGACGGTGGCGGCGCTGCGACACATCCACGACATCCGCCTCGCCGGCTACGAACACTCTGCGCGCAACAAGCCGAACAAGGCCGCGTAGCCTCGCCGCCTACTGCATCACCGTGTCCGGCGGGAGCGGTTCGCGCGGCACGTCCTCGGTCGCGTTGACCATGTGGTGCGCCAGCGGCGCAAGGTCCTTGAAGCTCGCCGCCAGGTCGTCTTCCGGCAGGCCGTTCTGCTGCATGGCCGTGCGCATGTAGCGCAGCCAGCGCCCGGCAGCCAGCTCATCGATGACGAACGGGAAGTGACGCCGCCGAAGGCGCGGGTGGCCGTAGAGCTGCGAATACACCGGTTCGCCGCCCAGCCACTGTTCGAGAAAGAGCTTGAGCTTCGCCTTGCCGGGTTCGAGGTCGGCCGGGTAAATCGCGCGCTGGGGCAGGTCGGCCTCCACCAATACGTAGAAGTCCTCCACGATGCGCGCGACGCCCTCGCGGCCCCCCGCACGTTCCAGCACGCTGCTCATGCCCCTAGCATGCCCGATCAGGTCACGCCTGGGCGAGGGTGAGGGTGTCCCGCTCCTCCTGCACCCGCGCCCACTCCGCCTCCGGGTCATCCGCCCCGAGATGCGCCGACGCCGTCCGCCGCGACTCGATGCCCGCCTCCACCAGTGACCGTTCGTCGGCTACCTGGCGCGAACGGTCGACCGGGAGCACCGGCCCCCAGTGCATCACCGGACGCAGCCCCTCGATATCGAGGCCCGTGTACTGGTGGAGCAGCCGCAGGATGAGCATCGCCCGGCGTTCGTAGACCGTCGTGCGCACGAGCTGCTTGCGCGCGACCTTCTTCGCGAGCGGGTCCAGTTCGGTGTTCAGGGCGATCCCACTCAGCCCCTGCGGGTTGTGCCCGAAGGCCGTCCGTGGCGATTCGCCCAGGTCGTGCAGGGTGCGGTAGATGAGGTCGATGTAGTCGCGGTGGAGGGCGACGCCACCGCCCTGCAGCAGGTCCAACAGGTACGCCTTCGCCCGCTCAGGCACCTCCCAGACCGCCCCCGGCTCAACCGCGATGTCGTTCGAGCCGCTGATCCCTTCCAGCACGGCGATGGGATTACCCGAGAGTTCGAGGATCTGGCTCAACTGGCTGTAGGCGCGGTTCAACTCGCGGCTGGAGGCCACCAGCGGCGGGATATCGCTCGCGCCCCACGGCTGCTTCGGTTCGCGCACGTTCGGGAAGACGACGAAGGGGATGAAGCCGTACGGGTTCGCCAGCCGTTCAACCATCTCCTCGCCGCGCCATAGCTCGAACGTCGTCGCGGTCCAGTGCTCGGTCACCAGCAGCCCGCCATCGCGGGCGCGAGCCGGCTCAGCCGCCAGCCGGTACTGCGAGGCGATGGCGGTGACGCGGGCGGGGTCATCGGGCTGGCGCCAGGCGTAGATGCCCTGCACGTCCGGCGCGCTCACGCGGACCTGCCCCTCGCCGGCGTCCCACGTCACCTTGTAGGCCGCGTCTCCGAGGACGGCGCAATCCAACTCGGTCTCGAAATCGAGCTGCGCGAGGCCGTTGACCGCTTCCACGTCACGCAGGGCCCGCTCCGCCACACGAGCGCGCTGACGTGCCTCGCCCGATTGCCCGTCGCTCGCCTCAACCTGGACCGACTGGCCGTTGAGCAGGTAGCTCGTGACCTTGTCGCAGAACGCCTTCGCGTAGTTGAAGGTCAGGCGGCGTTCAGTGCGGCGGGCGCGGCCCTCCCACTGGCGCCCTTCGTAGAAGGCGAGATTGTCGCGATAGGCGCGCATCCGGTCTTCATCCATGCGGCGAAGACGGACGGGCAGCGGCGGTTCAGAAATACGCGAAGGCATGGGGGCGCTCCTGCGAAGAGAGTGCCGGTCAGCGTTCCGCGACCGCCGCCGAGCACGAAGCCCCAGGTGTCGCGCCCCGCTCTTGACCAACCCCTCCCGCCGCGCTCATCCTCCCCCCGCGGGCATCCGGCCCTCTGCGAGGCTTCTCATGACTCTGATCGAACCCGGCGATATCGGCGTCGACGAACCAACGAGCTACGACTGGCCCGTCCTTGTCGATCAGCTGAACCAGCTCCTCCGCCTCCGCACCACGCCCATCGGCATGAAGATGTTCGCCTCTGCCGCCGAGATGGAGGCTATCCCCCGCCTCCGCCGGCCCACCGCCATCCACACCACCGACCAGGTAGTCGCGCAGGCCGCCCGGCTGGGCTGGACGGTCGGCATCACCGCGGAGGACCTCGTTGGTGCGCAATGCGGCGCCGTTATCGGCCTCCACCCGCAGGACGAACGCTGGCTCTCCGGCAAGAACATGGCCGGCGTCTGGTTCGAAACGATCGAGGACTCCGCCGCGCACCAGGCCGCGATGGACGTGGTCCCCTTCGGCAAGTACGCCGCGATGGCCGTTTCGCCGCTCACCTCGGGCCGCCTCGACCCGCCCGACGTCTGCCTCATCTACGCCACCCCCGGCCAGATGATGATCTTCATCAACGGCCTCCAGTGGTCCGGCTACCGCAAGTTCAACTGGAGCGTCGTCGGCGAATCGGCCTGCGCCGACTCATGGGGCCGCGCCCTCGCGACCGGTGAGCCCAGCCTCGCCATCCCCTGCTTCGCCGAGCGCCGCTACGGCGGGGTCCTCGACGACGAGCTGCTGATGGCCCTGCCGCCGCGCTACCTGCCCCGCGCCATCGCCGGCATGACACGCCTCGCCTCAAACGGACTCCGCTACCCAATCCCGCAGTACGGCATCCAGTCCGACGCTCGCGCGGGCCTCGCCGCCAGCTACGGCTAATCGCCAGCCCCGTAGCCGCGGGTAGGGATTCTGCCAGTGGCCGCTGGATGCACTCCTGTCGCCGTACGGCGGGCTCCAACGCCACCACCCCACCGCTGCGCCCCACTCGCCGCCCTGGCCTGCGGGCCACCCTTCGGGCCGGGCTCCTCAGCCGAACGTTCGCGAACGAGATGAGCGTCGCTGGAGGCTTTCAAGCTGACGCGCGACCCCGGTGTGATTCACGCGCCACCGGAAGAGCGCGGGGCTTACTCCAAAGTGCCGAGCGCCGCCCTCGAGATCGCCGACACGAGACATCCAAGCGAGCGCGGCGACCCTGGGCACGAGGATCGTTCCGGCAAGCCAGTCGGCCTCCCCCTCTTGGCGTCCGTCCCAGTACCGTTCGCCTGCTGTTGTAACCGCAGGCGTCGGATCGTGTTCGAGCAGGATGTGCGAAAGCTCGTGGGCCAGTGAGTTGGCCTGCCGCCCAGCAGGTTGATTGGGGTTGTAAAAGACACGCATTGCAGTTCCAGAAACGACGGTGACGGCCGAGAAGCCGGTCTGGGGGTTGGTGAGGCGATTAATGGCTTCGCGGTTCGCCCCATACGCGTGCAGCGTTGTAATCGGACTCACCGGAATCGCTAGATGCTCAGCGACCTGGCCGCAATCCAGCGGGGCGGCTTGGTCCAACCGAAGCTCCGTCCGAAGTTCTCCGGCGATTTCTTCGCACTGCGTCTTAAACCCCGGGCGAAAGTCGTCGGCCACTCAGCCGTCCTTCACGATGGATTTAAATGCGGCCTCAATGATGTTGGTGAGGGCTTCGGCTTCCTCTGGTGTCACCTTTCGGGACGCCCGTAGGAACGATGTGATCGCCGTGAGGGGCTCGATCTCATCCGCAGGCCCTTCTTCAACCTGGCCTCGGGCCACGCTCTCGGCTGGCAGATTCAACCAGCGGAGGAACGTTAGGAACGTGTCCACGTCGGGACGATGGCCTTGGGCCATGCGGGTGAAAGTGGAGGGGCTGACGTCGATCTCCTTGGCGAGCAGGCGCCAAGTCAGTCCTCGTTGTCTGCGTCTTTGATCCAGCACTCGGTAAAGCGCGGGAACGTCGACCGTCGTGTCCGGCAAAAGCAAAACCTCCTGAGCATTTCAGCTCGCTCGGTTCGACTATAGCGCCTGCGTTTGACTTCTCCAACAACTCGATGGTACGATTCGTCGAAATCAGTTCGACTTGTCGAACACTAAGGGGGAGCATCTTCTCATGGCCCACGAGCAAGACACTCACATCCAAATTCAGATCGACCACAAACATTATGAGGCGCCGCGCGAGCAAATGACGGGACAAGAACTCCGGCAACTGGCCCAGCCTCCGATCGGCGAGGACCGTGACCTATGGGAGGTCGTCCATGGCCCCGCTGACGACATCAAGGTTGATGCTGGGCAGACCGTGCACGTGAAGTCCGGGATGCAGTTCTACAGCGCGCCGAGGACCATCAATCCGGGGACCATCGATGCAACTGCCTGAGGACGATGTCACGTACCTGAATGGCAAGGGCTACAACTGGGAACTCTTCCCGGATGGCCGCGAAGGATGCCTGGTCATCAGGGACTTCCCAGTTGTCCCGGCGCGCTTTGACCGATCCTCGACCGACCTGCTCTTGAGGATTCCGGAGGGCTATAACAACAGCCAACTCGACATGTTCTACGTTGATCCGGCGGTGAGACTTCTCAGCGGAGCTTTCCCGGTCGCCGCCGATCAATTCGTGACCTTCGCGGGTCGGCAGTGGCAACGTTTCTCGCGTCACCTCGGAAGCTGGCGGCCCGGCTTGGACGGTATTGAAGTCATGCTGACTTTCGCCCAGCGGGAATTACAGAGGTAACCGCCGATGCGCTCCACGCTCTCGCTCATGCGCGAGGACTACGATTCACTGGTCAGCGCTGTCAGCGATCCCGATGGTTTGGAACGGGCTGCCTATATTCTCTGCAGCGAATCTACCGCCGGTGACGAAGTTCGACTTTTGGGCCGAGCGATCGTACCGATTGCCGACGAGCATTACCGCGAACGACGAGCCGATCGGCTGTCGATCGCGTCGGACTCGTACGCAGCAATCGCGAAACGCGCGCGCCTGATGGGCTGTCGGGTCCTGTTCGTCCACTCGCATCCCAATGGCCCGGCTCACCATTCACGGCAGGACGACGCCGAGGAACCGAAGCTGATGGCGTTTCTTGAGGCCCGTACAGAACGTTTTGGGCATGGCTCAATGGTGGTGTCCCGCAACGTTGAACTCGCGGCCCGCCTCTGGATGAACAGCCGCTGGCATGCGATCGAGCGGATTCGCATCCTCGGCGAAAAGTTCGAGTTCCGGGAGGCCGCTGCTGGCACTCAGGTGGACACGCGATACTTTGTGCGGCAAGTCGACGCCTTCGGCCCGAGCCTCCAACAGCTGCTCTCGCGGCTCCATGTTGGAGTCGTCGGTCTAGGCGGAACCGGTTCTGCGGTGGCGGAGCTGCTCACCCGCCTCGGAATCGGGGAGCTATCGCTGTTCGACGGCGATCTCTTCGAGGATTCGAACGTGAGCCGCGTCTACGGTTCCACTGTTCCAGATGTCGGACGACCGAAGTCTGAGATCGCCGCTGAGCATCTCAAGGGAATTGGACTCGGTACGACCATACACAGCTACGGGCACATCTCGACTGAGGCAGTGGCTCGGCGACTGCGGGAATGCGACATCGTATTTGGGTGCACCGATAAACAAGCGCCTAGAGGTACTCTCGTTCGGTTGTCCTTGTCCTATTTGATCCCGGTCATCGACGTGGGCGTCCGGATTCTCTCAGACCAGGGACAACTACTCGGCGTGTATGGGCGCATCACGACAATGCTCCCAGGAGAGGCCTGCCTCTTCTGCCGGGGAAGGATCAGTCCTGCCCAGATCCGGTTGGAGGCGCTCAGTGGTGATGCGCGGCTAGCCCTCGCTGTTGAGGGATACGCTCCCGAATTGGAAACCGCGGAGCCAGCGGTAGTGACATTTACTACAGGAGTTGCCGCGCAGGCTGTAACCGAACTCATCCATCGCCTCACTGGATTCATGGGGGCTGCCGGTGCGGCGAGCGAAGTCCTCCCACTCTTCCATTTCCGCGAAATAGGAACCAACCGACCGGCACCCCAGGCAGATTGCCTCTGTGCGCGAACCGACCGGTGGGGTCGGGGCGATGAGCAACCCTATCTGGGGCTGGTGTGGCGTGAAGAATCCGCGGCGGGGTGAGCCCAGAGAACATGGTTCCCTCGAAGCCAGAAGTGACTCCCGCAAGCTGTCGCATCGACCGATGGAAAGAGCGTGATCGTCTGGCGGCCGTGTCGCTCGATAGTCCAGTGAGGCGAGTGGGACCTCATTAGATTCAGCGACAAGGTTGTCCCACATCCGCACGGGCAGGCGAAGTGCAGCCACTTTGGTCGGTCCGGTGATCCGGTCAATACGAGCATTCCGCCATTCACGTAGTTGGTTGGATCGACCGAGTCGTCGAGGTCGATGACCCCTGAATACGTGTTGCGACGGTTGTGCCGCAGGTGGGGCAGCCAAGCTCTGAGTCTGTTAAGAGGATTCTTCATTCCGACTTCTTACCACGGTCGACTCGGACGTTGCGACCCTTCGTGACACTCGACCGCGCGAGGCAAACCATTGCCATCCCGCCCTTCCACTTCCGCGCTTCCCTACGCCACGCTCGCCACATGTTCGCGCCCGCCTTTTCCGCCTCCAGCCTCGCTCCTGCCCGAGAATTCGGCCGGGCTTCACAAGGGTTCAGGCCCGCCGTGCCGAATCTAGCCAATGAGTTCAACTCACTGTTTTTTCGCCAATTCGCGTGCCCGTTAGACTCCCTACTTCGCGATGTCCCGCGCCTGGAAACGCGCCGCTCCCGCCGCCGCCAGCACGAGCGCCGCGCCAGCGAGCACTCCGACTCGCCAGTAGGTCACGCCATCGGCCAGGGGCGAACCGTACAGCCCGAAGATGGTCGTGTAGCCAGCCCACGATGGCAGATCGAAAAGCGGGATGACGAGCTGAGCGAGATACGAAGCCGCGAGGAAGGTGCCCGCGACGGCGGTCACCGCGGCGGGACGCCAGCTCGCGACCGCGAACGAAAGCGCGGCCACGGCGATGACAAGGACCGCGAGCGTCCACATCGCGGCCCCGACCGCGCTCAGGGGGATGCCTTCGCCGGCGACCTCCACCGTCGCCCCGATGACGACCGCGATCACAGCCGCGACGGCGCTCAACGCCACGGCCGAGGCCATGAGCCGCTGGATGAACACCCGCCAGCGGGCCACCGGCGCCGAAAGCTCGAGTTCGAGCCGCTGGTTGAGTTCGTCCGCCGCCCACCCGGCGGCCAGCGTGACCGCGAAGGCGGCGAGCAAGGGCGGCAAGAAGGAAAAAAGCAGCGCCGAAAGGATGCCCCGTTCGCTGAGCAGCCCCGCCTTTTCGAGTTGTTTGAACAGCGGCCCGCCGGATTGTTCGAGCAGCGCCTGCCTCATCCGCGGGGCCAGCGATGTGAGCAGCGCGGCCAGCCCGCCGAGCCCCGCCGACCAGGCGAGGATCGCGCCGAAGGAGTCACGAAGTCCCCTCCCCACCGCGTTGCGGAGGAACAGTTGGGCGGGGGCTGGTGCAGCCCGGCTGTAGACGGCCAACGGGTCGCTCGCGTCCGTCGCTTCGCGCTGGCGATGGACCGTGTCGAAGAGGTCGCGCTGCCCCGCCGCATAGAGGGCGGTCGCCGCCAGCGCGGTCGCGATCACGATCATCGCCGCGAACGCCAGCCAGTCCATATGGCCGTTGGCCAGCGGTGTGCTCTCGGTATAGAGCCGCAGCGGGGAGAAGTAACGCACCTCGTGCAGCCCCGGCACCGCGAGCGGGACCGTGTTCGAAAGGTACGCGCCCGCCATCAGCCCCGTCGCCGCGAGGGCCGCACTTCGGCGTCGCGTGAAGAACTGCGCGGTCAGCAACCCGAGCGCGGCGAACAGCAGCGTTGCCGCCGTGAGGTTCGCGTAGGTCAGCGCAATCCGGCGAGGGGCAAGGGATGGCTCGGCGGCGACGGTGGAAGCTGCCGCCGTCAGGGCCGCCATCAGCGAGGTCGTCACCAGCGCTGCCGTCCCGAGCGCGGCGGCCTGCTCCAGCATCAGGCGGGTCCGGCCGCGCGGCGTCGCCGCTACGACCTCGATCGTCGTCGACTCCTCGGCGCCGCGCGTCAGCCCCGTCGCGCTGAGGATGAAGTAGAGCCCGAGCAAGATCGGAGCCATCCCGAGGAGGCGCCATTCGATGAAGCCGCCAAGGCTATCGACATTCGTCGCCGGGCCGTAAATCGCCTGCGCCACGGAGAGGCCGCCATGGATCTGCGCCGCCAGCTGGGCGCGCGAGGCGGCGTCGGGGTAGGCCAGCGACCAGGCGTAACTGAAGACGAGGGCAAGGACGCCCAGCCCGCCACCCCAGCCGAGCACGCCCCCGCGCATGTCCCGCAGCGACTTGAGGTAGACGGAGCGCAGCATCAGGATGCTTCGTCGCCTTCGTACAGCCCGACGAAGATCTCCGTAAGGCTCGGCTCGCGGCTCACGACTTCGATGGCCTGGAACCGCGCGAGTAAGGCGATGGCCTCCCGCATGTCGCCCTGGACGTGGAAACTCACCTGTGGCCCATCGATCCGCAGGTTCGAAAGACCCGTCAGCGCAGCGAACGCGGCGGCATCGGGAGGCACGGCACACTCGGCCTCCACGCTGTGCCCCTTCGCCCGCAACACCTCGTGCACGGGGCCGACCCGGACGAGCCGCCCTTCGCGGATGAAGCCGACGCGGTCGCAGACGTCCTCCACCTCGCTCAGGATGTGCGAGGAAAAGAAGACGGTTGCTCCCGCGGCCCGGGCATCACGGACGAGGCTCAGTACCGCTTCCTGGTTGAGCGGGTCCAGCCCGGTTGTTGGCTCATCGAGGATGAGGAGCGGCGGGCGGTGCATGAACGCCTGCGCCAGTCCGACCTTCTGCTTATTCCCGCGCGAGTACTCGCCGAACGGGCGGTCCAGGTCCAGTTCGAGCCTTGCCACCACGCGGTCGACGAACGTCCAGTCGAGCCCTCCCCGCAGGTTGCCGAGGTACGTGAGGAGTTGCCGCCCCGTCAGCTTCGCGTCCATGGAAAACTCGCCCGGCAGATACCCGGTCAGCCGGTGCACCTCGCTCGCTTCCCGCCGGCAATCGTGCCCGAAGACCAGCGCGTGTCCCGCCGTTGGCCGGATGAGGTCCAGGAGCAACCGGATGGTGGTGGACTTCCCCGCTCCGTTCGGGCCGAGGAAGCCGAAGATCTCGCCCTCGCTCACCTGCAGGTCGAGGTCGAACACCCCGCGGCGTTCGCCGTAGGGCTTGGTCAGCTTCTCGGTGAGGATGGCATCGGGCATAGAGCGGCCTCCAGCTCACTCCGCAGAGCGTAGGCCGCGAGGTCGATACCCGGAACCCATCGGCCGGTCGATGTTGCCTCCTCTGGTAAGATAGCTGCCCCATGCAGTCGCCAACCACGCGGCCCCAAACGCACGTCGAGGATGTGACTGAAGAGCAGATCGCTCCGCTCTACCACCTGGTGCTGCTCGACGATAACCACCACACCTACCAGTACGTGATCCTGATGCTCGGTGCGATCTTCGGTTACAACCCCGAAAAGGCCTACGCGATCGCCTGTGTGGTGGACAGCGAAGGCCGCGCCATCCTGATGACCGGAGGCCGCGATGAAGTGGCGGCCAAGCAGGAAAAGATCCACGCCTTCGGCGCCGACCCGCTGATGGCCGAGAGCAAAGGCAGCATGTCGGCGGTTATCGAACCCGTCTGCTGAAGGGCGAACCGGCCTCCGCCACACCTGCTAGGATTGGCGAACAGCGTCTCAGATGTCGAAAGTGAACATGTGAAGAGCTACTTCGCCCGGACGTTCTACTCCCTCGATAGCAAGCAGTACCGGGTCCTCTTTGCCGGCACGGTGTTTTCGTTCCTCGGCATGCAAATGCAGGTGATCGCCCGGGGCTTCCTCGCCTACGACCTCACCGGCAAGAACAGCGCGCTCGGCGGTGTGATGCTGGCGTTCGGGCTTCCCCAAC
>Ga0315281_10007530_pt1 | contig 15304 bp, 11 predicted proteins | sample YL17G07_0_MG_FD_204540 | JGI IMG/M metagenome (GOLD analysis project Ga0315281, IMG submission 204540) | Sediment microbial communities from Yellowstone Lake, YNP, Wyoming, USA - YL17G07_0 | ecosystem: Environmental > Aquatic > Freshwater > Lake > Sediment | place: USA: Wyoming | collected...
GAAGACCACAGTGTTCACCTGGCGGATGTTCGTGTCGATGCCGAAGCCCAGCACGATCATCTGCATCGTGGGGATGAACATGGCGAAGAACACGGTCATGAAGTCCCGCCGGATGTGCAGCACTTCTTTGTACACAATGGACCGGAATCCCCGGAACGGGTTCACCCGCGTCGCTAGTCCCGTAATCGGATTACGCATCTCGCCCCTCCATCTTCTATTCCGTTGCCCACCCTCCCACCGCCTTATGCTTGTAGGTCAACTCCACGAACACGTCCTCCAGGCTCGGCTCCAGCGCGCGCACTTCCGTGACGCGGATGCCATGTCCGGACAGCGCGTCGCGCAGTTCTCCCATGTCGAATCGCTCTTCCACCAACGCGTGGATGGACTGTCCGAATACCGTCGCGCTGCGGACGCCTTCGATCGCTCGCGCGATGCGCAGCGCACGCGTAATTTCCGGCGCGGTGATTTCCACGCGCTTGGTGCCCGCCGGGTTCACGTCTGGCAGCGCCTTCAACGCTTCCGGCGTGCCGTCGGCAATCACCCTGCCGTAGTAGATGTACGCCACGTGGCTGCAGCGCTCGGCTTCGTCGATGTAGTGCGTGGTCACAAAAAACGTGACGCCGTGCCCGCTCAGCTCGAAAATCAAATCCCACAATTGGCGCCGCGCCACCGGATCGATTCCCGCCGTCGGCTCGTCCAGAAACATCATCTTCGGCTCGTGCAGCATCGCGCAGCCCAGCGCCAGCCGTTGCTTCCACCCGCCGGAAAGTTTTCCCGCCTGGCGGTTCACGTACGGCTCGAGCCCGTTCAGCTCGATGGTTGCCTCCATGCGCTGTTTCAGCCGCGCGTTGCGCAGCCCGTAGATCGAGCCGTAGAACGTCATGTTCTCCATCACCGTCAAATCGTCGTACAACGAAAACTTTTGGGACATATATCCGATGCGCTCGCGCACGCCTTCCGCGTCCGCGCGCACGTCCAGCCCATCCACCCACGCCGCGCCGCCCGAAAGCGGAAGCAGGCCGGTCAGCATCTTGATCACCGTGGTTTTCCCGCTTCCGTTCGGCCCCAGGAACCCGAACACTTCGCCCTGTTCCACGCGCAGGTCCACGCCGTCCACGGCGACAAACTTGCCGAACCGCCGCACCAGCCCTTGCGCGTGTATCGCCGCCCCATCTCGCGCCGCCGCTGTTTCTCCGGCTCTCTGTGTTTCGCCTTTCACTTTCGCATTCCTTCTCTGTGCCCTCTGTGTCTCTGTGGCAAATCTATTTCTGCTCGATTTTCATTTTCACATCCGCTGCCATGCCTGCCTTCACTTTCCCGCTCGGGTCGCTGATGCGCAGCTTCACGCCGAACATCTGGTGCACGCGCTCGGCGCGCGTCTGCACGTTGCGCGGCAGGAACTCCGCCTTCTGGTTGATCTGCTCCACTTCCGCCTGAAACACTTCCTTGGGAAACGAATCCACGCGCACCTCGGCCTTTTGTCCCACGCGCACCAGGCCCATCTGCGTTTCCGGCACGTAGATGCGCACGTAGAGCTGGTCGCGCTCGAGCAGTGTGGCAATCGGAATGTTCGGCGCGATCAGGTCGCCCGGCCGCACGTCGAGCACTTCCACCGTCGCCTTCGTCGGCGCCAGCACCTGCCGTTCGCGGTACTTGGCCTCCGCATCGCGCAACGCCGCCCGCGCCTGTTCCACGTCTTCTTTGCGGTAGCCGCGCTCGTAGAGTTCCCGCTGCGCTTCCGCCTGCTTCCATTTCGCTTCCGCCGACGCCACCTGCTCCACGCGGTACCCACTGGCCAGTTCCGCCAATCGCTCTTCCGCTGCGTTCAACGCCGCCGCGGCTGCTTTGTACGTGCCCTCAGCGTCGTCGCGCTGCTGCTTCGAAAAAACGTCCGCGTTGGCCAGGTTGCTCACGCGCTTCCACGTCGCCTCCGCGCGCACCGCCTCCGCCCGCGCGCGCGCCGCGTCGGCTCGCGCCTGCTCGACTTGTTCCGCGCGGTAGCCGCGCTTCAGTTCGTCGTAGTTCGCTTTGGCCTGCGCCGCCGCCGCGCGCGCCTGCGCAATTTCTTCTGCACGGAACCCGCGCTCCAGCTTTTCCGCGTTGGCCCGCGCCTGCTCCAGCGCCGCCAGCAATTCTTGTTCGTCAAACGCGACCAGCACCTGCCCGGCCTCCACCGCGTCGCCTTCGCGCACCTTCACCTCGGTGATTCGCCCGCCCACCTTGGAACCCACGCGGATGTTGCGCGCCTCCACGGTGCCCGAGCTCAGCAGCTCCGCCGGCTTCCCGAACGCCCCCATGTACGCCGCCAGGCTCACCGCCGCCGCCACAATTACCACCACGACCGCAATCCGTTTCTTCATCGCCCTTCTCCTTCGCTCAACGCTTTCCCGCTGCCCGCAACCCCGGCCACAACAGTTGCGCCGCCTCCTCAAACCGCAGCACGAGCTTTCCGGCCTCGTCCAGCGACCACAGCAACATCACGCCGAAGTACGCCTGCTGCACCGCGCGCGCCAGCACCAGCGGCGCCACGTCCCGCCGGATCTCCCCGCGCCGCTGTCCCAGCGCCAGCAACTCCGCCAGCATCCGCCGTCCGCGCTGCGCTTTTCCCAAAAAAATCTCCCGCACCGGCTGGCTTGTCTGCAACGCCACAATCATGCTTTGCATGATCTTCGGGCTGCGGCCCGGTTCCTCCGCCAGTAATCGAGGAAATGTGGCCAGCGCTTCCCGCACGGACACGCTGCCTGCCCGCGCCGTCGCCACCGCGCCTTCAATTTTCCCGATTTGAATGTCGCCGAACGCGCCGAACACGTGCTCTTTGGAAGGGAAGTAGTTGAAGAAGGTGCCCTTGCCCACGTCGGCCGCTTCGGTGATGTCTTCCACGGTCACCGCGGCGAACCCGCGCGCCGCAAATAACCCCAGCGCCGCGCGGAAAATCTTCTCCCGCGTCTCCACCCGCCGCCGCTCCCGCCGCCCTGGCTTCGCTTTCCCTTTGCCCATTACTGACCTCCAGCCATAAATGACTATCAGTCACCTATTGTCACAAAGTCAAGCTTTTTCTTCCGCCCCCTGGCGGACACGTGGACCCTGTCATCCTGCTTGCCCTGAACGCAGGTGAAGGGAGCGACGCTGCGTCCCGACAGGCGCGGCGCAGAGAAGAATCTCTCTTCAGTTTTTCTTGTGGATTTTCCAGGCTCGGTCGAGCCCTTCCGGCAGGTCTCTAAACTTTTCCGACTTCCTGCTAGCCATTAGTCACTACCACTAGCCACCATTCCTCGCCGGCAAAACATACAGCAGCACCGCGACATAATGAAAAATGCTCCCCGCCAGCACGAACAGGTGCCAGATAGCGTGGTTGTACGGGACGCGTTTTGCCGCGAAGAAAAACACGCCCAAGGTGTACGCCGCGCCGCCCGCCGCGATCAGCGCGATGCCGCCCGCTGGAATCAGCGTCATCACCGGCTTCCATGCAATCACCACCAGCCAGCCCATGGAGAGGTATACCAGCGTGGAGGCAATCGGAAAGCGGTCCACATGAAAAACTTTGAACACGATCCCCAGCGCCGCCAGTCCCCACACCACGCCGAAGAGCGTCCACCCCAGCCCGCCGCGCAGGTTCACCAGCGTGAATGGAGTGTAGGTCCCCGCAATCAGCAGATAAATTGCGCCGTGGTCAATGATGCGCAGCACGCGCTTGGCCCGCGCCGATTGAATCGAATGATAGAGCGTGGACGCCGCGTACAAAATCACCAGCGTGCTCCCATAGATCGTGCAGCTCACCACGTGCCACGCCGTGCCGCGCAGCGCCGTCAGGATGATCAGCACCACCAGCCCGGCCAGGCTCAGCCCCAGGCCCACGCCGTGGGTCACGCTGTTGGCAAACTCTTCCGCAAAACTCGTCTCTTCCGCCGCTCCGCTCATCTTTCTCCGCTCGTCCCAGTTTTTTACTGCAGCGACTTCGGGTCCGAAAGGTTTTTCGGCGACTTGCTGTTGAGCAAGCTCACCAGCGCGCTGGCTGCTCCGGGGACGCCGGCCTTGCCTTCGCGGCAGATTTCCCGCGCGCTGATTTTCCGGCCATAGACTTGCTTGTTCGCGTTGCCGTCTTCCTGCAGGTTGGAGCCTTCCAGCGAAATGCCAGCAAAAAGTCCGCGCGAGCGCGAATACGTCAGCACTTCGGCGCGCATCACTTCGTTGGTCGCCGCCTCCGCCGTGCGCCCCTTCGGCCCGGCTGCCGCGGACGCAGTCGCGCCCAGCCGCACCTTGCTTTTCAGGATCGAGTTGGCCCCACGGTTATTCATCACCAGCAGCACGTAGTCGGTCTCCTGCCCGCCGAGTTGGAAACCGATGTTAAGGCCGATCAGGCGGAACATCGCCGGCGCGCCCCACGCGCCCGTAAAATTCTCCCCGCCGCGGCAGACGATGGCTCCGCGCCCGTAGTTCCCGCCAATTCCGATGGCTCCCTTTTTCGTGCTCGGGATCACCAGCACGCATTCCGCTTTGTCCAGTAAATCCTGCGGGATGTTGTCGGGCACGTTCAAGATTTCCTTCATCACCTCGCCGCATTCTGCCAGCCGCTCGTTTTCCCGGTCCTGCGCCGCCAGCGGCAGCACCAGCACCACCAGCATCGCCGTCATCAGTGTCGCCATCGTTTTTCTCATCGCTGTCTCCTCATGTTCGCAAATATCTCTGTGTCTCTGTGCCTCTGTGGCAGAATTCTCTTGTTCGCCGCGGCTGGGGTCCGGCTACTCCTTCGATGCTGGCTCGCCGGGCGGCGTTGGTTTCGTCCTTTGCTATTTCAACTCTTTAACTCCTCAACTTTATTCTTCGACTATAATCCCGCTCCGGGCATTTTCTCACACCGGAAAGGATCGCGGATGATTCCTTCTCGCCGCCGTGCCGTTGCTCTAACGTTGTTGTTGAGCCTGTGCCCCTTCGCGCCCGCGGCCTACTCGCAGCGCGCCCAAAAAAAACCCAAAGTCCGCCCCGACGTCGCCAAGTTCTCCGCCCGCGCCGACGCCATCCTCTCCGACGCCAAGGCCGCCAAAGGCCACTGGGGCATGCTGGTGCTCGACGCGGTCACCGGCGAAACTTTGTACGCCCTCAACCCCGAAAAGTATTTTACCCCGGCGTCCAACACCAAGTTGTACACCACGATTCCCGCGCTTGCCCTGCTCGGCCCCGACTTCCGCTGGCGCACCACGCTTGAATCTCGCGGCATGCTCGACACGCACGGCCGCCTTCGCGGCGACGTTGTGCTCGTCGGCCGCGGCGACCCCAATCTTTCCAACCGCAAATTTCCTTTCGACACCAAAGTTGAGCGCGACGGCCCGCCCGAAAAAGTTCTCGCCGAACTCGCCGACCAGCTCGTCGCCCGCGGCGTCAAGCAAATCGAAGGCGACATTGTCGCCGACGACAGTTATTTCCCCGCCGAGCGCTACGCCTCCGGCTGGGCCATTGACGATATGACCTTCGGCTACGGCGCGCCCGTTTCCGCGCTCACCGTCAACGACAACGCGCTCACCATCGAACTGTGTCCCGCCGACCGCGAAGGCGACTCCGCATGGTTCGGCGTCGAGCCCTGGGCGGAGTTCTACGAAATCGTCAACGAAGTGCGCACCGCCGCGGCCGGCGCGAACGCCAGAGTTTCCGCCGACCGCGAGCCTGGCTCGCGGCGCGTGGTGCTCCGCGGCTCGATTCCGCTGGGCGCCGAGCCACGCCGCATCACGCTTGCCGTCGAGGAGCCCGCCGAATTCGACGCCGCGCTCTTGAAGCGTCTCCTCGAATCCCGCGGCGTGCGCATCTACGGCCACGCCCGCGCGCAACACGTGTCCCGAGCAGAGCCGAGGGACGATGCGCCCGCAGCGCCCGCGGAAAACCCTGTCGTTCTTGCCGAGCATCTTTCCGGCCCGCTGCTCGACGACGTCCGCCTGGTGAACAAAATCAGCCAGAACCTCCACGCTGAACTCCTTCTCCGCGCCATCGGCCGCGAGAAGGGAACGGCGGGCTCCACCGACGCCGCGCTCAAAGTCGTGCAGGAATTTCTCAAGCCCATCGGCATCGCCGAAGGCGATGTAGCCACCTACGACGGCTCCGGCCTCTCCCGCCGCAATCTCATCACCCCGCGCGCCACGGTCACGCTCCTCTCCTGGGCGGCGAAGCAGCCCTGGGCGGAACAATTCATCGCCACGCTGCCCATCTCCGCGCAGGACGGCACGCTCACCGAGCGCATGAAAGGCACGCCCGCCGCGGGCCGCATCCACGCCAAGACCGGCTCGCTCGGCAACGTCAATGCTCTTTCCGGTTTTGCCGACACGCTGCACGGCACGCGCGTGGTTTTTTCCATGTTTGGCAACTCCCACAACCTCCGCGGCGCCGAGGCCACTGCCGTCCACGATTCTCTCTGCGTCGCGATGGTCGAAGAGTTCGGCGCCCCTCCTCCTTCCAAGAAAAAGAAACGCTGACCGTGGGATCTGTTTTTTCTAAACCCTAAACCCAGCACCCTACACCCTGCTTTCTTTGTGCCTCTGTAGCAAATTCCTTCTTTTGCTTGCATAGCGCGCTCCTGTGGGGTAAAAGTCACGCTCTCTCATGGGAGATAGCCAGATCATCGCCACGGTTTTCGGCTCTTCGCGGCCCAGCGACGGCGACGCCGACTACGCCGAAGCCCGCGAACTGGGCTGGGCGTTGTCCGCCAAAGGCTTCACCGTATGTTCCGGCGGCTACGGCGGGGTGATGGAGGCCGTTTCCCGCGGCGCCAAGGATGCCGGCGGCCGCACCATGGGCATCACCGCCAAATTTTTCGGCCGCGACCCCAATCGCTGGGTGGACGATGTGATTCAGGTGAATACCTGGCAGGAGCGTCTCTTCGCCCTCATCGAGCGAGGCAATTGTTACGTGATCTGCAAAGGCGGCACGGGCACGCTCGTCGAGTTATCCGTGGTCTGGGAAATGCTCAACAAGGGCGTGATGCAGCGCAAGCCGTGCGTGGCCATCGGAGAATTCTGGCGGCCCATCGTCGAGCGCATCCGCGAAGTCGAGCAGGGCCATCCCTCTCCCTGGGGCGAAAAGGACGAGCGCCTCCTCTACATTGCCGCCAACCCCCAGAAGGCTGTGGAATATCTCCTCCGCGAACTCTGGCGCCTCGATCACGCCAACGACGCCATCGCCTCCGGCAAGTAGCGCAAGGCTCGTCTGCCTGCGCGCTGCTCACGGAGTCTTCATGGGCATCATTGGCGCTGCCAGCATGCCTTTCGACGAATATTCCACCGGCACGATGCGGTAGCGGTACACCATGCCGTGTTCGCCCACCACGTAGCCGCGCTGCGGAGTAGGCAGGCAGAAGGCGTTCGCCGAGGTCGGCCAGGCAATTTCGCGGGAGCTCCAGCGCTTGCCCGCGTCGGTGGTGAATCCCACCTTGTGGTACGCGATCATCCAGCCGACATCTCGCCCCGCAAAGTCGAAGTCCGGTCTTCCCTCCGGCGCTTGTCCGCCCATGCCGGACCAGGTCGTCCCTCCATCCGTGGTCTTGAAAAGGTTGACCTCGCGCGTGCGCAGGTAGCCGGTATTTTCGTCGGTGAACAACAACGCGCCTTCCGCTGCGTTCTCGCCCGGCAGAATGATCCAGATGGTCCAGGTCATGCCGCCATCCTCGGTCTTGGCCAAGGCGGAGCCGGTGCGTTCGGGAAGCGCTAGAGAGACGGCATAGCCCACCTGTGGTGACACAAAGAAAATTCTTTCAAACGTGCAATCCACGTCACGCGTCAGGCCGTTAATTTCAGTCTTGATCCTGCAGGGATACACCGTCTGCCATTTCTTGCCGCTGTCGCGGGTCATTTGAATCGCGCCGCGCTGCAGCGAGAACCCCGTGGTCATGGACGTGAACTGGAAATCACGGCGGTGCTCCGCGATGTTTCCTACGGGCACCCACGTCTGTCCGTCCGAGGTGCTGTAGAGTTTGTGATCGCTTTGGGATCCCTGCACGGCGAAGCCGTGCGTGGCGTCCAGGAAGCGCAAATCCTTGAACGCGCGGTCGCTCGACTGCGGATCGCCGATTTGCAATTCCCATGTGTTGCCCCCGTCTTTCGTATGGTAGATCACCCCGCCGCTCATCACGCCCGCTCCCCCGGCTACCCAGCCTTCCTCCTCGCTGGCAAAGTGCACGGAATAAAGCTCGACGTCTTCCTTCACGTTCACCGGCTCCCAGATTGCTTTGAACTTCGGTTGCTCTCCCGCCGCTTTCGCCGGCGCCTTGGCTGCCCCAGCCTTCTTCGCCTGCGGCCCAGCAAGCGCTGTGGAAACAATAAATGTCCCCGCCACCAACGCCACCAACAGAAGAGCGCACACCCATGCCTGCTTGCTCGAAGAACGAATCACCATCGCGCACCTCGCTCAAAACTTTGATTGATTTGTGAATGCAGGCCGCCCCGCCTGCTTTCGTGCGTACTTTAGCTCCCCGCTCCACATTGTCAAGCACCGTTCCTTCCGCCACTCATACACCCAGCCGTGTCGTCATCCTTCGTCGTTCCTCGTTCCTCCGTCCTCACTTCCTCCTTCTTCTGGATCCCTGCACCCTCTCTTCTTAGCCTCTGTAGCGTCCTTTTCCCTTTCGCCTTACACTCCTAGCGTGAGCCGCTCCGCCGCCGACGTACTCGAATTCGACAAGCTGCGCGCCATTCTGCGCCGCTTCACCACTTCTGCCCCCGGCCGCCGCGCGGTCGATGCGCTGGCTCCGCACGCCGACCGCTTCTCTCTCGATGCCGATTTCGCTCTCATCCGCGAAGCCATGGCCTGGCTCCGCGCCGGCGGCGAAATGGGCTTTGGCTCGCTCGCCGACCCCGACGCCTGGCTCGCCCGCATGGAAATTCCCGGCGCGGTCCTCGCCCCGCAGGAATTGCTCGACGCCGCCTCGCTTCTCGACACCGCCGCCTGGCTGCGCACTGCCTTTCACGAAGAGGCCGCCGCGTGTCCCCTTCTCGACGCGCGCGCCCGCTCGCTCGCCGATTTTCGCCCGCTCGCCGCGGCCATTCGCCGCGCGATTCTCCCCAACGGCGAAATCTCTGATGATGCCTCGCCGCAGCTCAAAAAAATCCGCCACGCCATCGCCCGCGCTCGCGATGGCGTACAGAAACATCTGAAAGCGATTCTCCGCGCGCGCGGCGCCGAAGCTGGCGACGACTACGTCACGCTGCGCAATGACCGTTTCGTCATTCCCGTCCGCGCCGCCGACCGCAAAGCCGTTCCCGGCGTCGTCCACGGCTCGAGCGCCACGGGGCAAACCATTTTTGTTGAGCCTTTCGACACCGTCGAGCTCAACAACCAGCTCGTCCAACTCGCCGACGACGAAGCCGCCGAAATCCATCGTATCCTCGCCGAGCTCACCGAAAAACTTCAGTCCGAGCGCGGTCCGCTGCGCTTCGCCGCGGATACCATTGCCCTGCTCGATTCCGTTTTCGCCCGCGGCCGCTTCGCGCGTGAGTTCAATTGCTGCCTCCCCGCGTTCAGCGACTCCAACGCGCTTCGCCTCGACGCCGCGCGCCATCCCACTCTCGAAGACAAATTGCGCGCTGAAAATCGCGCCATCGTTCCGATGTCCCTCACCCTCGGCGGCGATGAAACCGTGCTGGTCATCAGCGGCCCCAACACCGGCGGCAAGACCGTCGCCCTGAAGACCGTCGGCCTCGCCGCGCTCTCTGCGCAGTCCGGCATTCCCGTCGCCGCCGAATCCGCCACGCTCCCGCTCTTCGACCGCGTGCTGGTGGACATTGGAGACGAGCAATCCATCGCGGCCGACCTCTCCACGTTTTCCGCGCACATGCTCAACCTCCGCGGAATGCTTGCCGCCGCCACGCCGCAGTCCCTCGTCCTCGCCGACGAAATGGGCACCGGCACCGCGCCCGAGGAAGGCTCTGCGCTGGCCGTCGCGCTGCTCGAGGAATTTCGCGCGAAAAAATCGCTCACCCTCGCTACCACGCACCACGACCGCCTGAAGGCCTACGCCTCCACTTCGCCCGGCGTGGTCAACGCCGCCGTCGAATTCGATACCATAAATCTCCGCCCCACCTACCGCCTGCTCGTCGGGGTCCCCGGCGTCTCCAGCGGCATTGATATCGCTCAGCGCCTCGAACTCCCCAAAAAAATTATCGATCGCGCACGCGCCCAGCTCGCTCCGGAAACTCGCGAAGCCGCGGACCTCATCGCCTACTTGCATCGCTCCCGCGACGAGCTCGACGACATCAAGCGCCAGGCCCGCGAACAAATCGACGCTCTCGCCGCCGAGCGCGCCCAGCTCCGCACCGAATGGGCCGAGCGCCAGCGCCGCCGCATCGCCGAACTCGAACAGCGCTTCGGCGAAGTCCTCACGAATTACGAGCGCGAAATCAAAAAACTTGTCGGCGACGTGAAAGATCGCCAGCTCCGCGCCCAGCTTGAAAAACAAACCGGAAAGAAAATTGTTCAGGCCCGCGCCGATGCACGCGAGGGAACCGACGCCGCCGTCGTGCAGACGCTTTCCGAATCCCAGCAGGACCTCGGCATCTCGCCCGAAGAAGCGCGCCAGCCGGTCGCGCCCGACCTGCTCGTTCCCGGCGCGAAGCTGCAAGTCCGCGGCTTCAAGCAGCACGTTATTCTTCGCCAGCTCGACGGCAACTCCGCCGACGTTCAGGCCGGACCCCTGCGCATGCGCATCCGCCTCGACGACGTTATTTCAATTATTGGAGTTGTAGGGGCGCCGCTTGCCCGCCCTGAGCTTGCCGAACGGGCTGCGCCCGTTGGTCGGGACGAAGGCCGTCCTCACGCTTCGGAAATCACCGTCCACCGCGATCCCGCCTCCGCCCTCGACGCCGCCGCTGGTAGGGGCGACCGGCAGGTCGCCCGCGCACGCGGGGTCGCCCGTTCCGGCGATCGTCGCCCCGCCGCGGACGAACCCGCCCTCGACGAAATCAACGTCATCGGCTGCACCGTCGAGCAGGCCTCCGCGCTCGTGGACAAATTCCTCGACACCGCTGTCCTCGACGGCAAACTCCGCATCCGCATCATTCACGGCTACGGCTCCGGCGCTCTGCGCCGTGGCCTGCGCGAATTCCTGTCCAACCACCCGCACGTCGAACGCTTCGCCGACGCCGAGCCCGACCGCGGCGGCGGGGCCGTCACCCTCGTGGACTTGAAAACCTAGGAATGCGAGCTTCACTTCGCCCATGCACAATCGCGACACTCAATTCGCCTGGAATTATCACAACGAAACAAAGCATTCCTCCGCGAGCGTGCGCAACAACCGCCACTTCCTCGACTTCGAGAATTATCCTCTTCCGTTCAAGGTCTATCCCACACTTGAACCGATTCCTCTCCCGCGTGACGCCGCGCAAAGCGGCATCGCTGCGCTTTCGACCATCGCCGACCCGGGCGTCTCGCCCGAGCTAGAAGTCGTCCCCGATCTCGCCACGCTCGCGCAAATTCTCTATTTTTCCGCGGGCGTCACGCGAACGAAGAAGTTCCCCGGCGGCGAGATTTTCTTCCGTGCGGCGTCCTGCACCGGCGCACTCTACGAAATCGAGTTGTACGTTGTCTGCGGAGACCTGCCCGGCCTGCCTGCGGGCATCTACCATTTCGGTGCTGGAGATTTCGCGCTGCGTCTGCTGCGCGCGGGCGATTTTCGCGCCGCGCTGGTCCGGGCCACGGCCGACGAACCGTCCGTGCAGCACGCGCCGCTCATTCTGGTTTCCACCGGCACGTACTGGCGCAACGCGTGGAAGTATCAAGCGCGCACTTATCGTCACTTCGGCTGGGACAACGGCACGCTCCACGCCAATCTTCTGGCCATGTGCGCCGCGTATCGCTTGCCCGCGCGCGTTGTATGCGGTTTTGTAGACGATGACGTGAATCGCCTGCTCGATCTCGACACGCAGCGCGAAGTCGCGCTCACGCTCGTGCCCATCGGCCATGTGGCTGCCGAGCCGCCCGCGCCCCCGGAAATTTCGCCGCTGCACCTCGCAACCGTGCCGCCGTCAAAAAAAGAAGTGGATTATCCGAGCATGCGCGCAATGCATGCCGCGTCATCGCTCGCCAGCGTCGAGGAAGTCGCTGCGTGGCGTGGTAGTCTGCCTTCGCCTCGACACGACGAGCCCCGCACGGAAAAGATCTTTCCGCTCCAACCATTCAGCGACGACGAAATCTCCCGCGACACCATCGAGCAGGTGATTCTCCGCCGCGGCTCGTCGCGCAAGTTTCTGCGTGAACCCATCAGCTTTCGCGAGTTTTCCACCCTGCTCGAGCGATCCACGCGCAGCGTTGCGGCCGATTTTCTGGGCGCTCCCGGAGAATTGCTCAACGACCTGTACGTGATCGTCCACGCGGTGGACGGACTTGCGCCGGGCGCGTATTTCTTCGACCGCGCGCGCAGCGCATTGGTGTGCCTGAAGGAAAGCAACTTCCGCGACGAAGCTTACTACCTCGGCTTGGAGCAAGACTTGCCCGCCGACGCCGCCGCGGCGATCTTCTACTTGGCCGATCTCGGCGCGATTCTGGACCGCTTCGGCAACCGCGGCTATCGCGCCGCGCAGTTGGAGGCGGGCATCCTCGGCGGAAAACTTTATCTCGCCGCGTACGCACAGCGCCTCGGCGCCACGGGCCTCACGTTTTACGATGACGATGTGACCGAGTTTTTCTCTCCGCACGCCGCAAACAAATCCGCCATTTTCCTCATGGCCGTCGGCCGCAGCGCCAAGCGCCGCCTCGTCATGCCCAAGTAACGCGCCGCGCGTCTCGTTTTCGTAGGACAGGCTTTCTAGCCTGTCCGGCACCCAAATCACGCAGGGCATCCGTAGGGGCCGGTCCCGATGCTTCGGGATCAGACCGGCCCTCTTATCCCCGTCGTAGTAGAATCTCCGGTCACGACCATGGCTGAAGCGGGTTCATTTGCCGACAAAGTCAAAACCCAGGCGGACATCGTCCGCGTCATCTCCGACTACGTCCGCCTGAAAAAGACCGGCCAGAATTTCACCGGACTTTGCCCCTTCCATTCCGAAAAAACTCCTTCCTTCGCCGTACATCCCGTCAAGCAGATTTACCACTGCTTCGGCTGCGGCGTCGGCGGCGACGTCTTCAGCTTCGTCATGGCCATGGACAAATGTGAATTCCCCGAAGCCGTGCGCACCGTCGCTGAAAAATGCGGCATTCCCATTCCCAGGCCGAAGGCCCGCACGCCGGAAGAGGCCCAGGCCAATCGCCAGCGCACCACGCTGGTCGAGATGCACAAGGAAGCCGCCGCGTTTTTCGCGCGCCAGTTGAACGATTCGCCCGAAGGCAAGATCGCCCGCGCCTATCTCGAGGATCGCGGCCTCGACGCCGCCGCCCTCGCGCGTTTCGCTCTCGGCTACGCGCCCAGTTCCGGCGACGCGTTGCTCCGCTCGCTCAAGCAGAAATTTCCAGAGAAGCTCATCGACTCCTCCGGCCTTGTCAGCAAAGACCAGTCCGGTCGTCTCTTCGACCGGTTCCGCCGCCGCATCATGTTTCCCATCTCCAACGAAAGCGGAAAAATCATCGCCTTCGGCGGCCGCGCGCTCGGCGACGACCTTCCCAAATATCTCAACTCTCCCGAATCGCCCATCTATTCGAAAAGCGGCGTGCTCTATCATCTCGACAAAGCCAAAGACGAAATCCGCAAGCGCGATTTTGCCGTGCTCGTGGAAGGCTATATGGACGTCATCGGCGTGGCCCGCGCCGGCGTCGGCAATGTCGTCGCTTCCTGCGGCACCAGCCTCACCGAGCCGCAGGTCAAACTGCTCGCGCGCTTTTCCCGCCGCGTCGTCGTCAACTACGATCCCGACCTCGCCGGGCAGGCCGCCACCGAGCGTTCGCTCAATCTTCTTCTCGAGCAGCAGTTCGACGTCCGCGTCCTCGCGCTTTCCGGCGGCGCCGACCCCGACAAATTCATCCGCGAGCACGGCGCCGACGCCTACAAGAAACTTCTCGAGGCTTCTCCCGCTTTTGTGGACTACCTCATCGGCCGCGCTCGCTCGATGGACCTTTCTTCCGCCGAAGCCAAGCTCAAAGCGGTGAATTATCTGATGCCCTACGTGCAGCGCGTGCCCAACCGCCTCATCCGCTCCGAGTGGGCCACGCGCATCGCCTCGCAACTTCGCATCGAGGAGCCGGTGCTGCGCGAAGCCTTCCGCAAAGCCGCCGCCGAGCGCAAAGGCGAAGTGAAACCCAAGCCCGAATTCATTTCCGCCGGCCCCAAGCCCGCCGAGCGTCGCTTGCTGCGCATGCTCATTGACGCCGAAGGCTTCCGCGAAACTCTGGCCCGCGAGATCCGCACCGCTTCGCTGCACGCCGGCCTGGAGACCGAAAAAATCTTCGACGCGCTGCTGGCCGCCAACGAATCCGGCGCGCGCCCCGACGCCGCCGAGCTTTCCCAATCCCTTTCCGAAAAAGATCGCCGCCTGCTCTTCGAAGTGGCCTTCGAGCCGGCCATGGACTCGTCCTGGGAGGAAGCCGAAAGCTGTCTCGCCGTTCTTCGCCGCCGCCATGTTGAGACGGAGCTTTTCTCCGTCCAGCAGCGTATCGAAGCCAATCCGCCCGCCGCGGAGATGCGCACCCTCCTCGCCCGCAAGTCCGAGCTCCGCCGTCTTCTGTCCTCAATGCAGCCTTGAGCGCGGCCGATGGGTCCGATTTTCTGATTTCTGCTTTCTGCCTTCTGATTTGCCCCGAAACTCTTCCTTGACCATTGGCATCTAATCGGTGTAACTTGTTGAGGTTTCGGAGGAAACGGTCTGCGCGGGCTATGCATCTGATAAGATGTGTAGTTCCGGCGGACAGGGACGCAAGCGGCGGCGAGCGGACAATTCCCTCAGCGGTAGGATTCCACGATCTCTTTCGCCATCAATAGCTTAGAGGCCGAGTCTGGCCGTGAAGTGTCTCTGCTGCCCCGAAAGTCCAGTTGGCGCCTCCGAGCGCGCCTGAAAAGCGTCCTATATATAGGGAGTCTTTTGCGCGCGCTGGCAAGCTGCGTCGGCCGCGAACCCGATTGGGAGAAACCGCGTGGCGATTGCGATTGAAGAAAAATACGATCAGGTACGCCAGCTCATTGCCATGGGCAAGGAGCGCGGCTACCTGCTCTACGACGAGGTGAACGACCTCCTCCCCGCAGAAGTCCATTCCTCCGAGGAAATCGACGACCTGCTCTCCACCTTCGAGCGCTACGGCATCGAGGTCTACGAGGACATCTCTGCCGTCAAGGCCGCCCGCGCCGCCGCCGAAGCCGCCGATCACCCCGAGGAAACCGCCGCGGAGGGCCGCGAGCCTGCCGAAGAGC
>Ga0315281_10007531_pt1 | contig 15303 bp, 11 predicted proteins | sample YL17G07_0_MG_FD_204540 | JGI IMG/M metagenome (GOLD analysis project Ga0315281, IMG submission 204540) | Sediment microbial communities from Yellowstone Lake, YNP, Wyoming, USA - YL17G07_0 | ecosystem: Environmental > Aquatic > Freshwater > Lake > Sediment | place: USA: Wyoming | collected...
TCGGCGATCTCCCGCTTGAGCTCCTCGCGGGTCTCGTCGGGCGGCACAAATCCCTCGGGCTCGCGACCCCGGGTGTTGATGTAGATGCCACCGAAGCCGAGCGCGTAGGCGCGCGTCTTCGACCAGTTTACATCCTGGAACAGCGGCCCGCCCGCCGATGCACCGCGGTCTCGCAGCACGAGGTAGCCGTGCTCCCGCAGCCATGAGTCCACGTGCGCCGCCCTGCGGAAGGTGGTGAAACCATGGTCGGAGAGCACGACCAGCTCGTCGCCCTCGCGGACTGAAGCGAGCGCGACCCCGACGATGTGGTCCATCTTTCGGTAGCAGTCCTCGATCATGCCCTTCAGGTGCGGCGGGGCGTCCGCCTCGTAGAGGGGGTGCTGGGGGTCGATGAATCGCCAGTACATGTGCTGGACGATGTCGGGGTACTCGAAGTAGCAGAAGAAGACGCCGCGCTCAAAGCGCTTGAGCTCGTGCTCCATGAGCTTCAGCCTCTCGTCGTACAGCGCGACGGCGTGCTCGCGGAAGCCTTCCTCGGACAGGCGCCCCTCGTTGAGCGCCCAGGTGTCGAAGGGCATGCCGCGGGTCGAGAAGAGTCCCAGGTCGTTGGCGAGCTCCTTGCTGTAGGACCCGGGGTACGAGATCGGGAACCAGGGCTTGCGCGGGTCTATGCAGATCGGGCTCACGTAAAGTTTGAGGTGGGGCTGCAGCGCGACCAGGTTGAACTGCAGGATGCCGTGCATCCGGCTCATCGGACCGACCTTGAACTGCACCTCCACCCACGGGCTCCACTCGCCGACGCCCAGGGTGAGCTCCTTGCCCTGGAGGGAGATGGTCGCGACCGTCCGATCGGTGCTCACCCGCACTTGGAACGGTGCGGAGAGGCGCTCGATTTTGCCGGTCAACCCCTGCTTCTGGGGGCCCAAGAGCTCGAGGTCCGCCGGGTTGGTATTCGGCACGACGTGAACCTCACCTCCCGTATCGTGGGTCACCGTCTCCGGCGCTGTGGTGTAGTAGGAAAACATGCCCTGGGTGCCGAGCAGGTCGGGCACACCCATCCCGGAGAGCATCTTGCCGTTGATCTCGTCGGGGGGGAACGTGACCGGGCACGCGAGGATGGTCATTGGCACCCCGGTCTCCCGGCCGTACTGCCAGAAAGCCTTGCCCCTGCGCACCGGGAGCGAGCGGTTGCCCTCGAGGCGCGTCAGCGAGAGGTCCGGCAGGTAACTCGCGGGGTTGCGCCGGATGAAGTCGTAGACCCCGTGCTTGCCCGGGTTGCGGCCGGTGGCGAAGCTGGTCCACGCCACGGGCGACTCCGACGGGTTGGTGGTGCCGAGCCGGGAGTAGGAACCCTCCTGCTCAAGGCGCCGGAAGTTCGGCAGTTTACCGGCGGCCAGCATGGGCTCGATGATCTCGGGGGAGAGCCCGTCGAGTGCGATGATGATCATTCGTTTCGTGCTCACGTTCGCTGCCATGGCGCTCCTGCCCCTGTGCCTTCCGCCGAGCAGGGCAACGGCACCCGCCGCGACGGCGACCCCGACCACGACCACCACGATGACCCGGTGGCGCTTGACGAACTCCCAGAGCCGCCGGAAGAACACCGCCACCACGGCCAGCGCCGAGAGGGCGAAGCCGATGATCGCGGCGAGGCCGGTGCTCACCGTGTACAGGGAACCGGGGTCGATGTAGCCTAGGTTGACCATTGCTCTCGGTTTCCTCGCTCGTGCCTGTCCCGCGTGCGCGTCACGGGATGATGCCGAACCCAGACGGCCTGCCGGCGCGCTCCAGCACGAACCGCCCGAGCCCCGGCAGCAGTGCGAAAGGCTCCACCACGACTGGTTTTTCGGCGGAGATGCGAACCGTGCCCAGCTCCATGCTCCGGAGGCTCGCGGCGGCAGGCAACGGGTCGAGCGTAGCCGTGTCGAGCTTCTCGGTGACCTCCTCGACGCGGACTGCGACCGACTGCGTGGCGCATCTCAGCGACAGCTCTTCCCCGACCTTCAGCGGCTCGCTCGCGAGCCAGAACACCCGGCCAGCGAACTCCCGGGTCACCCGCGGCAGGTCGCCTTCGGTGGCCAGCACGGCGCCTCGCTCCGGCAGGACGCCGTCGAGCACCAGCCCGACCGACTCGCCCGCCTCGGCCGGGGCGTGGTTCTCGGGGAAGCGCCGGATCGCGCTCACCCTGACCGTATCCCCTGAGGGGCATATCGTAAGAGTGTCCCCCTCCGAAATGGTCCCGGAGAGCAGCCTGCCCACCACGGTGGGCGCGTCGTGCCTGTAGACGTCCTGCACCGGCAGGCGTACCGCGTCGGAGCCCGCGGAGGCCGGCTCGACATCGCCCAGCGCTTCGATCACCGAAGGCCCCGCGTACCAGGGCATCGCGGGCGAGCGCGTGACCACGTTGTCGCCGTCTCTGGCCACGACCGGGATCGTCGCGGAGGCCGAGATCCCGAGTGCGCCCAACTCGGCACGGATCGCCTCCTCGAGCGTGCGAAAGGCGGACTCCGAGCGGTCCGCCAGGTCCATCTTGTTGACGGCGACGATCACGGTATGGATGCCGAGCATGGACAGCAGCAGCGCGTGACGCCGTGTCTGCACCCGCACCCCCTCGTCGGCGGCCAGCACGAGCACTGCGGCGTCCGCGCGGGTGGCGCCGGTGATCATGTTGTGGATGAGCTCCTGGTGGCCCGGCACGTCGATGAAAACCAGACGGCACACCGGCGTCTCCAGGAACGTCTGGGTCGTGTCGATGGTCATCTCCCGCTCACGCTCCTCCTGCAGCTGGTCCACCACGAACGCCCAGTTGCCGGCGATGGAGGGGTCTACCGCGGAAATTCCAGGGAGGGCAGAGAGCTCGTGGCGGATACGACCGATCAGCGTGGACTTGCCGTGGTCCACGTGGCCGGCCATCGCAATGCGCAGGACCGGCTTCTCGTCCGCCCGCGTGACCAGGCCCATCGTTACATGTACCCCAGCGAGCGCAGCTTCTGCATCGTGAAGGCGGCTTCCTTGTCCTGGGCCCGCCCCGCGCGCTCGGGCTCCCGGGATGCCTCGAGCTCGGCGATGATCTCGTCCACTGTCGCCGCGTTGGACGCAATCGGCATGCAGCAAGGCGCACACCCGATGCTGCGGTAGCGCTTGCCGCCCTTCGCGAGGTAGAGCGGGTTCACCGGCACGCCCTCGCGCCGGACGTAGCGCCAGATGTCCAGTTCGGTCATGTGCAGCAGGGGGTGGATTCGGTCGTGGGCGGCCTCGTCGACGGAGGCGTAGAGGTCCCAGAGCTCGGGCGGCTGGCTCCCCACGTTCCAGGTGAAGTCCTGGCTGCGCGGCGAGAAGTAGCGCTCCTTGGCCCGTACCCCGTGCTCGTCACGCCGAATTCCCAGCAGCAGCGCCTCGAAGCCCATCTTGGCGATCGCCTGCTTGAGCGCGTCGGTCTTCAGCGCGTTGCAGCACGAGAACTTGTCGGTCTTGTCCGGCCCCATGCCGCCGCCAAGCGCCTCCTCGTTGCGCGCGACGCGCAGGTCGAGATCGAGCTCCTTCGCCAGACGGTCGCGGAACGCGTAGATCTCCGGGAACTTGTAGCTCGTGTCGATATGGATGACGGGGAAGGGGATCTTCCCGAAGAACGCCTTGCGTACCATCCACAGGAGCGCGGTCGAGTCCTTGCCCATCGACCAGAGCATCGCCAGCCGCGAGTAGCGGTGATACGCCTCGCGGATGACGTAGACGCTGTCGCTCTCCATGCGTGAGAGATAGTCCACCGGTCCTCCACCGCGGATGATACCGCATCTCCAGCGCGGAATCACGCGCCGGCGCCGGCCGGGGCGAAACCCCAACGGGTACGGACCCGCCTCTCGACGGTGGCGAACAGCAGGCGGTCCAGAACCAGGCCGATGAGGACCGTGACGAGCATGATACCGATGACCTGCGCGGCGTCGTTGAGCTCCCTCCCGGCGTGCAGCAGGAAGCCGAGCCCGACGCTCGACTTGATGAGCTCCGCCGAGACCACCCCATGCCACCCCAGCGTCCAGCCCAGCTTGATTCCGGTCACGATGCTGGGCAGCGCCGCCGGCAGGATCACACGCGTGCTCATGGCGCGTCGAGTGGTGCCCAGGGTCTGCGCGGCGCGCAGCAGGACCGGCGGGATGTGGGAGATCCCGTCCGCAGTGGCGATCGCCATTGCAGCCGTGGAGCTCATCACGATCACGAAGTAGATGGCCGTGTCGGAGAGCCCGAACACGAGCAGCGAGATCGGCACCCAGGCCGCGGAGGGCAGCGTCTGGAGACCCAGGAACAGCGACTTCAGGCAGGTGTTGACCACCTCGCTGGTGCCCATGGAAAGCCCGAGCAGGAGACCAAGAGCCGCCGATATCGAGAAGCCCAGGGCCATGCGAACCATGGATGCTTTTGCGCTCGACCACAGTGAGCCGTCAACGGCGAGCTCCACGAGGCGCCCCCCGACCTGGGCGGGGGAGGGGAAAGCGTAGCTCGGAAGCAGTGCCAGTCCCGAGACGGCCTGCCAGATCAGCAGCACGGCGAAGAGGAATGCCGCCAGCACAAAGGTGTTTTTAAGGGCCTGCTTTGTCTCGCTCATGGGTCGTTCCCCGGTCTTCCGTGATCTCACTGCGCAGCTCGGCCAGGATTTGCCCGGCCAGGGCGCTCACCCGTGCGTCGTAGAAGTCCCGCGGGCGCGGGAGATCCACCGTGAAAACCCGCTTGATGCGGGCCGGGCGGGCGGTCAGCACCAGCACACGGTCGGCCAGGCATGCGGCCTCGCGAGTGTTGTGGGTGACGAACAGGGTGGTCTTGCGGGTGCGGGAGTGGAGCTCCTGGATCTCAGCGTACAGCCGCTCGCGGGTGAGGGCATCGAGAGACCCGAACGGCTCGTCGCAGAGCAGGACGCGCGGCGCCGGCGCCAGTGCTCTTGCGAGGGCGGTGCGCTGTTTCATCCCCCCCGAGAGCTCGTGCACGAACGCCTGCGCGAAGCCCTCGAGGTGCACGAGCTCCAGGTGGTGCTCGGCGATGGCACGCCGCTCGGCGGCCGAGAGGTGGGTGTGCTGCCGAAGCCCGAAAGCAACGTTGTCCAGGACGTTCAACCACGGGAACAGCGCCGGCTCCTGGAAGATCATCACGCGGTCGGGGCCGGGGCCTGCCACCTCCTTCCCGTCCACGCGGATCTCGCCCTGACTCGGTGGCTCGAAGCCCGCGACCAGGTTCAGGAGCGTCGTCTTGCCGCAGCCGGAGGGCCCTGCAAGGACCACGAACTCACCCTCCGCGACCTCGAGGCTCACTGGGCCGAGGGCGTCAACGCGGGCGCGAGGGGTCACGTAGGTCTTGGTGACACCTTCCAGGCTGATCCGGGCCGGCGTCGCGGCCGCTGCCGCGTCGGCCCCCGGTCTGAACGGCTGCGCGCCGGTCATCGCGGTGTGCCCTCTCCGCCTTCTGGCGGGGCGGGCAGCCCCTTCTCCCGCAGGACCTCGCGCAGCGGGCCCAGCTCCCAGATCCCCGAGAGATCAGGGGCGGCCGGCAGGAACCCGACCCGGTACGCGTCGTCGGCCGCCTTCGCGAGCGCCTTGGGCAGCGGGTCCCAGGAGAACTCCACCCGCTTCAGCGCCGAGCGGACGATCGGCAACGGCATCGCGGCGGAGGTCTCGCGCTTGATCTCCTCGGAGATGAGGCGCGCCGCACCCTCGGGGTCGGCGTTCAGCCTCCGCGTCGCCTCCACGTGCGCCGCCAGCAGCCTTTTCACCACCTCGGGCTGCTCGCGCAGGAACGCCCTGCGCACCACCAGCACCGCCGTCACATAGCGCCCGCCCGGCCACAGGTCCTTCTCGTCCAGGTACACTCGGCCGCCCCCCTCCTGCTCGAGGCGCGAGACCCAGGGTTCCACGGTCCAGGCGGCGTGGATCTCGCGCTTCGCGAACATCAGGAGCTGATCGGGGTTGGCCAGCGGGATGATCGTCAGGTCGCCCCCCTTGTCCCGCGAGACCAGCCCACGCTCTGCGAACCACAGCCGGGCGGCGACATCCTGGGTGTTGCCGAGCTGGGGGGTGGCGACCACCTTGCCGTGGAAGTCCGCATCCGACGCGATGTGGACGTCGCCCCGCACCACCAGCGCGGCACCGCCGGCCGCGGCGCCGGCCACGATCGCAAAGCTCTCGCCCCGCGATCTGATGTGCCCGTTGATCGCCGGGTTGGGCCCCACGTAGACCGCGTCCACCGCCGACGCGAACAGCGCCTCGATCGCGGAGGGGCCCGCGTTGAAGAGCGTCCACTTTACGGGGACCCCCACGGTCTTCTCGAGTTCGCCGGTGGCTCGCCCGACCAGCGCCTGTGCGTGCGTGACGTTGGGGAAATGGCCGAGGCGCAGCGCCACGCCCTGGCTGGGCGCCCGCCGGCCGCCCTCACAAGCGGCCAGCATCACCACAGCCAGCAATGCACGGTTCGCCTTGAGTGACCTAGTCGCCATGAGAGAGCGCCTCCAGTGCTTGCCGGATCTCCGGCTGGTTGGGGTTGAGCTTCAGGGAGCGCTGAAGCGCCCACTTCGCGGTCGCGGTGTCCCCGGCACACGCCGCCGAGAGCCCGAGGAAAGCGTGCACGCTGGCGTCCGAGGCGAACCTCTCGGCCGCCTCACGCCCCTCCACGACCGCTTCGGCGCACTGCCCGAGGCGCACGAGGACCGCAAGCCGGTGCACCACCAGGCGCGTCTCGCCCGGGAAGCGACGCCTGGCCTCAGCGAGCAAGGCTGCGGCCCGCCCGGGGTTGCCGTGGGCTTCGTAGTCGCCGGCCGCCCTGTCCACCGCCCCCACGGAGTCGCGCAGCTTCAGGTCCACGGCTCGCCACAGTGAAGTGTCCGCATCGTCATACCTGCCCGTCTCGAAGTAGAGGCGGCGAAGGTTGTAGTGAGGGGATGCGTAGTTCGGGTTGCGCTCGATCGCACCCCGGAACGCCTTCTCGGCCTCCGCGTAGCGCTTAGCCTCCAGGTGCACGAGTCCGAGGTTGTTGAGCTCCCCCTCGGTGGCCTGCTCGCCCTGCCCGGTTCCCTCGCCAGTCTCCATGTAACCGAGCGCCTTGAGCTGCTTGATGTACTCGGGGGAGGGGCTGGCAGCAGGCACCGCCGGCCGGTAGCTCTCCGGCGGCACAACCGCGCGCCAGTCCACGGGCTGGAGGGCGGGGACCGGACAGCCCGGCAGCGGCCTACCGCGCCACCCGGTTCCGGGCGGCAGGCTCAGGAGCGCGGCCACGGTGGGCGCCACATCGTAAACCGACGGCGGCTCGGCGACCCTGCCCAGCCGGGCGATCCCTTTGCCGGCCAGGACGAAGATCCCTGTCGGGCGGTGCCAGAGGGCCGCGGTGGCCGCCGCGGTGCCCGAGAATTCGCGCGGGCGGTCGGCGCCCCACTTGAAGCCGTGGTCGGAGACGATCAGCACCGCACACTCGCGCTCGGGGCAGGTCGCGAGCAGCCGGCCGAGCCAGCGGTCAACGACCGAGAAGTAGCGCTCGACCCCGATCTGTGCGGCCTGCGAAAACGCGGGGTCGGCACCCGCCAGCGGCGGCGGCAGGTAGGGGGCAAGGAGGTGCCCGATCTCGTCGGTCCCGATCGCGTAGACCATCGTGAGGTCCGCGGGGGGCTTTGCCGCCTCGGCGGCCTGGAGCGCCGAACCGAAGTAGGTGCGGGTGCCGACCATGATCCGGCGGAAGCCATCGATGGGGTCCTGCATGCCGCGATGCTCGGCGACCGCCTTGCGGTACGCATCGTCGCCTACCGGCAACAACGCGCGCACGACCTTCTCATCGGTCTCCTTGTCGGCGCGTTCGGCCAGCGCCCGGAACTCGGGCTCGCGCTCCGGCGGGAAGACGACGGTGCCCTGCGGCTCTTCACCCACCGCGTCCGAGAGCAGGAAGAACAGTCGGTCGGAGACCAGCACGCCCTTCACCGGCTCGGCGGGCCAACTCGCCCACCACCCTGAGACGTTCACCGAGAGCCCAGCCGCCGAGGCAATGTTCCAGAGCGCGGGCACTCGACGCTGCCGCCCGGTGACAGGCACCTTGGCACCGCTGCCGGGATCCACCTCCACGAAATCAAGGATCCCGTGCTCGTCGGGTCCCGCGCCGGTGGTCATGGTGGTCCAGATGAGGGGGGAGAGCAGCGGGGTGATCGAGGCCAGCTCGCCCCAGCTCCCCTCGGCCATGAGTCGGGTCAGGTTTGGCATCATCCCTTTGCGCGCGAGGGGCTCGAGCATCTCCCAGTCGGCGCCGTCCCACCCGATCAGCAGCACCCGACGCGGAGGTTTGCCCGCCAGCTCCTGCAGGGCGGAGAGCCTCACCGCTGCAAGCTCGGCGGGTTCGGGATTGACCTGTGCCGAGACCGTCTCGAGAGGAACGTTGAGCTGGGCAGCCACCGCACGGGCGAGCGCTGTTTCCGGGTCCTTGGGGCAGTTGGCGAGACCGATCCCCGCGAGGCAGCGCAGGGAGAGGGCCTCGATCTGCCCACGCACCACGCCCGCGATGGCGGTGGCCAGAGCTCCACGGGGCTCCTCGCCCGGTGCCAGCTTGTGCCTGCCGGCCTGGAAGCCGATGCTCACCGCAACCGTGACGCGGGCGCCCTCGCGTGAGACGGAAGGTACCTCGGCCACCACGGTTGAGGACGCCACCGGCTGCCACCGCCAGGCCGACCCATACGAAGCGCCGGCGCCAGCGACCAGCAGCTCACCGGTGTGCGGGTTCCATGCGGCCTCGCCAGGGGCGACCCGCCGAAAGCCCCAGAAGGCGGCTGCCGCCGCGACCGCAAGGACCGCGAGAGCCAGGACCGCTTTCCGCACCGCGCGAGGATAGCAGCAGACACGGCGCGGCCGACCAGGCCGGCCCGGGCGAGGCTAGGAGCCTGTCCGGGTAAACGACGAAAGCGAGAATTCCGAGGGCGCCGGATGGCAAGGAAGCCTAGCGAAAAGCCCGGAGGCGTAGCCAGAGCTACGTCGAGGACTTTTCGCGACGGCTGACACAGCCAGCCGGATACCATCGGGATTCGTAGCCGGAGTATTACCCGGACAGGCTCCTAAGGCGCGGCGAGGCGGTAGACGCCGCCGAGATCGGGGGTGTTTCTCGCGGCCAGGTCGGCGTGGAAGGCGCGCGCCTGGTCGGCAGTGGCAAAGTCGCCGAGCACCACGCGGTACCACACCCCACTGGGAAGGGTGATCTGGGCCGCATAGGCGGGCCGGCCGAACCGCCGGCCGACCTGGACGGCGTCTCGCTGCGCCTTCTCCCGATCCCGATAGGACGAGAAGTGGATCACATAGATCGGGGCCCGTTCGGCCCAGTCGGGGGAGACCATGATCTCGGCCCCGTCCCAGCGCGCGCGCGCCGCCGGCCGCGCCACCCGCGCCGGCGCCCCGGGGGCGCGCGGCTCCACCGGCTCCGGGAGGGCACGGACCGGAAGGGGCGTGGGCGGGGCTACGGCGGGTGTCGGGGCCGCGGGGACCGCTGTGGGCGCCACGGCCGGCGCCGCTTGAGGGATCCCGGCCGCGGGTTGAGTCTGTGTCGGGGCGGTTTTCGGGGGTGGGTACGACTCGGCGATGCGAGGCGAGGCAGGCTCGCTGCCCCCGAGCTCGTAGTGCGAGTAGACGAAGTAGGTGCCCGCCGCCACGGCCAGGAGAGCAAGGACACCGAAAAAAAGAGGGATGGGGAGGCGACGATGCCCCTGGGGAATCTCACCGCCCATGCTCTCGTCCACGAAGAAGTCCGGCACCCCGCCGACGAGCCGCTCGGGCTCCGAGTCCGGCGCGGCGGGCTCTTCCTCGGGCATGGGGGGGAACTCGGCCTGGACCAGGGGTGCCATCGGGGTGGCGGCCGCGGGGGCCATGTCCGGACGAGCTTGCCCCTGGGGTGTGTTGAGGACCGCCCGGGCCCGCTCCGCTAGGACCTCGAGCGGCGCCGGCGGCTGACCCTGCTTGACGCGCCTCGACTCGTCAGCACACACTTGCAGCGCCGCCTGGAACAGAACCGAACGGCGGGCGGACTCGCCCCCGAACTCGTCGAGCAAGCGGTCGAGGACCTCCGAGACGAGAGCAACCTTTGCGCCGCCGATGTTCATGGGGTCCCCCGCCTCCGTTCCTCGTTCGACACACTCATCCGGGCAGTTTCTCCCAGTCCGACTCGGGAGCGTCGAGGGCGATGGACAGGCTTCCGTTGGAGCCCGCAAACAGCGGATCCTTCACCGGCGTGACGCGCCCACCGCCCACGTCTGTAAGCGCCGCCTCCACCGCCTGCGGCAGCCGGGGTATCTGCGACCCGCCGCCGGCCAGGATGATGTTGTGGCGCACCGTCTCCTGATACTCGGGGTCAACCCGTGAGATCAGGTCGAGCATGGTCTCGACGATGGGCGGGAGCAGACTCTCGCACGCCCGCCGCATCTCGGACGTGATGTCGAGGTTGGTCGGCTTCCCGCCGACGGGAACGGTCACCTCCACTACGCCGTCGGGCTCGCCAACGAAGCTCGCCTTCTCCTTCCATCCGCGCACCATGTGGATCGAGAACTGCGCCTCCGGGATGCGCGTCCTGATCATGGTCGCCAACTGCTCGTCCACCGAGTCCCCCGCGTTGGTGAGCGTCCGCTGGTCGTCATCGGTCGGATAGCGGCCCTTCATCACGCAGAAATCGGTGGTGCCGGCGCCGATGTCGATGATCATGGTGTGAAGCAGTGCGTCCATCCCGTAGGCCACCGCGAACGGCTCCGAGACGATCATGAGCGAATCGGCCACTCCCTTGACGGCGTTGCGAAGGTGTTGGCGCGAGACCCGCAATGCCTCCGCCGGCACACCGACCACCGCGAGCACCCTCTGGCCATCGTGCGGTTTGGTGAGCGAGATCAGGTGGCGAATCAGCTCCCGGACCGCGAGCTCGTCCTTCTCGGAGCCCTCCTTGATCAATCCGCGCTCGAGCGGCCGGTGGAGGTCCAGCATCGGACGGTTCTCCAGGGCCTCGTGGCCGAACATCACGGGCTTCTTGACCAGCTTGCGGGCCACCATATCCACCGGCCATCCGATGTAGCTCTCGACTACATGCCGCTCGCCGTTGGAGGCCGAGACCGAGCTGCGCGATGTTCCGAGATCGATCCCCAGGTGGAGAACGCTGTTTTTCTCTTTCGTCACGATCGTGCCCAGCCTTTCGATTGGTTCACATACCCCCCGTGCCACCCTGCGCCACCGCTGCGCCCCGGCCGCGGGCGGCAGCGTAGGCGCGCACGCCACCCGCGAGGGCCTCGGCAATGTCCTGACGGTACTCGCTCTGCCTGAGCAGCCGCGCATCCTCCTCGTTGGACATGCACGAGACCTCGGTCAGCACGCCCGGCATTTCGGTCCCGACCAGCACGACGAACGGTGCCTTTTTCACGCTGCGATCCTCGAGCTCCGGGTTGATGCGGCGCAGAGCGGCGAACATCCTCCCCTGCACCGCCTGGGCGAATCGGCGCGACTCGTCGTGCCGAACGTCCACGTAGACACCTTCCAGGAGCCTGCGAAAGTCAGAAAGCGAGTATCCGGAGCCGGAGTTCTCGGCCCCGGCGAGCCTCTCGACCTGCGGGTCGCTGGTGGGGCCGAGGACGTAGGTTTCCACTCCGCGCCGCATGGGCTCCGGGATGGAGTTGACGTGAATCGACAGGAACACGTCGCCGCTCGCGGCGTTGGCGGCATGAACGCGCTGCTGGAGCGTCAGGGTCTCGTCCCCCTCACGCGTCATCACGACGTCGAAACCTCCTGCCCGCAACAGTGCGGCAACACGGCGCGCGATATCGAAGGTGATCTCCTTCTCGCGCAATCCGCGCATCATTGCGCCAGGGTCGCTGCCGCCATGCCCCGGGTCGATCACGACTCGCTTGACGGTCAGCCGGAATAGCGCGGGGTCGATGGCACGGGGGGCGGCAAGGCCGGGCACGGTCGCACGGTCGGTCTCGCTGCCATCCGGTGGCGGGACCACCCCGGCACCCACGAACTCCTCCGGCTGGGGTTTCCCTCGCCCCGCCGAGGTGGGCTTCAGGGTTCCGACGAGGGTGAGTGCCACCGCAGCGAGAAGGGCCCAGCCCAGCCAGGAGTTCTTCGACGTGCGCTGCCTCGGGCGGGCAAGGATTCCCTCGATGGTTGCCAGGTTCTCCAGCACCGCGTCGCGGAGCATCTCCCGCTTGATCCGCTCGAGGCGCCGGGTGTGGCCGGAGGTCGCGCCCATGACAGGGCTACCCCTGACCCCGGGCCGCTACCCCAAGGCCGCTCAGGCTGCTCGCACCGCCGAACATACGCCGATTATAAGCCCAATCCTCTGCAAGGTGCCGGGACAACGAGGTGTCCGCGAGGTTTGCGGCGAGCTCACCCGCCCTCGGATGCAATCCGTCGTGTATCCTCGGCTCGTGCGATTCGCGGGAAAGGTGGCGTTCATCACCGGGGCCTCCCGCGGCGTGGGCCGCTGCATCGCGCTCGCGCTGGCGCGGGAGGGCGCCGACATCGCGATCGCCGCCAAGACCGTTGAGCCGAACCCCAGGCTCCCGGGGACCATCCATACCACCGCGGCGGAGGTGGAAGCTCTCGGGAGGAGGGCTTTGCCTCTCGCAGTGGACGTGCGCGACGAGCAGGCCGTGACTGCCGCCGTGAGGGCGACCCTCGAGCGCTTCGGGCGCATCGACTTCCTCGTCAACAACGCGGGCGCGTTGTTCTGGCAAACGCTGGCGGAGACCCCGCTCTCCCGCTTCGACCGGGTGATGGGCGTCAACGTGCGCGGCGCCTTCGCCTGCACGCACGAGGTCCTGCCGGCGATGCTGGCGCAGGACTACGGCCACATCCTGATGATGTCCCCGCCGGTGGACCCTGCCGCCGCCGCGGGCAAGATCGGGTACGCCGTGAGCAAGTTCGGCATGACGCTCATCGCCCACGGCCTGGCCGGCGAGCTCGCCGGCCACAACGTGGCGTGCAACGCCCTGTGGCCCGCGACGCTGATCGAGAGCTACGCCACCATCAGCTTCTCCCTCGGGAACCCCTCCGTCTGGCGCAAGCCCGAGATACTGGCCGACGCGACCATCAAGATCTTCGCGAAACCCCCGGCGAGCTTCACCGGGCACGCGCTGATCGACGAGGATTTTCTGCGCGAGGAGGGGGAGACGGACTTCAACCGGTACCGGTGCGACCCCGCCCACGAGCCACCGCGCGTGGGGTTTGACTTCCGCTTCACCGCCGGCTGAGCGATCCGGCGCAGGAAGGCGCTGTGCTACCCTCCGACCGAGACCCCCGGCACCCGGAGAGCGCGTGAGCAACCGGGGGTGTCCTCCCCGAGAGGAGTCGGTGCACGCCATGAGGATGACCATCCCTTCGAAGCAGACACGCATTGTTCTCCGCGCGGTTGTCCTGGCGGCTGTTCTCACCGTCGCCCCGGCGAGCGCTCCGGCGCAACCCGGGAGTGCCTCAGCCGGCGCGGTGCCCGCGCTGGTTGCCCAGGAGCTCCCCGACCTCCTGCAACTGTACGAGCAACTCCACGCCAACCCGGAGCTCTCCCTCCGGGAGGAGCGAACCTCCGCCAGGATCGCAGAGGAGCTCTCCCGGCTCGGCTTCGCGGTGACCCAGCGTGTAGGCGGCTACGGCGTGGTCGGGGTTCTCCGCAACGGGGCCGGGCCAGTGGTGCTCGTCCGCACCGACATGGACGCGCTTCCCGTCACCGAGGGCACCGGGCTGCCGTACGCGAGCACGGTCAGGGCCAGGGACGAGCAGGGCCGCGAGGTGGGAGTGATGCACGCCTGCGGGCACGACGCCCACATGACGGTCTTTCTGGGCACCGCTCGCGTGCTGGCCGCTGTCCGCGACCGCTGGCACGGCACCCTGGTGATGATCGGCCAGCCCGCTGAGGAGCGGGGGCTGGGCGCGAAGGGGATGCTCGACGACGGCCTGTTCTCGCGTTTCCCGCGCCCCGACTTCTGCGTGGCGGAGCACGTGACGCCCTCGCTGGCCGCGGGCCAGGTGGGCGTCGTCGAGGGGTACGCGTTCGCCAACGTCGACTCGGTAGACGTCACGATCCGGGGGCTGGGCGGCCACGGGGCGAGCCCCAGCAAGACCAAGGACCCCGTGGTGATGGCGGCGCAGTTCGTGAACGCTCTGCAGACCATCGTGAGCCGGCGCATCGACCCGGTGGATCCGGCGGTGGTGACGGTCGGCTCGATCCACGGCGGGACCGCCTACAACATCATCCCGGACGAGGTGCGCCTCCAGCTCACCGTCCGCTCGTACGCGCCCGAGGTGCGGCGGCAGATCATTGAGGAGATCGAGCGCATCGCCCGCGGCGTTGCCGAGGGCGCGGGCGTGCCGGCCGACCGGATGCCGACGGTCAAGCTCGCCGAGGGCTTCACTTCCGCGCTCTACAACGATCCCGCTCTCACCCGGCGCCTCGCGACTGCTCTCCGCCAGGCGCTGGGCGAAGCCAACGTGGTCGCCCTCAAGCCGGAGATGGTCGGGGAGGACTTCGCCGCCTACGGGCTGGCGGACCCGCGCATTCCGATCTGCATGTTCCGTCTCGGCACGAGCGACCCCGAGGCAATTCGTGAGAGCCAACACGGCGGCCCGCTCCCCGGGTTGCACTCCAGCCGGTACGCGCCGGTGCCGGGCCCGACGATACGCACCGGCGTCACGGCGATGAGCACCGCGGTCCTCGATCTGCTGGGGCAGGGGAAGGCCGCGGGGCGGTGAGGCGCGGAGCGCTCTCCCCCGACCGTCTCCTGACCCGTGGCAAAAAGTGGCCTCGCACTGCTGCCGGGGGTGCCGTTGGGTGAGCCTGCTCACCACGGACGGGGTCTCCCCCAGGACCATCCGGGCTATCCTGGGGCCGGCTGATGGACCGAGGAACGGTTGTCCCGGGCGCACGGCCGATGCCGGTCCGTTGAGGAGGGCTCATGGCTGGCAGGTCCCGCAGACGCACGCGGCGTGAGTTCATCCGGCAAACGGCCCAGTTGAGTGCCGCGGCCTTGGCGGCTGGCGGGGCCGCTCTCCGCGCCGCGGCCGAGACCGACAGGTCGCGGGTGTTCCGCATCGACGGCTGCCCTGCCCATGACCGCGCGATGCGCCACGTCGGCGTCGACGCCCTTCTCGGGCTGCTGGCAGAGAACGGGGTGAAGCTCTACCGCACCCCGCAGCCGCACCCGTGGGGCGGGTTGTCGGGCATCATCGAGGCAGACGACGTCGTGCTGATCAAGGTCAACTGCCAGTGGAAGTGTCGCGGCACCACCAACACGGATGTCGTTCGCGGAATTGTTCACCGGATCCTCGAACACCCCGACGGGTT
>Ga0315281_10007532_pt1 | contig 15303 bp, 13 predicted proteins | sample YL17G07_0_MG_FD_204540 | JGI IMG/M metagenome (GOLD analysis project Ga0315281, IMG submission 204540) | Sediment microbial communities from Yellowstone Lake, YNP, Wyoming, USA - YL17G07_0 | ecosystem: Environmental > Aquatic > Freshwater > Lake > Sediment | place: USA: Wyoming | collected...
GTTTGCCGGCGTTATTTCGAGTCGCAGAAAGTCGATACCGTGGCCATTAACGGTTTGCCTTTCGGAACCAAATTGCGCATTCCCAAGATTTTTCCCAATCTCGTTTTTACGGTCCGCGATCGCATGAACCCGCGTTACGGCCTGGGGCATTTGGATATCTGGATGCCCATGCGTGACGACGCGATCAACTTTGGCCGTCGCGTGGTGGACGTGGAAATTGTCGAATAAAAAACCGCGCAACATGACTAAAGGCATCGCGATTATCGGGGGCGGCGCGGCCGGACTCATGGCCGCGGCAACTATTGGCGAGTTTGATTCTAATGCCGAGGTTTTTTTATTGGAAAAAAATGACGAATTGGGTAAGAAGGTTCTGATTTCTGGCGGCGGACGCTGCAACTTCACCACGGGTTTGGACGATCTGCGCCAGGTGCTTGCCAGATATCCGCGCGGAGACAAATTCTTGACCAAAGCCATGCACGCTTTTCCGCCCAAAGCCATGCGCAAATGGCTCGAAGATCATGGCGTGCCGATTAAAATCGAAAGCGATTTGCGCGCTTTCCCCAAATCCAACGACGGCCGCGACGTGGTCCGCGTATTTGAAAAGATTTTTGCCTCGGCCCGTGTCAAAGTCATGTTTAAATCAGCGGTTCAAGATATCGAAAAGATGAAAACCGGATTTGACGTAACTGTCAAAGGACGGAGCGAGCCACTGGAAGTCGATAAAGTCATTCTGGCCACCGGCGGCCAGGCTTATCGTCAAACAGGGTCCACGGGCGACGGTTACTCATTCGCTACGGCGCTTGGACACTCGATAACGCCTTTGGCTCCGAGTTTGAGCGCCTTTTACACGCAAGAATCCTGGCCGGTCAAAATTTCCGGTTTGTCTTTTCAGTCGGCGAAGCTTGACGTGATGAACGTGCAACGGGATCGCGTTAAACGCGATGATGAACATTTGACGACGTCCGGCGCGGTTTTGTTTACGCATAAAGGCATCACTGGCCCGGCCGTGTTCGCCCTGTCGTCGCTTGTGGCTTTTGAGACGATTGCTACAGACAGTCCCCTTTTGATAAGTATCGACATTTTTTCCGATCGTAAAGCTGCCGATCTGGCGTCCAATCTCGTTTTACTGATTAACAAGTATCCGAAAAAGAGCTTGTCCAATGTTTTGAGTTCGCTGGTGCCCAAGTCGTTTGCGGTAATCGTCTGCGAGCAGTTGAAAATGGATCCGGACAAAGCTGCGGGTCAAACAAACAAGAAAAACATCGAAGCTATCGCGCACTGGCTTAAAAACATTCCATTGCACGTCGCGGCGCGTGCGGCCGGGGAGGAGTTCGTAACTGCGGGCGGAGTCGATTTGTCCGAAGTCAATCCTTCGACTATGGAATCCAAAAAATGTTCGGGTCTGTATCTGGCCGGTGAGATTCTGGATATTGACGGTTTTACCGGCGGTTTCAATTTGCAATCAGCATGGGCTACCGGGAGGATGGCGGGTATGAGTGCGGCGAACCAATCCTGTCATCCCGAGCGAAGTTAGACGGAGTCGAGGGATCTGGTTAGTTGGGTCGGCAAACCGGATCTTTCGACTCCGTTCGTCGGACTCACTGCGCTCAAGATGACAGAACGCAATAAGCATCTTTGATACTTGAATATTCATTGATTTTCTGGCACACTCCGCACCATGTCTACGGTGCTGCAGATTCAGGACGTGTCCAAAGCTTTCGGAACGCGAAAGCTTTTTGACGATGCATCCGTGACCATCAACGAAGGCCAGCGCGTCGGACTTATCGGCTCCAATGGCACCGGCAAGACGACGCTGCTGCGCATGGTCTTAGATCAGGAGAAACCGGACGAAGGCGAAATTACCATCTATCCTTACATGCGTTTGGGATATCTGGAACAACACGAAGAATTTCCGCCCGGAGAAACGGTTATCGACTATTTAGTCCGTGTGTCACAGCGCGAAGCCTGGGAGTGCGCCAAGATGGCAGGATCATTCGATATAAAACATGCGCGACTCGAAGCTCAATTTCTGAGCTTGTCCGGCGGATACCGGATGCGCGTTCGCCTTGCCGGCATCCTGGTCCAGCAGCCCAATCTTTTGCTGCTCGACGAACCTACAAACTATCTCGACTTGCAGACGGTATTGCTTCTTGAAGAAGTTTTGAAATCTTACCGCGGCGCATTGCTGCTCGTATCTCATGACCGCGAGTTTTTAAAGAATGTCTGCACGCACACCCTTGAACTCGAGCACGAGAAGCTGACATTGTTCCCCGGAGACATCGAAGCGTATTTTGCGGAAAAGGAACTGCGGCTCGAGATGGCGCGCCGTTACAATAAACGCATCCAGGCGCAGCAACGGCATTTGCAGGAATTCGTGAACCGTTTCCGCGCCCAGGCGTCACACGCGACTCAAGCGCAGTCAAAACTCAAGCAGATAGAGAAGCTCAAAGGCATAGAGATCGCACATTCGACCAGAACCGTGCGTATTGTTTTGCCCGATGCTCCACAGCGCAATGCTCAGGCACTGGAATGCAAGAACCTCGCCGTGGGATACGCGGAAGGCAGACCGGTTCTGGAAAACGTTAATTTCGAAATCAACCGCGGCGATCACGTGGCCGTAGTGGGAGAAAACGGTCAAGGCAAATCCACGCTGTTAAAAACTTTGGCTGCAAATTTGGAGCCGCTGTCCGGCTCGTTCAAATGGGGTCATAACCTTCGCGTGGCGTATTACGCCCAACACGTTCCGCTGATGCTCCCCTCCTTCGGCACAGCCAGCGATTATCTGATCACTGCCTCGGGTCGTGCTCTGCCCGAGGACTTGTTGCGCATGGCCGGCAACTTTTTGTTCACCAAAGACGATTTGGAAAAGCCTATCAGCGTTTTGTCCGGCGGCGAACGGGCGCGCTTGTGTCTGGCCGCCATGTGTCTTGGCAAATACGACGTATTGCTTTTGGACGAACCCACCAATCATTTGGACTTTGATACGGTCGAAGCCTTGGGCGAAGCGCTCTCGGATTATTCCGGCACGGTCATCTTCGTCAGCCACAGCCGCACTTTCGTTTCGGAGATCGCGGACAAGGTTTTGGAGATTAAGGACGGCAAGGCGCTGTTCTATCCATATCCCTACGAAGTTTACGTGTACGAGCTCAAAACGCACGAAACCTTCACGCCGCAACAGCCGGACTCGACAACAGTAGAAGGCATCGTTCCTTACGTGCGCAGCAAGATAGACGTGCATTCAGACATGCAAAAAGAAAAACGCGTGCAAGAAAGATTGCAAGCGACATCTGAAAAATTGGTGCAGGAAAAGGAAAAGCTCCTGGCCTGGTTTTTAGAAAACGTCTCGGTCGTTGACGCGCAAAAAGCCAAGCGCTTAAAAGACGTTGAAGCCGAAATTTTGGCAACCGAGAGCCAATGGTTTACGGCGCAGGAAAAAATCGAAACGCTGGCCAAAGAGCTGAAAATTTCCAAGAACGGCAATTGATTATTGGATTTTGAAACCTAATTTCTTAGCTTGTTCGACGCCAGATCTTCCGTGGCTGCTTGAATATATCACATCACCGTTGCCATGAATGAAGTAACGATGCCAGCCGCCGAAGCCGTAAATTATTCCGTTTGAATAATCGCCGCTGCCTTTGGCTAGTTCCAAAGCGCCATCTATTGAATATTTATCGAAGTTTTTTTGATGCTCAAACCACTGCTCTCCTTCCATTTCTACGAGCATTTTGACTACGTGATCATAGTTGGTCAGTAAATTCATTTCGTACGGCTGCTCGAACGGATTCTCATTTGGCGGTAAGGTCTTTTCGATTTTAACTTCCGTCGAAGGCGTGAATGTGATGACTTCTTCGGGAATGTTGTGGTCCTTAAGAAAGTCCGTGTGCGATTTTTCGTCATAACCTTTGCGTACGTATTGTTTGACGAAGTTCGCGATATCCATAAAGCCGTTTGTTTCCAAATCGCGGATCAAAGCGGCAAAAGTGTAACTGTCGGATTCTTCCCTGGGGCTGGTCCCTACGCCTGACCAAACTTCATTCAAGTCGTCGTGAGTGTAGCCGTGAGTCAGAAGATACGCCTCTGAACAATTGAAAATGGCCGTCCCTCATTGGGAAAAGAAGGACAGGGCTTTTTTTATCTTAGACGCTTCTGATTCAGCGCTTGGCGGTCTTTCGCTTGAACGTAGCATAAATATTTCAAACAAACTTTACAATATGGTTGCGCGATCAAGCTTTGATTGATTTGAAATGGGGCCGCGATTATATCGTTGACATGTCCAATTGGGAAAAGCGGTATTATGGCGATTTCGTTGACACTTCAATTCCTGACACGGCCAAACGCCTGTTAAGCCACTATATCGGAATTAACAATTTTAGTGTTCAACAAAACATCACAGTTCAGGATATTAAAGCCGAACTCGCCAAAGGTTATATCGTCATAACCGCGATTAACGGTCGTAAAATCGGCAATCCGCATTATCGTAACGGCGGTCCACGGCACCATGAGTTGCTTGTAACGGATTATGACGCGTCCACTGATGAATTCGTGGTCAACGATCCAGGGACGTATAAAGGCAAAGGAGAGAGGTTTAAGTCCGCTACTCTGCAAAATTCGCTCCAGGACTATCCGTCGGGCAACGGCAAGTCGTTGAAAACTTTGCCTCCGGCCATGATTGTAGTTTACAAATAAAAAACGCATCAGACGAATATGTCAAATGCGTTGTAAGAAATTCGTGATTCACCTGCCGTCCAAAAGATCGGATACCCTGACCGTGCCGAACGGAACGATTCTTTCCGCGTCACTCAGGCCGCCATGCATGCCTTTAAAGTGCGTGGTCGGCACGTCCTCCCACCAGACCATGGCATCGTCGCGAGGCAGGATGATCAGGTCGCCGATGCGGCTCAGAAACTCTTTGTGCATGGACGGTTCGGCACCGAACCAGCCTTGCTCCAATGCGTATCGTGACTCGATGATATCGGCTTTATCGCCGAACATCCTCGCCAAAAGTTTTTTCATTTCTGGAATTTTGTCCTTTTGGACTGCCAGGAAAACGTCCCTCGGGCTTCCCCAGGGCAAGATCGGAGTTTTGCCATCCGCATGGCGTTTGAGCAGGGCCTTGATTTTTTTGTGTCTTTTCAAGTACGTCACCGTCTCCGGATTAACGTCGATCTGCCCGTGATCGGCCACGATGAGCAGCGCAGTTTCTGCGGCCAAACGCCTGTCCATGAGCTTGATCCAGTTGTCGTACAGGATCCGGAACAGCTGCCGCAGATCTTCCAGGGCCTGTTCGGATGTCGGACCGTGCTCGTGGGCGATGCTATCATAGTCGCCCCAGTAGACCACGTGCAGCGACTTGTCCGGCCATGCCTTGTTCGCGAATGTCCGGCGCAAGTTCACGCTCATGTCCGATGAGTTCTGGAAGCGGATGGGCTTGGTGCCCGGGTACACGGCTTCCGAAAATTTGCTGGGCGAGATGGCATGCGACACGTGCGTAAAGTGGCTGATTGCGTTGTCCGCGCACCACCTGGCAAGAGTGGGCTGGCTCAGGAGGTATTTTATCGAGATTTTCTCATCGGCCAACGAGTCGCGCAGTTTGCTCTCGAAGCGCTTGAATAAGACGGAATGGATGCGTGCGTCCAGTTTCTTGCTGTATATGATCCATTCGAGCAAGCCGTGCGCTTTGGGTGATTTGCCACATGCCAGCGCCGTGATGCCCGCGGCCGTAGTCGTGGGGAAGATCGAATCGATCGGGTTTATCGTGCCGTTCCCGAGCATGTCGGGAATGATCGCGACATCGGGAAGCAGCTCGTCCAGCACGCCATAGCCCAGACCGTCGACGATCAGCAGAACGACGTTTTTGACGCCCGATCCTGCTTCGAGTCCGGCTGCAAAGAATTGATTCGTGAACGGGTGGATCGTGTCCATGTCCAGCAATAGCGTTTGCAATGCGCCGGGGACGTTGACGATATTCGGTCCTGCATACTCAGGCGGTACGAGTTCGGATGTCATTGATGCGGCTCCTGTGGGACGGGTTCAATTGTCTAAGTAACCTAAGTTTTTCCAGGTTAGCATCAATAGTCAAAAAAATCAACCCGCCTTATGGCGAGTCGATTTTGTGTGTGATGCGGAGTTATTCCGTTGCAACCCCGTCAAATTCCGGCCCGTCAGCCTCAGCTTCGGCCTTGGTCGCGCGGACAATGCTGTCTTTGTGGTGGGCCGGGGAATAAATGGTATACAGCTTCAAATCCTCCGTCGCCGACGTATTGATGATGTTGTGTTGTGCGCCGGAAGGCACGATAATCACCGAACCGTCGCCTAGGATGTATTCGTTGCCGTCAATGATGCATTTGCCCTCACCTTTTTCGAACCGGAAGAACTGGTCATTTTCCGTATGGGTTTCCAGACCTATTTCTTCGTTCGGCCTTAAACTCATTAGCACCAGCTGGCAATGCTTGGCCGTGTACAGCACGTGGCGGAAGTCCGTGTTGGCCAGCGTGAGCTGTTCTATATTGGCGTTGTAACCTTTCATATTGATTGATGGTTTTATGATTAAGCGATTTTATCTTGTAGGTATGCGTTAAGACTTTTTCCACGGGCTTTAGCTTCTAATGCAAGTTTTTCATGTAACAATGGCTGTATGCGCATCATAAATTTTCCGCTGAATACCTGAGTCCTGTCAGGCGCGGGGATTGGAATATTTTTCGTTAAAACTGATTTTCTGGCACGAATCTCTTCGTCTATGGCCAAAGCCACGCCTTTTTCCAACTCAACAAGATTATCGCCGAAAACAACGCCATTAAACGCCGGAATAATTGCTTTATATCCTTTGGATTTGCCTACGGTCAAATGGTGAACGATATAATCGTACTCGATGATAGGTTTTTTCATATGTTTAAGAGTTTTATAATTTCTTTTACATAAACAATCTTAACTTTGTGGTTATGGACAGGAATGGTCAAGAACGGTGAATCCTTCTTTCTAAAATGTACATGGCTTCCCCTTTGTCTGATTTTTAAATATCCAAAATGGTTCAAAACTTGCACTAAATCGCTAAATTTCACGTCTGTTTTCGCTTGACGCATTTTCTCCAATAGCTTTTCAAGCTGAGACATGGTGTTATGATATCACATTTGATACTGGAAGCAAATCCACTAGCCCGAGAATTTTCCTCGACTTTCTTTAATGCGTTGTCCTGATTCATTAGCTTCCGTCTTCCAAGCAGGATCATTAAGGATATTTTCTACGATCGGCGAAAGGTGCTGCACTGACCAGTTGCCGTATTGCACTTGCGGCTCGATTTCGAAATCGTGAACGAGCTTAAGAAGTTGCGGATTCGTGGGATCGTATTTAATTTCCGTTTTCGGGTTTCCTAGGTTCATGACTGACGATCTGACCGATTCTTGCAATGGTAAAACCGGTACAAGACGAAAAGGGATGCGTGTACGGGCATCGTCAGAAGTCGGATCGATACGAAAAGCCTTGACTCCGCCTATCGTCTCTTCGCTGACAACTGGCGTGACCACGCCGTTGGCCGAATCGATATAAAATGCAGTGCCGGACTTTTTGTCTTTTGCAAAAATTACCGCGTGGCTTAAGGGGCCGGGAGTACCGAAAGTTACTTCGTAACCCGATTGTTGCAATACCCGGCCCATGACCTGTGCGCCTAAAAAACAATCAGTCACGCCGTTTTTCATTGCCACTGAAGGCCAGCTGTTCAACTTGGAAGCTTCGGAGCTGGGATTTAAAGCATAAAGATGTTGAACGAGTCTGTCGAAGAATCTCTCGTCATCCTCCCCTTCTCCCGGTGCTGTGGGCACGTTGAATTTTTGTACGTAAGCATCCAACGCCGGCGCCATGGATTCCCATGGCGCCGTTGCGGCCTTGCTTGGTTCGCCGTTCAATACGCTGCTTACATCCAAATCGGGATTCCGTCCTAGAAGCTTTGGCCAGACTTGTTGGAAAAAGACTTTATTGAAAAACAGTTCGGTTGTTCGCTCTTCTTCAGATTTTGGTTCTCCTTCTGGTTCTGGTTGCGAAATTTGCGGATCCGACGACGGACGGATTGCTTCGGTTTGAGTGTCTTTAATCGTTTCTTGTGACGGTTTATCAACGAATTTTTCCATACCTTGCTATTCTGATTTACGGTCTTTGTAAAGCTCAACCGCTTTCTTTCCTACCAGCATGGCCAAGCTTCCGCCCGGTACAAAATTGGCCACCTCTTTGCTGAATTCGAATATTTCGTCGTTGCTGAATGATTTTCGGAGCTTGGTTGCTATTTTGTTCGCCTCTTTGCGTTGCTCCCCAGTCGCCCCGTCAAACGATACGGTTACTCGCTTGTCCTTGGTTTTCCAGTGGAATTCGAAGGTATAGACCGGGATAAAATACAAAGCCAATTCCGTGATGCCGATTTTTTCTTCGATAATCTGGTCAGCTTGTATGGGCTTGATTAACTCGTTGACGACCTTGCGGACTAAAAACGCCGGTTTGGTATCCAGCTCGACGATCAAGGCTCCGTCTTTAGTTAAATCGTCGGTCGAGTCTATTTGTTTGTTCGGGCGGCCAAGGTATTTGGCGAAATCTCCGGGTTGACCATTTTGCGCGTTAACTATCAAATCCTGTTTGTATTCTTCCAGACATTTTTCGATACCGTCCAGACCGAAGATTTTTTGCGATGCGGGAAAAGTCGATCCCAGGATTTCGACTTCCTGGACCATGGGTTCTACTGCGACTTTGTAAGATTTGCGCCGCTTATACTCAAAACGCGACGATCCCAGTACGCGCCAAAAAGCGTCATAGCGCTTTTCTTCGTACACGACGTCGATGTCTTCCGGTTTGGGGCGGCTGAGCAGGCCGGCGAGCATGCCAAAAGCCTTGACTTTGATGTCATTGGCCATGCCGCGGGCCTTGTCCATGCCCAATACGTCGTCTAGGGCGAGCATTTTTTCGCCGTCGATCTGGATATTGCTGAGTCCTTCTCCTGGCATATTAGTTGAAATACTACATGAATATTTCAAGTCTGACAATACAAAAAAGCCACGTTTATCGTGGCTTTTCGTATTTGGAACGGCGACGTCACTCCGTATCTTTGAAGGTCGACATGATCGTGTTTAGAAGTGCTTGATAATCCTCGGGTACGAATTCTTTGCACGAATTAGCACTGGTCGTGACGCCTGATTTTTTGCACGTATCCGGCGTGCTGAACAGATCCTTGGTAAAAGTCACGACCACATACTGGTTGCCGCGTTTTATCGAGTAGTAATCGGTCTGATAATGTTCGCCTTCAACCACAAGAGACGTCGTGTGGCAGAATTTGTCGGATTTGATGTTAGAGACGTAATTATCATCCACTACGCAACCACCCTCGATTTGTTTGTCGTCCGTCTTGCGGAAATCAACTGACCAATGCGGTGCATAGGTGCCGCGCGTGGGCCATTTGAATTCAAAGCTCAAAGATTTGTTCGAATACGTCTGCCAGGTCTCATCAATCTCGAACGTCATTGTGGATGCAACCGTCTGAGTCACCGGCGCGATATCTACGGGTTTGGCAGATGTCGGGACGATGGGTACGTTTTCCGGCGTGACGACGGTCGCAGTTGTTTGCGGCTGAGCTGCCGGTTGGGCCTTGGCTTCTACGGCAGGCTGTGATTTAACTTCGGGCGCTGTGGCGGTATTTGACGGCTTGGCCGTCGCGCAACCGGCGCAGGTAAGCGTCAGGAGTCCTAACGCAAGGTAATGGGTGTATTTCATAGATATGGTTATTGGCTTTTAATGGCTATTACACGCTTTTAAACGCCGGTCTTGGAACATTATGACAAGTTTAGCCTGATTTTACAAAATAAAAGACCGCTTTACAGGCGGTCGAGAAGCATTTGATTCTATGAGGCTAATTCGTATCGTTGTTTGCTGCACTTGTCCCACAGCTCCTTAAACTGCGAACAGGTCGCCAACATATATTCCAAGGTGCCATTGCCGATGATTTGGCCGTTCTCGATCATGATTATCCGATCAAACAACGGCAGCAGATAAAGTCTATGGACCGAGGAGATGACGGTTTTGTCTTTGAACTGGCGGAAGATGTTTTGGTGGATTCGGATCTCATTGGCCGGGTCCACGCTGGAGGTGGGTTCGTCGAGCAGGACGATGGACTTGCCGTCGCAAGCAAGCAGTCCGCGTGACAGTGCGAGCCGTTGTTGTTGTCCGCCGCTGAGGTTTACTCCTTTCTCGTTGATCGACGAGTCAAAGCCGCGCGGCAACTTGTCGATCACGTCCGTGACGCAGGCCATGTCCGTGTAACGCCTCACCGCGGCCATATCGTAGTCCGCGCCAAGAGTAATATTCTCGAGAACCGTGGTGGCGAACAATTCGGGATTTTGCGGCACCAGGGCGATGTCGCGGCAGATGCCGTCGAAGCCTTCGGCCACCGGCACGCCGTCCACCGAGAGTTCCAAGTTGGACGGGTTGTATAAGCCGCGCATGAGCCGCAACAGCGTTGTCTTACCGCTGCCGCTTTCTCCGACAAACGCGATTCGCTCCCCTCTTGATAAAGAAAGCGAGATGTCTGACAGGTGTAATTCCGTCCCGCCGTTGTCATCGTACGAGAACCTCAGGTTGTCGACTTGTATCGTGCGCCAGCCCAGAGGCAAGACGTGGTTGGCGAAGTTGTTCGGCTTGAAGTCCGCAGCCAGTTCTTCCGCATTCAAGACTCGGCTTTTCTGCCTGACAATGTCGGCGTACTTGCTGGTGAACCGGTAAAACACTTCGCCGATTTCGTCGGCATAGTTGATGAGCAGGTAGACGCTGGCGATGAGCGTGCCGGGCTTGGCATCCGCATGCTGCCACAGGTAAGCGCCGATCACCAGGGCGAACATGGCCGAACATGACATGCTGGTCAAGAACCATTTGATCTCGTTCAGCGTCGAGTTATTTTTGAATAACTTGTACGGTTTTTGGATCTTGCGCACGATGGCTTCGAACACCAGCCGTTCGACGCGCAGGATGATGACCGTGGTGATATTACTGATGGCATTAAACGTGCTTTCGGCCACGCGGTTTTCGTTGCGGTTCAGTTCCCGGTACTGCCCTATGAGTATCTTGTCGAAGCGCATGGTTATCCAGACGCTGAGCGTCAGCATGCTGAAGGCGATGGCGGCCGAGGTACGGCTGAAATACGCCAGAACGCAGAAGCTGATGACCAGGCGGGCGACCATCTCGATGATTTCAAACGATTGTTCGGAGAATGACTGCAGCGCGTTCGTGCCTTTCTCGATTTTATCAATCGCGTCTCCCGAATGGTGGTCCGCATGCCATCCCATGGGCAGGGACATCACGCCCTTCAGCAAATGGATGCGATAGCTGGCTCTGGCTTTGAAAGCATTGCAGCATTCAATGACCCTGGCCGGGCCGTGAAACATCCAGAACAAAAACGTGGCTGCGGGTCTGAGTGCCAGCAAGCCGATCGCCATGGGCAGGATTTGAATCGTCACGCCCCCGGCGACAAGGCTCATGAGTTTGGCCATGACCATGGGCGCGATCAGCATCCTGGTGGCATTGGCCGCGATGAACATGCACCAATAAACGATCACATTTTTGCGGTTGCCGGCCGAATATATCCAAGTCTTACTGAAGAGATAGATAATTGGATTGCGTACGTCCGCTTTGGTTAACGGTGCGTTTTCTTCGGTCACGTATCCTCTCCGTCGTTGCAAATTGTCAAAGGGCTAAAAAAACGTCCTGCTTGAGGGCAGGACGTTTTTACATTCAAAGTGTCAGAATAAGCACTTTAACAGAGTAAAAAAGTCATGCCCTTGGACGCAAAATCACCGCCAAGCAAATCCAAGTTGGCACGAAAAATGCCGCGATGGGTCGCTTGGTTTTTGCCGATGAACGGCGTGGTGATTTGGTTAATCATATATATTGGGTAAAATTGATTGATGAAATTTATATCATCTTTCGGCTCTATTGTCAAGGGCTTAGTGAAGCCGTTTTGAATAAAATAATCCCGACAGCAGTGTCGGGATTATTTTGGCTCCGGGGGTGGGGATCGAACCCACGACCAAAAGATTAACAGTCTTCTGCTCTACCGCTGAGCTACCCCGGAATATGTTTGTTGCGGCTGCCTAATAGTATCGGACAAAAAAGCCAGAGTCAAGAGCGCGTTGGGTATGAAAAAAGGCTCTTCAGAGCCAAGGGAGTTTATCCGTATCCACCGGCGGTTGAGCCGGCGGGCGGGCGTTCATGAGCGGCGAAGGCCGGACAAGATCAAGGTAAATGCTATTATTTGCGCCCAAGAGCTTGACCAACGGGAAGATGTAACGGCCAAGCTTGATTTCGAGCGGCAGACATTCGCCTGCAGGCTGTGCGTCTACGAAGCACGTCTCGTTGTGTTCTTCGCCCAATCGAATAAATACTTCCTCAAGCTCGCGGTCTGTGTGACGTTTCAGGTCGCGCAAGCCAAGAAATGAAAGAGCGTCTTCGTTGAATCTCAGAAAAGCGGACCAGGCGCTGCCGTCAAGTTCGCACAAATAGTAAACGCCTCTGCTCGGCGTCACAGGCCAGGCTTCGATGATTGTGTTTTTTCCGTCAGTTTTGCGCCAGTCATAAGCCTGTGCCATGCGCGCCTGGTAAGCAGCCGTAATCACATTGAAGATTTGCAGAGCGAGCCGTGCGGCTGCATTCGGACCAAGCGCGATCGAAAAAGAGCTTGTAATGGTCCGGAACTTATTGAGAACGTCCATACGGTTGCGTGGCAGTTCATCGCCCAGCGCTTCAGCCAGGCGCAATATCTGGCGTGGATCGTCGGTGGCTGCAATTCTTTCGAGCCGTGACTTGGTTTTTTTAAGGTTCATGTCCAGCCTCCGTTGCTGAGTCGGTTCGGATTAACTTAATGTTTTTATGGAGAAATGTCAATAAACCGACCCTTACGGATCGGTTTATGGCTGGTAATCGAATTTTATTACTGACTTGTTAGAGACTTTACGTCGATAAACGGTACGGCGCCGCTCATGACTTTTGGCAGTACACCGTCCCATTTTTCCAAAGCTCTGAGCTGCAAGACTTGCGGGTTTGTCTTCAACGCCTCGGATTCCACACGCATGGCCTCTGCCTTGCCGCGCGCTTCTGCAATTTGTTGATCAGCTTCAAATTTGATTTGTTCCAGTTTATTCTTGGCGGCCAATGCCGACTGTTCGGCTGTAACCTTGGCTTCAATCGCTTCGTTGAATGACTCGGAAAAATTGAAGTTTACGATATTGAAATCGTCGATAATTATTCCGCGCGGACCCAATTTTTCATTAATAATATTTTTGACGTCTTCTCTAACCATTTCGCGTTTGGTTATCAGCTCTTCAGCTGTGTATTTGGCCGTCGATGCTTTGACCGATTCCTGTAATGCGGGATCGATTAAGCGGCTTTTATATTCCACGCCTACCTCCTGATAGATCTGGGTCACTTTGTTAGGATCCAGATGAAAGTTCAGCGCCACAATGCTGTTTACGCTCTGTAAATCCTTGGATGCGGCCGTGGCTTCGATCTGCTCTTTGAGCACTTTAACGTCCATGGTTATAACGCGATCCGCAACGGGAATGCGCATGTATAAACCTTCACCCATTGTTTTGCCGGTGACTGCGTCCCAGCGCAGCAAGACTCCCCTTTCGCCCGCCCCGATGGTGCCGAAGGGCCAGAAGATTATGAATAAGACGACGGCCACCAAGACCGCAATAAGGACTTTGATGGATGGTTTGATAACAATGGCATTAACGGTTTGCATAATTCGGCGTTGCTCATTATGCCATGAGTTAAATCGAATGGCATATGCGCATATGGAACGTTAACCGCTCAATTTCGTCAAATACAAAAGTTACCAGGATAGTCCTGGTAACTTTCAACATGCAACTTTTAACTTTATTTGGCCGTCACCGTCAGTTTCTTTCCCTCATTGTGCGCATTGGCCATGGGGTTGTAAAAGTCATATATCTGAGCTGGCGGTACTCGGAATTCACCCGGAGTCACGGCTTGCGCGATGTATTCGTATTCGTAAACGCCAGGATCCAGCTTGTCTGCGAATAAGAACACGCGGTCGTCGCGATACTCGATGTGCTTCCAGGTATTTTGCCACCACCAGTTGTAATCATTACTGCCCGGCGTGAAACATGTCTGCTGATCACCCCACCAGCTGGGCGCGCACTCGCGTTCCTGGCCGGCCAGATTCTGAGGACTGGTTTTGAGTTGGAAGTCGATAGCTTCCAAGCCCGTGGGCAGGAATGATTCGAGCGCGACGTAACGCTGTTCTTTAGGCACCAGGACTTTGACGCGGACACGGACGTTCTGGCCCTGCTGAACTGTGGTCAGCGGATGCTCATCCTTTTTGTCGTCCAATGCATACATATCCGAGACAATGGAGAAACCGTTTTCGAAGGGTTCGATGTCAGCGATGTCTTTGTAAGACTTGAGCGTAATGTCGTAGAAGTAGCGTTTGTCCGAATCCTTTTCCAGGCCGACTTGTTGCTTCGTGCCATTTTTTTGAATGTCTGCCATGGCAAAGGCTCTAGACTGCGCACCGGAAACGTCGCCTTTGGCAAAGTTCAATGTGTCGCTGAGCTTGTTGTTCAGGTAAACCGAGACTTTGGCCAGGCTTTCGTCGATGGGATTGGCGCGCACATAATCCACCAAACCGAGCAACGACATGGCGGTGGTTTGTGTATCCTGCCAATAACCGTCTTTGCGGTCTTGCATGAGGTAGCGCACCAACCGCTCCACGTCTTCATTTTTGGGATCCACGCGCAGCAAGGCCTGCAGGTATATGCTGGTCGAGCGGTTGTTGGAGCTCATGTACTCATCATACCCTTCGTCTTCATTGATGTAAGCCGTCGAAGGATTAAGATATGTGATCTTGTTATGCAGGTTGCTTAACAGCGTGGCGGCGCGATTGGATGAAGCATTGCGCTCGATATTGGTATAAGCCATGGCCAGGAAAGCCTTGCCAAAGCTCGAGAGCGAGGCGCGGCGTTCGTACAAACTGGCTGCATAGCCGGACAAGCCTTCCGGATTGCGTTCTGACAGCATGAACAGCACCTGGGCGCGTTCGCTGTCTTGCAAGCCCTGATAACCGTTGTAGTTTGACGTGTTGGCCAATTGGCTTCGCAGATATTCGTCAGCCCGGTTCATGGATTCGGTGTCCACCGAATATCCCGCTTTGACGGCCTGAATCTGGCCCCAGAGCACATAAGCCGTGAGATGCGGATATGAACCTTCGCTTTCGATCCAATAATTGTAACCGCCGTCTTCACGTTGGATGGGCAGTACTGTCTT